>Ga0114931_10003787_pt1 | contig 19058 bp, 14 predicted proteins | sample 2SBtaG_FD_89579 | JGI IMG/M metagenome (GOLD analysis project Ga0114931, IMG submission 89579) | Deep subsurface microbial communities from Kolumbo volcano to uncover new lineages of life (NeLLi) - 2SBTROV14_V59a metaG | ecosystem: Environmental > Aquatic > Marine > Volcanic | place: Kolumbo...
GACCTCTTGTAGCCATGGCGGGCGCTCGTGCGCAAATCGACCCGAAATCTATTGTGCGTTTTTCTGTGTCCACGTAGGCGATGGCGCCCACCGCGGCCGTCTCCGTGCATTTGTGAGGTCAATGCCTTCGACAATCAACGCTAGCTCGGCGGCCTCGATCTCGACCACGCCGCGCGTGTTGGTGGGCAACACAAACGTGCCCCGCTCGAGGCGCTTGGCGATCAGACAGTATCCGTTTCGATCCCAGTACACCGACTTCATCATCGTCCGCCGCCGATTGAAGAACACGAACAAGTGTCCCGACAACGGATCCTGCTCGATTACCGAGCGTGCAGCGTTCGCCAGTCCGTCGAACGACTTGCGCATGTCTAGCGGCGCCACCGCCACGAACACGCGCATCGTCGTCGGAAAGCTCAGCACTGCTTCTCCAGCGCATCGGCAATTCGACTCAGTACCTCCGGGTCGACCTGGTCGCTTACGCGAACCTGCCGACCGTTTGCCAACAACACCTCCAGCGTGATCGTCAGCGCCGCCGGTTTCGCGCGAACCTCGACGAACTTTCGCGCAGCCCCTTTCGCTCGCTTTACCCCAGCACGCCGCGGCCGCCCCAGTCGCTTACGCCACCAGCTCAGCCGTTGCCCATTGATGCCCTGCGATTCGGCGTACGAATTGTCGCTCTTGGCGCGGTCGGTTCGGTCCAGCACCTTGCCGGCCTCCGCCGCTGTCCAACGTTTGCTCTGCTTTTTCATCGCCCGAGCGTCGCGCGTCAGTCAGCCAGCGCAATCCGGCCTTCGCCGGGCGCTTACGGCGGAGCGGCGGGCTATCGCGACTTGACCCTATATGGTGCCGGCGCTGGTGGTGGTTCGGGTGGTGGTGTCTTGCTCGAAACGCCTCTACTGATCATGAACCCCGCGTCCGGTATCGCGGCGAACGGCGGTGGCGGCGGAACATCAGCAACCTTCTGACGGCCGAACGAAAAAACCGCGACCCTTTCCGTCGTCCCGTTCGACCGGAAGATCGACAAGCCCGATCTCTACCGCGCAGAGAACATCATCGAGCATGAGCTTGCCGGCGTACTTGCTTGGGCGGTTGAAGGTGCGCGGCGGCTGGTGCGCAACGGAAAATATCTGACCGGACATCTGGTCGATGACGCCAAGAAAGAGTGGCGTCTTCAGACTGAACATGTACGCCGATTTCTCCGAGACGCGTGCGAGCCGGTTGGAACGCCCCAGGAGGGAGACGCAGCCTCCGATGTGATCTCCGCGCTCAACTACTACCTGAAAGACCAGAACCTCAAGATCCTGAGCACCCCCGAAGCTGGCAAGCGTCTCAAACGGATCTTGGGGAGGGAGAAGGGTACGGGTTGGGACAAGTTCAGCGACGTCAACCGCTACAAGGTCAAGGTCAAGTCCGAGGTCGCCGCGCTGGCGTCCCTGATGGACGCGGCCAAACTGCCCAGGCAGTGAAAGGTGGATGAGGATGGACGATTTGTGGAAGAAGACGGGCTGCCTAATCTCCGGTGATCTTTGGACAATGGAAGGTATGGAGGTTCTGGAGGGTATGAATCAGGAATCAGCACGACTTGTGCTACGGCGGTGGAGTTCTTCAATAAGACGAGCGTGGGAGCCCCTCCAGCCCTCCACAGCTTCCAACTTGCCGGGTCCGAACCCACGCCATCACAGGCGCAGTCGCGGCTGCGACCAAAACGGCCGCCGTGCCGAGTTGCCGCTAGCTGAAGGTCCGGTGAACCGATGACTGCCAATCCCAACATGGCGGGTGGCCGGCAGAGCACATCTGTTGTGTGTTGTGTTGTTTCCAAAACCCTGCACCCAGAGTGGAAAACGATCGTTCGGCTCCGCGATGAGATCGGGCTCGCCTTCATGCCGGTCTGCTCGCCAGTGACTGCCGGCTTTGCTGTCTCGCGCTGCTCAGCCCCGTGGCATCACCCATGCCCCGAGAAGCGCATCGGCAAAAAGCCACTTCACGAGTACAAGCACATCTACGATTGGGACACAGGCGCGATGCTGCACCAGTGGAGACGCTTCAGGCGGAACAAGCCGAACGGCGCGCTGGTCATGTCGAAGGACATCCTCGCCGTCGAGGCCGACTGTCCCGAGGCCGCCGTCGAGCTGGCGAACATCATAGGTCCAGGCATCGTGACCCCGACGCGTTCAGCGCGGCCAGGGCGCGGCGCTGGCTATTTGTTCCGCGTCTCCGAGGAGTTCAACTCGCACACGGGCGTGGGCGTCACCAAGGACATCGACGTCAAAGCCGAGGGGGGCATCTTGGTCGCCTACGGCGTCCACTACAGCGGTTGGGAGATCAGGTGGGAGCTGTCGCCACTTGACGTGCCGATCGCGCCTGCGCCCCCGTCACTGGTGGCTTGGCTACGCGGGCTTGAAAAACAACGCAACAACACAACACAAATTGTGCTCTCAGGGCGCAGGCCACGGAGCATCAAGATCTCACAACCAACCGCCGCCCCCATTCCGCTCGACCCGGCGCTCGAAGCTCGAACCCCATCGAAAGTTCTCGTTGTCGTTGACAACGGCTACGTCCCGACTACCAGCCAGCCCACCCCCAGCCACTACCGCTTCTGGGCTGCAATCGAGTGCGCGCACATCGGCCATACCGACGATGAAATCGCCGCCGTCATTCAAGCCACGCCTCGGGCGGCAACGTACTCGACCAACATCTCCCACGACATCATGAAAGCGCGGGCGGCACTTGCGAAGCAACGACGCGAGGCTACCCGCGTGCGACTTCGCCATCAGAAACCACTGCCAGGCGGCAACGCCCGATCAAGAGCGCAGTTTCTGTTTGCTTACGTTGGCAGGCGCGTTGCCTGGTACACGGTGCCCCATCTGCTCGCGTATCCTCGCGATGGGGTTGTTGCTGCCGAGTACGTACACGCGCGTAGCGTGGGCGATGTCGGGTACGCGGTCATCAACGGCAAGTGCATCGAGCGGCTGTTCGACAAGTAGGTGCTCATGAACAACAACGTCATCATGGGCAACAAGGCCACCGCCAAGACCACCGCCATCAGCACCGATAAGACCTCACGCTCTCAAGGAGATTGTAAGCCTATCTCCTCAATACGACTGTTCTCGGAAAGGAACACCATGAACAACGACAACAACAACGACGCGACCAGCACGGACACACCGACAAACGCTTCGGCGTACATCCGAGTGAGCAGCCGTGCTCAGAACCACAAGACCCAGCGTGCTGCTATCGAGCGGGCGGTTAGGGCGCGAGGTGACCGCATCACCGTCTGGTACACGGAAAAAAGGAGCGCGCGAACGACCGATCGTCCCGAACTGAACCGGCTACGCGCCGACGCCCGTGCCGGCCTGGTAAGCAAGCTCTACCTCTACCGGCTCGATCGGTTAACGCGTAGCGGGATTCGAGACACCTTCAACCTGATCGATGAGCTTCACGGTCACGGTTGCGAGATCGTCACCGTGGCGGACGGCTTCGACCTCAATGGCCCAGCCGCCGAAGTCGTGCTCGCGGTACTCGCGTGGGCGAGCAAGATGGAGCGCCTGGCGATCAACGAGCGGATTGCAGACGCGAGGGAGCGTCTCGAAGTCGAAGGACGGGCTTGGGGACGGCCCCCTCGCATGGACACCACGACGACGGAACGGGCGCGAGAGCTGCGGAGACAAGGCCGTACCGTGCGCTCGATCGCAATGGCGCTCAAGGTGCCACGGTCTACAGTGGCGCGCAGCTTGTCCCAAAAAGTTACCCTGAACCAAGGTGCTCAAGACGGGCCGGAGACGGAGAACGGCACCAGCAAGCAGGGGTAGTCCCTGTAGTCTACTTTCGGGACAGGAGGAACCGCGATGGATGACCAATTCCGGCAAGGTGATGAGCACCGCCGCCGACGTGTCCAAGAGCTGGCCGAGCAAGCCGTCCCACTTGGCGCGCACGGCACGAACCAGCACCACCGAGGAAGTAGTAACGCTACCTCCAGCCGAAGCCGGGACGCTGCCTACTGGTGCGACAGAATCGCCCGCGACCGACCCGACATCCTGGCCGCAATGCAGCGCGGTGAGTACACCTCCGTTCGTGCCGCCGCGATCGACGCGGGCGTGGTGAAGCCGGACTCGCCATTGCCCCGGCTGCAGCGAGCCTGGCGGCAGGCAAGCCCGGCAGCCCGGCGAAAGTTCACGGCCAACATGAACAATGACCAGAACCATTGAGGGCTTTCAAGCAAATATCTCAGGCGTTGAATACTGTGCTACGAAAGTAAGTCGTATGGGTATGAAGTCGAGAGGTAGACCACCGCGAAGCGGGGACGCAGCTACCAGAGTGTTGCGGTTCCGGCTCACACCCGAGGAGATGCTGCTCCTCGAAAACGCCGCTGGAGATCAGCCGGCTAGCGTTTGGGTCCGCGAGTTGGCGCTCAAAGTCGCGGCCCGGATCAAGAAAGGAACACCATGACCACCATCGCCTTTCCCTACATGCGCATCACCATCGGCGGCAACAACGTCACGGCCGAGTCGCACGCCTCCAAGTTCTTTCGGCTTCCCGACGGTCGGCCCGTGCGCGCTGCTCGCGTAGTCGATGTGGACGACCTTAAGCTGCTGAGCGCGAACTCAAACGCAGTCGCGGAGGCGGACATCGAGACATCGCGCGAGTGTTTTCGCAAGCTCGCCGAGGATTGGTTCTTTCGCTACTACGTCAGCGTGACCTCACCGATTCTGGTGAAGGACAATCCGAAGCTGATCGACCTGCTGAAGGCGATAGGAGGTGTGCAGTGACCACCGAATCGCTCGCCCGGTATCTGGAATTGGTCCGCGTGTCGAGCAAGGGCCAGGTCGATAACGACACGCCCGAGGCGCAGCGCCAGGCGCTCTATGAATTGCGTGAGAAGCGCCCGGGCATCTTGGTCGAACGCATCGAGGCACTCGCGGTGTCCGCTACGTTGCCGTTCCACGAAACGGAAGCGGGCCGCCGTCTCGTCTGGCACGTCAAACACAGGACGTTCGACGAGTTGCGCTGCGTGTCCATGAGCCGCATCCCCGGTATGCGATCCAAAGATCCGGTAGAAAGGGCATGGGGCTTGAAACTGCTCATCGACGCGGGCGCAATTGCCGTCGATACCAGCGGACGGATCGAGCGACCGAAAGCCGACCCGCATACGCAGATCGCGTTTCAGGTGCAGGCGCTCATCGCCGCGCAGTATGCCGAAGATCTCAAAGAGTCCACGAAGCGTGGACGCGAAAAGGTAGCACGAAAAAACGGGCAACCCGCAGGGCCGCCGCCGTATGGGCGTCGCTACAACAAGGCCAAGAATGAATGGAGCCTCGATCCCGACGAGTGCGCGGTGATCCACCGTTTCCTCGACGCGATCATCGGCGGCGCGGCCATGACCGCCACCGCCAAAGCGTTGAACGCCGACCAAATTCCGTCACCTCGCGGCGTCAAGTGGAGCGTGCCGACGATCAAGAGGATGATCAAGACCGACGTGCTGCTCGGCAAGGGCCGCTACGCTGGGATCGAGTACGAGACTCTGCCGGTCGTCACCCGCACGAAGCTCGAAGCGGCCCGGCGCGCGTTGGCCCAAAAGAGCCCCGTGCGTCCGCCAAAGAAACGAACCGTCGAGGCGCTCTGTGTCGGTCGCATCTTCTGCGACGTGAAGGAGTGCGGACACAAAATGTACGTCAAGCAGGGCAGCACTGGCAGGTACTTCTATCGCTGCGCATCCACGCACACGGACAACCGCGTTGCCGGGGAGGAGCTGCATGCCGACGCTTGGAAGCAGCACCCGGTGCAGCCCGTAGACGCGGCCGTCTGGGAGGAGATCTACGGGGCGCTGAGCGCGCCGGAGGTTCTCCAACACGTGCTCGTCAGCGACGAGAACAAGGCCGACTGGGAAGCGCAGGCGGCCCGGTGCGAAGCCTTACTGACTCGTCAAGCCAAGGAGCGCGATCGGCTGGTGAGGGATCGTCGGCGCGGGCTCCTCACCGACGACGATGTGAACCGCCAGCTTATGGAAATGAAGTCCGAACGCGAGATCCTTGAAGCGACGCTCGCAACGGCGCGGGATCGGCTCGCTGTGTTGGAGTTGGAGCGCGCCCAAGGCGATCAGCTCACCGAGCAGCTCACGCGTTTTGCCGCGCGAATCGGCGAGGCAAAGCCCAAGGATCGGCGGGCGATCTTCGAGTCGATCATCCCGCAGCAACCGCGCCGTCCCAGAGGGACGCCACGCACCCAGTCGCTCACCGGCTTCGGCGTGTTCGTGGACAACCAGGGCTACATGCGCATCCGGTACGGTGTCCCAGGCGGCCGCGTGCCGCAGTCGAACGAAGGTGCTGAATCTGTTGGGGCCAACGTGGAAACTCGTTCTTGAAACGCAACAGTGCTTTGGCGCCAAAACGCGTGAGCGTCTTGAGCGCCACATCTTCGTTTCGCTCGTGGTCGTACGCTTCGTACACAACCCCCATACCGCCGGCGCCGAGCTGGCGCTTCAGCTCGAAGCGGTCGGTTCCACGAAAGTTCGCAGCCATACCTACGAGATTTTACACGTAGCATGGAAGCCCCGGCCAGCCACGCGGGCGCTCGGTTCGTGGCCGCAGTTGGAGTGGCATCCGCTGGAACAGCGCTGACCTCGCGACAGCCCTCGATGTTCCAATGGTCCAGCGCAGGAACGCGTAGTTTCGCGTGGTTGCCGGCAATGATACTTGGAACGAAACCTGCTCTGCTTCGCAGTCAATGCGACTGCTTCCCAACAATCCCGCCGGCGACTCGGGCGTAGACCTGAAAGCGAAAACGCGCACCCGCATCAGCAGTAGGTCGCGGTCGACAGCTTCCTGTGGCTAGCGCTGGTGCTTCAGCGCGCGCATGACCTGGACGAAGGCTTTCGGATGAACCTTGCGCGCTCTCTTGACGAACCGGCGCCCTGGACACCAGTGCATATCGCGGTTCGGCTGCGCCAGAAAATAGCGGCCGCGGTAGTTGCGCTTCAAGAACACGAGCGCACGCGGACTCTTGGACAACGGCGCAGGTCCACAATCCTGGGGCCCAACCCCTTTCTTTCCATTACACCGACCAGAAACGTGGATCGTCCGGTTCTCGGGCAGCGAGCCTTTCACTGCCTCATCGAGCACGAGGGTGTTCGACCAGCGACTGTTCCAGCCCGTCTTGGTCTTGGCGCGCTTCGACGACGATTTGGTCACGGAGGCATATGCCACGAGATCCGCTTCGAGGAGCGCGTTGGCGTAGATGCCTCGAGTGTTGTGACACTTCTTGCTCGCTGTATCCGCCGAGGCGGTGGACGGGATCAGAAAAACGATGGCCAAACTCAGTACAGCAAACCGCACGATGTGTTGCATCGCGACAGTATAAACCCAGGGCCACCGATCGATCCACGGGTCGCCGCGTGAGCCTGGCGGAGTCGGGCGCGAAACGCACGCAGGCCCGAGCGGTAGGCGGAACATGGCTGGGAGTGCCGATGTGGCGTCGTACCACGATCCTCACGCCCGGCCGGCTGCGGCGCGCCGCACGTACCTTGAATCGCGTTTCTGGGTGATCGCTGAGCTCTTTGCCAAACGCGAACAGTCTGAACGTCATCAACGCGGTACCCTCGGCGCATGAGCAGCCAGCGGAAATTTGACTTGATTCTGTGGGGTGCGACCGGGTTCACCGGTCGTTTGGTCGCGCAATATCTGGCGACTGCGCCGTCGGCCGCCGGGTTGCGCTGGGCCATCGCCGGGCGCAACCGCGACAAGCTCCAGCGTGTCCGCGACGAGCTGGCGCTCGGCGACACGGAGGTGCTGACCGGCGACGCAACAGACGCGGAGTCGCTGCGCGCGCTCGCCAGGGAGTCCAGGGTCGTGTGCACGACCGTGGGCCCGTACGCCAGGTACGGCAGCGAGCTGGTCGCCGCGTGTGTGGCCGAGCACACCCACTACTGTGACCTGACCGGCGAGGTGCCGTGGATCCGCGAGATGATCGACCGCCACCACGACGACGCGGCCGCGTCGGGCACGCGCATCGTGCACTGCTGTGGCTTCGACTCGATCCCGAGCGACATGGGCGTGTTCATGCTGCACGAGTCGATGAAGGCCCGTGGCGAGCAGCTGGCCAAGGTCGACGCGTTCGCCGGCGAAAGCAAGGGCAAGCTCAGTGGCGGCACGTTCGCCAGCATGCTCGGCATCGCCGATGCGGCGCGACGCGACGCGCGGGTGCGCAAAGTGCTGGGCGATCCATATGCCCTCGATCCCAGCCCACGCCGGGGCGGCCCCGACGGCGCCGACGCCCGCGGCATCTCCTACGACAAGCGCCTCGGCAAGTGGACGGCGCCGTTCGTGATGGCCGCCATCAACACGCGCGTCGTGCGCCGCTCCAACGCGGTCGCCGGCTATCCGTACGGCGAGCAATTCCGCTACAGCGAACGCATGAGTCTGCCGGGCGGGCTCAAAGGCATGGCTGCCGCCGGCGCCATTGCCGGCGGCTTGCTGGGCTTGTTGGTGGCTACCCAGCTTCCGCTCGTGCGCCCGTGGCTCGAAAACAAGATGCCAAAACCCGGCGAGGGGCCGAGCAAGGCGGAGCGCGAAGCGGGATTCTTCGTCATGCGACTGTTGGGCGAGTCGACCACGGGTACCTCGCTCGTCGCCACCGTGAGCCATAACCGCGATCCGGGCTACGGCTCGACATCGGTCATGCTGGCCGAGTCCGCCCTGTGCCTGGCCAAAGATCCGCTGCAAACGGCGGGCGGCTTGCTCACGCCGGCCTCGGCTCTCGGAGTCCACTTGCTCGAGCGACTACAGGAAGCCGGGATGACATGGATGGTCGTGGACGACCTCAGCGCGAGCCGCGTCGCGCGCGCGGCTTAGCGCGCGTCCGCAAAAGCGAGCGGATCGGTATGATGCTGCGCTGAGCCACCGCCGGCGGGGCCAGCGCCGGCGCAAACCGCAGGGCGGCGGCGAGGGCCTGGCGCGACAGCGCCCGGGTGAACGATGCGGGTGTCGGCCCGTGGTAGCGGGTCTTGCCGGTGGCCTGCCACGCGGCGTGGCGCTGATGCACCTCGAACGCGAAGCGATCGAGCACCTCGGCGTCGAGCGGATCGCCGTTGACCGGCAGGGTCAGTGAAATCAACCCGTGATCCTCGCTCACGTGGGCGAACTGCGCCTCCGCGACCTTGTTGGGCATGCACTCGTGGGGACCGACGGACACGACCCCGTCGATGCCCCCGTGCTCATGTTCGTGGATCGGCCCGCCGACTGTCAGCACCGCCTCCCCCATCAGCTCGGAGCTCACGTACGGCGCCGCGGCAGCGAGCGTCTGCTTGACGGTTGTCCGCGGCCCCCAACCGAGGCAGCTCGCCAGCTCGCGATAGAACCGATCGATGACCAGAGACTGCAGCGCGTGCTTGACCATGGCGTTCATGCGCTTGTCGCTGGCCAGCGCGCGGCCCTCGGCCATGCGCTGGAACTGCAGGTGGGTCATGTACTCGATCCACTCGTAGAACGGCGCGACTTGCGCGCGAATCCCCCGCTGCTCGAGCTTCTCGACCACGAAGTCGTTGGCAAACGGATCGAGGCGCACGTAAATCTCGCCCACGACCGACACGGTCGGCACGTCGCGGTTCATGTCCTTGACGGCACGAAACTCTCCGGCGGCGCGGGCGAGCATCTTGCGCACACCAAAAGCACCGTTGCCCAGCTCGCTCAACGCTTCGACGAGCGTCCCCGGCGTCAACGACGCCATGCGGCGCCGGAGCTCGGCCAAGTAACGATCGTAGAGCTCCTGCGCAGCGCCCGGTCGCGTCTCCACCGGCCGCACGTCGTGCAGCGCTGCCAACAGCAGATCCGCCGCCACGAACCCGACGCACAGCCGTATCTCGAAGTCCGCCGAGCACTCGGCGAAGTAGTTGGTGTCGGACGGGCTCACGATCGTCACCCGATCCAACCAGCCCGTTTTTTCCAGCAAGATCTTGTGCAGCAGGTTGTACACGCCGAACCGACACGGACCATTGGCGGTGGGCATGAAAAACGCGAACTGCTCGGCGCTGTCGCGCTCGCGCTCGAGGCGTTCGAGCAGACTGCCCGTGGTGATGGTCATGGGCACACACTCTTTGCCCGAGGTGTAGCGCCGGCCCAGGCGCAGCGAGTCCCGCGTCGGCATCGGCAGGGTCTCGGCGACGATGCCCTCGGCGCGCATGCAGGCGACGACGACTTCGGCGCCGGGTCCCAGGCGCGGCACCAGGATGCGGCGTTGCTCGGCCCGCGCGGCTTGCAGGCTCACCTTGTGGCGCTCGATGGCCTGCAGCTCGGTGCGCCGCAACTCGTCGCGCTGCTGTTTTGCCAGCCGCCGATCGCCGTCGACACAGTACAAGAACGCCTCGATGCGGGTCTTGGTGCCCGCGTCGCCCGAGTGACCGTCCGTCTCGATGATGGCGAACGGCTTGTTTTCCATCGCGTAGGCAAAGAAATGCAGATTGAAGCTGTCCGGGCCACACGAATAGTTGGAGCAAAACACCGCGTAGATGCCATCGGTCCGGCGAATCTGCTGCGCCGCGCGAATGTTCTGCTGGCCGTAGCCCCAGTACAAATCCTCGAACACCGGCACGTCGGCGGCGATGGGGTAGCAGTCCACCGGCAGCGCCAGCACGCCCTGTTCGCGCACCAGGTTGGGCACGTTGGAGTTGAGCACCTTGTTGTAGATCGTGTAGCTGCGGCCAAGCACCACCACCACCGTGAGGTCGTGCTCGCTCGCGAACGCGAGCGTCTTGCGGCCGATCGCTTTGCACTGGCTGTCGAACCGGAGCTGGGCGCGATGGGCTGCGGCGAACGCCAGCTGCCAACGATCGTCCGCGCCGAGGGACGCCGCCAACCGGCGCGCGCTGTCGCGAAAACGCCGCGAGCCCAGGTTGCCAACCCCCATGTCGATACGCGGGTTGAGCACCGTGGTCTTGCCCGCCGCCATCGACTTGCCGACGATGTCCGGTGTTGCTTGCACGATCGGACACGTGACCGCGTGGGTCTCGCTCCGCTGCCGGGGCAACTCGCGCACCCGGGGCAACAGCACGTAGTCCGGTTCGTCGTCGAGCATTGTTGCGACGACTCCCTGGAACAGCTGCATGGGCGCGCAGAACGGCACGTTGGCGCCCTCGATGCCTCGCTTGAGGTGGAGCTGGCCGCCGTCCGAGTACACGCTGACATCGAAGCCCAGCCGGTGAATGAACGTGGCAAAGAATGGGATCATGCCCTTGAGCGTGAATTCGTCGGTGAGCGCCACGCGCTTGCGGCCGCGGTTGGCGCTCAGCCCGTCGATGAGCTCGCGAACCAGCTGTTGGCGTTCGCGAAACGCATCGGGAGCCAGGTCCGGGAGTTTACGGCTGCGCGTGCCGGCGTCGTACAGGGAACAGTTCCCGCCCCAGAAGAACCGCTGTTTGCGGCCGGCGACGGTGGTGCGAATGCGATCGATCTTGCACTTGTTGCCGGCGCCACCGCAGCCCTTCTTCGATCTGCACACGAACGTGTCTTTGCGGTCGACCGATGCGTCGAGAAAGCGACGCAGATCGATTGCTTCGCGGCCGGCGCTGTCGACCTCTTTGACCGCCAACAGGGCGATGCCGAGGGCACCGATGGTGCCCGGGTTCGGTGGAATGACGACCGATCGTCCAGTCTGCCGGGCAACCGCCGCGGCGAGCGCATCGGACATAAAAGGCATGCCCTGGCAGAAGATGCGCTTGCCGACGGAACGGTTGCCCTTCACGCGATTCAGGTAGTTCTGGATGATCGAATCGTAGATGCCCGCGAGGATGCTGGGCTCCGGCACGCCGGCGGCGACGGCTCCATCGATGATCTCGGCCATGAACACCGAGCAGTGCTGGCCCAGGGATACGCCTTCGTCGGCCGCCATGGCTTTGTTGCCCATATCGGCGACGTCACACACGCCAGAAAACTTGCTGCCCTGCTCTGCGATAAACGATCCAGTGCCCGCGCTGCACGCCTCGTTCATCGCCGCGTCGTAGATGCGTCCGCCGTCGAGGCGGATATACTTGGCGTCCTGACCGCCGATCTCGAAGATGGTGTCCACCTGATCGTCGAAGTACAGGGCGCCCTCGGCGTGCGCCGCGATCTCGTTGAGCACGAACACCGGATCGGGACCGAAACAGCTCGACATGAGCGAGCCGACGATCTCGCGACCGGAGCCGGTGGCGCCGACACCGGCGATTTGATGGCGCCCGGCGGTCTGGTCCAAAAACTTCGCCGCCAGGTTCTGGGCGGCTTTCACCGGCGCGCCCAGGGTGTCGATATAGCCCTCCCAAACTTGACGACGTTCGGCGACATCGACAGCGACGGCCTTGGACCCGGTCGAGCCGATGTCGAAGCCCAACACGACGCATCGCGCTGCCTCGGAATCGGCGAACGGCGCCACGGACATGCGGGTGACCCGCGACAACGATCGTTTCAACGACGGCACACGCTCGAGTTGGGTGGCGTGATCCTCGGTGTACAACGCATCCAGGCTCGGCAGAGCGCGGCGTTCCGCTGCTGCCGACAGCCCGGCCCCCACCGCCTCGAAGTACAGACAGTCGTCGATGTCCGCGTCGACCAGCTCCATGTCGTGCTCGGTACAGAACGTGCGAAAGTTGGCGCGAATGCGTTTCGAGCGCATCACGCCGCCGGCCAGGATGACCTTCCGGGGCGACAGCCCGGGTTTGACCAGCACCTGAACGTTCTCGCACACCGCGTCGTAGAGGCCGGCGACGATGGCCTCTCGGGGCTCGCCCTTGTTCGCGAGGTGCGTCATATCGGTCTTGAGGATCACCGGGCAGCGGCCCGAAAGCGCCGCCGGCTCGGCCACGTCTGCGCACAGCTCGCTGGCTTCGTCGATCGACAATTCGAATCGTTCCACCAGCTGGCGCAAAAAATTGCCCGTACCCTGCGAGCAGCGCGAGTTCTCCCGGTAGACATGCTGTCCGGCGGCGCGGATCTCGAGCACGGAGAAGCCGTGACTACCGATGGACACCACGGTTCCGGGCACGTGCTCGGGCAACAGGTGGGCCACGCCCTGCGCCAGGGCCGCTTTGGTCGGCACCCGCGACAAGCTGATGGTGCGACTCGCGCGACCGGTCACGGCTGCCGAGCAAAGCGATGACCATCCCACCTTTTGCAGCAAGCGCGTCAGCACCTGCGCCGGCTTTTTGTGGTGGTCCACCAACTGCCGGTCGACAATATCGTGGCCCCCAGAACGCGCACGCAGCTCTACGAGCTTGATCGATTCGGCCCCAACGTCGATCCCCAGAAAGCGGTCGCTCATGACGATCGGACTATCACGACGCAACGTCGTCACCTAGACTGACATGTCAGTCTTTCTTGCGAATCCACTTCGAGTTGATCGGCGTCATGCGATCGGCCCCAGGAACACAACCTGGATCAAGTAGACAACCTGACGGAGACGAACAGTTCACCGGCCGACGTGCGCGGCTTGTTCATCGTGGACGGCAGCACCGTACCGGGGCCCACCGCGGTCAATCCGCAGCTCACCATCATGGCGATGGCAACCCGAGCGGCGAGCACGATTGCCGAGCGGCTCGGCTGACGGCCCCGCGAGCCGGCGCGCTGAAGCTCAGCGGTGACGCTGCGGTTTGCCGTGATTGTTGCGGCGCGGCGGCGCCTTTTCCGTCCAGCGGCGGATCTTGACGCGCGGATTGCGCTTGTCCAGCTGGCTCGCCGCCCTGGCGAAGTTGTCGGCGAGCTTGACGTCCACTTCGAACACGGAGCGAAACTCACCGATGCGGATCTGTCCGACGGCGCGGCCAGGAACATTGCCGCGACGGCACACCATGGCCAGCAGGCGACTCGGGTTGGCGCCGTGACGCTCGCCCCAGGTGATGTGGAACGGCACGAAGTTGGTGTTGCGGCGCGCTTGTTCGCGCTCGCGCTTGCCCGGCTTGCGCGCGCGATCGTGTTTCTTGTCAACGACCGGCTGGATATCGCGCGGCTCGCACGGACCCACGTGATTGCCTCGGGCGATCAGCGCAGCCACGATGTCGACCGCGTCGCCCTGGGCGAGCAGCTGTTCGGCGAGCGCCACGTGCGGCGTGGTGCCGGAGCTGGCTTCGAGCGCGACCTCGGCGAGCAGTCGGCCTTCGGCCCGGCGGCGGATCTCCTGCGGGCACGGCAGCTTTTTGAACGCGAGCGAAATGCCCGCGCGCTGCACCAGGTGTTTGACCCGGCGCCGAGCGTTGCCCGGTACGAGCATGATGCTGGTGCCTTTGTTGCCCGCGCGACCGGTACGACCGCTGCGATGGGTCAGCGCGTCGGCATTTTCAGGTAGATCGAAGTGAATCACCCGCGCGACGTCCGAAATGTCCAGGCCGCGCGCTGCCACGTCGGTGGCCACCAGGGTACGCACGGCGCCGTCGCGAAACGCCTCCAGCGTGGCCGTGCGTTCTTTCTGGCCCATGTCGCCGCTGAGCCCGGCGACGGAAAACCCGTGCGCGCCGAGCTCGAGGGCGAGCTCGTTGGTGCCGATGCGGGTGCGCACGAACGCGAGCGTACGTTCGGTCGGCGCGGCGAGCAGCAGGTTGATCATTGCCGACACCTTGTCTTCGGGCCGGACCACATGCCCCACGTGCTCGATGTCGCTGTTGGCCGCGCCGCGCTTGGTGCCGTGAACCTGGACCGCGTCGGTTTGATAGCGGCGCGCCAGCGACAGCACCGCGGGCGGGAACGTGGCGCTCACCAGGTGGGTGCACCGCTGGGCCGGGGTCGCGTCGCAGATCGCCTCGAGCTCGTCGCGAAAGCCCATGTCGAGCATCTGATCGGCTTCGTCGAGCACCAGCGAGCGCAACGCCGACAGCTGGACCGAGCCGCGCCGGATGTGATCGAGCAGTCGTCCCGGCGTACCGATCAGAATATGCGGGTCGCGACCGAGCGCGTCGAAGTCTCGCCGGTAGTCGGTGCCGCCGGTCAGTACGGCGATCCGGGCGTTGAGGTCGGCAAACAACCAGTCGAGCTCCGTCGCCAGCTGCGCGGCGAGCTCGCGGGTCGGCGCGATCACGAGCACGGAGGGCTTGGCGCGCTTCGTCTTTTTCCTGGCGGACGGGCGCGTGCCCAGGTCGTCGGCGACGACAAAGCCCAGAGCGACCGTCTTTCCAGACCCGGTTTGCGACGACAAGCTGAGGTCACGACCGGCCAATTCCGGTGCCAACACAGCCTTCTGGATCGCAGTTAACTCACTAAAACCTCTACGTTCCAGGGCTGGAGCAAGCCCGGCAGGCACATCGTTGAATACAGAGACAGTCGTCATGGCAGAACCGCCTAGGTAGCACAGAACACACCCGCGTGGGGATTTAGATCCGTTGGCCCGGTATCAGCGGTAGGGACCGTCGCTGCCGACGTCGAAGTCCTCGGTCCCGTATTCGGGACCGATCGGAATGCGCTGTGCGTCGCGGGTATCCAGCTCGGTGAAGCCGCAGCCATGACCAATGTAGGCCCGCCTGGGTAGTTTCGCACGGCGGACATCCCTTCGGCCGGACGTTGCGATATTGAAACGTGATGACGAAAGCGTGACACCGCTGCAACCTGATAAAGGTCACCTTTGAGGGGTGCCAAGTACCAATGCTCCCGGTGCCCGTCCCGTTTCGTTTTATGTCCGCGAGCTCAAGCGAGCTTTGCCCGCTGCACTGTTCAAACCCACCGGATCCCGCCTGTTGTGGCTGCCGGTTCACCTGGGTGTGATCGGCACTGCCACCGTCGCACTCGCCAGTGGCTGGATCGCGTGGCCTCTGGTGCCGGTGCTGTCAGTGGTCATCGGCATGAGCTTCGCCGGATTGATGTTCGTCGGCCACGAGCTGCTTCACGGCGCCATCATTCGCAGTCGCAAGTGGAACTGGCTCCGCCCGTGGTTGGGCTGGGTCTGCTTCGCGCCATTCTTGTTGTCCCAACGACTGTGGATCGTCTGGCACAACCGGTCCCACCACGCCAACCCGAACGCACTGGGCGCCGACCCGGACATGTACCCGTCGCTGTCCGAGTACGAAGACAGCGCGATGGTGCGATTTACGACCGACAACTTCGCCCTGGGTGGCCACCGCAAAAGGGGTATCCTCAGCTTGCTGCTCGGTTTCTTGATACAGAGCCAATGGGTCTTGCGCCAGTCGCGCGAACGCTTTGGCCTGACAACCCGCGTACATCGGCTCATACAGCTCGAAGTCGCGCTCGCACTCGCGCTGTGGGTTGGGCTGGCATTGCTGGTCGGCCCGCTGATGTTCGTGTTCACCTACGCGATTCCGCTCGTGGTCGCCGACGTCATCGTCATGGCGTTCATCCTCACCAACCACAGCCTGAGCCCGGCGACCGATGTCAACGATCCGCTGCTCAACTCCCTGTCGGTAACGACGCCCCGGCTGCTCGACTGGCTCACCCTCGACTTCGGCTACCACGTCGAGCACCACATGTTCCCCTCCATGAGCGCTCGCCACGGCCGACGTGTGCGCGACGCGCTTCGCGAGCGCTGGCCCGAGCGCTACCAATCCCTGCCGATCCTCACCGCCCTGCATCGACTCTACCGCACGGGCAGGGTCTACAAAGACGATACGACCATCGTCGATCCCAGGACGCACGGCGAATTCGCCACGCTGGCACCGCGCGACCTAGCTAGGTAAGCTAGCTAGCACATCGAATAGCCGGCGTGCCGCCGTCGTGTTGCGACCGTGACTCAACGGTGATTCGTCGGCGGGCGCTGGCGGTTGCTGACTAGTCGACCTGCCGGCAAGGGAGGCTTTGTGCCCCCACCTGGATCGGCAGCAAGACTAGCCACCCGTGTGCGCTAAGGCGCTGAAACCCGGAGGTAAACGACGTGGCACGGACAGTGCACTAGAGGCATTGCGTCTACCCCAAGCCGCCGAATCTATCCCTTCGGAGATTAAACTCATGAATCGCTCATTCGCTACTGGTCTTGCCCTCGCCCTCGCGGGCTCCCTTCATCTCGCAGGCTGCGTGCAACCGGCGCAGCCCGACGATTGCCAACCCGGCGACATCGATTGCGCCGACGACAGCGCCAGCGGCGGCAAAGCAGACGCTTGGGACTACCGAAACAATCCCAAGTACTTCTCGCAGCACCTCAACTACCGTCTCGCCGAGCTGCCGATGAAGGGTTGGCGCGACGAGCCCGTGTGGAAAGACACGTATCCGGAGGCGGTCGGCGTGGCCGCGACGGTCTGGGCCGACACCTACTGGCCGACCTCGCAGGGCTCGCACAACAACCGCTGGCAGGGCAACGACATCAAGTCGCCGCTCGAGAAGTACGACACGGCGTTCAACAATGCGCCCGGCTGCGACACCTACCCGAGCCGGTTCTACGGCGAGGGCGCCAAGGAAGCGTGGGACACCTACTATGACTGCGCCGGCCCGGCCGCCAAGTGGCAGTCGAAGAACTTCCAGGGCGGCGGCAAGATGCACGACGGCATCGACAACGACAACGACGGCAAGACCGACACCTACGGCGACGACGGCATCGACGGCATCGCCGGCTGGTGGGGCACCTGCCACGCCTGGACGCCCGCCTCGCAGCTCGTCCCCGAGCCGCAGCACGCGGTCACCATGAACGGCGTCACCTTCGAGGTCGGCGACATCAAGGCGATCATCCAGAACGCGTTCGACCGGACCAGCGCCGTGATGCTCGGCGGTCGCTGCAACTCAAAAGAGATCAACCACACCGTCGAGGGCTCGGCCAACGACGAGTGCTCCGATGTCAACCCCGGCGCGCTTCACGTCATCATGACGAATTTCTTGGGCATCAATCAGCTGCCGCTCGTCGAAGACCGCACCGCCAACTACGAAGTGTGGAACCAGCCGGTCGTCGGCTACGAGATCACAAAGCAGGAAAAAGTGTCGGCCGAAGACGCGATGACCTGCGTTGGCGCCACCGGCGACACCTGGACCTACAACGACAAAGCCGACAAGCTGTACGACGTCCGCATGACCGTCAGCTACGTGACCGAGGGTTACCCCGGCAAGACGCCGGTCGGCTACCGCAACAACGTGCGCACCGACCGCTACCACTACATCCTCGAGGTCGGTTCCTCGGGCAAGGTAATCGGTGGTCGCTACTGCAAAGATGGCGAGAACAACCACATTGACTTCCTCTGGTCGCCCACCGGCTCGTGGTCGCCGAGCAACCCGAACGTGAGCGTCTCGAAGGTCAAAGAGCTGATCAAAGCCTCGGTTGCCCCCGAAGACACCGGCAACACCGGCACCGCCAAGTCGTTCGACACCAGCCCGGACGCGGCCATCCCGGACAACGACCCGGCCGGCGTGGATGTCGATCTCCGCGTCAGCGACGTCACCGGCGCAACCGGCCTGTCGGTCTCGGTTGACATCACCCACACCTGGCGTGGCGACCTGGTCCTCACCCTGCTCAAAGACGGCAATGAGGTCAAAACCCTGGTGAAGAACGTGGGCGGCTCGGCCGACGACCTCGTCGATACCTACACCTTGACCGCCGCCGAGCTCGGTGACGACGTCAACGGAACGTGGACCCTCAACGTCGCCGACACCGCGGCAAGAGACACCGGCACGGTCAACAAGGTCACCCTCAAGTTCGCGGTTCCCGAGTAAACCGAACAAACAACCAGCACTGCCCAGCCCGCCGCAAGGCGGGCTTTTTTCTTTGCCCCGCAGTCCCGACCTCAGAATTGTCGGGACACAATCCGTCAATTCCATGGCTTGCTTGGCGTGGTAACGTAGTGTGTTGCCGAGATGGGTGACGATCACACGACCCGGGTGGACGACTCCGACGCCACCGAAGTAACCGGCGCACCCCACACCCACTCCGCGCGAACAGCCGACGGCCTCGGAGACGAGCGGATTTGCTGAGATTTGTCGTCGCGCCCCGCACGCGCGTGACATTCGTCGCACCGATCCCGCGGACTTGGGATGTGAGGGCCGTGTTGCTAAGCTTGCCTGGCCTATGAACGGGACGTTCTCCTACCCGCCTTTGCGCCGCCGCCTCGCGGCGACCCTGGGTGCACTCGCAATCACTGTTTTCGTCGCCGGCTGTCCCAGCAACGATCCCAAGGTCACGTGGACTCC
>Ga0114931_10003788_pt1 | contig 19054 bp, 17 predicted proteins | sample 2SBtaG_FD_89579 | JGI IMG/M metagenome (GOLD analysis project Ga0114931, IMG submission 89579) | Deep subsurface microbial communities from Kolumbo volcano to uncover new lineages of life (NeLLi) - 2SBTROV14_V59a metaG | ecosystem: Environmental > Aquatic > Marine > Volcanic | place: Kolumbo...
AATCGTATTCGACATGGTCAAAAAATGGGTGCTGGATTAAAGGCCATCCGCCAGGTGTTTCGCCCGGGCGCATCATGCACCGCTCGATCTGTCAGCCCTTCTGGTTCCGTTTGGCCCCGGCAAACACCCCGGACGGCAGATGAAACCATCACGACCCCGTCACGCCGCCGTGTATGCGGCCGCCCAAACACCGGTTGACATTACGTTAATTACGTAATATACTTACCTTCAAATTGAGTCTGCTATTGCGTAAAATCTGGCGCGACAAAAGGGGGTACTGCAGGGCCAGGGCAGCGAGGCTGCAGCTGTCGTCCCTTACCGCCTGCCCTGATAACGGCGGTGCCGTCGGCTTTCCCACAGAGTCAACCCACGCGGCAAGAACAGACGCCGTACTGGATAAACCGCCAGCGGTCCTCTACGGCAAGCCGGCCAATGGCAGTAAAGCTGTTTTTCGCATGAATTGCCGCGCTGTATATGCGACGTTGAATTAAATTGGAGGAAAGGGCATGCCGAACCCGTTTCGCTTTTCAGGAGTTGTCGCCGAGCCCGCTTTCTGCGACCGGCTCAAAGAACGCCGGGAAATGCGGCGCTACATCGAAAGTTCGCAGAACGTACTGCTTTACTCCCACCGGCGCTACGGCAAAAGCTCACTCATCCTGAAAGTGTTCCGGGAGCTCAAAAACATCACGCCGGTCTACATCGATCTTTACGGCACGACGCATGCCGACGAGTTTATCGCGGCCTTTTTGAAAGGCATCAGCTCGCTGGAGTCACGGATGGACCGCCTGATGAAGATGCTCCGCGAAAAAATCCGCAGCGTGGGGCTCAACTTCAGCGTCGACGCGCTGACCGGAATGCCCACGGCGTCTCCGGTCTTCAACCGCTCGACGCAGGACAAGACCATCGACGAACTGTTCGCCGTTATCGAGGCCTTTTCCAGAAAGAAAAAACTGGCGGTGGCCTTCGACGAGTTCCAGGAAGTCGCCGCCTATGGCGGGGATGCCTTTGAAAAGCGCCTGCGGAAATCCATCCAGCAACACGACAGGATCGCCTACATTTTCGCCGGCAGCCAGAAGCACCTGATCACGGAGATGTTCAACGACCGCAAACGCGCCTTTTACCTGCTGGCGACCAGTTTTCCTTTGGGCAGAATCGCAACGCGCGACTATGCAAAATGGATTAAAAGGCTGTACCGCAACGCCGGGAGAAACATCGCCGACGCACTGATCGAGGAGGTCGTGGCGCTGTGCGAGAACCACCCCATGTATGTTCAGGAGTTCTTTTTCAACCTGTGGGAAGCAAAGAAACCGTCCTTCGAGCACCTCGATCGCGTAAAATGCGAGATGGTGGCAAAACGCACACCGGAATATGCCTACCTGTGGGATTCGTTGACCCTGAACCAGAAAAGGGCGCTGAAACTCGTGGCGCTGACGGCCGGAAAAAATATATTCGCCGCCCAAAACCTGAACAAAACCGGCTTCAGAACGGCCTCACAGGTCACCGCTGCATTGGCGGGTATCAAAAAAACCGGCCTTTTAGACAAAAATAAAACCTGGAAGATCCACGACCCCTTCTTCCGTAGATGGCTTACATCCGAACAGAATTGACAGACTCGCAAAAAGCCGGTTTCGAGTGCATCGCAAGACTTTTCGTCGAAAAGCGCTGTGCATAGCTGAGCGTTAACAATCCCAAATGCTTCGAGAGAAAAAGCGACGCGTTTTCAGAATTTGGCAAAACGGTGCACAGCTTCCGCCGAGGCTTGCGCAAGCGAAAAATCCGGACCTTTTACGAAATCATCAAAATCAACTTGACGCCAATCACGCGATACGTGCGCTGCGCCGCGCGGGAGGCGCTTCCCATCGCACAGCGGGCTGTCAAACACGCGCTTTGCCTCGTGCCAGGCGTCTGATCTCCTGATAGGGGTGTTTCTCAAAGCGGCCGAAACCGCTGAGCCGCCGGGCCTTGAGCCGGGTGAGCCGCGGGGTGGCGATGCCGCAGAGAAAACGGGCGGCCAGGTCAGCGGACACCGGCCCCCCGGCCGCATCTATCAGTTCCTGCAGGCCGTTTTGGAGATCGGCACGCCTGACGGCCGGCAGCGGCTCCTCTACCAGGGATGCAGGTTTGCCGGTCAGGCAAAAGGTGCAGTTTGCGCAGGACCGGTCGATGGCTTCGCCGAAATGCCGCGAGAGCTTTATCGCCAGACATTCGCGGCCCTCGAAAAGGGCGATCACCGCATGGATGCGCGCCACGTCCATGGCTTCCTTCTGCCGGAACAGCTCAAAGAGGCGCCCGGCGGTCTCATCGGCGTCGAAATCGCGCTTGACGATTTCATAGACATCCACGCTGGTTTTGGGCTGCAGCGCGATCCAGCCTTTTTCGTCGAAGTACTCCAGCGCGGCCAGCACGCGGGAGCGTTCCGAGCCGGAGGCTTCGGTTATTCGGTCGATCTGCGGGTGCGACCAGGTCCTTCCCGCCTTGGTGTGGCGGAAAATGGTTTCCACGAAACGCCGGCGCTCGCCGGAAAAGGCCGCTGTGATTTCTTCTTCACCTTTGATCGGCTTGAACGGATAGCTCTCAAAATAGGTGTAGCGGGGCTTTATAATGCCGTCCATCTCCAGGTAGACGAACAGCGTTTTCAACGGCAGCAGGCGGATGTCGGCCGCCACCGAAAGGCGGTGAAGGCGGACATCCATCCGGCGGCCGTCGTTCTCTTTGATGACCTCCAGTACATGGCGGATGCCGGAAAGCTCCGGCGTATCGCCGTAAACGAAATTTTCCAGCAGCGACACGTTGCTGCGGTTGCCAATGAGCGTGCACAGCGACACTTTCCCGTCTCTTCCGGCCCGGCCGATCTCCTGGCTGTAGCCCTCGATGGATTTGGGCAGATCGTAGTGAATCACCCGGCGGATGTCGCGCTTGTCGATGCCCATGCCGAAGGCAATGGTGGCCACCACCGTATCCAGGCTGCCGCCCATGAAGCGGTTCTGTATCTCTTCCCGCACACCGGTTTGCATGCCGGCGTGGTAGGCCTTGGCATCCACTCCTCTGGAGGTGAGGTACTGCGCCACGTCCTCGGCGGTCTTTTGCAAAGTCACGTAAACGATGGCCGGGCCCGATGGTTCCTCCTGCAGCGCTTCCAGCAGCACCGTTTTCTTGCGGTCCTTCGGTACAGACCGGACTCTCAGATGCAGGTTGCTTCTGAAAAATCCCGTGGCAAAGACATTTCGGCGTACAATCCCGAATTTTGCAGACATATCCTCTACGACCCTGGGCGTGGCCGTGGCCGTGAGTAGGAGCACCTGCGGGATGCCAAACTCCTTCTGATAAATCGGGATCTTCAGATAGTCCGGCCGGAAATTGTGGCCCCATTCGGAGATGCAGTGGGCTTCATCCACCACCAGCAGCGACACCTGCATCCTTTTGAGCTGGCCGCGGAAGCGCTCGTTCTTGAAGCGCTCCACCGAAACCATCAGAATCCGGATCCGGCCGCGCACGGCACCCTGCAAGGCGGCCTGATACGCTTCGCGCCCCATGCTGGAATCCAGCCTGGCCGCCGGGATCTTCTTGGCTTCCAGAAACTCGATCTGGTCCTTCATGAGCGACAGCAGCGGCGACACCACCAAGGTGATACCTTCCAGATGCATGGCCGGCAGCTGGTAGCGCAGCGACTTGCCGCCGCCCGTGGGGAAAATGGCCGCCGCCGATTCCCCGGCCACGATCCTGCCAACCACTTCCCGCTGTCCCGCGAGAAAACGGTCAAATCCGAAATAGCGTTTGAGGCCGTAGTCGGTCAAATCACCCCTTTTCTGCATATTACCAATTGCCACACGGCGGTAAGCTGCGGCCCTCTTGTATCAGGGTTTGCCGACCTCGACGTCAGGCTTGTGTATGGCTTTGATCTGGCGCGTGAGGATGGGAACAATCTCGAACAGATCGCCGATAATGGCGTAGTCACATCCCTGGACCATGGGGGCTTCCGGGTCTGTATTGATGGCAACGATCACCTGCGAAGTTTTCATACCGGCAAAATGCTGGATGGATCCGGAGATGCCGCAGGCAATGTAAAGCTTGGGGTTGACCGTTGTACCGGTCTGCCCCACCTGCATGGCGTGTGGCACCCAACCGGCATCCACCGCCACCCGCGAGGCTCCCACGGCCGCGCCCAGCACATCGGCGCAGGCCTGCAGGATCTCAAAATTTTCACGATTTTGCATGGGACGTCCGCCCGAGATGATGATCTCGGCTTCGGATAGATCCAGGGTGTTTTCACGCTGCCGCTGAATCCCTTTGACACTGAAACGGGAAGCCTGCACATCTGCCTGGAAGGGAATTAATTGGGACGTACAGGGTTGCGGCAAGGCGTCAAACACACGCGGCCGCAAGCCGAATAAAAAATGCGTTCCGCAAAGACGCAGGGTACCGATGGTTTTTCCGGAAAACAGCGGCTTTTCAGCACTATGATTGGCCAGATCGAGGCCAACGCAGTCCATGGCAAGCGGCGCTTCCAGCGCGGCCGCCATGCGCGGCAAAAGTTCCCTGCCCTGCGCACTGGCCAATCCCAGCAGTGTTTTGACCTCAAAATGCTGCATGGCGGCAAGTATGGCCCGCGCCCACAGCACGGGATGCCAGTCCATAGCGCCCTGCATGCTGGTGATGTTGACGATCCTGGAAACGCCGTATGCTTCCAGATCCCGCTGATATTCCGCGGCCCGCCCGTCCGGTACCAGGGCATAGAGTTCGCCCCCCTGCTCGCGGGCTGCCGTTACCACGCCAAGACTGGTCTGCTTGACAGCCCCGTTGGCAGCTTCGATCAAAACGCCGATTTTCTGCATACCGTATCCTTATTGACCCGACAGCCGCTTTAAATCACCCGATCCCTCTCGCGCAACCGTCTGATCAGTCGGGCAACAGCAACTTCCGGCGTTCCTGCAAGGATTTCACCCCGACGGTTTTCAACCACCGGTCTGAGTTTCGTCAACTCCACTCTGGCAGCCGGCACCTCCAGCTGCAGTTGTGCCGCGTTGATCTGTCGGATTTCTTTTTTCCTGGCCTTGACGATCTGCCGAAAGGTGGGGTAGCGCGGCTCGTTGAGGCCTTTACCGGCACCGACGACACACGGCAACGGCATCTCGCAGATCATCCGGCCACCGGCCTCAAATTCGCACTCGGCGGTCAGTACACCGTTTTGCATGTCCAGCGTCGTCACGTTGGTCGCCACCGGAAGATCCAGGGCCGCCGCCAGCCGGAAGTGGGTCTGATATCCCTCGCTGTCGATGGCCATCCGTCCGGCGAAAATGAGATCCGGAGCACCGTCAGCCAGGATCGCCGCCGCCAGCACACGGGCCGTCTGCAGGCTGTCGGCCGGCTGATCGCTTTGAACCAGGATCGCACGATCGGCCCCCATGGCCAACGCCGACTTCAGCGTCCCGACCGCAGCGGCACGGCCCACGGTAATGGCAACCACCTGAGTGTCGGGCTGTTTTTCAGCAATCCGGACGGCGGCCTCCACGGCATTTTCGTCGTAAGGGTTCAACAGAAAGGTGATGTTTTCGTCAATCCATAGGTCATCGACCACCGTTACCCTGGCCGCCGAATCCGGCACGTGCTTGACACAGACATAGATTTGCATGCGCTGTCATTCCTACCCGTTGACCGAAAAGCTGCTCTCGGGGTTGATTTCACGCCTGCGCGAGTAAAACCCCACATCAAACCTGCGCCCGATATAGTGCATTTTAAATTGGAACGGCTGACTGTCATGGTCGAGACCCTTTTCACAGGCATCGATCAGCGCCGCCATCATGGCACCGACCACGGGTGCGTTCTTAAACTGATTCCCGCTGGTGCCGATGGCCATGTAATAGCCCTTCAGACTGCTCTTGTCGTAAATGGAATCCAGTCGTCGGAACAATCGTAGAGGTCGACGACTCCCCTGGGCTGGTTGGGAATCGGCAGTGTGGGCACCCGCTTGGCCAGACGGTAACACTGGGCCTTCCATTGGGCCTCGGAGAGCTGGTTGTTCCAGCCGGGTCCGCCGCCGCCGGCGTAAAATTCGTCCGGGTCGACCCAGTGCTGGGGATCGCACTCCGGGTCTTCACTACCGATCAAAAACATGTTGCCCACCTCCGGGCGGTAGTAACAGCCAATATCGCCATCGGACGTGTGGTAGCCGTCGTTGAGATAGTCGTATCCCGCAGGTGACGGGCAGTGCATGACTTCGTGGCGCAGGGCCTTGGTCTTGATATTGCACTCCTCCCAGACCTCTTTGACCATCTTATTGACTTTAAAGGAATGCGGCCCGGCGGCGTTGAGCACCACGGGGGCATGGATCCGACTGCCGTCTTTGAGTGTCACCCCCTGCACCTGGCCATTTTCACGCCGGATCTAGACAACCTCGGCATTGAAGAGAAATTCGCTGCCGTTCGCCTCGGCGGCGCGCATCATATTGTGGGCCGAAAGCTCCGGATCGTTGACATAGCCCCCCTCGGGACAGAAAAGCGCGCCTTCCAGCATCCCACTGGGTTCGTCGTAAAACCTGGGGTCTTCCGGCCGCCGCACCGGCCAGTACTCATGCAGGTCATAAACCGGTGCCATCTGGATGATCTTCTGGACATTCCATTCTTCGTAGGGCACCCCCACGGCATCGTAATGTTTTTGAACCTTGCGCCAGTCGTGTCCCTTGGATTTTATCAGGATGGATCCGGTATTCATGTAGCGGGCATATCCTTTTTCATCCTTGACCTGTCCCAGATAGTTCTCCCAGTCCAACCAGTACTTGAAGCCTTCATATGCCATGGCCACACCGTCTTCGGTGGAGTAATGGGCCCTGACGATGGCACAGGAATTCGCGGTGGAGCCACTGCCCGGTCCGGCCAGCTTGTCGATATTCAGCGTCTTGTATCCCAGCTTGGCCAGTTCATAGGCCGTGGGCGTACCGATGATGCCGGCTCCGATAATAATGACATCGTATTTTGTATCCATAGCTTCTCCTCCTCAATGGTTGTTGCGCCTTTTCCGGAAAAACGCAGCTCACTATTTTTGAAAACCGCAAAAGCCTTCTTTAGGGTTCGCTCAGAAATAAGTTTACAAATTTTTGGCGTTGAGGCGCCCGCATGGCAAGGCGCGAAAGTGCAGGCATATCGGGAATATTCCCAGCTTTCGCAACGTAGCCAGGCTTCGATGCAGCGGCACTTAAAATGTGAAGTTATTTTTGCGCGAGCCCTAAGGGCCATTTCAACGCTCCGCACCGAGGGATCGTACGGCAGTGTACTTCTCTACCCATTCATTTTTGCCAGCCAGTTTGCAAAGCGGGCTTCACCGGCAGGACGCAGGGTAAAGGCCGATCCGGCATCCAGCAGCGCATCCAGCATGCTACGGGCATACCCGCGCGAACAGGTCAGCAGAATGCCGCCGCCATCGGCATCTTTTTCCAGCACGACGATCTGACAGGGTACCCGGCAAAAGGGGCCCTGTACCAGAAAGGGCGGCTGTTTCCGCGGATCCTGAAAATCCAGTGATGTCAGCTTTTCGGTAATGTCAAAAGTGTGGGCGCCGAACAGCGCCAGAAATACACCGCCGGCAGTTATGTCCGTATAGGCGCTTTCAGCGGGCATCGGCGGCGGTGTAGCGTTAAGATGCCAGACCGCCGCCTGGGTACGGTTCATGCGGTTGATCAGTACGCCGTCGTGCAGGGCGCAGCCGCCTGCTGTTTCCGGGACACTTACCCCGCCAGGCGCAAATCGGGACAGGTCGCTGTCCTGCACGTCCCATCGCGGCTGATGGCTTAAATCTACGAGATAGGGTCCCTGGCCCTCATCAGCGTATCGCAGTACCACTGTCCAGCGGCCGCGCGTAACGGTTTCAACGGACCGGGCCTGAAAAGCAACCGCAGACTGTCTTTGCATGTTCGCCATAGCCTTCACCTCACATTCGCATGCGCTTACCCTCGGGATCGTAAAAGGGCATGGGCACCACGACGGCCGTTTGGCACCGGCCGTCGCATTCATCTTCAAAAATCTCCAGCCGTGTGCCGATATCGGCCATCCGGGACTCAACCAAGGCCATGCCCACGGCGGCGTTCAGCGTAACGCTCCTGCGTGCCGTGCACACCACCCCCCGGATTTTGTGATCCACGATAATCGACTTTTCTTTGGGCTCCCGGGATGCATCTTCCATTTTAATCCCGACCAGCTTCAGCCGCCCCGTATCGCTTTCAGCCTGCTTGAGAGCCACGGCACCCACGGTTTTAGCGGCTGTTTTACGGCGGTCCCACAGAAAACCCAGTCCCAGGTCCAGCAGGTTGGTACGCTGCTCGGACTCCTGCCCCAGAATGACATGACCTTTTTCCATACGCAGCACGTTCTGGGCTTCGACTCCGAAATTGCGCATGCCCAGAGGTTCCCCGGCCTGTCGCACAAGCTCCCACAGCGTCTGCATGTCAGGTGACGGCACGTGCAACTCGTAGGACAGTTCACCAACAAACCCCAGGCGCATGGCACGCACGAAAATGGCGCCGCCGACGCTGAATTCACGGTAGCCGCCAAAGGGAAAAGCATCGTTGGACACATCGCTGTCGGCAACCTTTTCCAGTACCTTGCGGGCATTGGGTCCGGAAATATTGATGACCCCCATGGCATCAGTCAGATTGACTATGTGAAAATCCCAGTTATCGTAACGGGTGTGATAGCGGATCCACTCCACCGTGGCACCGGCGCGCGCGGTGGAAGTTGTCAAGTAGTAGTCATCCGGTCCGCGCTTGACGATCACACCGTCATCGATAACACAGCCGTCGTCGTTGCACATGGCGGAGTACTTTATGCGGCCCGGGGCGAGCTTCGCCATATCGCTGACGTACACCCGCTGGAGTGCCTGCAGGGCATCCGGCCCGTGGATGCGGAATTTTCCCAACGTGGACGCATCGAAAATACCGACGTTGCGGCGTACATTCTCGATCTCCCGGCGACAACTGGTGTCAGCGGAAAAATAGCGCGCTCGCCGCCATACGCCCATGCGCCGGAAGATGCCGCCCTCCTTTTTCTGCAAATCATGCACCGGCGTGCGCTTGCACATGTCAAGGGCCGATCCGGCATAGGTGGCCAGGAAAGTGGGCACCAGCGGCGGCCGCACGTTGGTCGGCGTCACGCCGGCGGTATCCCATCCCTGGTGTTTGGCCACCAACAGCGGTAGATTGTGGCCCGGGATACCGCCCTGGCCGGGACCGGTGCCGGCGGAGGTAAAGCGTTTGATCAACTCGGGCACGTCAAAGCCCATGGCCATGGCCTGACGGATGTTTTTGACGGTGGTGTCCTCATCGAAGCAGATAAAAGTCTTGCGCCCCTTGACCGGTGCCGTCACCAGCTTGCTCCCGCGCTGCACGCCGGGCAAGCGGTTCAATTCGGCCCTGGCGGCATCAACACCGGCGGCATTTGACACCCCGCAGGCCGCCGCCGCCCGCAGGCCGGCCAGCCGTCCCGAAACTTCGATACTGGCCGCATGGTTCAATCCCAGCAGCCGTCCGGCGGCATGCAGACCCGCCGGCAGGTCGCGGGGAAGAAAGTAGCCGCTTTGCGTGTCAAAACGCAGTTTGACCTGCGCCAGACTAAACGGGCCGGTCACAGGTGTCAAGCCCGCAGAGGCCACCAGCAGGTCACAGGCCAACTCGCGCTTTACCGTACCGTCGATGGTACCCAGCGTGACTTTGCGCAGCGCTTTGGCACCGTGCGCCCGGGTAGCCACCCAGCCGCGCAGAAACGGAATCTTTCTCTGTGCCAGGGAAGACACGAGACCGGCATCCTGTCCATCTTCACGCAAGTCGGCCACGCAGGCGATTTTCAGGCCCAGGTCAAAGAGATCGACGGCCGCTTCCAGCCCCAGGTCGTGCCCGACACTAAAGACCGCCTGGCGACCGGGCAGCAATCCATAGGTGCGCGCCAGGCGTTGGGCGCATCCGGCCTGCATGACCCCCGGCCGTTCGTTGTTATCAAACAGCAACGGACGTTCAATGCATCCACTGGCCACCACCACCTGCCGGGCACGGATTTCGATATAGCGTTCATCAAAGCCGTCAGATGGGCCGCCGGTCTGGAAAGCCGTGATCAGGTTGTTGCTGTAGGCGCCGATCATGGGGGCATGTTTGAAGACACGCACGTGGGGGTTTTGTTCCACTTGGGCGGCCAGCCGGCGTGCTCTTTCAAAAAGCGTTGTGTTTTCATACCAGGCCGCCGCACGGTAATCAAAACAGCCGCCCAGCCAGGGTCGTGCCTCCAGCAAAATCACCCGCAGGCCGGTTTCCGCAGCCGCCAGCGCTGCCGACATACCGGCCGCGCCCCCACCGATAATGCAGACATCCGCGTTGGGGTAGATTTCATCAAAAACTCCCGGCATCTCAAAATCCGGCGAGATCCTGCCCAACCCCGCGGCTTTGCGCACCTGCCGCATGGCAAAGGGCCAAAGTCTGGCCGGTTTGTGCATACTGCGATAATAAAAGCCGGCCGGCATCAGCCAGTCGAGCTTGTCCATAAAGCCCATCATATCCCATTGGGCCGATCCTTTGACGTTTTGCACATCCACACGCATACCCTTTCTCAAGGGCGTGTTTTCCGCACGTACGTTGGGAATGCCGTCGATCTGCATGCAGGTATTGCTGCACTCACCATCAAGACTGTATAGGCCACGCGGCCGGTGGTACTTGAGACTTCTTGCAAAAATTCGTACACCGTTAGCAAACAGCGCGGTGGCGACGCTGTCCCCGTCAACCCCATAAAGCGTCTTACGCCCGTAGGTGAATGGCACTTTCTCCGTAGCGTCCACACGCAGGGTCGCCAGCTGTTTGAGCCGCTTCATCAGTTCTCCTCCGCTGACTGTACTTCAAGGTTGGTTGTCGTATCGCGATGGATCGTAAACCAGGCGCCACAGCCATCGCGGTGAAACCACCACTCCTTCTGGACACCGGCTGTACAGTCATTCAGATGCACATAATCACACCAACGCTGCGGGGTGAGCCCGGATTCATCGGGCCGGGGGCCTTTGTCCTCGCCACCGTAGCGGAATTCATACCCATTGCGTTTACCGCAGATTGGGCAGGTGATTGTCAACGCCATAATGCCGTCTCCTTAGAAGTCTGTGTGGGCCCGTGGCCCATTCATCCCCATTATCAGCAGGCATGCAACGCGCCCGTTGAACTGCCCAGGCTCGTTAGTTGTCCGGACTGTAGCTGACCAGTGCCGCGGTTTCCCCCATCAGACGATGCTGTTCATAGCGACGCAAAGTAAAAGGCCTGAGAATTTCCGGGCACCGGCCAGTGGCCATGTATGCGGCCATGTATTTACCCACGGCTGAACAGGACTTAAATCCGAAATACCCCCAGCCGCAATCCATGAAAAAGCCCTCAAGCGGATCGTTGCCATCCATGATGGGCGCCATATCCGGCGTCATGTCGGCCAGCCCGGCCCAGGTGCGCATGAATTTGACAGCCCTCAAACAGGGCAACAGTTCAGATAGCGCCTCGGCCTGGTGTTTCACGTAGTGCGCCGTGTTCTGCGTCGTATAATTGGGCCAGGGATCCATGTGTGCTCCGGTAGCCACCTCGCCTTTTAACGTCTGATTGGCATAAACATGATAGGCCCCCGAAGAAATCACATGATCGAGGATGGGCTTGAGGGGCTGGGTGACCATGGCCTGAATGGTCAGTACGCTGATGGGCAGCCGGATTCCCAGCATCTTGTGGATAATGGCGGCCGAATAGCCGCCGGCCGACACCAGCACCCGGGGCGTACTGATTCTGCCCGCGGTGGTGTCCACCGCCGTAATTTTCCCGTTGGCGGTATCAATGGCCGTGGCCTCGGTATGCTGGTGAATATGCACCCCGAGTTTGGCCGCTCCCTTGGCCAGTCCCCAGACCACTGCATCGTGGCGCACGATGCCCCCTGGAGGATGATACATGGCACCGTGCACGGGATAGGTGATATTTTCCGAAATATTGAGCGCCGGCATCATTTCCTTGGCCTGGTGCGCATCGATCAGATGGCTTTCAACACCCAGAAACTGCGCACTGGCGATGTTCATGCGCGCCGCATGCATGGCCGCTTCACTATGCACCAGGTTCAGATTGCCGCAGTTGTTGAACATCAGGTTGTAGTCCAGTTCGCGCGTGAGCACCGGCCACAGCTCCAGGGCTTCCCGGTACAGCGGAATGTTTTCCTGGGTGCGTTGGTTGGCCCGCACAATGGCCGTGTTGCGCCCGGCCCCACCAAAGCCGATGTGGCGTTTCTCCAGTACGGCCACATCTTTGATGCCATGATTTTTGGCCAGAAAGTAAGCCGTGGCCAGTCCGTGCAACCCGCCGCCGATAATTACCGCATCATACGCAGATTTTAAGCGCGGCTTCCTCCCCCACAGAGGCTTGTATTTGCCAAACATGGGTCCTCTCTCGTTGAAGATAAAAAGTTGGCCAAATTTTTTCAAAAATATTTTGATTCCCCTATTGACAAATGAAACAAACCCTGTCAAGTAAAAATTCAACTGAAGCGGCTTCATTTTTTGCAATGTTCGCAGTTATTATCATTCAACTACTTGGTTTTTAATATCTTTATGTATAATGAAATAATTTGTTTCATTATGTAACAAATAATTTCATACTAAAACGTATATCCACCACTATGGTTCATAAAACATCATATCCTGTTGTTATTAAAGACCTTGCCGACCAACTGGACACGCTGACACCCAAAGGCCGGCTCCTGGGCGAATACATTATCCACAACCCGCGCAAGGCGGTTTTTATGACCACGCGCGAACTCGCCGATGCCTGTGACGTCAGCGAGGCCACCGTGGTTCGTTTTGTGGACCAGCTGGGATACCGTGGATACGGGGAGTTTTTACAGGCGCTGCGCGATGCCGTGGATGCGGAATTGACTCTGCTGGATCGCGCCGATTTATCCGATTTAAAAGGCGAAGGCGCCGACCGCCTGCGGCGGGTGGTTTCCGAAGAGATGGACAACCTGAAGCAGTTTTACGACAGCGCCCAGATGGACACCCTGAACCAAGCTGTGGCGTACCTCGCGCAGCCGCAACGCGTATATGTCATCGGATCACGCCTTTCGTACACTTTTGCTTACTATCTGGGGTGGTCGCTGACCAAGATTCGGGGCAATGTGCACATTCTCAAGGGAAGCGACAGCACATCCGTGGACTGGTTGACCATTGCCCCGCCGGAGAGCCTGGCGGTCATCATCGCCACATCGCGCTACCCCAACGAACTGATCCGTATCGGGAAACTGGTGCGGCGCCTGGGACATACGCTTGTTACGATCACCGACAGCGCCATGTGCCCCCTGATACCGTTTGCACACCTGTCATTGGTGGCGCCCTCCAAACACATTCCGTTTATCGGCAGTCCCACGACGATTAACTGTATCATCAATTATCTTGTACTGGAACTCGCCAGCCGGCAGGCGAAACCGCTTAAAAACCACCAGGAAAAGCTGGAACAGGTTTACCGCGAAAATGACATTTTGTTCAACCTGAGCCGTTAGTGCGTGTTCACTCAGAGAAATTCGCCATGATGGCATGCTCGTGATTAGGGATTCCGGCCGAATATAACTTTCGGTGACGGTTCGTGATTTTAAAATTGCTGCGATAGGGAACAGGGCCGATTGCTTTCCCAAAAAAGATCCTGATAAACTTTCTGCAGACGTAATCAGGGAACTGGACCGCATGCAGGCCGCGTGGAACGGTTAAACATTCATCACATGAAACAGCAAGAAAGGAGCGAAGCATGGCAGGTAAAACACGTTTAGCGGTGATCATCACTATTGTGGCCTCAATTTTCCTTTTCACCTCTTTTGCAGGGGCAGCGGACAAGGTTTTGAAAGTCGGCATTCTGGGCCCCTTTACCGGAGCTGCTGCCAAGACCGGTGAGGAATTTAAGGGTTCTGTCCAGCTGGCGCTGGAAAAAATCAACTACAAGGTGGGAAACTATAAAATCGAACCCGTGTGGATCGATTCGCAGTCCGATCCCGCCAAAGCGACCAGTGCTTATGCCGAAGCAGCCGAGCACGGCGGCATCCAGGCCGGCGTGCTGAACTGGCACAGCTCGGTGGCAGTGGCCGTGATGGATGTGGTGGCCAAGTACAAGATCCCCCATATGTTCGGTTTCGGGGCTACCGAAGTGGTCAACAAAAAATGGAAATCCAACCCCAAAAAATACAGCTACTGGGACATCAAGGGATGGCCGGTTCCCGGCAAGCTCATGGCCGGCTATGCCGAGTGCCTGACCAACGCCGTTGATAAGGGGCTCTACAAACCCAAAAACAAAACCATTGCCGTTTGCTGTGAAGACACGGACTGGGGTCACAGCGCGGGCAATTCGATGGCTGCTGAATTTAAGAAACGGGGATGGAAAGTGGTGGCTGAAGACTTTTTCCCCATCACGCAAACCGATTTTTATTCCCTGCTCGGCAAATACAAAAGAAAGGCCGTGGGTGCCATTGTCAGTACAAGCACCGCCGGTCCGGTAACATCGGCGTATATCAAACAGGCCAGGGAAATTGGCTACAAGGGCATGCTCGTGATTGACGGGCTGGGATGGTCCGGAAACTGGTACAAAATGAGCGGTGCAGCTTCCAACTACGTACTGGACATGATTCCCCAGTTGACCACCCAGGCGGCTAAAGACTGGGCCAAAACATTTGAAACCCGCTTTAAAATGAAACCCAGCCCTTCAGCCGGCGGACTCTCCTACGACGGCATGAATTTTTTCATCAAGGTTTTAAACCGCACGCTGAAAAAATACGGAAAACTGGACAAAGAGACCATCCACAAAGTCATGGTCGAAGAAGTTGAAACCGGCAAGCTCACCTTCTCAAAGGCCGACGGCGCCATCATCATGAACGAATACCGAGCCAACATGAAGACCATGCCCGATCCGGTGGTCGCCCGGGATGCCTATTTCTTCCCGGTAATTCAGTATAAGGACGGCAAGGGCTATATCATCTATCCCCCGGACTGGGCCAAGAAAAAATTTGAGGCCAAATAAACCCATTATCCTTGCAGCCGGCCGCAATGCCGGCTGCACAATTTTTTTACCAACAGCGGCGGGCGGTTAACATGAATGTACTGGAAACCATCGATGTGACCAAACGATTTGGCGGCCTGATAGCCGTCAACAAGGTGTCCATGCACGTGCAAGAAGGCGAAATTGTGGGCCTGATCGGACCCAACGGCGCCGGCAAAACGACCCTGCTCAATGCCATCGCCGGGTTGAACCCGCCAACATCCGGAACGGTAATGATGCTCGGGGAGAAAACCACGGGGCTTCCGCCGGAAAAAATGTGCCGCAGGGGGCTTTCCCGAACGTTCCAGATTCCGGCACCCTTTCCCAAAATGTCCGTTCTTGAAAATGTAATGACCGCGACGATTTTTGGAAATCAAAAGGGTAAAATCAATGATCCGGTACGACACAGCCGGCAATTGCTGGAATACGTCGAATTTCCCGTGCCGGAGCGTATCATATCCGAAAACCTGAACACGGTGCAGCTCAAACGGCTCGATCTTGCGCGGGCCCTGGCCAGCACGCCGAAACTGCTGTTTTTGGATGAACTGGCTGCCGGTTTGACCGAAGGCGAATTAAACGAAATCATGGGTATTATCCGTAAAATTCGCGACAGCGGAATCACGATTTTGATGGTTGAACATATCATGCAACTGATTATGAACCTGTGCGATTGCCTGGTGTGCATCCAGTTCGGCACCAAAATCGCCGAAGGCCCGACCCGGGAAGTCGCTCAGGATCCCAAAGTCACCGAAGCCTACCTGGGTACGCAAACAGCTTCGGAGTAACCCGCAAACCGCCTTATCCCCCATAGCCGGGCGCCAGGCAATGTTTGCAAAAAATTTTGACCCGCCAATTTCGCACGGGATTCTTCCTGACGCGGCAATTGTAAGGGTCGCCGCAATAAATATGCGGATTGCACGATGACTTTGCTTCGTGCGCAAGGCACATGGCCGATGCATATCTGAATATGTGCCGGTGGGCGTATCGCAGTGGACGGGTCAAGAGGTCCGTCCCGCCTGGGCGGGATGGAATGATTGCTTGCCAAGGCCCCAACCCCGGAGGTTCAGATGTTACTGGAAGTAAAAAACATCGACGCAGGATACGGCTTCCTGCAGGTCCTGAGAGATGTCTCCCTGCATATTGACCAGGGGGAATATGTGTGTCTTGTGGGCCCCAATGGCGCCGGCAAGAGTACCATTCTCAAAGTCATTGCCGGCATGTTGAAACCCACCAGCGGTGAAATCCGTTTTCAGGGCGAGCCCATCGATGGCCTGCCGGGGAACAGAGTCACCCGCAAGGGGATCTCCTATGTATCTGAATCCATGAACCTTTTTACCAACATGTCCGTCGAGGAAAACCTGTTCATGGGAGCCTATACCATCAAAGACAAGAAAATTCAGCAGGACCGCCTGGATTTCGTCTACGGTTTGTTTCCACGCATGGCGGAGCGCCGGCGCCAGTTGGCCGGGACACTCAGCGGCGGCGAGCGCAAAATGCTGGCCATCGGAAGAGGTCTGATGCCCAACCCCAAACTGCTGCTGGTGGACGAGCCCTCCTTCGGTCTTGCACCGCAGCTGACGGAAAATGTTTTCGCTTCGCTGGACACCCTTAAAGAGGGTGGCCTGACGATCCTGCTGGTGGAACAAAACGTCACCAAAACCCTGGCCGTTACGGACCGGGGCTATGTACTGGAAAACGGTAAGATCGAGCTTCAGGGGAAAAGCAGCGAACTGGCCGGCAATCCCCATGTGCGAAAAGTTTTTCTGGGTGTCTGACCCTGCCAAGAAAGGGTGCATCTCATGGTAAAATCATTTTCCAAAGCGCTGTCAGGCTGGATCAAGACAGCAGGCGGCCTGACGATTTTTCTTTCGATTATCCTGGCGATCGTTATCACTTTAGACCGCGGCCCCTATGTTCTGGTCAATGTGGTTGTCACCGGTGGCATGCTGGCCCTGGTCGCCATGGTACTGGCCATGATTCTTGGGGTTATGAATGTTGCCCAGTTCGCGCATGGCGAGTACTTCATGATCGGCTCTTTGACGGCCTATTATATTTTCACCCCCCTGTCAGGTTATCTGGATCAGCATCCGGGTGCGGCCCTGGCCTTTTGGGCGCCTTTAATTGCCATCCTGGGAGGGTTTATCGTTGGCGGGATTGCCGGCGCGATCACCGAAAGAATGGTTTTCCGACCCTTGCGCAAACGCAGCCGGGAAAACTGGGTGATGAACACATTCCTCTTGACCGTGGGCATCTCCGTGATCCTGGTCAACGGCCACCAGTTGTTGTTTGGGCCCGATTTCAAGGGAATTGTCAAGTACTGGAGCGGCGCACCATACTCCATCATGGATGTCTTCATCTCCAGGGATCGGACGTACGTGTTCTTTCTGGCCATCATGGTTGTTCTGCTGTTCTGGCTTTTTATGGCCCATACCCGAACCGGCCGGGCCATCCGCGCGGTATCGCAGGACGAGACCGGCGCGCTGATGGTAGGGATCAATTATGACGGTATCATGATGCTGACCATGGCCATCGGCTGTGCACTGGCGGCAATCGCCGGGTCCAGCCTGCTGTTCATGTTTCCATCCTATCCCACCGTAGGACTGGAACCCCTCTATATGGCCTGGATCATCGTCATTCTGGTCGGTCTTGGCAACATCATGGGTGCGTTTGTCGGCGGATTTATCGTTGCCCTGCTTAAAGTCGCGACGGTTGAATACGTCGGTGCCGGATGGGATTTTGTTATTCCGGTGGGCATCATCATCATCGTACTGATCTTCAAACCCAGCGGTATTTTCGGCACCGCAGTCCGGGGAGTTCTGGATAAATAGGGGGAATGATGAAATCTTCGGAAACTGGACCCAAAATGAACACTTTCGACAAGATCCTGGACCGGCTTTGTTTATCGCCTGTGGGTTTGCTTGCGCTGATTGTCCTGCTGCTGCTGCCGTATATTCCGCCTTTCAACCAGCAGTATCTCATCCGCTGGTTGGTGAGCGCCGCGCTGCTGGCTGCCAATGTGATCGCTTTTGACTTTACGGCCGGTTACATTAACATCGTTAATTTCGGGTATTATGCAATTTTGGGTCTTGGCGGTTACACTTCGGCACTTATGGCCAGCCATCTGGGCATTTCTCCATGGATTGGCCTGCTGTTCGGGGCCGTTTCTTCCGGCATACTGGGGTTTTTGACCGGGCTGTTAACGTTGCGTCTGAGGGGAATCTTTGCCGCCGTTATGGCGTGGTTCGTGGGCCTGGCACTGATGGGTCTGGCGACAAAAATGATCTGGCTGACCCGCGGCCCCCTGGGATTGCGGGTGCCACAGCTCTTTAACACCAGTTCAAATACGCCCTACTACTACGTTATTCTGATCCTCATGTTCATCACCTATGTCGTGAGCCGCTGGGCAACACGCACCAAGATGGGCATTGCATTCAAAGCCATCGGCCAGAACATGGAGGCAGCCAGAACTTCAGGTGTCAATCCCGTGTTTTACCGTGTCGCCAACTTTACCATGTCCTGTACGCTGGCCGGCCTTTTGGGGGGATTTTATGCACATTACTATGGAATCCTTACCCCGGATGTCATGCATACCTCCAAAACAGTCGAAGTACTGGCAGTTGCCTATATCGGTGGACGCGGCAGCCTGTGGGGCGGAGCCGTGGTCGCTTTTCCGTTTATACTGCTCATGGAGATCATGCGATCTTCACTGTCAAACCTTCCCGGGCTGAACCTGGTCATCTACGGCCTGCTGTTGATTATAACCATGATCTACTATCCCGGTGGTGCGGCGTCGCTTTACTACCGGTTTTTGTATCAACCCTGGGGGAAATTCTGGATGTTCATGGTCGGCTATAAGGAAAATGATTGATTCCACTCCGGCGGAAAACGGCAATATTCATTACATCTAAGAAAGGAAGAAAGCAATGGCAATCCAGGACATTTATCAGGCGATTCTGGCATTTGATGTGGAAAAGGTAAAGGAGCTGACCCATGCGGAGATTGACG
>Ga0114931_10003789_pt1 | contig 19052 bp, 13 predicted proteins | sample 2SBtaG_FD_89579 | JGI IMG/M metagenome (GOLD analysis project Ga0114931, IMG submission 89579) | Deep subsurface microbial communities from Kolumbo volcano to uncover new lineages of life (NeLLi) - 2SBTROV14_V59a metaG | ecosystem: Environmental > Aquatic > Marine > Volcanic | place: Kolumbo...
CAGGCTGCGGATCGTCCCCTTGAGACACTTCGTAAGGCTATCCACTCTCTTGAGCGGCAAGGGCCTGTCACCGTTCGTGTGACAGGATCTGTGGCGATTGATGCTGAGGAACGTCAAACGGTAGCCCATGCCGCCGGTGTGGCTGTGATCGTTTCTTTTTTTCTGGTGTGCCTCATTCTTCTCATCGGATTTCGTTCTTTCCGTCCAACGATTTCTATGCTCGTCACTCTTTTTATGGGATTGGTGTGGACCGCGGCTTTTGCGACATTATCTATTGGTACCTTGAATCTCATCTCCGCGACTGCGCCGATTGTGTTTATCGGCCTTGGCGTGGATTTTGGGATCCAGTTTACTATGCGCTATCGAGAAGGTCGTGAGAAAGGTGTTGAGCATGCGCTTGCATTGAGACAAGCGGCCTTTGGCGTGGGGGAAGCCCTTACGCTGGCAGCTTTGGCTTCGGCGGTCTGTTTTTTTTCTTTTCTTCCGACAAGCTATCGTGGGCTGGCAGAGTTGGGTTTCATCGCAGGAATCGGCATGGTGGTTGCCTTGCTGGCCAATCTGACCGTGCTTCCGGCCTTGCTGACGATTTTACCGATCCATCCTGCCCCACCGCGGGTGCCGAGGATTGATATGCCTCGGCTGACCGTGTCTGCCATTCATCATCGGCGAGGGATCCTGTTGGTGACGATCGTGGCGGTGATGAGTTCACTGATCCTTCTGCCGCATGCTCGATTTGATTTTAACCCTCTTCATCTGAAAGATCCCTCTTCAGAGGCTGTGGCCACGTTTCTCGACTTGCTCGCCGATCCTGATACGACGCCGTACACGATTGACATTTTGGCTCGCGATCTTTCCTCCGCCCAGCAATTAGGGGAACGATTGAACAAGCTGAAAGAAGTCAAAAAAACCATGACCTTGGCCAGTTTCATTCCAACCAATCAGGAAGAAAAACTTTCCATTATTGATGACATGGCTTTGGTTCTCGAGCCTCTTCTGGACTCGTCTTCCATGGTTCCCTCACCTCCTCTTGAGGAAGAAGTTCTCGCTCTGGATTCCTTCCAACGTTCATTGGTCAGAAGAACGGTAGATGGCTCCACTGATCCAGTGTCGGCTAGCATGAAACGATTGAATCTCCTCTTGGGGCGGTTACAACAGGATCCGGGCTGGCCTGATCAGAGCCTCCAGGCATTCAAGCACCGCTTACTTGGTGAACTGACCGATGGGTTGAATCGGCTCCGAAACCTTTTGACGCCGCATGAAGTCACCTTGAAGGATCTTCCCGCCAGTTTGCGGGACCGTTATTTGACATCTGATAAGAAAGCTCGGCTCGAAGTGTTTCCGGTACAGGATGGGAATGACAATGCGGCCTTGCGACGATTTGTTCGGGCGGTTCAGGGAATAACCCCAAAAGCCATTGGAACGCCGGTGGCCATGGTTGAAGCCGGCGATGCCATCGTCACTTCATGTCTCCAAGCAACAAGTTTGGCTTTAGCCGCTGCCCTGATTCTCTTTCTTCTGGTATTACGGAGTGTTCGTGATGCGTTGCTGGTCTTGGCTCCCCTGTTGCTCACTCTTCTCCTCACCCTTTCTGCGTCGGCGTTGCTTGATCTTCCTTTCAATCTGGCCAATATTGTGGCCTTGCCCCTTGTTTTGGGGTTGGGCATTGCCTTCGGATTGTACCTGATCTTGCGTGAACGAGAAGGGATTGACATTGATCGCCTGATCTATAGCAGCACGTCCCGGGCGGTTCTGTACAGTGTGCTGACGACCATGGCGACGTTTGGCAGTCTGTCCTTTGCCAACCATCGGGGCATGGCCAGCATGGGATTGCTGCTGACACTCACCTTGACCTTGGCCCTCTTGTGTTCACTTCTAATTCTGCCGGCGATCATGGCAGAATTGGAAAATCGAGGATGGTGGTCAGCGCACGCTCCTTCGATATCAATACCAGTGGGAAAAGGTCAGTATGAAGGGGAGGGTCATGATGGGTGATGATCAAACAGAAAGAGCTTTAAAAAAGCCTTTTCCCTTCCATCGTTATTTTTGACCATCGATCGACGTGGACGCTGATTCTGGGTTTCCATCCTCAACATAGATCTCATCGAGAAACAATTCCTCCGTCGGAGGATTTCCATCATAGACCAAGAATGTCCGATGTTGAAGATAGGCTTCACGTGTGAAGAGATAGGGCTCGACGGCTGATTCATCCCGAAACCGGATGGCTTGGTCGGCACGAGCCCGCCTGTCAACAAATTTCAGGACGGCCAGTGGGGCTATGATTGGAGTGGTGACATAAAAAAAGATATTTGTTACAGCAGAGGTAACAATGTCAGGAACATTACGAACCGTATCCGGCCCAAAGACCGGCAGAACTAAATAGGCCCCTTCGTCAGCTCCCCAGGTCCCAAGGGTTTGTCCAAAATCCTCATTGTGTTCTTCTAGCCCCATTCCCGTGGCGACATCAAAAAGACCCCCTATGCCGATAGTCGTATTGACCAGAAACCGACTGGAATCCTGAAACCCTTGTTTCCCTTTCCCCTGGAGGAAATCATGGAGGATGACATTGAGGTATCCAAGGTTATCAAAAAAGTTAGAGACGCTGAGGCGTATATCGGGATGGACCACTGTGACATACCCATCAGCCACGGGTTTCCCAATATGGCGGTCGAGAAAATTGTTCATCTTATCCATCGGCCGGTTGATTTTCTCAAGTGGATCAGGGTTCTCAACCGGTGGAGACTCGGATGGTGTTGATGAAAGGCCGGCGCATCCAGTTATGTGCATGCACAAAGCTAACCCTACTACTATGGGAACGATCAATAGACGCTGCATTTTCTTCCAAGGCCTTTTAGCGTAATTATCATGTATTTGTGATTGCAGATCAATAGAAGATCATATGACATTGGACTTTCACATCATTTCCCATCAGCATAGTGATGAATCTGGTTCTGTAACTTGCCGATCAAGGCTTGGAATCCCTTGGTTTTCAAGAGACCGGTGTATTCCGTTCGTTTTAACGCGAGGTCACTGACTCCATTGACGACAATATTGAGGATTCGCCATTGTCCCCCCACCCGATGCAAGAGATAATTAAAATGGATCTGTTTCCCGTCAGACTTAATCAACCGGCTTTCGACTAATACCCGATGGCCGCGAGTGGGTTTCTCGGATACGATATTGAAATGTTCGCCGCTATAACCCTTAAATCGACTAGCATACGTCGCAATGCTCAGTTGGTGAAAGGTTTTCACGAACAGGTCTTGTTGCTCTTTCTGTAAATCCCGCCAATATTTGCCGACTGAAAGGCGAGCAACCGCCGGCAAGTCATGAGTCTCTTCCACTGTTGGCTCGAGTTGCCGATACCGATTTTGATAATCCAGGTGATCAGCTTCCTTCATGACGGTGAGGAGAGAAGTTTGAAGGCGTTTGATGACCTGCGTGGCTTCTTCGCCCCTTGCCGAGGTAGGAAGGCTGATACCTAAGAACCCTGTCACAAGGAGGATGATGTAAAAAAATTGCCTCACAAAACTCCGGCATTAAAAATGTTGACGGTTTTGAAGAGAACCATTTTTTAGACTGATCTTTAGCTCCTGTCTGCGATACTCAATCACATTCCATGCCAATAATGCCGGAAGGCCTAAGAGCCAATCGCGGACCCGCTTGACAAGAGAAACGGCAAGTCCGACAGAAGCGGGTAATCCAATCAAACTTCCTAATAATAAGTATCCTCCTTCTTGCACCCCCAAGGCACCAGGCACCCAAAATCCTGCTGTACGAATGGCTTGGCCAAGGCTTTCCACCAGCAGTGCATGTTGAAACTCAACGGGAAAACCCATAAAAGATAAAGCCAACCAGATTTCAATCGCGCCAACTCCTAAGGATAACAGATGAAGACCACCGCTGAGAAGGAGATTGACAGGGTGATGATAGATAACCTGAATGCTCTCATGCAAATTCTCGATATTTCCCAGCGACGGCCAATTCCATTTTTTCGCCAATGCTTGGAAAAGTCGTTCCAAGACCCTAAGTAATCCACACCGTTGTGCCACAATAAAACTCAGGAGGGCCAGAATCCCCCAAAGAATTCCTCCGATGAGCCAAGGTAAGACCGTATGATGAACGTGTTCTTGTAGGAATAGCGCCAACCCAATAAAGGTAAAAAGAAGAAGTGCGATCATACGCATGGTGACATCGACAACCACGCTGGCCCCGGCGACATCAGGCTTCGCTCCATGCAATGTCAAGATCCGGGCTCCTGCCACATGTCCGCCGATTTGGGCGACGGGGAGAAGATCATTCACACCCTCTCGAATCCACCTCGCCTGAATGAAGACCCTGAGGTCCTGGTGCCACTTGTCGGCCAAAAGCCTCCGCCACGCGAGACTTGAACATGCTATGGTGATGAGGTGAAACAACGTGACACCTAGAAGACCCCATCCAACGGCTAGAACGGCGTTGGTCACCGTCCTGAACCCTTGTGTTCCAATAAGGAAAAGAGCCAAAAAAAATCCAGCCGCAATGGGAATAGTGGCTTTCAGCTTCATACTGGTTCAGGTTCGATGTGAAATCGCTTCGTATACATCTGGAAATGGGCGCTCACCATTTCTGAAGTGAGTCCGAAGGGAGCAAGGGAGTATCGATGAATGCTGTGGTTGTGGCTTCGCTCTTTCCTCAAAAATCCCCGCATCCGTGTGGTTGCTTGTTCAGTCAACTCAAGGTGGCAATGGGAATAAATGCGCTGAATGGTTCTCATGGGATTGCCCACGAGATCCTGATAATACACATCCAGAAAACGATTCTGTTCAGTTTCTTTTTTCTTACGCACGTTCATGGCGCGTTGGATGGCTTTGGTCCATTGTTTCATCACCTCGATTCCAATAGCTTGAGGATCCACATGGTCACTAAAGGCGCTTCGCAACACAGTCCCCAGGCTTGCCACGGACCCTATGACTTTGAGGGGATCTCGGTGGGTATGAAGAATAAGGGCATCCGGATAGACGCTCAGTAAGTCGTCCAAGGAAAAAATATGTGGAGGTGCTTTCAGAATCCACTGTCGTGGAGGAGACTGCCATTGGAGATGTTGAAGAAACCATCGGTGGAACGCATAAGCCGGGCGTGCATCACCATCTTCAATCCACTTTTGGTAGGAGGGAACATGCCAGGTTGTATGAAACTGGTGGCTGATAAAGGTATGGCTCATAATGGCGACACATTCCGTAGGGAGCGTGGCTTCCATTGCATGGATATGTTTGAACCGAGGGGCCAGCCAATCAAATTGCTGAAGAAGCTTCCCTGTTTTGGCAATCCGTGGATCCTCCTTTGCCGGGAGGTAAGAAGGTGGAGGGGATGGGAAAAGGACTTCCCAGGTTAGAGGCGTCCGATTATTGGGATCTTGGGCCAGAAGATTGTGGAGGAACGTTGAGCCGGTTCTTGGAAGCCCAACGATAAAGATAGGGCGGTGGATAACCTCTCGAGCGATGGATGGAAAGCGCTTGCCGTCCTCGACCAGATGAAGCTGGTTTACCAGAAGCCGAAGGATGTTATACCTGGCTGCCAGGCGGCCCACTAAGTTCAGGTGCGCCTCCTTCTCGCAGGCATCCAAGAGCAATCGAAGCGGTTCAGAGGAAAAATCGCCCCCAAAATCACACAATCCTGTTTTTGAACAGGCCCTCTCCAAAAGCACGTCCTCAGTCAAATGACCAAGTGGAATCCCCATGTTCCGGAGGATCGTGCCTATTTGGTTGAAAATTTTGATGGGAAATGGACTGAAAGAGCAGTCAGGGGTCTGAGATTGGCTATTGTCTCTTTGCATCTCTTCTTCCCGCATGTATCCGCTCCAGAAGCAAAAACCATTCTTCATTATTTTTTTATTGATTTTCAAATAATATCCTAATCTTTCCAAGTGTTACAAATCTCAAAGGGAAAGGAGGCCGAGTATTCCTGCTGAATGACACTGCCTTATTTGGTATGACAAACGATAGGACGTAGCACGACACTGAGTCGAGTATTAAGAAGGAACCAGAGATTACACGAAAAGATCAATATGAGGAGGAAAAGGGGAGGTTGGTGCCACAGAAGGATGCTGAGTCGCTTCACTTTTATCTTGCTGAAGTTCTTTTCTGGCTCTTGCCTCTAAGGCCGTTGCCTGTGTGGCTACTCCACGATCTTGCGGGGAAGGATCGGTTGGGGCCAAAGCCGCCGCTCGGATTTGCTGGGCTTTCTGAATCGTGGCTTCCGGATCTCCTTGAACCGGTGAGGTATCAATATTCACCTCGCCACCGACAGCATACTGTTTCCCGTCAGGCCCCTGTTCAAACGTAAAGGTTGCCCCTCCCGTGGCAAGCCCACCAGCCGCTGCCAGATGTGCTTGCTCATGGGCGCGAACTTCTCTGTCACGGTTTCGAAGCTTGACAATTGCAGCGCTTTGTTCAGCCTGGGTGGATAACCTTTGGGGAGCAACAGCCGATTCTAATCCTCTCTGCTGCTGAACGAGATCGGTAAAGGACTTCAGAATAGGAGGGATGGCGGAAATGTTCATAGAAGACTTGAAACGCTAGTAGACAATACTCAGATCGGCCCATTATGTGAAAAACTCAATCGTTTTGGGGACATTGAGAAAAGAGATCACTCTTCCTGCTATTGCGTGGGAGCAGCTCAGAAGGCACATGATCCTTTTATAAACAGTATCGGCGAATCTTTTTGATGATGCGGGCTGTTTGGCAGGTCTGTTGCGTTCGCCACGTGGCCCACAGTGCCAGAGTCAACCCCAAGGAAAGAAGGAACATTCCGTTTCCAAATAGCGTAGGATGCAAATATTGCTGTTCCATCATGGTCTTGGCATTCGTGAGGACCTGTTCTGCTGCCGATCCTCCCCCTAATAATACCATCGTCATCATTGATCCTATAATCATTCCGCCAAACATCCGCAACATCATTCACCTTCCTGGTTGAAAAGAGAAAAGCAAGAATGTCTTCAGTGATTCACATTGGTTGATTCCAACAATACCCGGAAAGAATTCAGGATGTAAACCCCTCGGTTGGAGGGGGTAGAAGAGAAATAGGTAAGGTGAAAAAGGGCTATCCTCAGAAGAGAAGAAGAGGAATGGTCATTTATGGTTGGGTAGACGGTAAGAGCATCCATCCTTTTAACTCCATACATTCGTTAAAAGAATAAACGACATTGCTCATCCCTGACGTTCCAGATGTCAGTTCGGCATCTTCGCACACTGACTGATCATGCTGAAATTCTTTTTTTGTTGCTCCATACTTTTGCCACTTGGAAGGGGTCGTGGAACAGCTCAACACTGTGCACACAAGGCATGCCGCTGAAAGAAAAATAATGAAGGACTTCATCTCAATCTATTGAACAGTGCTCAACATTATGACAGGCCCCATTGTACGATTTTCATCTATCTTATTTCAAGCCAAGAACTCTTTCCGACAGGATCTCGCGCCTATCTCCTATACGATCTCATGCCTGACAAAGTTTCTCTGACACTCTTGAGTGTTGTCGATGAATAACCGATAAGGGGACATGCTCCTAGGAATTGAGAAACATCATTCTTAGCAAAATGCTATGTGGCAGCTCTTAATTGCTGATGACGATCCTGTGTCACGAACCTTGCTGGTTCATCGTCTCTCTCAGATCGGATATCCGGTGACGGAATGTGAGGAAGGGGAGAAAGCTTTTGACCTTCTTCAAAATCCCGATGGACCGTCCATGGCGATTTTGGATTGGATGATGCCGGGATTAACAGGAACAGAAATCTGCAAAAAGTTACGAGCGATGGATCTCTCTCACCCTCTTTATCTCATCCTCCTCACCAGCAAAACGAAACAATCTGATATGGTCAACGGTCTGGATTCCGGGGCGGATGATTTTCTTGTCAAACCCGTGTCCTATCCGGAACTGCATGCCCGCCTCAATGTCGGCAAACGGGTCCTCACTCTTCAAAAACGGCTTTCCACAAGGGTAAGGGAGCTGGAGGAGGCCCTTGTTCAGATAAAACAATTACAGGGCCTTCTACCGATTTGTTCGTATTGTAAAAGTATCCGAGATGACCATCAGTACTGGCAGCGTGTTGAGGACTACCTTTCCCAGCATGCCGATGTTCAATTAACCCATGGTATTTGTCCGCATTGCTATGAGAAAGAAGTGATCCCGCAAATTCAGGCTCTCAAATTATCCCAGATTCCACATTCGAAAAGATATCATTGACTCAGATGAGATTATTGTTGCTTGAGCACCGTTGGGCTGTATCCAATTTGAGCAGATCGTAGGGTGCCATTGCCCATCAAAAATTGGTGGGCGTCTTGGGAATTCGACTGCTTCCCCTCATTTTACATTCTACAATTTGACTTTTGCCTTGCTTGGTTCCGGCTATAGTGCGGGACCACTTTGTTCAATTTCTTGTAGGGCCCAGTTACTCCACATTTGAACGCTTTGTGAGGGATCCTCCCTGATAGCCTTTTTCAGTGCCAAAATATCCGTATGATCCCCGAGCTTGCCTAATCGGAACGCGGCTTCAGATCGAACACCCTCATCTTCGTCTTTGAAAAGACGATTCCGTATCAGAGGGAGGGCACGGCGGTCGCCTAACTCTCCAAGGCCGGAAACCGCCATTTGGCGTATCCGGGGTTGAGGGTCTTGTAAGGCCGTCAGATAGAGAGGATAAGCAGAAGGCGTATCCATCTCCCTCAAAGTTTGGATGACTGCCAATCTGGTGTCGGCTCCGGAAATGGAAAAGATTTCATTCAAAAGATGCATCGCTCTCTCTTGGGGGCCGATATGTCCGAAAGCCGAGGCAGCGGCTTGTTTGACCGCTGAATCAGCATCTCCCAATGCCGTTAATAATCCAATGATGGCATCCTCCGAGAGCTGATCCCCTATTTGCCCAAGAGCCCACGCACTATATTCTCGTACCTGTGCATCAACATCTCCTCTCAGGGATTGTTGCAAGGCCGGAATGCCATTGGTATCGCCAATTTTCCCAAGTGAGAGAGCGACTGTTCTCCGAATGTCAGGGCTGGGGTCTTTGAGCAGTTGAATCAGCCGCGGACCCACGGTGCTGGAATCGGGTTGATTGGGCGCAGGTTCACACCGTATCAGGCACATGAGGATGAATGGACAGATAAGAGGTAAAAAGAAACCGCGGAAATTCGGTAAAGTCAACAACGTGCGGCTAAAATTACGAGGTTTGAGGATGGTCTTTGGGAAGCGCTGATTGTTTTGCGGTTTCGATGGATTCTTCCACTTCTTTTTCCGCTGCTTGTAACTCCGCTTGAATCGTTCGCATTTCAGGGTCAATTGAATTTCGTACATCAGCGGCAGCATCCCGGAAGGTGCGCAAGGCACTACCGAGCCCCTCACCAAGACTCTGCATGTCTTGAGGGGCAGGGGTGGATGATCCTTTGGTGTTCTTCATGGCCGCTTGCTGAGCTTGCACACGAGCGACAGCGGCCTTGTTCACAACAGCAGAGGGACGTTTACTCGCAGGTTTAGGCCGCGAGGATGGTGGCAATGGAGGATATTGCCGAGAAGCCAAAGGAGCGGGGTTCGTCGCTCGTTGTTCCATGGTCACAGGTGGCGGGACTGTCTGAGGCGATGGCGCAGGCGAATTTTCAACGGGTTTCTGCGGTGATTGAGCTGGCGTCGGACCGGCGCCACCGTACATCATCGCTGCTGTGGTCCCGGGTGTCAGTTCCGGACCTGGCTTGTAAGGTTCGTTGGTTGAAGAGGGCGGTGTTGCGGATTGAGCAGCGGATGATTGGGCTGGTTGAGGTGGGGGAGGTTGCCCTTCAGAATTTTGCCCATGGATCTCTTGGCTCTGCTCATTTGGATCAACCGGGGGAGGCAGATCCTGGACTTCCTTTTTAAACCCTTTGAGGGCCTTACCGACGCCTTCTCCGATTTGGGGCAGTCTGCCGGCTCCAAATATAATTAACACAATCACCAAGATAATAATTAATTCGGAAAATCCCATGGTACCAAACATGCGTTTACTCCTTTATCCTGGTGAGAATGCCATCCTCTCATAACAAAACTCTATCCGGCACTCTTCATCAGTGTCAACCCAACCGTGTTGGAATCAAATGGCGAGACGCAACGGAGATATTGACAAACAACTCGATGAGAGGCCACTTGTTTTCCATGTCCCTCGGGATTGAGCTGGCTTGGTGGCTTGCGTTCACCGTTGTTCATGGTGTAGGTAAGGAAGAAAGTGATGGCAGATAGCCTCCGTGTCTCTCATCAACCCTTGTCGGCCATCCTACTGTACGTTGCGTGTCCAGAAAAGCTCTTTTTATTCTTTTCAGCTTCGTTCTTCTTGTTGGGTACCTGGTATTTGCCGGTGTGACTCGATGGGGAGATGTCACTCCACCAACCATTGTTCTCATCCAAGCATTTGACCAGGTTGGTCCATCAACACCGTTAGTTGTTCATATCGAAGATACGGAGACCGGTCTCAGAAATGTGTCGGTTCGGCTTATTCATAATCTTGAACCCTTTGTGATAGCCGAAGAAACCTTTCCTTCCCACGGATTGTTTTCTCCCGATGGGGGGACCCGCCAGGTATTTGATTTGAATGTGATTCCCTATGCGGACCCATCCATCCCGCGGAGACAAGGAGAAGTCCAATTGGTTGTCACAGCGCGTGACTATTCATGGCGAAACCAGTTTGAAGGCAATGGACAACGGCTGACTCAAAAAGTGAAGCCGAAATTTGTGCCCCCTCGATTGGAATTACTCTCTTCTCCTGCCTCCATTGTCCAGGGGGGATCAGGTTTGGTGCGGTATCGGGTCTCCCCTGAGGCGACCAAACATGGTGTGCGGATCGACTCACACTTTTTTCCAGGTTTTCCCGCACCCGACGAAAACGGCATGTTTGCTCTGATTGGATTTCCCTATAACGTGAAACCAGGTACGCCGATTCAATTGGTGGCGGATGATGGATTTGGAAACGAAGCCTTATTGGATGTGGATTATCACGTACAGCCCAAGGTCTGGCGAACCCGTCGAATAAGGGTCACCGACCGGTTTATAAGAAAGGCAGTCCTTCCGATTATTGCGCAAACGCCTGATATCCAGGATCAGGGAGATGCTCTTAAAAACTTCCTTGAAGTGAATCATACGCTTCGGAGTAAAAATAGTCAGACCATTGCCAAATTGGCGGAAGAAAGTCAGCCCAAGTTTTTATGGAAAGGAGCCTTTCGGCAACTTCCAGGTTCGCAAGTGGAGGCGTCGTTTGCCGATCATCGAAACTATGTCTATCAGGGAAAAATTGTGGACACCCAGGATCATTTAGGTTTTGATCTTGCCGTCACCAGACATTACCCTGTTCAGGCGGCAAATGATGGCTTGGTCGTGTTTGCAGACTACCTGGGAATTTATGGAAACACGATTGTGATTGACCATGGGTTCGGGCTCCAATCGCTCTATGCCCATCTCTCTTCTTTTCAGGTACATAAAGGGGATGCTGTCCATACCGGCCAGGCTATTGCCCACTCCGGCACGACGGGGTTAGCGGCTGGGGATCATCTTCACTTTAGCCTTGTGTTGGATGGGGTGCAGGTAAATCCTCTTGAATGGTGGGATCCCCATTGGGTACAAACCCGGATCAGTGAGCCGTTAGGGTTGATCGATGCTTCTGATAACGGGCCGGATCGTGTGGAACCACCCAATCGGTCCTATGGTCCTGACCCCTTGACCTCCACCCCGTCTTTTGAGACGCCAACGCCCATTCCCTCAGAGACTTTCTGATCATTTGTAGGATGTTCATTCATGTCGCGGCGTAAATCGAGCCGATCTGGCCACCTTCCTAGTTTTGAAGAGACCGTGAGAGGCGTTCCATTGGATGAAATGACTCGCCAACGATATCTCAACTATGCCCTCTCGGTCATTACCGCTCGGGCTCTGCCCGATGTCCGCGATGGGCTCAAACCGGTTCAACGTCGCATTTTATTTTCCATGTATCATAACCACCGGCTGACCCATGATCGCCCTCCCATTAAAAGCGCCAAAGTGGTGGGCTCAGTGATTGGTGAATGGCATCCTCACGGGGATTCCGCGGTCTATGATGCCATGGCCCGGATGGCTCAACCATGGTCTCTTCGCGCCCCTTTGGTCGATGGACATGGGAATTTTGGGAGCGTGGATGGGGATCCACCGGCCGCGTATCGTTATACGGAAGCGCGTCTGACTCCTGTGGCCTTAGATCTGCTGTCCGAACTGAATAAAGAGACGGTGCCCCTGGCCCCGAACTATGACGGAAAAAGTGAGGAACCGCTAGTCTTGCCCGCACGATTTCCCAATTTGTTAGTCAATGGGTCAACGGGTATTGCTGTCGGGATGGCCACGAATATTCCACCCCACAATCATGGAGAGGTGGTGAAGGCCGCCATTGCGTTGATTGATGATCGGAGCTGCTCAGTGGCCGATCTCATGAAATATGTGAAGGGACCAGACTTTCCCACCGGTGGAGAAATTTTAAATACTCGTGCGGAATTGCGGGAAGTCTATGAGTCAGGGCAAGGCTCCATCCGGGTTCGAGGGGAATATCAGGTGGAGCCACAACCCCATGGAAAAACGAAAATTACGATCACCTCCATTCCGTTTGCAATCGATAAATCCACCATTGTAGAGCGAATTGGTGAGTTGATTGCCGCGCGCAAGGTGCCCCAACTGTTAGATGTTCGAGATGACTCCACGACGAATGTGTGCATTGTGCTGGACGTTCAAAAGGATGCCGACCCACATGTCGCTATGGCGTATTTGTTTAAGCACACGCCCCTTCAAAATAATTTTGCGGTTAATTTAACCTGCCTGGTTCCTCTTCCTGATTCATTGTCGACCCGGCCGACATGCTTGAATGTGAAAAAGGTTCTGGAATATTTTATCGATTTTCGCTTTCGTACCATCAAACGCCGATATGCGTATGATCTGAGAGTCCTGGAACAGCGCCTCCATATCTTGAACGGCTTCAAAATCATCTTTGACGCATTAGATCAGGTCTTGACGATGATCCGTCAAAGCGATGGAAAACGCGATTCCGCGGAAAAACTTCAGAGGCAGTTTGGCTTGGATGGAACGCAAAGCGAGGCGATTTTGGATACCCCCATTTATAAATTATCCCGTGTGGACATGAAAAAACTATTGGATGAGCTGGTCGATAAACAGCGGCAGGCCAAGGCTCTCAAAAGTCTCTTAGCCTCCGAACCCAAATTGTGGGCTTCGGTGAAGCAAGAATTACAAGAGGTCGCCACCGCCTATGCCGATCCGCGTCGCACGAAAATTGGCCGGCACGGGCAAGCCGAAGTAGACTTTGATCCTGAGGCGTATATCGTCAAAGAAGATGCCATGGTCACCGTCTCTGTGGATGGATGGATCAGACGGGTCAGTGTCATTAAAGATGTCTCCAAGGCCAGGGTCCGGGAAGGGGATCGTCTCATGATGGTGCTGGGAGGAGGCACGGTGGAATCCATCCTCTTTTTTTCCAATTATGGAACGGCCTATACAATTCGGATTGGAGATATTCCTCCTGCTCGCAGTGGATATGGGGACCCCGTGCAGAAGTTCTTCAGATTTAAGGATGGGGAGCGAGTGATTGCCGCATACAGTTTAGATCCCAGAATGATTGCGTCTTTCTTCGCGAATGGGTTCTCTTCTTCCACCGGCTCTCTTCCGCTGTTTGAACGAACCCGGCAAGATGTGATGAATCTTCAGGCCCTGGCCGTGACTTCCGCGGGAATGGGGGTACGCTTTGAGCTTCACTCCTTTCAGGAGCCCTCTACTCGGTTGGGCCGAAAGTATATCAGACTGAAGGAAGGCGAAGATGTGGTTGGGGTGGGCTGGTGCTCCGCCTTCACAGAGGAAGATTTGGTCGCTGTAGCTTCCCAACGTGGTCGAGCCCTGTTATGCAAAGCCGGAGAACTCCCCCTTTTGGCGGGACCAGGCCGTGGGGTCAGAGTGCTGAAGCTCCAGGAGGATGATCGCGTACAAGCGTTCGGCTTATTAAAAGGCAAGAAGGATCAATTAGTGGTTCTGAAAGAAGATGGAGCCAGACTTTTCCTTTCAGCAAAAAAATATCAAGTTGTTGGACGAGGGGGAAAAGGGTATGTGGTGTGTAAACGAGGTCTCATAAAGGGAACAGAAGACCCTGATATCGCGATCCCTGTTTTTCGGGAGGATGAAGGGAATCCGTCTCACAATCAATCCTGATTCCGGCAGGCAGGAATTTCTTGAGACACGGCTCTGCTGATTCAAACGATAGAAGAACATCTCACAAGGACGATTGAGGAAACATGGCATCTCAGCATTATGACGCACGGGACATTGTGGTATTGGAGGGCATCGAGCCTGTGCGCCGCCGGCCGGCGATGTATATCGGCGGCACGGATAAAACCGGACTTCACCATCTTGTGTGGGAAATTTTGGATAATGCCATGGATGAAGTGATGAATGGATATGCGACGGTGATTGGGGTGGAGTTGGATAAAGGGGGAACTGGGATTCACATCAGCGACAACGGTCGTGGCATCCCTGTTGAAAACCATCCAACCCTGAAGCGGTCCGCGCTGGAAATTATTATGACGACGCTTCATGCGGGCGGAAAGTTTGACACAGGAAGCTATCTTCATTCCGGTGGGTTGCACGGAGTCGGTTCCTCCGTGGTCAATGCGCTGTCCAGGCACTTAGAAGTGAGGGTCAAGCGGGATGGACAGGAATGGCGTCAGTCCTACCAGGCGGGTAAGCCCCTCGCTCCAGTGGAACGGGTAGGGAAGGCTCGTGGCACTGGAACGACCGTGTCCTTTCAGCCGGATCCTGCCATTTTTGGAAAACCGACCAGATTTGATTCTCTCCTGATCCAAGAGACGTTGGAAGCAAAGGCCTATTTGCACAAGGGCCTGAAAATTTTATTCAAAGATGGAACGACCGGTCAAAACCATCAATATGTCCATGAACAAGGCCTTCAAGCATTTCTCATGAAACTGGTTGCAGCGCGTGGGCGAAAACCAACGGTGGATGGTGTGTTTTATCTGGATCGGGGAATGAAGCCCGCCGTTGAACCAGGCACACAGGAAAACGGATTCGGCATGGAGGTCGCGATTCAGTGGACTGATGAGCCGGCGGAGTTTGTCCGTAGTTATGTGAACGGGGTGGCCACGCCAAGCGGAGGAACGCACGAAAATGGATTACGCGCGGGAATTGTGAAAGCCGTGCGGCATTACATTGACACCCATCATCTGACTCCAAAGGGCGTCAATTTGCAGGCCGAAGATATCCGGGAAGGATTAGCGGTGGTGCTGAGTGTGTTGATTCTTCATCCGCAATTCCAGGGGCAAACAAAAGAACGATTGAATAACCCGGAGGTTCAGGGTCTCGTCGATGCCATGATTCGCCCAGCGCTGGAAACCTTTCTCAACGAAAATCAAAGTCTAGCGGAAACCCTGGTCAACCGAATGATTCTGGCAGCCCGTGCCAGAGAAGCTTCACGAGAGGCTTCAAAAGCGGTCATGAGGAAAACATCGGTCAGCCATCGATTGAATCTGCCCGGGAAGCTCGCCGATTGTCAGAGCACGGATCCGACTATTGGCGAACTCTTTGTGGTGGAGGGTGATTCGGCTGGAGGAACGGCTAAGCAGGGACGGGATTTGAAAACGCAAGCCATATTCCCGATTCGTGGAAAAGTGTTGAATACGGAAGATTTGACATTGGGAAAAATCGTTGAGAACAAGGAGTTGGCTGATCTCGTGAAGGTCTTAGGGTGTGGGATCGGCAAAGATTTTGATCTGAAGAAACTTCGGTATCATAAAATTATTTTGCTGATGGATGCGGATGTCGATGGGTATCACATCAGCACGCTCCTCTTGACGTTCTTCTTCCGGCATCTGCCGGAGCTCATTACACGGGGGCATGTCTTTGTGGCTCAGCCGCCTCTGTATCGAATTGATATTGGGAAGACCGTTCATTGGGCTGGAACTGATGAAGAAAAAGACGCGATCGTGTCTCACATCCTGAGCAATGGAAAACCGACGATCAGCCGATTCAAGGGACTCGGGGAAATGTTCCCCCAGCAATTGAAGGACACAACCTTGCACCCGGCAACCCGGCGATTGCTGAAAGTTGAGCTCCATAATCCACTCCAAACCGATCGGACCTTTCATGATCTCATGGGCAAGCGGACAGACGCCCGCTATGAATTTCTGATGGCCAATGCCGCACTGGCCGACAATCTGGATGTGTAGGAAGTCTTGACAAGCCTACCGGCCCCATTGTCTGCTGGTGGGTAATTCCCTGGCTGGTCGGGGCCTTTCTCCTCCTTTGGTCAATGGGCAGACGAATATGGATAATTCAGTGAAAACATCCTCTATCTTAATTGAGCGGGTGCAGGGCTGATATTGCACACGTCCATCATGGCATGGCAGGCTTGGCAAATACAGCATATCAAGCGAACCAGGAGAAAAGTTTGATTGCAACCATGTTCAGTATAGCCCAAAAGTGGAGGCGCTTTCCTGGTCCGAATCCATGTACGCTCATTAGTCTGTACAAAGAACCGAACCGATAACGATTCTTTTCGAAAGTGAAAATCGCCATATCAGTGTAGAGAGACTTTAGGGTCACCCATCTAGAAGGCTCAGGTCGAGGGGCTATCCAGTACCATTGTTACCAAATCGGATTGAATAACTACCCCATTTCTGACCCGTTGATCCATCCAGCTTTGTTTTTCCTTGATCTCGGCTTTGGAAAATAGTCGATTCTGTGGACGCAAAGCATGCCGTAACGCAAGTTGAAGCCGAACAAGTTTTTTAATGTACCAGCCATATCACGTTCACCGTAAGAATGGGTGGACGGTAAATACGTGTCATCTCGGCCAGAGAGATGCACCGAAAGGAACGGAAGATCTATACGGAAGTTGTATCAGCTCCTCAGTAACGTCACAAGTGACTGCCCGTCGTCCGGGTGCGTAGCGCCGTAAGGGTGCTCCCTCCTTCTACCCAGGAAAGTTTCAGTTCCTACGATTTTCAGAATCGGATACGACCCATCGTAGGAAATCTTCGTCTATCCTTGGCAAGGCCCTGCCGGCCTTGTTCGCCTAACTGCTTGAAATGATGGACGGTATAACCAAAATATAGGCGTTTTTGGGGGTGGCACGATCTTTGAGAGAAAGATTGTTGGGCAATGGTAATTCCCTATGGGTTTCCTTGCTAAGCTTTTCTTGGGTGAGAACGGATGATCAATCCCCTGGAAGCGATGATAGGCATCACACTTTTGATTGTGGCACTGGCCATTTTAGGGATAAATTACCAGGAACAGAAAGAGATATCGGGGAATAAAAGCAGTCCTCAACCCGACAGCCAAGCTGTTCCTCCCACACCCAATCCTGCCAGTGGCCGATTGCTTGCCATTGAGACGATCACTCCTGCCGATGTCTTGGCCCGTGTCCAACTTCTGCGTGAGGAACTCGAATTAATCCGGTTCGAGATGGGACGGCCTCGTCACCAAGGCCCCGATATCGCCGTGACCAACGTGGCCGCGCGCGAGGTAATCTTTCAAGCGTTTACCCTGTTTCGAAAAGTAAACCAGTTGCGTTTCGAACTCACGGGGACGCTGGGACCTGAATTCCAGATAAACCTCCAACAAGACATCCGGCCGTTTCATGTGTGGAGGATTGTTGATGCGGCCTATCAATGCCTCCTCATCGGAAAACGAAGGCTTGGGATAACCAAAACCATCGAAGAAACCCTGCAAAGTGATTCAGTGACGCCTAACGAAGTATTCCTTTCTATCGTCCAAGCCAGTCGTCAAGTTGACGGGTTATTCAGGCAGCAGCTCTCTGCCAAGGACACGTTCAGGCAGATAATCGTGGCGACCCATCACATGGCCTGTCTCTTGGCTCGAGTTCCGGGAACCGTACCGATGTTGACTCTCCCGGCTTTTGAACACGGCAAGCGACCTGTGGATGTCTACAACCTTCTTATTGAATGTTACGAACGACTTCATGCCATTTCAGAGTGTTCAGGCCTTCAAACAATGGAATTGGAAGTAGCCAAATCTGTTGTCGCAGAGATCAATCCTGGCGATGTCTTTGGCCTATCGATCATTTTGGTTTCGGAGCTGGCCTTTCTCCATGCGCAAATGAAGGACACCGCGGCACCTGTTCAGAGTGACGATCCCGGCATTAAAGTTCCGGCACATGTGTATCAGCAGGCAGGACTTTTTCTTCACCAGCTTTTGGAGCTGGAAACCTACGTGAAGGCGAATCCGAATTGGTTGGCGCGTGAGGGTGACGAGGCAGGCATTCGGGGGAGATAACAATGTGTTTTGTCCTCAATGAAGAGGTTACGAGCTTAGGACTATGCCGAGCCCCATTCTCATCCCCTCTAAAATTTCTCCCGATCCATGAAATACTCCAAATCCCTTCCATGGCTTTTTCTGATACTCACCGTTTCTTTTTTCGTCCTGTTTGGTTATTTTAGCGGGACGCCCATCGTGTTTGCGCAGTATTCGGCATTGGAATCATCCAAGGTTGGGAAACCCCATCGTCCAACGTATAGGTTCGAGCGCCGCCGGGAAGATTGGTCCGTGCTGAGATATATTCCCAAGTCCCAACTCACGGACCCGTGGGACCCGTTGAAATACATTCCCCTTAATGCTGACGGCAGCATTTTCTTGAGCCTCGGCGGGCATCTACGCACCCGCATGCAGAATTGGAACAATTTCGGCTTTGATGCGACGGCTGATGACACGTTTTATGGGGAGCGAGCAAAATTGCATACCGACGTTCACGTTGGTCAATTTTTGCGTGTATACCTTGAAGGCAAGAGCGCTCTTTCCCAGGGTCGGTCTCTCCCCGGGGGCAAAAGAACTATCGATGTCGACAGCATTGCCCTTCAACAAGCTTTTTTTGACCTCCGAATTCCCGTTGGAAGGAGTGCGGCGCTGACCCTTCGACCAGGCCGGCAGGAATTTTCATTTGGCAAACAACGGTTGGTGAGTCCCTTGCCGTGGGCCAATACGCTTCGCACCTGGGACGGAGTCACCGGTATCCTTGAAC
>Ga0114931_10003790_pt1 | contig 19051 bp, 17 predicted proteins | sample 2SBtaG_FD_89579 | JGI IMG/M metagenome (GOLD analysis project Ga0114931, IMG submission 89579) | Deep subsurface microbial communities from Kolumbo volcano to uncover new lineages of life (NeLLi) - 2SBTROV14_V59a metaG | ecosystem: Environmental > Aquatic > Marine > Volcanic | place: Kolumbo...
GCCACGACCGGGCAGGGGGCTGCAGCAAGCTTGCGCGCGGCGGCGCGGTCGGTCGTGAAGATGAGCGGCCTCACCCATCCATGGAACACAGGGTGGTTGAAGTCGAGATCGCGGCCGCTGGTCAGGATCAACAGCCAAGGCGGCTCACATAGGCCCCAGCGGCGCTCGCGCCAACTCAGCAGGGCGTTGCCCCAGCGCGGGTCAGCGCGAAGATCGTAGGTGAGCGCCGGCTCTTCTCGCAGGATCTTCCCGGTAATGAGGATCGCGTCCGCTCGCGCCCGCCCGATGTGAAGCGCCAGAAAATCGAGATCGTTCTTGGGACTGTGCTCGTTGATCCGAATCGTCGTGAGGGGGGCATTTTCCTCGGCCTTCCAAGCGGCGAAGCTGTGCGACACGGCGGGCCGCGTATCGAGAGGGCTGCCAAACAAGGCGCGGGCGGCGCGATCGACGCTGGCGGCGTCGGTCAGCTCGATGAGGGAGGCGGCCATTCCCTGATGGAAAGGTGGATTCGCGGCCAAGTCAACCGGCTTTCCGCTCAAAACTCGCCCGAGCGATCCGCGCCTGTTAATCTCGCCGCATGCGCCGTTGGCTCTTGATCGTTCTGGCTTTCGGGATCGACTGTGCGGGGCGTCAGACCCCCGAAGACTTGCAGGAAGTGGTCGTCAGCCCGATTCCGGTTCCGCAGCCCGCGTACCCGCGCGAGCAGCTCAGCGACGATCTGCAGGAGCTTTGGAGCAGGGTGGAAGAAGCGGTTGCGGTGCGCCCGCCCGAGCCGCCGGATGGCGCTTCGCAGGAAGTGATCGAGCATTGGGCGCAAGGGGCGTTCCACGACTGGTTGCTCCGGCGCCAAGCAGCTACGGACCGCGCGCTTGCAGCTACGCATGCGCTGAGCACCCATCCCTTGTTCGAGCGCGGCGTCGGCACGGCGCTTTTTGGCTACATGTACGAGGACATGGCTGGCAGCATTCGCGGCGCTCCGGTGCCAGACAAGATCGCCAAAGACAAAGAGCTACTCGAGATCTACACCCATGCGCTCACCGAGCACCTCACGCCGTTCGCAGAGCTTTCGGCGCGCGCCTACTACGCCTGCCTCGCCCTCTTCCTCAAGCTGGACGACCCACAATGGGCACAATGGGCCTACTACTGCGACCAACACGGCAGCGAGGTTGTCCACACCTTCGGCCTCCAACCCCCAGGCCCTAGCAGCCCATCCACAACCCTCACTCAGCTCTTAACCGCTCCGTAAAGGGGACAGCCCCCTTTTCCGAAGGGTCAATGGAGGGCGTGGCGTGTTTGTCCGGGATGAGGGTCATGGCGCGTTCCGCTAACGTCGTGATGGTGAGGGAAGGGTTGACGCCCGGGTTTGCGGAGATCGCCGAGCCGTCGATCACGTAGAGGCCCGGGTAATTGAACACCTCGTGTTTCGCGTTGATGACGCCGGTTTGTACCGAGTCTCCCATGCATGCGCCGCCCAGGATGTGCGCGGTCGAAGGGACGCCGAGGAGAGTTTCGGTCAGGACCGTCGTCGTCACGCCGTCGACCTTGTCGGCGAACCTCTCGGCCAACTCAGTGGCTTCATCGATGAAGGCGGACGGTGCCTGGGCCGGGTCGTCGACCTCCGTCATCAACCCACGCCGAAAGACGGTCCGCAGCCCGCGGCCGAGCTTCATGCGAAGCGTCCCCTCGAGGCTTCGCATGTAGAGTAGAATCTGGCTCTGCTTGGCGAAGTCTTTGATGAAGAGCACCTTGAGCCAGCGTCCGGGCTGCCGAAGGAATGCGACGAACATGCCCCAGAGTCTAGCGACGGCAGTCGCGCCAGGCGAATGCGGAGCGAGTAGCATGCGAAAGAAGCCGGAGCCTGCGCCGTACCGCACCGGCTCGATGTGGCTGTGCTCATCGGTGTTCAGAATCGATGTGATCGCCACGCCCTTGGAGAAGTTCTCGCCCTTCTTGGTCGACACGACCCCGAACAAGGCCTCGCTGTTCGAGCGAACGAACTGACCCACTCGGTCGGAAAGCTTCGGAAGCCCGTTTGGATCTTCCTTCATCTGTAATAGCAACGGCATCGTTCCCATCACGCCGCCTGCGAGGATGACTCGGTCCGCGGTGACTTCGTCCGTGCGCGCCTTGCCGAAGGGCGCTTTCGTTTCGAGTCGATAACCGCCGCCGTCCATTGGCCGGATGGCGGTGACTTCCGTTTCCGGCACGACCTCCGCGCCATGCTTTTCGGCAAGGTACAGATAGTTCTTGTCGAGCGTGTTCTTCGCGCCTACGCGGCAGCCCGTCATGCAAGCGCCACAAAAATTGCATCCCACCCGGTCCGGGCCCTCGCCGTCGAAGTAGGGGTCGGGCACTTGCTTGTTAGGCTCGCCGAAGAACACGGCCACCTTGGTCGGGTGGAAGTGCTCCTCGCGCCCCATTTCCTGCGCGATCTCCTTGATGACGTGATCCCCCTTGGTCATCACGGGATTCGTCGTGGAGCCGAGCATGCGCCGCGCCGTTTCATAGTGTGGGGCAAGCTCCTTTTCCCAGTCGGCCAAATGTCCCCAAGACTTCGCTTTGAAGAACGGAGACTTGGGCTTGGGCAAGGTGTTGGCGTACACCAGTGAGCCCCCTCCGACCCCCACGCCGTGATACACGGTCATGTGCTTCATGAACGACATCTGAAAGAACCCCCGCAGTCCGAGGGCAGGGTTCCAGAGCCAGCGCTTCAAATCCCAGTTGGTTTTCGGGAAGTCCTCGGGCTTGAACCGTCGTCCCTTCTCGATGACGAGGACCTTGTAGCCCTTCTGCGTGAGCCGGTGCGCGAAGACGCTTCCGCCAAAACCCGACCCGATGATGATCCAATCGTAGTGCTTCTCGCGCATGCCGCGACTTTACGCCGTGCGTGCGCCGAGATCGAGGCGGCTCAGCTGCCAGCGCCGCCGATTGCGCGCGGCAGGCCGATCAGCGTCAGCAACTCGGTCCGCGCGGCCTCATCTTCGAGGAAGCAACCGGTCAAGCGGCTGGTCGTCGTCCAGGATCCCGGCTTGCGGACGCCACGGTAACACATGCAAAAGTGCTGGCATTGGAGGATCACCGCCACTCCTTGAGGGTGAAGCGCAGTGTTGATCGTGTTTGCGATCTGGGCGGTGAGCTTTTCTTGCACTTGAAGGCGCTTGGCGAAGGTATCCACGACGCGTGCCAGCTTGGACAGGCCGACGACCCTTCCGTCCGGGATGTATGCCACATGCGCTTTGCCGACGAACGGCACGACGTGGTGCTCGCAGTGGCTGTAGACCTCGATGTCGCTGACCAGGACGAGCTCGTCATAGCCCTCCACCTGGCTGAATGTTCGTGACAGATGGGCGACCGGATCCTCTTCGTAACCCCGGAAATGCTCCTTCATCGCTCCAAGAACGCGCCGGGGAGTATCCTCGAGCCCCTCCCGGTCGGGGTCATCACCAAGATAGGTGAGGAGCTTGCGAATGCAGGCTGCCGCTTCGTCGTTGGTCACCTCGTCACTCATCGCCGTAGCACCCTTGTGCCGCGCTCGTCCGTCGTCAAGTCACTCCTGCGGGACATGGCCTCGCACCCAACGTGTGCTCAAGATACGCTCGGAAATTCTCCATCCGGCCGAGGTCTGCACCAGGCGATCGGCGTATTCACCGCCGAGATCAAAGAAGCGCATTTCGCCGCCCTCGTCTTTGTAGCCGTGGACCGCCAGCACATAGGCGGCCGAGCGAACCTCGTCGCCATCCTGGGTGACCCGCACGTTCGAAACGAAATGCTGAAGAACTTTGAACCGGGCCAGCTCCGTTTCGAGCCAGGCTGCCGCTTCCGCTCCGCTGAGCACCGGACCGCCTGCACCCCTGTAGTCGACGCGGGCGTTGGGCAGGAAGACGTCGCCTAGTAGCTTCCAGGCGCCGGTGTCGATCGCAGTGCAGTACCTCACCAAGGTCGCGACGATCGCCCGGTGCTCGGATTCCAAGATCATGGCTGCTCAAGGGGCGCGCTTCAAAAGCCGTCCACGCTGCGATGATGACACACGCGTGGCTCCGCCGGGACGGCGAATCGTCCGGTTGAGCGATTGGCGTGGATAGGGTGAGTCCTTGAGGTGGCGGCGTGAGGTCCGTTGACGCGCTTCTGGCGAAGGGTCGGCCACCTGAGCCTCGCGGATTGCCGGAATTTCCTCGAGAGGTTTCGCTTCGATGGGAGGACTCTGGGCAGGCGTCGGCGCATCTCTTGCCACGTACACCTCGCCTCGGGCAGCAGCCCCACCTGCGCGACGGCCCGAGTACACGCAGTCCGCGATCGACAGGCCGCTCACGTATTGCCGCGAGCACACACCCACCGCGTTCCGACCGGCCGCATAGAGGCCGGGAATCACCCCGCCGTTTTCGCCCTGCACCTGACCGGTGCGCTCGTCCACCACGAGCCCGCCAAGCGTCAGCGTCGGGCATGGAAAGCGCTTGCTCTTGATGCCTGCGTTGATCGCGAAGTAAGGCCCTTCGCGCATTGCGTGCATCTTCTCTGGATCCTTGCCGAACCGGTCTGCCGTCTTGCCCTCCGCAGCATCATTGTATTCTTGGAACGTCTTGCGAAGCGTATCTAGCAGAACCTTCGTCACCTTCGCGAGGTCTTCGAGCGACTTGGCCTCTTTGCTGTTGAACCACAGGTTGAGGAGCGCGGGCGCCCGTTGGAACCACTGTGCTTCGCCTCGCTTGCACTGCTCGCGCGCGAGCTTTTTGAGCTCGGCGTCGATGACGAGGATCGCGACGCCGTCGTTGTGCTCGACCATCGCTTCGCCCACCGCAGCGCCGTACATGAACTCGTTGATGTACCGTTCGCCGTGCTGATTGATGATCATGCCCTTGGCGAACGCTTCGGGCGGGTTGATGAATCGCCACGCCGAGATGCGGTTCATCAGGTCGGTTTTACCGCCCACGCTCTGACCGAGAAGGATGCCACTGCCGTTGTCGGACGCGGTCCCGAGCGGCATGCCAGTGCGATACTTTGGTGCGATCTCCTCGACCATCTCGCGGTTGTAGATGAATCCACCCGCGGCGAGGATCACGCCACTGAGCGCTCGAACGCGCTTGAGCACCGAGTGCTCCGCTTCGATCCGGAAGCAACGCTCTCGAAGCCTCGCGGCGAGCTTCGGGTTGTACTTCACGATCGCGATGCCGGCCCTGTTGAGCTGCCGGTACAGCTTGCTCCACAAGCCCTTGGTGATTTGGCGGTACTCGACGCCGACGACTCGATTCTTGCTGTCGATGATGAGACGAGTGACGCGCGCTTCGTACTCGACGTGGATACCCTCGCGGCGTGCGGATTCGCGAAGAGGCTCGTAGAAGGTCTCGCCCGGGAGGCCGGAGCCTTTGGCACGGTGACCCCGCGGCGCTGGCTTGGCCGCATCTTTGTATGGCGAAAAACCTTCGTTGCCCGAATAGTAGAGGTAGTAATCGTCCGTCGGGTAGCTCGTCTTGTAGGGACACAGCGATGCCTCGAACGGAACCCCACGCTCTTCGAGCCAGGTGAGGTTGCTCACGCTCTTGTTGCAGAAGTCTCGAAGCGTTTCCTCTGATACCACGCCCTTCACCTCGAGCGACAAGTAGCGAAACATCTCGTCGGGATCATCGGCCACTCCAGCTTCAGCTTGGATGTGCGTCCCCCCGCCAGCGTAGAACACGCCACCGCTGATTGCGGTGGCCCCGCCTCCATGAAAGCGGTCGAGAACCAGCGTCCGTGCTCCGTTTGCGTTCGCTTCGAGGGCTGCACATGCCCCGGCGCCGCCAAACCCGACAACGACGACATCCGCTTCGTCGTCCCACACTTCTGCGTCGGTTTGAGTGAGGACCAACGCCGGCTCGGCCGGTTTAGGGGCCATGGATTTCTTCCCTCTGGACATAGAGAAGAAATAGAACATGTTTCACTCAGGCTGTCGAGGCGATTTCGCTTTGGACCAAAGTGCCAACTGCGCTTGGCTGTGGGCGAACCCGTTCCGGCAGTGCAGATCCCATGCATCCACCTGGGTTCCAGCCATGTCGCAGCCGCGCACGCATCGCCCCCAGAACGCGCTGGCCTGCTCCCAGATGCGTCCTTCTTGGTCTTGCCAGTCGGAGTCGAGGCCGGCCGTGTCGGCCAGCTCCGAAGCGTGGGTCAGGGCAAGAGCGATGCGGTCATACGCCATTGCAATCCGTCCGTTGGCGACCGCATACACGTCCTGCGGTCCCACCCGGAGTGCCTTCAGCAAAGCGAGCGCCCGTTCCATCGCCGTCGTTTGTTCTTCGAGCCACGGCGCGAAGTCTTGGAGCATTCCGTTCCATTGCAGCGCCAGTGCAGCATCGCTGACCTTGCGCAACTCGGCGTATGCCGGGCTGCCCGCACCGAATGGATCGGGCGGGACCGTATTGGGGTTCATTTGTAGGGCGCTCGGTACGATGACGACTGGCTCTGTGCCATGTTGGCAGCTGAGCACGAGGCATCCGAGGACGACGGTGGAAGCGAATCGCATCACGGCGCTAGTCATCAGGACGCTAGCATACCCGGCGCGGAGCCGGGATGTCGGTCCGAATTGCGGCTTGGCAAAAGGCGTCTATCGTTGAAATTGTGAGAACGGAGCAACCATGAATTACGATGCGAGACGATGACAGGAATGATGAAATCAGCCGTGGTGGGGCTCGTGTTGCTTGTAGGGGCCTGCTCTGGGTCCAAGCCCGGGTCGACCGCCAAGGTGGGCGCGATTGAGGCGATGGGGCTCACGCCTCCCGAGTCTCCGTGGGAACAAATGGGCGTTGAGGACAAGGAATTCTACATGATCGGGAAGGTGGATCCGATCATGCAGGAGCTCTTCAGGGCTCATGACGCCAAGGAGTTTGCCGACTTCGATTGCGTCAACTGCCACGGGGAGGAGATGCGCGAAATTAATTTCAAGATGCCTGCACCTTCGATGTACGTCGTGCCGCCCGAGGGCACCCCCGGACACCGTGGGATGATGTCGACCTTTCCCGAGATGGTGAAGTTCATGCAGGAGACGGTCACGCCTGCGATGGGTAAGATTCTCGGCATTGAAAATTTCTCCTGCGCTGGCTGTCATCCGAGCCAGCCTGCGAATCGTCTTTGACCGAGCTGGGAGCCCCTGCTAGCGTTCAGCCACTTTTTTCCGAAAGGGAGTTCAATGACCTGGGTCATTACACGTCTTTGCCGCGACTGTGTCGACAAGTCCTGCGTCGATGTCTGTCCCGTTGAGTGCATTTACGAGTACAAGGGTGACGACCGCGAGGCGTTCCCGAACCAGTTGTACATTCAGCCCGAAGAGTGCATCGATTGCGGCGCATGTGAGCCCGAGTGCCCGTGGGAGGCGATCTACGAAGACGCGTCGGTTCCGGATGTCTTCTCAGAGGACACCGCGCTCAACGCCAAGATGATGGACAGCCAGGACGATTTCGAGGTGCCCGTCAATGAGGGGTCCGAGCAACCGACGCCTGAGCAGGTTCACGAGAACAAGATCAAGTGGGGCCTCAAGGACTAACCCGTTGAAAAAGGGGACTGGCCCCTTTTTTCTGGAGTAGGCGGTAGACGGCGTAGGCGTAGGCGATGCCGAGTGCGCCAAGGCAGAGGTAGGCCGTGTTCAAGTAGAAGTCGGCGAGGTGGTTTGCGCTCCAGCCGAACTGCTGCACGAGGCGATTCATGTCGCCGTCGCTATCGCTTCCGATGGCCGATCCCCACGGCATTTGGGAGACATCGGCTGACACCCTGCGCCACAGCATCGTGGCTTGGGTAAAGCAGAGCGCGGCGGGGATGAGCGCGACCCATCGCCAAAAGTCCCATCGAAAGCGGTCGGGAAGCGCGAAGTGAAACGCGATTAGCAGGAACCCGCCAAATACGATCTCGCCCAACGCGCCCGCTAGAATTTGCCACATCAGGGTCTGCGAAGGCGGAACGAGGAAGGTGATCGCCGCCCAGGCAAGCAGGACCATCGAGGAGGCGCCGAGCATGAACCAGTTCTTCTCGCGGTACGTGTGCAGCATGAGCCAGCCAAGCACGCCCACGACCAGCAGTCCCATCCACAGCGATTGGTCGTCGTACCAGAATGTGAAGAACGGAAGCGGAACGGCAATGCGGCTGCTGAGCCATGATGCAGTAGCGTGACCGAGCTCGTGAAACGGCATGCCAACCAAGGACGCCAATAGCCGCCCGAAGTTGGTCGAGCAGAACAGCCAACTCAGCAGCATCACCAAGGGCACGGCGATGACATTCTCCATCCCCTCGTCGTACCGGCTTCGACTGTACGTGAGGTCCGATCCCTGGAACGCCGGCTGGGCGTTACTTGCTGCGAGCGGTGCGATCGTTCGGGACGCAGGGAGCGATGTGCGAAGTGCGCGGGCCAGCGCGAAGAATGCTCCGTCGCCGAGCCACATCCCTCCACAGGAACGGCACTGCCAGCAGCCGACGTCCGGCGCGCCCTTGACCCGTAGCGGCTGCATTGCGGGATCTACGCATTTCGGACATCGCATGCCCACGTCTGCGCCGAGGGAGACAGGCACCACTTCCGTGGCCCCGCTGAGCGAGCCGTGCCCGACGAGCGCCTGGATCTCGGGGCGGTCCAGAAAAATACCCCGGCACTGCGTGCACAACTCGACCTCGATGCCTGGACTGGCTTCGTACTCCGACAGAGGCATCGCAACACATGCGGGACACAGCGCCATCCATTCAGTGTAACGGGGGTCTGCGCGATCCCCACATCGCGACGCCTGATTTGTCATGCGACTCGCGTAGCCTCGCGTTACAATCCCACTGCATGCAACGAACGCTTGCTGAAAATGGCGTCTTCTTGCTTCGGATTTCGGTGTCTCTGCTGATGTTGAGCCATGGAATTCCGAAGGCACTCGAGTACGACGCGCTCGTCAAGACCTTCCCGGACCCACTCAACGTGGGCACCGAGATGAGCGTCATGTTGATCCTCTTCGCCGAAATCGGCTGTTCGACGCTATTGCTGCTCGGGCTGTTCGGCCGGTTTGCCTCGGTGACACTGTTCATTGCCATGATGGTGGCCGCGTTCGTGCAACACTTCGATAGCCCCTGGGCGATGAGAGAGTTGCCGCTGCTCTATGCTGCCGTCTACGCATGCCTCACATTGACCGGCCCGGGCTCGACTTCGATCGATGCCTGGTTCAGCCGCAAGATGTTCGAAAAAGAGGCGCCAGCTTCTCGAGGGCCGCAGAGAGTTGAGCCGGAGGCACCGAAGTAAAGCACAGGCGAATCCATTTGGCGTAGTCGTTGCCACAGGATCGTCCGGGCGTGAGCAAGACGCCGGCGTCAGCACAGCGCTCTAGAAAAGCGCCACAGTCCTCCGCGCAGGGGTCCAGTTGCGAGGTCACGTCGACGAACAAGAACGTTCCGCCCTCGGGACGGGAAACGCCAAGCACGTCTGCGGCCTCGTATCCAGCCTCACGATAGAGCCCGCGGCTTTCTTGCACCCATCCATCGCCCTCTTGCAGCGCGTGCACCGCCCCGAACTGCATTGGCCGAGACGCGCAATACGTGTGAAAGGTTTGCATCCCTGCAATCGCGGTCATGACGTTCGCGGGACCGTGCGTGAAACCCACCCGCGCTCCCGCAAAGCCATAGGTCTTGGACAGCGTGTGAAAGGCGATCGCCCGGTCGCGCACATCGGCCCGTTTCCACACGGCATCGGGGGGCGTTCCCTGGTAGTAGATCTCTTCGTAGGCCTCGTCGCAAAGCACCCAAAGGTTGTGCCGCGTAGCGACGCGCAACATCGCCTCGATGCTGGCGTTCGACAGAGTGCGTCCGCTCGGGTTGTTGGGTGTGTTGATGTAGAGCGCGACGGTTCGGTCGGTCACCGCGGCTTCGAGGACCGCTTCGGGGTCGAAGCCCGGCTCATCGAGCCGCGTGTAGAACGGGACTTGCACCGGGACGGCGCCCTTGGTCGAAATGATCCCGCGGCTGAGCGGCCAAAACGGAGCCGGAAGCAGGACTTCGTCCCCTGGCTGGAGCAGGACCTGACAGACGACGCTCAGGCCGGCGGTGGCTCCCGGCATCACCTGAACAGCCTGTCGCTCGAGCGTTTCACCGTGCCGGTGTTCGACATAGGCGAGGAAGGCGTCGATCAGGCTCGGCTCCCCTCGAACCGGAGCGTATCTGTGCAGGCCGGGATGCGCGCTGCTCAGCTGGTGCTCGGCTTGCGCTGCGACCACCGGGTCCCGATAGGTGTCGCCCACATGCAGCGGGTGAATACGCTCGTTCTTGGCGCGGGCGCGCTGCTCGAGCGCGCTGTACACGCGATGCGAGACCGACTGGGCGTAGTCCGAAATGTGTGGGAAACGTGGCACGTGAGCTCAGAGCCAGGCCAGGCTGATGATGGTGACCGTGCTGATGCCGACCAGGGTTTGAAGTGGTAAGCCCAGTCGCAGGAAGTCGCCGTACTTGTACCCGCCCGGACCATAGACCATCAGGTTCGTTTGAAAGCCGATCGGCGTCGAAAAAGCCGTTGCTGCCGCGATCATGATCATGTAGCTGATCGCGACGAGGTCGATCCCTTGCGCTTGCGCCGCGGTAGCCGCGATGGGGAACATCAGCGCCGCCGATGCCTTCGTCGTCACGAGCCCGGCCAGGACTGCAGTGATCGCGTAGAGTGCAACCAGCACGCCGACTTTTCCAAAAGGCGCAGCGAGATCGATGATCCGCGAAGCGAGCACGTCGGCCGCGCCGCTCTTTTGCATGGCGATGGCAATTCCAAATGCCGCGGCGATCGCGATGAGGACGGTCCAATCGATTGCGTGCCGGGCCTGCGCGCCGGTTAGGCAGCGCGTGAGTAGCATCAGGCCGCCTGCGCTCAGCGCTGCGGTCATCAGGTTCATGGTGCCGCTCGCGTTCACGAGAACCATCAGGAAAAGGATCACGGCGGCCAGCCATGCCCGGTCGTGACGTGGCGGAGTGCTGCCTTCGACCTCGGCGATCAAGGCGAAGTTCGGGTCCCTCTGACGAGTCTGGGCGAAGTCTGGGCGGCACTCGATCAGGAGCACGTCGCCAGCCTGAAGCCGGATGTCGCCCACTTTGGTCTCGGTCACCCGCACGCCCTGACGATGCACGGCGAGAATCGCGGCATCGTAAATCGTTCGAAAGCGGCTTTGGCGGACGGTCTGGCCGACCAGCAAGGAGTGGGCAGCGATGACCGCCTCCACCAGCCGACGGTCTCGCCGAGCGGTGATTTTGTCTACCTGATCGGTGTCCGGAACGATGCGCTGCCTCCTCAAGTCGACCACCGAATCGACGACTCCCGTGAAGTGCAGACGATCGCCTTCGCGCAGCACCGTCGAAGGAGGAACCGCCGCGAGGATGCGGCCCGCACGCTCGATCTCGTAGAGATAGACGCCTCGCAGGGAACGGAGCCCCGCCTCTTCGATGCTGTCTCCGATGACCGGCGAACCTTTCTCCACCCGCATCGCGATGGTGTACTCACGCGCCTTGCCGAGCTCTTGAAGCGCACCCCGACGCTCCTTGAGCAACCACTGCGAGGTCATGACGATGAACAGCATGCCGATGCCGAGCGCAGGGATGCCGAGTTGGGCGATCTCGAAGATGCCGAAGTGGATCGTCGGGTCCCACTCTTTGGCGAGACCGGCGACGACCAGGTTCGTGCTCGTACCGATCAGGGTGCATATCCCGCCCAGAATCGATGCGTAGGAAAGCGGGAGCAGCATGAGCGAGACGCTGAACTGGCAGCGGCGTGCCCAGTTGGTGACGAGCGGCACGAACATCGCAACAACCGGCGTGTTGTTGAGGAACGCGGACAGGGCAGCTACCGGAAACATCATGCGAAGCTGGCCGCCGGCGAGCGATCGCGGCCGGCCCAGCACGACCCGCCCCGCGAGATCCAGGCCGCCCGTCTCTTTCACGCCAGCCGCCACGACGAAGAGCGCGCCAATGGTGATGACCGCGGGATTCGAAAAACCCGTGAAGGCCTCCGACGGCTCGATGATCCCGGTCAGCAGCAGCACCGTCACGCCTGCGATCAGGACCAAGTCCGGCCCAGCCAGGTTTGCCGCCATGACGGCCACCATCCCGACGATCACCGCGATCGTGATCCAGCCGTCCACCGTCATCATGCGAGCGGAGACTAGCAGCCAGCGTCCCGATTGACCCGTTCTTGATCGGAACGGTTGACAATCGTCCTAGGGCGCATATCGATCGGCCTTTTCGCCGAACATCATGGCGGCGTCATGGTCGTCGCGGCGGCTCGCGTCGAGCTGGCCTTGGCGGTAGTAGTCGAACCGGGTGTGGCTCGCGGCCATGGTGATCCACAACGCAAGGCAGGCGCCAAAGAGGCTGGTAACACGCCAGAGCGGGCGCCACCGCGGCGTGAAGTAGAGCTGCCGTCCCATCACCAGAAGCATGGCGATGGCAGTCAGGGTGCACCCGGTCTTCACGCCCGGCAGGTCGATGAACATGCTCACTATGGGGGCAACCACGAGCCCAAGAAGCGACAGGTAGAACACTTGCGTGGCGCGCTCGTCGGTGCCGCCTTCGGTGCGCTCCTCGGTCAGGCTCCGCGTCGGCCGGGTCAGCGTCCGGCCCAATGCGTGGACCCAGCCCGCGGGTGCAAAGACGACGAGCGCGATTCCGATCATGTAGACGGAGGTCCAGCCCTGTTGCGGCGTCAAGAGATGAAACGCGATCGGTGCTGCCCCGAGCAGCGGTGCCGTCATCCGAAGGGCCGGGAGCTCGGCCCGATCTTGCATGCTGGCGAGGAGATATCCGAAGCAGCAGGCCATCGGCAGCCAGTAGGAACGCCCTTGCGCGGCCGACCATGCTGCGACGTAGAAGTACACGATGGCGGTGGTGACGCAGAAAAGGACGTACGCCCACACGCTTCCTCGCGGCGCCCGGGCAGAGCGCGAGAAGGCCGCATGCGCGCTGAGCATCGGAAAGAACACGAAGCATACGAGGTAGAGCGACAGAAGGTAGTGGTAGGGGACCGAGTCGAGCAGGCTGCATGCCCAACCCAGTGTGTAGCCTGCTGCGACTAGGATGATCGCAATCCGGTGAGGCCGGTAGAGCGCCTGGCTCAGTGCGAGCACACCCGTGAAGGCCAGCACGCCCATGTAAAAGGCCGAGCTCGGAATGAAAGCGTCGAGCCAGGCGAAGTGTGCGACGTTGAAACCGCCGACGCCGTACTTGGCCCCCTGCGGCATCAGGTTGAGCCAGATGTCGAACGCGAGCAGGGCGAGGACGAACCGCAGCAGCAAATAGGGCCGCGCCAACGCCACGTCTCCGAACCAGTATCGTTGTACCGGCTTCATCGCGCGGCTGTCCTCGCGGTTTCATGCGGCCGTCCGCTGCCGCACCGAAGGTCGTATGCATGGGTGCTGCGGCCCTCACAGCGATTGACGAGCTGGACCTGCAGGACGCCCTTGCTTTCGCACTGCTTTTGCAGGAATGCATCGACCACGGCGCGCCGGTCCTGACTGAGGTAGTCGACCCAATCTTGCTGGATGAGCTTCGACACAGAGATGGCTTCGCGCTGGCCGTCGAACCGCTCGAGTGACGCGCTGGTTTCGCAAGATGGCGGTGCAGATGCAGTGAAGGTCCGCCAGGTGAAGCGCTCGTCCGTGGGATCTGCGCGCAGCAGATAGGTCAGTGGGATCAGGAACTGCAGCGAGACAAACGCTGCGATGAATGCGCCGCTGCGGTGGCGAGTCTTGGCGCTCGGGGGTGCGGGCGGTGGCTCTGTCTCCGAATACGCCATTGTCTCAACATCGGCGTCCCGCGGCGCTCTGTCAAAAGATGCTTAGGGCGGTGTCCGAGGGAGCGGTGCGAGATGCCGTCCCGAGCTGGAAGGAGACGCCGTTTTGGCCCGAGTACACCACGTCGACGCGGTCGGGTTGCGAGATCGCGTCCAGGCTCCGCGCTCCGAGGCCATCAAAGCCTTCGCCGCTGCCCCCGAGGACTTCACCCATCGACCGCCACAGCAGTAGCTCGTCCGAGACGGCGAGCTCCACCGACCAGCGGGTGCCCGTGCGTCGCCCGTAGTAGAGCTGATACGCGCTGTTGTGGACGATCAAGCTCGGATCGGTGACCTCGGAGGCAGCGTCGTCGACCCGCGTCAGGGCCTCGAGGCCGCCATTGACCACCCGGGCCCAGCCCGCGTCGAGGTCGCTGGTGTAAAACGCGCGAAGCTCGGTGGCGCCGTTTGCAAGCGTGGCCCGTGCTACCAGCAGCCAGAGCCCATCGCGATAGACGACGCTCGGCGCATCGTAGGAGACGGCATCGCCCGAGGGTACGAGAACGGGAGCCCCGCGCTTCACGAACAGGGGAGGTTCCTGATCGGCCGCCGCCGCCCGAATGCTCCCGGCGCCGGTCTGGTCCCACGCCGTGTAGAAAAGGAACAAGAGGGCTCCGTCCGAGACGAGCTCTGGATCGCCAACGCCCAGCGCTTCGTAGGGCTCGGTGGCGGTGAGCGCCGGGTTCAGGTCATCGAGGAAAAACGCACCGGGCGCAGATTGCTCTGCCACGAAGATCTCGTCGTCCACTTCGTAGGCGAGGCGCGTGCGCAGGCCGTCATCCAGGATCGACGGGCCCGTCCCAAGCGCGTGGCCGGGCACCTCGTTGCTGCCCAGGGTGATCGAGGCCGGCTGCCGACCGCTCCAGGCCTGCGGATTGTCACAAAGCGATGACTGCACCCCGATGACCGCGATCGCTGCGCTCTGGGATTCAGCGCTCAGGTTGCGCCCAAAGGCGACGAGCCGAGCCTGTTCGAGACCCGCCGCTTCGTAGGGATAACGGCCCAGAGAGATGCCGTCGCGGAACACTTCGGCCGACCCCTGTGGCGACACGAGCAAGCGCCATTTCGAGCTGTCCGCACCGGCATCGAACGAGGCCGCCACCGCGTTGCCGATCATCAAGCTCACCACCTCGCGCGAGCCGCTCAGGAGCAAACCGACCGCAGCGTCGACGAACAGATCGGGATCCTTGGCGGTGAACGCAACCCCGGCGCTCTCGAGGCAGGTTCCGTTGCAGCCGATCGGCAACGAGAACTGCACGTCGACCTGCGCCCGCGTCGAAGAGAGATCGACCGAGTTTCCGATGACCGCGCCGCCTTCCGCAGTGGCGGTGCCATTGGGCACGAAGCCCCGCGTCGTGAGCGAGGGTTCGAGCTGGCCGAACGTGACGGCGTTTGCCCCAGCAGCTTGGGTGCAGGCGTCCGCCGTCTGTCCTGCGCAGCTCCGGAAGTCGATCAGTTGCGGGAGCGCGGGGCTGTCGACGATCGGCTCACAGCAAGCACCCGTGTCGACACAACAGGAGGCAAACGCTCCGCACTCCGTGGCGCTGCACGTGTCCGCGTTTGCGTAGCAGGTCCTCGCCGCGTCCGCGTAGCCGGCGGCGCTCTGCGCGTCTGGGCTCGAGAGGCCCAAGAGGTCCTGAGGGTTGCGTAGCGGGTCGGCGTAGAGCTGATCGACGGGATTATCCGCGAGCCCGCTCGGACCGAGCTCGACACCCGGGCCTGCGGCACCCCCTTGCCCGCCTACACCGTTGGCGCCGCCGGAGTCGAAGGTCCCGTCCGCGCCGCCTGCGCCCGCAGCGGGCATTTCGCCGGGCGCCGGGCCCGAGCTCCCACAGCCCACCGAAACCACTGCCAGCAGGGCGGCGATCGGCAGCCACCTCCCGTGCGGATTCTCTCGATTTCGGCTCAAGGCATTCTCCAAGCTTGCTCCAAAGGGATTAATTGGTCGGTGTGACCCCCACCCGGTAGATTCAAGCGCCGTGCCAAGAGGAACCGAAGCCGGTTCGGATCGTCGGCGCGGCGGGTCACGGCGATTCCAGTGATGCTGCAACCCTCAGCGAGGCAGCCGCTTCGGGCGAGCGTCGAGCCGTTGCTGAGGATCGGATTGACGGGGAAGGGCACGGGCTCGGGAAGCTCGAACTGCAGACTCGAAGTGTCGTGGGTGCGCGCTTCGGCAAGCGCCAGCGCCCAGTCGCCCGGCGTGCTCTGCGCCAGGAACCAAATGCGCAGGCGCATCCCGTCCTTCTCGAATGAGATCAGCGGCTCGGGCGAGCGAATCCCTGCCGCTGCAAACGGCCCGAGCTCACTGGCGACGAGCACGACCCGCCGCATCGGGCCGCCGCCTTCCTGCATGACCTCGAGCGCACGCGAAATGCGAACCGCATGAATCTCGGTTGCTGCGCCGGCCCCTTCGACGCAGGTGAACAGCAGCCAGTACCCTTCCTGCGCCTCCGGATCCACTGGAATTAACGCGGGATCCCGCAGGCTCACGCATTCGGGAATGTCGTCGGGCGAGAGCGTCGGCACGCTGGGCAAGCCGATGGGCGTCGCCGGACCTCCCACCGGCCGGACGATTTGGATCCCGAAACGATCGCGCTCGCTCGGCTCGGAGACCAGCTCGCGCGCAAACGAAAGCACCAGGTCGCGAAGCTCGCCCTCCGCGCTCAGCTCGGCCAGAAGATGCGGCTCCCGGACGCTCCGGTTCCCGGGGCAGGAGCCATCCAAACAGGACGGCGGATCGTCTCCGACCTTGGGTGCGCCACTGCTCTCCCAGCCATCCAAAGGCCAGTCGCTTCCCGGGTCGGCCGCCACCCGCGCGTGTCCCAGGGCGTACCCGATGTGCGTGGTCGGCTCGAGCTCCGGAGGGTCATTGCTCCCTTCGACCATCAAGTCCCACTGGACGTCCGAAACCGAGTTTCGTGAGCTGGCCAACCCGGGAGAGCCCACATAGGCCGACACCCAAGAGGGGGCGAGATCGAGGTTCGCGCCCGTCAAGGTTGCACTTTGTTCATCGAACTGGCTCGGATTGGCACAGTCCTGCTTGGCGGTGTCGAGCGGGCCTACATAGACCCCATCACCACGGCCTTGTGCCGCCACGTGCAGCCCCGGGATTTCGGCGCACGCACCGCTGTGGACGAGGTCCGCGATCGAAGCCACCCGGAAGCCCTCCAGGATCGGCTCTCCCGCCACGGTGACTTTGGCTTTTAGGAAGGGCTGATTGAGGTCGTCGAGCGTCGGCCGAAGCTCAATCTCGACGCCGACGTTTTCATCGACCCCGGCCGTCGTACGTGCGACTTCAACGTCGGCCTGGGTCACGAGGACCAGACCGCCACCGTGCAGGGTCACCGCGAGCTCGTCTTGAAGCTTGCTTCCGGGCGCGGAGTCGTCTGCAACCGTGAGCACGACGCCGGCGTATCGGTCGCATGGCGTGCTCGGATCACACCCTGTCGCGTCGGTGCTGCGAAGGGTCGTGCTCACCCAAGCACCGAGCCCGAGCGAAACGCAATCGTTGCTCAGCAGCGAGCGGGGTGAGTCATCGGGAAGAAAGCCTCCGAGGAACGTCGTGCCATCGAGCGAAGGTCGCGTCGGGTCCCAGGGCGCACCGGCGCTCGGCGTGAACGTCCAACGGGCATGCAGATTCGCGGCGGTCCAATCTTCGCTCAGGGTCGGCGCACGGCGCTCGCAACATGCAGGTTCCTCGGCGCAGTCCGAATCCATGCAGTCGACCGCCAAGTCGTTGTCGTCGTCAAGTCCGTCGTCGCAAAAGAGCTCGATCCCGCCCCCATCGACCCCTCCATCCGGGGCGATCAGATTTCGATCCGGCGCATTCAGCCAGGAGCATCCACCGATGAGCAAGGCCCCGAGGGCGACGACACCGCGCGTCATGGCCTGGCTCCAAGCGGCACGCGCACCGACGCGAAGCCCCCGTTTCTCGACACCGAGACGCCCACTTCGGGCGCCTCACGCCTGAGCTTCTTGCGGTGCAGGCTGTAAAGGACGATCGCGCTCACGCCGAGTGCAATCGTCGTCCCCCAAAACACATCGGCCGCGCGGTTGAAACGATCGGTGCGGTCCGCAAGGTTTTGAGCGTGTTGAAGGTCCCCCGGGTCGCCGCTCATGCCGTACTGCGCTGCAGCGCTGTCGTAGTCGTTTTTGAGAGTCCGCGCGCGCAGTGACAGACCGAGACCGACGCCCGCCGCGGCGAGCGTGCTTGCGGCCGTTCCGATCGCCGCGTTGCGCAGGCGAGGACGCTTTTGCGCCTGTGCTTCTTCGTGCAGCGGCTCTGCCGGACGGACGATCTCGACCTTGGGAGGCATCGCTGCGAGCGCGAGCTCAAAGCTGGCGGTCTCTCCGCGCACGATTTCCTGCGTCCGATCGACTGGCGCGTACCCTTCCTTCTCGACGAAGATACGGTGCTCACCCGGAGGCAGGGCCAGCTCGATGGGGGTCTCTCCGCGGGGTGCGAGGTCTTTTCGGTCGACCCAGAGCAATGCGCCTGCGGGCTTGGTCGTGACCTGAAGCACTGCGACCTCGCTTCGAAGCGCATCGCGCCTGCGGGCCGCATCCTCACGGTCGGCCGCCGGCAAGCCTTCGATGCCCAGGTACTCGCTGAAGTAGTTGAATGCTTCGTCGTTACGTCCGAGCTCACCGAGCACGATCGCCGCGTTGAAAAGCGCGTTGCGGCTGCGCACGATACGAAGGCTGTCGACGTAGGCTTCGAGTGAGCGCCGAAGAAGCGCCGTTTGCTCTGCGCCGCGTGCACGACTCGCCTGTGCGTAAAGCCGGTTGCCCTCTTGGAAGTACACGCGCGCCTCGGCATTTTCCGACGTGCCCTGGGCAGCAGCGAGGGAAGGGCTCCCGAGGCCGAAGAGGGCGACGAGCACGAGCAGGAGATGAGCAGGCACTGGCTAGAAGTCTGTCTTAATAGGAGAGGGCTTGGGACGGGTTTTCTTCTGGAGGCGAGCTACGAGGGCCCCGTCCTCGTTTGGGACCAGGCGATGGGCCTCGCTCCGGTATCCCTGAAGCGAAAACCGTACCGTCGCCTCCACCCCGGGCTCCAACTCCAGCGCAAGCGGGGTTCGACCCTTTTTGTGCCCGTTTACGGCAACGAATGCGCCTGTTGGCCGGGAATCGACCTCGATCGTCACCCGTGTGGGGGCAGGCTCGATTGCAGAACTTTCTGCGGCCTCCTCGGACTTTTGTGTCGCAGCAACCGGTGCCTTGCCGCTCGGTCCGGGAGCCGCCGTGCTTGGCTTGGGAGCCGCC
>Ga0114931_10003791_pt1 | contig 19050 bp, 17 predicted proteins | sample 2SBtaG_FD_89579 | JGI IMG/M metagenome (GOLD analysis project Ga0114931, IMG submission 89579) | Deep subsurface microbial communities from Kolumbo volcano to uncover new lineages of life (NeLLi) - 2SBTROV14_V59a metaG | ecosystem: Environmental > Aquatic > Marine > Volcanic | place: Kolumbo...
CTTGGGTCTTGAGGGTCACGATCATCATCCTCCGATGATGCCCGTTCCCGGAGCCGCCTTCAGGCTCATGTTACGTTGGAATCATGTGACCCCTTCAGGCTCATGTGTCATTGGACAAGGCTCAGGCTTGACAGGGCGCGGGGGCATCCGTAACATTCGGCGCCTTTTCCAAGTCGATTCTTTTGGGGTAGGGCCGAATATGAAGACGTTTAGTGCGAAACCTGCCGAGGTGGAGCGTGACTGGTATGTGATCGACGCGACAGGCAAGACGCTGGGGCGTATGGCCACCGAGATCGCCCGTCGCCTGCGTGGCAAGCACAAGCCCGAATATACGCCTCATGTGGACACCGGTGACTACGTCGTGGTGATCAATGCGGAGAAGGTGCATGTCACCGGCAACAAGGTCAAAGACAAGCTGTATCGTCGATACACCGGTTATGTTGGCGGCCTGAAGACCGTTCCTTTTGGGAAGATGGTCGAGAGCCATCCCGAGCGCATCATTCAGACCGCGGTGAAGGGGATGTTGCCCAAGAATCCCCTGGGACGCGCCATGTTTCGCAAGCTCAAAGTATATGCCGGTCCCGAGCATCAGCACACCGCCCAGCAGCCCAAGCCGCTGGAAGTCTAATCTTTCTCAAAGTGAACAGAAGCAAGCATCATGGCAGATAAACAGTACTACAGCACTGGTCGTCGCAAGAGCTCCACGGCGCGCGTTTTCCTTCGGTCCGGCTCCGGCAATATCATGGTCAACTCGCGTCCGCTGGATGAGTACTTTGGCCGCGAGACGGCGCGCATGGTGGTGCGTCAGCCCTTGCAGGTGGCGGAGATGACGGGCAACTTTGATATCAAAGTGACCGTCTCTGGCGGCGGTGGCAGTGGCCAGGCCGGTGCAATCCGTCATGGCATCACCCGTGCGCTGATCGAGTACGATGAGACGCTGCGTTCCCCGCTGCGCCGTGCCGGTCTGGTGACCCGCGATGCACGCGAGGTCGAACGTAAGAAAGTGGGTCTCCACAAGGCGCGCAAGCGTCCGCAGTTCTCCAAGCGCTGATTGCCTAGCCGGATTCTTTGGCGGGTATTCGGCAGCTTTTCAACATTCCGCTCGTTTCCCCGGCGACGACGGATATCGCTACTACTGGCGGATCGTCTAACGGCAGGACAGAGGACTCTGACTCCTCTAATCTAGGTTCGAATCCTAGTCCGCCAGCCATTTCTCTTCGTTGGTATCACGAGCCGTGCCCCCTGTTTGCAAGTGTTCGCGGCACTCGCCTTGCGTGGCAGAGCGAGCTGGTATAACGTGCCGCGACGCCGGGTGCCTGAGGCGTCGGCAAGCCCATGGGGATGAGGATTCATGATCGATAGCTACCGTCTTGTCGTTTTCCTGACCTTGGCCGTCGCGCCCGTGTTGGCGCTGGCCGACGATGTAAGCATCTACGGCTCCGCCAACGTCGAGATGGGCTCCTACCGCGACAAACGCCCCCGTGCGGAGCAAATCGGTGATTTCCAATCCGTACGGCTGGCGGACAATTCTCGCGGTCGTTTTGGCGTGAAAGCTGCGGAGGATCTAGGCCACGGCGTGGCGGCATTGGCGCGCTTCGAATGGAATGTGAGCACGGTGTCCAACCGCTCTGCGGCCGACACATCGCTTGATCCAGCCACGGTGGAGACATCGAGCGATGCCGCATTGACCGGCCGCATGGCCTACGTCGGGCTCGCCGGCGGACTCGGGGTGATCATGGCCGGCAATCTGAAGTCGCCTTATAAGTACACCGGCGGCGTGAAGTATGATCCCTTCACCACGACCTCTCTCGAGGCGCGGGGTAATGGCGCCATGTCGGGCGGGTATCTGGGGCACGAGGACTTTCTCGATCACACCGTGGGTTACGTCTCGCCCGAGGCGCCGGTGCGTGGGCGGATCGTCTATGGCGCACAGGACAATGACAATCTCCTGGCGATGGACCTTCTATATCGCAATGCCGGCTTTGAGGCCTTTGTGGCCTATATGGATTCAGGTAAGCGATTGGATCCGGAAGAAATTCCGCTCGATTACAAGGCCTTCAAGCTGGGCGCTCAATATCGCAGCGCGAACGAGGCGCACATTTTCTCCGCGCAGTACGAATATGTCGAGGACGACAAGGATGGGCAGAAAGTGCGTCCGCGGGTCTGGTTCCTGGGCTATCAGTTTGTAGTCGGTAATGCCGTGTTTGCGCTGCAGGGTGGAAGGTCCGGTGCGGCATCTCAGACCACGATCCGGAGCGATTACGCGGCCCTGGGTGCGATCTTCAAGTTCAGCAGGCAGACGCGCTTATATACCGGCTACCGTTTCACCAAGGACGTCGAGGATGTGTTTACAGTCGGCCTGCGTAAGGACTTCAAGACTTGATGCGTTAGTAAAAACGTAGGATTATTATGCGTTTTGAGGCGGGGCTGCGAGGCCCCGTCTCCGTGTCTGGGAGCAAGGATTTTTGTCGTGAATGGAACCGGATCCCCGAAAGCGCTGCATCTAGGCGTTGTTTTGTCAGTGTTGCTCATGTTGACAGCCTGTGCAGGGCCGGGCGTCGAGGAAGATGCTGGTGAGGTTTACTGGCCGAAGCCGCCGGATATGCCGCGTTTTGTGCATGCGGCGACCCTGCGTGATGCCGACAGTCTGAAGGAAATCAGTGCGGCCAAGCGGTTGCGGCAGGGGATCACCGGCTATGCCGCCAAGGATGAGCCGCTATTCGCCAAACCGTATGGTATTGCAGCGAGGAGCGGCACCGTGGTGGTGACGGATACCGTGCTGCGGCACGGTTTCATCTTCAATTTCTGGCGCCGGAAGATTTATCCCTTTGGCAATGTGGGCGATGAGGGGGTATTGAGCAAGCCCATGGGTCTCGCCATGGACAAGGGGATGAACATCTATGTCGCTGATGTCACGCGCCGACAGGTGGTGGTCTTCGATTCCATGGGGATGTATCTGCGCACAGTGGGGCGCGCGGAAGACCTCGATCGACCGGTAGACGTGGCGGTAACGCCGGATGGGTCGCGGATTTACGTGATCGATGCGGGGGGGATAGACAGCCGGCGGCATCGCCTGCTTATTTACGATGCCGAGGGGCGGCTGGTGTCGGCTATTGGTCGGCGGGGGGGTGGCGAGGGCGAATTCAATCTGCCCACGCACATCGCCCTGGCCCCGGACGGTACGATATACGTCCTGGATAGCGGCAACTTTCGTATCCAGGCCTTCGACCCCCAGGGTCGATTTCTACGCAGTTGGGGCAAGGTAGGGAGGGATTTCGGTGATCTTGCCCGCCCGAGAGGGTTGGCCGTGGACGAAGAGGGGCGGATTTACGTGACCGACGCAGCCTACCGCAACTTCCAGATCTTTACTCCCAAGGGGCGGCTGCTGCTCTCGGTCGGCGGTGATGATCTCTACGACAAACCGGGTCACTTTGCACTTCCCGCAGGTATTGCGACGGATGAGCGCGGTTTCGTCTACGTGGTCGACCAGCTATTCCTCAAGGTGGAAGTATTTCACCGTCTGTCCGAGAGTGAGGCGAAGCGCATCATGGCGGAGGATCCGGCCTATCACTGATATGTCCCTGCAAGCCGCCATCGGCAAAGGGGCGAGGTGATTTTTTCGGTGACTGTCGGGGGAAATGGCTATTTTCCCCCAATATGCGGCGCGCTGTGCAGCTTATGACGCCGGAAAAAGCGCGCCATAAGGATTTTTTTTATTTTTGTGAGCCGCGTCACAGCTTCTTCTGAGTAGCTTCCGGGCAACGCTCTGTAGATTGTTTAGTAGTATATTGTTTTTAATGGATATTTATAATATTTGTCGAGCGCGATGTTGGGGGATTTTTTGCGGAGGCAGGGGGGCGTGAAAAGGCTTTTTTTCTGGGCCTTGGTTGACAAGAATTTTGAGATTGTGCTAAAAATTACAAACACGTTGGGAGTAACACCGTTCCCGGTGCCTGGATTGGGTGAGTCGCCGGGTTGTACATTCGCTAAGGAAGTAATTCGAGACCATAGGGGGTTTCAATAATGAAGAAGCAATTTCTGAAGTCTGCAGTAGCTACGGCGGTGCTGGGTGCTGCCATGGTCGCCGCAGGCGGCGCGGCCGCAGGCACTATCGCCAACACCAAGCACAATCTGGGCTCCGCCGGTACAGGCCCGAACTCTGTCCAAGATACGGGTGAGATCTGTATCTTCTGCCACACGCCTCACGGTGGTGATAACGGTGCGCCAGTGCCCCTCTGGAATAAGGTGCTGACGACCGCAACCTTCAAGACTTACGATCAGCTGGGCACCTCCACCTACGATGCCGCCCAGGGCCCTATTGGTTCTGTGACCATGGCCTGTCTGACCTGTCATGACGGTACCCAGGCTATCGACAATATCATCAATGCGCCGGGTTCCGGTGGCTATGATCCGACAGGTGGTGGCGCAACAGGATTGGCATGGACTTGGAATCCGTCCACTGATGGTTCGCTGGATGCTACCGGTACCTTCACCGCAGGTCCGGACGCGGGTGGTACGACCATTTTCAATCTGGGTACCGACCTGACCAATGATCACCCCGTCAGCATGCAGTACGGCGGTGGTGGCTACTCCGCGAGCAATCCGAGCGGCGGCGACTTCGCCTCGGTGGGGCCGACCCGCGACCAGGATTTTGCGGCCGCCAATCAGATCGCTGGCGTCAATCGTTGGTACATCGATAACACCTTCATGGGTGGCGCTTCTGCAGAGTCGACCACTGGCGCTTTCGATAAGTGGGACTTCAAGCTCTATACTCGCGACACCTCTACGCTGGCCGCCGCCGATGCGCGTGGTGTGGCCTATGCCGCTGAGCCTGAGCCCTTTGTCGAATGTGGTTCTTGCCATGATCCGCACATGGAGACAACTACCTTCCTGCGTATTGATCCTGCGCTGAATGGTGGTGCCTCCAACAACAGCAGTCAGGTTTGCTTGGCTTGCCACACCAAGTAAGGTTAGCCTGACTTGTAATTGAAGCACAAAGGCTGGCAGTCTTGTGGGTGACCACGGGCTGCCAGCCTTTTTTATTGGTGATGTGTAAAGCTTTCCCGTTGAGGCCAACGAATTCTGTCAAGGACATGTCTATGCTGAGATTAAAATGGGGTTTGCGTTTCATGACATTGAGTGCGCTCTTTGCGCTTGGCGTGATGGGTAATGTGGTTGCGGAAGAGTCGACAAAGATAGTGAAGCCGGCCCAGGATAAAGCGGTGCAGCTCGATTACCTAGCCATCATCGATGGGGAAAAAATCGCTATTGGCGATTATGTCTCGGCATTACGGCGCGGAATGCGCAAACGCTTTTATCACGGCAAGGTGCCGGAGGAGGAGCGGCGCAAGTATTTTGAGGAGGTTGCCAACGAAATGATCAATCGTCATCTTCTCGTGCGTGAGGCCAAGCGGAGGGGCATCAAGCCGGACATGGATGCCGTTGAGACGGCTGTTAAACGCTATGATGAGCAGTTCAAGGATGACCCGGAATGGTCCAAGTCGCGTGACAAGATCCTACCGAAAATCAGAGAGAAGTTGAGTGGCGACAGTCTGGCGATGCGGCTCGAGGAGGATGTGAAGAAAGCTGCGCCACCAACTGACGCAGAGCTGCAGCAATTCTACAATGAAAACAAGAGCCTGTTTACGACGCCTGAGAGGGTCAAAGTGTCGCTTATCCTCCTGATAGTTGACCCGGCAGCTACAGCTGAGGTCTGGCAGCAGGCCAGCGAAGAGGCGGCGGGGATCGTCGAACGCTTGGGGGGTGGCGCAGACTTTGCCGAATTGGCGAGAATTCATTCCAGCGATAAGTCTGCCAAGGATGGGGGTGACATGGGTTATATCCACTCGGGGATGTTGGGCGCCAACGCACAGAAGGTTCTAGATATCATGGAGCCCGGCGAGATTTCGGCGCCGGTCGTGATGCTGGAAGGGGTAGCGATCTTCCGCCTGGATGACCGCATCAAGGCGCAGTTGAATCCCCTTAGCTCGGTGCGGGAACGGGCTGAGAAGCTCTACCTGCGGGAGAAGGGTGAGCAAGCCTGGCAGGCGCTTCAGGAGAAACTGCATTCAGAAGCAAAGATCGTCGTCAACGATGCACCTTGGCGGGTTACCGGGAAAGTAGAGAAATAATAAATATTGCGATAGGTTAGTCGGCTGGGACAGGGGTCTCTTCGTCTTCTGGGGGGTTGTCTGGCAGGGCGGACAGAAGGCTTGTCGCGGATCAGGTTCGGCTTTAACCGTGGAGGGGGGATGGGTTCTGCTGACGATGTCTTGGTTGACGGGGGGGCGGCCGATGTATGATGTCTGGGCCGGAAAGGTCTCTCTCTGTTGTGTGAAGATCGCCCGTGGCAGATTGCCAGCCAAGTGGCTGTTATTGGCCGCATTGCTGTCCGTGGCTCCATCCTCGCACGCTGCTTTTTCGTCGTTCTTGCCGCTCAGTTTGGGCGGGTATATCGCGTATTCTTATAACTATCTCAGTGCCAACGCCGCATCAGAGCGGATGCAACTAACTACGGCATTTAACGCCGCTGGGTACGTCTGGCAGCCCTGGTTTGCAACGACTTCAGCCGCCTTGAACCTGACCTTTTCCAACACATAGACAACGACCTCGAGCTTTGATTCGAGCGCGGTGACCGGTACCTTCACCTTTAGCCTCTTTCCCCGCAGTCGTTTTCCTTTTACTTTAATGTACTCGCGTTCAGATAGTCGTTCTGCCTCTTTTTCTGACCTGACCCAGGTTACAGGCGAAATCTATTATAAGGCGACGCGCCTGTCGCTACGCCAAGCCTACCGTTCACGCGGTGGTTCGTTGACCAACCTTTGGTACTATCGCAATGCCTTTTCTGGGGGGGTTACTACGGCATCAACTACCGCGTACGGGTTGTCACATCAGGTGCGTTCGGCACCCAATACCTTGACGCTAACGGCGAATTACTCGTTAAGCAAGTCTCAGGCAAGCGACGCCGAACCCGCTTCGACAGTATTATCGCTAAATCATATTTATACGCCTGCGCCCAGTAATGGTGTTACGAACTTGGTTTCTTATGTGAATGCCGACCCCGGCGCAGCAGGCTTGTCCTAGACAACCATAACCCAGGCGTCCAGTACTTTTTACTGGCGCCCGGAACATCGTTCTTTGAGCGTCAGTGGCGGCGTACGCGCATCGGAGTCCGAGGGCGGTACTGGGGATTCAACCCGAAGGAGTCTGGATACGAATGTCGGCGCGCACTATCGGCTGACGCGGCGGGCCGGAGTCACGGCGGGCTTAACCGTCGGATCGACCGACACTGGGGATTCGCAATCGTTGACCTCGAGCCAGAATCTTGGGCTCAGCTATGCGTCGCTTCGCTACCCTCTGGGGATGGGGCTCAGTTGGTTATGGCAGGCATCGGCTTCGGCAGCGAACACTTCAACCAGAACAGATGTGCAAGGGGTGACAAATGAGCAGAGCGTACAGAGCTATGGCGGGGGAATTTCGCATAACTTCAACGGCTCATGGTCACTTGGTCGTGCAAGCTCGCTGTCGGCGGGTTTTTCCGAAGGCTGGTCTGGCAGCGAGAGTTCGAGCACTGACTACCTCAGTACCACGCTCACCCACAGCCTAAACTTCAGTGCGAACCGCCGTGGTCATCGAGGTTCAACATACGGCAGTCTTCAATTCAGTGATTCGCGTACGGCTGGCGCAGAGAAATCAATCTTTCAACGTGCGGGCTTTAATCTGTCGCAGGAGCTGACGATCAATCGCCTGAGTGGTTTGGGGGGGAATTTCTCATACAATATCAACCGCCAGATTTATGAGACCGAAATAGTCGAGGATAAAAAGACCTATCGGCGATATGCGACGCTGAGTTTCAATTATCGTCATGACCGGCCGTTTGGCGTATACAACCTACGCTTTAATTCCCGCTTCTACGGCACCAAGGATATTGATTCGGAAGTTGCTACAGATAGAATGGACTGGGAGAACCGCTTTCAATATAGCCTCGGCCGGTTGAGCATGTCCGCTACGTTTCGGCTTACCAAGACTTCTTCTGGTGCGCCCATGAAATCGTTCAGCTTTCAGGCTACCCGCGGCTTTTGATGTGGGTTAATATACCCGCCTTGCACAAACAATAAACATCAAGTTTTGGTTCCAAAGTGATATGGAGGGAGGCTCTATGTTCAAGTCTGCACTGATAGGCTTGCTGAGTATGTTGGCCGTACTGGTGCTGCCACAAGCGGCGCACGCAGAATATGCCGATGTGGTTATCAATAATTATTCGGACGCGGCAGGCATGCGCCCGGCGGTTTTTCCACACTGGTATCACCGCATTCGCTTTCGCTGCAAGGTTTGCCACGCGGACCTGGGCTTTAAGTTCAAGGCTGGTGGCAACAAGATCACCATGGCCAAGATCATCGACGGCCAATTCTGCGGCGCCTGCCACAACGGCGAAATTTCCTGGTCAGTGGAAAACTGTGGTATGTGCCATTCTGGTGTGCCAGGTACTCCTACGCAGATCCACGGCAGTACTGTCCAACGATTGGTTGCACCGACTTACAAAAAGTTAGGCAACAAGTAGCAAGCTGACAACGAAGGGTTATTACAATGAAAATGAATCAATTCTTCCTGGGGGTTGTGGCTTTGATCGCGTTGCCGATGGGTGCCGTGCAGGTAGAGGCGGCGCAGCCACCAATGAAAGAGGTGAAATCTGCGAAGGGACAGGTGAGTTCCGCAAATGTTTTCAATCGCCTGCTGAAAAAGGAGAAAGAGCGTAATTTGCCGCCAACCGAGGATGGTGTGCACGATCCCGAGAACGATAATACGCATGTCCTGTAGCCGCCGCGCATTGCCTACGATGGCCTGCCGACCTCGGATTTTGGTAACTATGTCGACTGGGTCAAGTCGCTGAATGATGGTTTGATTCAGCCGCGCTACGACCGTTTCGACCCGAACGTCGAACCGTTGGTAATGGATCTCGATATCGTGCGCGAGGTGAAGGCCTCGGTGCCGGATGTCGTCTTCCCCCACAAGCCGCATACCCAGTGGCTTCACTGCTCGAACTGTCATCCGAAAATCTTTATCCCGCAACGCAAAGCCAATGTGATTAACATGTCTGGCATCCTGCTGGGCCAGAAGTGTGGTGTGTGCCACGGCAAGGTGTCCTTTCCCATTACCACCAAATCGTGCAAGAAGTGCCATTCCAAGCCCAAGCCTGCAGAATGGAAGCCGCCGCAGAGCGAAGCAAGCCTAAAGAATCCCTGGCGCTAACCGATCCCATGTGCAGGGTGGAAGACTCCCGATAGGCGGTTACAGGCTGCCAACGGGCGGGAGAGGCGTGTATCGGACGGCGCGAACTGTTGTTTGCGCCGTTTGTCCAATTACTTCTCGAGTATGATCGCCAAGTGTCTCCGCTGCTGAATCATTCCTTAGGCTAGGGCGGGTTAGGTATATGAATATATTGGATTTCAAATGGCTTTCTGTCGGCGTTCTACTGTCTGCCGGGTTGTGGGGCTGCGCGGGCAATGCGCCAAAGACGGAGGTAACGGAGGTAGGGGCGGCGGCGGATACGGCGCCTGCAGTTGCTAGTATGCCTGCACCGGGAAAAGCCTCTATCGAGGCGCCGGTTGTCGCGCCGGTGGAGGAAGAGCCCGCAGACGTGGAAGTGATGCCGGCAGAGCAGGCGGGTGAGATATCCATTGCCGTCGAGTCCATGCCGGCAAAGGAGAAGCCTGAGGAAAAACCCGAGCCACAGAAAGCGGTGGTTGAGTCGGCGCACATGGCAGAGCCCGCGTCAGAAGTCGTCGAGCTTGCCGCTCCCCCAGCGAGTGCCGCTGCAGAAAAGATGGTTGGCTCTACAAAGGCCGTGCCGGCAGGGCCTAATCATCACGTGATAACTCTGATGCTTAAGGACTCACGGCATCCCGCCTATGGAAAGGGGCACCTTATGGGTTTCAGTATCGATGGAGTGCCGGGCAAGTCCCTGGTCCTAGAGCGCGGCAAGACGTACACCTTTGAAATCCATACGAACCCAAAACACGACGTCTATCTGTCGAAGAAACCCATCGGCTGGGGTAGCGCGCCGATTGTCGAGGGTGTCCAGGGCGCCTACGTCTATGATGGCGTGATGACCTTTACCCCTGGCAAAGCTACCCCGGACAAGGTCTATTACGCCTGTCGCAACCATCCCTACATGGGTGCGACGCTGTATATCGTCGATCCCGGTGAACAGGCCGTAATCGAAGAGCGGGCCGCGCCAGCTCCTGTGACACCGTCTGCCCCGGCAAAAACGCAGGTTTCCGAGGCAAAGGTCAAACAAAAGCTGATGTTTGCCGAGATGATGATCAACGGTCAGAGCGCGAAGCGGGTTGTGGCGAGTTCCAACGAGGCGGCCAAGGCCCTGATGGTGGAGGCAAAGCGTAACATCGCCAGCAGTCGTGAAAAACTGCTGGCGGGTGCACTGCCCGAGTCCCTGGCCCTTGCCGATAAGGCCTTGAAGGCGGTGGGTGAGGCTTCACGCATGGTGCCCAGTGAGGATGCCAAGGCCCAGCAGGCGAAACGTTTTGAAGAACTGAAGCACGAGATTGCCGATTTCGAGTCGTCGTACGCCAACAATTACAAGCGCCTGACGAAAGCCGGCAAGGTGCCGAAAGACCTAGCCTATGACAAGGGCAAGGTTGCGGCACTTAAGGCGGAAGCCGAGGCGCTGGCCGGGAGTGGGGACTACGTCAAGGCCAACGCCAAGCTCGAGGAAGCCCAAGCAGATGTGACGATGGCTTTGCATAAGATGCTAGATTCGCAGACGCTGGTGTACGATCTGAAGTTCGAGACGGCAGCCGATGAGTTCGACTACGAGTTGAAACGCTTTACCGGCTACGAAGAGCTGATTCCCGTGGCGGTTGAGATGAAGAAGCCCGCACCGGGTGCCCTCAAATTGATGGACAGCTTCGTTGAAAAGGCCCGCAAGCGTCGAGACGAGGCCATGCAAAAGGCAGAAGAAGGCGACTATGGCGCGGCCATTGGTATGATGCAGCAGGCGACCAAGACGGTACGTCGTGCCCTGCGCATGGTGGATGTGACCCAGTAGTCTCGTGTCACGACGCGATTGCTTGCCAGCCTTCGGACAGTAAGCGCTGATAGATGTGGATTCGATGAGCAGGTATGAATAAGAACTTTGTACAATCAATCGAGCGAGTGCCTGCAGCCCTGTTGGCCTTACTGTTGTTGCTCTGTTTGCCGTCATCGGCCGCCTGGGCAGAGGAGGCGGGCGGGCAATATCAGTTACATGGCGATGTGGTTCCCATTCCGGAGGATGGTATCCACGATCCGGAAAACGATGCGGTGCATACCCTGCAGGCGCCGGCGGAAGCAATTAAAGGCTTTCCTCGCGACGCCCGTGGCGTGATCAACTGGGTCGAAACGTTGGATCGCGGTCTGATCGCCCCGCGCACCGGTCTGACGGGCGAAGAAAAAATGCACTCGGTTGATTTCGACGTCATCTTCCGTAATACGGCTTCCATGCCGTATGTCCGTTTTCCGCATTTGCCGCATACTCAGTGGCTGACCTGCAAGAATTGTCACCCCGCCATTTTCTTGCCGCAGCGCGGCGGCAATTTTGTCACCATGGCGGCAATCATGGAGGGTGAATACTGCGGTGTTTGTCACGGCAAGGTCGCCTTCCCGCCCCTGGAGTGTAATCGATGCCACAGTGTCGCCCGCGAAAACGCCGGGCTGCGCTGATTTCTCGCCTACGGCGCATCCTGGCGCTGTTGTTGCTGGGCATGGCCCTGGGCGGCTGCAGCATGGCTGAACTCGAGCGCTTGGCGACCGAGGATGCGCAAACCCCCGAGACGCTTGCGGCTACAACGACGACGGCAGCACAAGGGCTGCCGCCGGAGACCGTGGGTGAAGACGCACTGCTGTCGCCGGAGGCGGAAATCCGTGGTGGCCAGATGACCGTCAGCGGCCTTGGCGGCACCTTTCGTCGTCTCGCTGCGGGCGATGTCGCCGAGGTTGTGCTGCGACGGCCTGTTGGGATTTCCGTGGTCGATAACCTGCTGTACATCCTCGATGGCGAGCAGAAGACGGTTTTTGTCTACGACCTCGAAACGCGTATGTTCACTCGGGTGCTCGAGGTTGCCCTGGACCTCGTCGGTGAACCCACTTCGCTCTATGTCAGCAAGGATCGTACCTTCTACGTCACTGACCCGCTTGGCAAAAAGGTTTTGCACTTCTCCGAGGATGGCAGTCTGCTGCATACCTTTCAGGACGCCTCCAATCTCTCCACTCCCGTCGCCGTGGTGGTGGACGAAATATCCCAGAATGTCTATGTCGCTGATGGCACCTTTAGCCATGTGGTGGTGTTTAACCCTTTTGGCAAGGCAATCCGAGCCCTTGGCCGGCGTGGCACCGGTCCGGGTCGATTTCGCGCAATCACCGGCATGGGGGTGAGTGAGGACGGCCTGGTGATCCTTGATCGGCTCGAACTGCCGGTACAGGTATTTACCTGGGACGGTGTGTTCCGCTATGCCTTCGGCGAGGGTGAACTGACCTACCCGCTGGCTGTAGCCGTCGACCGCGAGCAGCGTGTATATGTCAGCGACCAGATCGACAATGCCCTGCACGTCTACCAGGACGCCCGGCCGCTGCTGACCTACGGTGGTTCCGGTGCCGCGCCTGGCCGTTTCCGCACGGCCAGCGCACTGTGGGTGAAGGACGGCCGGTTGTATGTGGCCGACAGCCTGAATCATCGGGTCCAGATTCTTCGCATCAATCCGCTGACGGAGCAGGCCGGTGCGGGAGGTGCGCCGTGATGCCGCGGGTCCTTATCCTGCTGTTGTTTGCCCTGCTGGTGGGTGGCTGTGCCGAGACCAAGCAGATCATGCGCTACGGCGAGACGGATGCAGCGCGAGTCTGGCCGGAGGCGCCGGAGAAACCCCGCTATCGCTACGTGGGCCAATTGACCGGCGAAGAGAATTTCACCGCCGAAGCCCCCGATAGTGCCGGCAATACCCTGCGCAGATTCTTCAAGGCCATCGTCGGCCTCGGCGGCGAGGGCACGCGGCGCAACGACCTGGAGCGGCCGCAAACGGGGGTGGTGGACGCCAATCAGCGAATTTTGGTGACAGATGCGGCTCGTCAGGCCGTGTTCGTCTTCGATCGCGCGGCAGGTACGCTCTCCGTATGGGACCGTGCCAGTGCCAGCGATGACTATGGCTTTGCCTCACCGGTGGGCATCGGCGTGGCGAACAATGGCGATGTCCTGGTTGCCGATGCCGAACTGGGGCGGGTTTTTCGTCTATCGGCCAGCGGCGAACCCCTGGCAGATTACGGTGCCGGCGAACTGGCGCGGCCCACCGGGCTTGCCATTGATCCGGCCACCGGGCATATCTTCGTTGCCGACACCGGCGAGCACAACATCAAGATCTTCAGCGATGCCGGCGAGCTGCTGGACATCATCGGCCGGCAGGGCACTGCGCCCGGTTATTTCAATGCGCCCACCCATCTCGCCTTCCGTGACGGTCGGCTCTATGTCACAGACACCTTTAATGCCCGCGTGCAAGTACTGGATAGCGATGGGAAGTTTCTGCGCTCCCTCGGCGAGCGGGGTCTTTACGTGGGTAATCTCGTACGACCCAAAGGGGTAGCGGCGGACTCCGATGGCAATATCTATGTAATTGAGTCCTTTCACGATTACTTGCTAGTATATGACGCTCTCGGTCGGTTTTTGTTGCCCATTGGCGGGACGGGCTCCGGCATTGGCCAGTTCTATCTGCCGGCGGGTGTGTGGGTCGACGGAAAAGATCGTATCTACATCGCGGACATGTTCAACGGCCGCGTGGTGATCTTGCAGTATCTGCCCGACGAGGGGTGAGGGCGGCGGCAGGCGAGGGCCTGCCGTTGGAAGGGGTATCGAGGATAGGACAATCCTGAGGGGTGGTATGCGTTTAAACCGTACGATGCGAGCGATTTTGTCGCTGATCGCACTGACGCTGTGGGGCGACAGCGTGCTGGCTGGTGCCTTGCCCAGCAATCGGGTGTCGGATGTTCGCAACACCAAACACAATCTCTCTGCCAATCCCAGCGCTGTCAGCCGTAATGTGAGCGCCAATACCGAAGAAGAGATCTGCGTCTTCTGTCACACGCCGCATGCGGCCAACACCTCGGTGGCTGGCCCGCTGTGGAACCGTAATTTATCTACCGCCACTTACGATACTTACAACAGCGGCTCTCTCGACGCGACCCCTGCAGGGGTCGCGCTGGATCAGCCCAACGGCATCTCCAAGCTTTGCTTGTCCTGCCACGACGGCACCATCGCCATTGGCACCGTGCGTGTGTTGAATGGAAATTGGGCCACCGGCACCATCAATATGAGCGGGACCAACAGTGACGGCACGATGCCCGACGGGCCGATAGGTGCGACTAGCGGTTATACACGTCGCCTGGGCACTGATCTCCGCAATGACCATCCTATTTCCCTGACCTTCAACACGGCCTTGGCGCAACGCGATGGTGAATTGCGTGACCCCGCTAGTCAGCCCTTTATCGGCAACCGCAGTTCCGGAAATTCTCCCCATGTGCCGCTGGAGAAGGGTCAGGTGCAGTGCAACAGCTGCCACGATCCACACATCCGTGAAGCCTCGGATCCGACGGTCAATATCAAGTTTCTGCGCCTGAACCGTTTCCAGAAGGTCTCGCCCAATAGTACCGCTTTCGATGAGACCAACGACATCATCTGCCTGGCTTGCCACGACAAGGCCGGTTGGATGGGCTCGGCGCATGCCGTCTCGCAAGTGGCCAACGAGACCTACACCACCAGCGCGGCGAATCTGCGCGAATTTCCCAACGGCACACAGGTTTGGGAATCCGCCTGTCTGGCCTGTCACGATACCCATACGGTAACCGGTTCACGTCGCTTGTTACGCGAGGGCACCGATGGTCCCACCGGGCCGAATGGGGCCAAGCTCGGTGGTTCCGCGGCCATCGAAGAGACTTGCTTTGCCTGTCACTCCAGCGACGGCAGCACCCTCACCGCCCAGGGTCTGAACACCGAGGTGCCGGATATCAAGACCGACTTCAACCTGCCCATTCACATGCCCATTCGCAATTCCGAGCAGGTGGCCGGACGCGAGGTTCACGACATCGGCACCGTCGGCAACGACAGCCAGCAGACCAATCAGCGCGGCAAGGACTTCATCGAATCGCAGGCCCTGCTGGGCAAGTCCAGCATGGGTGGTTCGCTGACCAACCGCCACGTGGAATGCACCGACTGCCACAATCCGCATCGCGTGGTACGGCGCCGCCTGTTCAATCAGGACAATGCCGGTGGCACCCTGGATGCAGCCGCCACCCATGACCATTGGAACACCCCGCATACCAATATCGCCTCCGGCGTGCTGCGCGGCATGTGGGGCGTGGAGCCGGTCTACGCCTCCAACGACTTCAATACCGAGCCGGTCAGCTATACCGTCAAGCGCGGCGACCCGGGTAACAGCAGTTCCACTGCCGTCAGTTCGTCCTATCTCACTCGCGAGTATCAGGTCTGCCTCAAGTGCCATTCCAATTACGGTTACGACACCCCGCCGAACCTGGGCGCCAGTTCGGTGACCACCCCGCCGGGCGTCAATCACATGACCCAGTACACCAACCAGGGGCGCGAATACAACTCGCCCAACAGCCACCAGGGTGAATTCGGCACCAGTGGTGGTGGTGGCATGGGAGGTATGGGCGGTATGGGCGGCGGCTGTAGCGGCGGCGGTGTGGGAGCCGACGGTGGCGCCGATCCCGCGTTTAATGACTGTAACCACCGTGCCTGGCATCCGGTGATGAACAATACCGGACGGGATGCCACCACGCGTAACGCCAATGCCAATAACTGGACCGCGCCCTTCAATGCCGCTGTGGGTATGCAGACCATGTACTGCACCGATTGCCATGGTTCCGCCACCCCCAACGGTACGGTCGATCCCGATGGGCAGAACTACGAAAACGGCGCCGTCTGGGGGCCTCATGGCTCCACCAATTACTTCCTGCTCAAGGGCGACTGGAGCGGCAATGTGCCGGGTTCGCCGCAGAACGATTTCACCAATCGCCCCGGTACCAGTGACGACGACAGCGGCACCAATTCGCAGGACCACCTCTGCTTCAAGTGTCACGAGTACGAACAGTATGCTGCCAACACCGGCGCCACCCAGGCGAGCGGCTTCAGCGGCATGGGTTGCATGTGTCTGGGCGGTATGGGCGGCATGGGTGGCGGCAACTGGCACCGCGCCCATGAGGTCGTGGTGACCAATTTCCGTTGCAACCTGTGTCACGTGGCGGTGCCGCACGGCTGGAAGAACAAGAATTTCCTGGTCAATCTCAACGATGTGGGTCCCGAGGGCGGCTTCGCTTCCACCGGCAACCAGGTGCGCAACAACACCACCAACGGTTATGTGAACGGTCCCTATTACAACCGCGCGGTGCTCAAGGTGGTGAGCTTTGCCCGTAGTGGCAGTTGGGCTGCCGGAAATTGCGGCTCCGTGGGTGCGCCGGGTAACGGTCAGGTGGGCGTAGCCTGGATGAACGGCGGCGGCATGGGCGGCATGGGCGGCGGTGGCGGGGGCTCCGAGGCCTGTAACAACGTACCCTGACGTGACGACGGCCTGCCTACACCCACGCTATTTCGTACACTGATGCCGCGCCTTTTTCCCCGCTGCGCTCGGCATCTGGTTGGTAGGGTACTCCTTGGCCTGGCCCTGCTGCTGGCGGCCTTGTCCGCACCGGCAGCCGAGCAGCGCTTCGCCTTTTCGGCCAACAACTTCGACGCCAGCCTCGCCAGCTATCGCCTGGATCCGTCCACGGGTCACCTGCGTTTCCTGCGCTACTATCCACTGGGCAAGTCCACGCCGACGGTGGTGGTGGATCCTTCCGGCCGCTTCGTCCTCGCCACCTCCCAGGCCATCGACCGGGTGTTCGTCTTTCGCCTCGACCGGGTGACGGGTGAACTGCACGCGGTGGCGGGATCCCCTTTTGCCACCGGCGGGCGAGCGCCGTTCCAAATCGTGTTCAATCCCAATGGCCGCATTCTCTATATGGCGCACCGTTTTGTCGGTGTCGGCGCCTACACCTTCGACCCCGACACGGGTGCCATCACCCCGCTGAGTGACTCGCCCTATCCCGCCGGAGAACGCACCCGCAGCATCGTGCTGCACCCGAACGGGCGGCTGCTCTATGCGCTCAATGCCTATTCCAACAATCTCTCCGCCTATCGCGTGGACACGCAGACGGGTGGGCTGACGCCTCTGCCCGGTTTCCCCGTCACCGTCGGGGAGATGGGGCAGATCGACTACCTCGCGCAAAAGATGCAGGACGTGCCGGCCAGCGCCGGGGGATTGCCTTATCACTTGACCAGCGATCCAGCCGGCCGTTTTCTGTTCATCACCAATGCGGCCTCGGCCAATATCAGCGTGTTTCGTGTGGATGCCGATAGCGGAGCGGTGGCGGAGGTCGCGGGCAGCCCCTTCTTTACCGGCTTCAACCCCTACAGCGCCACGGTGGATACCACGGGCCATCTGCTCTATGTGACACGGCCGCGCGACAACGTGATCGCCGTGCACACCATCGATGCACAGAGCGGTCGCCTGAGCCCGTTGCCGGGATCCCCCTTCCCTAGCGGCGGCCGCCAGCCCGTCGGCGTGACCTTCAGTCGTGACGGGCGTCGCGCCTACGTCATCAACATGGAGTCCAACGACATCGCACAGATGGCAGTGGATCCGGCCAGCGGTGCGCTTTCCGTGGTGGAGGTGGTAAAGACGCGCTCCGCACCGTGGTCCTTCACCCTCGCCGATGGCGAGCCCGCGGCATCGCCGCAGCAACGTCTCTACGCCACCCGCCCCAGGGGGGATGGGGGTGAACTGACCCTGCTTTCGCCGACGCTCAAGCCACTCGCCGAGGCCCCCAGCGGTGGTCGGCCGGTGGCCGTGGCGGTGAGTCCGGTGAGCGACTACGCCTACACCGTGAATGGCGATCACGGCAGCGTCACCGCCTTCCGCCTGGATGGCGCAAAACCGAGTCTGTCCGTCATCGGTGACTCCACCACCGGTGGGAGAGGAGCGGATGCCATCGCCACCGATGTCAATGGCTGGTACCTGTACGTCGCCAATCGCGACGACAATACCCTCTCCGTGTTTTACCTCGACCCCGACGGCGGGATCCCCAAGCCGGTGCGCGGCTCGCCGGTGCGTACCGGCAAACGGCCCGTGGCGGTGAAGCTGGATCCGGCGGCGCGTTATGCCTTCGTGCTCAATCAGGGCGGCAACAACGTCTCTGTCTACCGCTATCGCAACAACGTCACACCGCTGTACTTCGAGAGTGTGCGCAGCGGCTCGCCATTTGCCACCGGGCGCGAACCGCTCGATCTCGTCGTTGACCCCACGGGCCGCTATGCCTATGTCGCCAACGCCGGCGACGACACCGTCTCGGCCTACCGCATCCACCACCAGACCGGCGCCCTCTCGGCCTTGCCCGGTTCGCCGTTCCAGGCGGGCCGGCGACCGGTGGCCCTGGCCGCGCACCCCAGCGGGGACTTCCTTTATGTCGCCAATGCCGGCAGTGGGGGGATCCAGCGCTATCGCATCGAAAAGGCGCTGGGTGCGATTACCGCCGACGGCCCGCCGCTGCGCCTGCCTGTGAAGCCAAAGGCCCTGCGCATGACCGCCTCGGGTGAGCGTCTCTGGGTCCTCGGCCATGCTGGCCGTCGGCTGTTGGCGTATGCCGTGGATGCCAGCAGCGGCGCCTTGCACCTGAGCGTCGATCACCACCTCGACCAAGCTCTGAGCGATCTTGTCACCATTACACGGCCATAAACGTCCTCAAGCTCGGCCATTCCCACCATCCGGCTCAAGAACCCGATCGCCCGCGCCGATGAACAGATTTAGGCCTGTGCGCGGCAGGCCGATCGGCCCGTGAGCGGGCGACTCATCCCAACAGAGCGAGAGGATATGCAGCACAGCCGGGCCATCGTCCTATTCCTGACCTGCCTGCTTGCCGCCGCCTGGCTGAGCAGCGCCGCCGGGGCCCTGCCGGCCAACC
>Ga0114931_10003792_pt1 | contig 19043 bp, 20 predicted proteins | sample 2SBtaG_FD_89579 | JGI IMG/M metagenome (GOLD analysis project Ga0114931, IMG submission 89579) | Deep subsurface microbial communities from Kolumbo volcano to uncover new lineages of life (NeLLi) - 2SBTROV14_V59a metaG | ecosystem: Environmental > Aquatic > Marine > Volcanic | place: Kolumbo...
TAGGTCAAATCATGTTAGTCGCGTTCATGCCTTGGGCTGGGGCAAACTATGAGGACGCTATCGTACTTTCGGAACGACTTGTACGTAACGCAAAGTTCAGCTCTGTCCACATGGAACAGTTTGAGTGCGTGGTTCGTGACACAAAACTTGGCTCTGATGTTACGACACACGACATACCGAACGTCGGTGAAGCAAAACTCAAGAATCTGGACGAAGAGGGTGTTGTGCGAATTGGTGCATAGGTCAACTCCGGCGATATTCTCGTGGGCAAAGTCACCCCAAAAGGTGAAACGCAGCTCACACCGGAAGAACGTTTGCTTCGCTCCATCTTCGGTGAGAAGGCTAAAGATGTAAAGGACACCAGCCTTCGTCTTGAGGGCGGGAAACGTGGACGGGTCGTCGGCGTCAAGATCTTCTCACGAGAGAACGGTGACCAGCTTGAATCAGGCATTCTCAAGAAAGTGCAGGTTACTATTGCACAGGTACGAAATGTATCAGTAGGTGACAAGCTTTCTGGACGGCACGGTAATAAGGGCGTTATTTCTCGCATTCTTCCTGAGGAAGATATGCCCTACATGGCAGACGGTACACCTATTGACGTCATTTTGACCCCTCTTGGTGTTCCAAGTCGTATGAACATTGGCCAGATACTAGAGCTTCATCTTGGACTTGCAGCCCACACGCTGAACTATCAGGCTGTCTGTCCTCCATTCGCTGGCGCTACAGATCAAGAGATCAAAAACGAGCTGGTTGCGGCTGGGTACCCTGAAGATGGCAAGGTAGAACTCAAAGACGGACGTACTGGTGAGACATTTGACCAAAAAGTTGCCATAGGCTACATGTACATCATGAAGCTCCACCACATGGTCGAAGACAAGATACACATGCGCTCAATAGGCCCATACTCACTCATCACGCAGCAGCCGCTTGGCGGTAAGGCGCAGAACGGTGGCCAACGCTTTGGAGAAATGGAAGTGTGGGCATTGCTTGGCTATGGTGCTGCGTACACACTACGAGAGATGCTCACAATAAAATCAGACGATATCCAGGGACGTTCAGCTGCATTCGATGCTATCGTACGTTCTGGACACATTACACACACAAGCACACCCGCATCATTTAACGTACTCATGCACCACCTGCGCGCACTGGCCCTTGATGTTCGACTTGAGAAGCGACAAGAGGAGCTTACCAACTAATACCGCGTTACAGCAACAATAACTATGCGAGATCTAAAGCACTTCCAGTCAGATGATTTTGACGCGGTATCAATCCGCATTGCAAGTCCTGACCGTATCCGTGCGTGGTCATACGGCGAGGTTACGAAACCGGAGACCATCAACTACCGTACACAGCGAGCAGAGAAGAACGGACTGTTCGACGAAAAGATATTTGGCCCGACACGCGACTTTGAATGTTTTTGTGGTAAGTACAAAGGCATACGCTACAAAGGTATTGTCTGTGACCGTTGTGGCGTAGAGATAACCCGTAACGTTGTCCGTCGGGAAAGAGGCGCACACATTGAGCTAGCAGGCCCTGTAGCACATATCTGGTTCCTGCGTGGTATTCCGTCACGCATCGCAACGATGCTCGGCATTTCTGCAAGTGACATTGAGAAGGTCATCTACTTCGCAAGCTACATAATCACACGTGTTGATGAGAAGGAACGAGCGCGTGTACTCCAGGATATAGACTCGGAGTTCAAGACAAAATCCAAAAGTGTAAATAACGACGATGAACGAAAACGCTTAAAGGAACGCATGAGTGAAGTAAAGGCTGAACTAACTTCGCTCGGGGTGGGTAAGGTTATTGACGAAGCGACCTACCACAACTACTCGGTAAAATACAGCACTGTCTTTGAAGCAGATATTGGGGCAGAGGCAGTGTACAAGCTGTTCAAAGAAATAGACCTCGATAAGACAGAAGAGCAGCTTATTGAGCGGCGTGATAAGGCAAGTGCCTCAGAGAAGGTCAAGCTCAATAAACGCCTTGCACTGACCCAACAGCTTAAGCGTGCACAACTTAGACCTGAATGGATGTTCCTCACGACACTTCCGGTTTCGCCGCCCGCGTTACGTCCAATGGTTGCGCTTGAGGGTGGTCGGCACGCAAGTTCCGATGTGAACGACCTCTATCGACGTGTCATCAACCGAAACAACCGCCTTAAGAAGCTCATGGGTATAAAGGCACCGGAGGTCATTCTACGAAACGAGAAGCGAATCCTTCAGGAGGCTGTTGATGCACTTATTGACAACTCTATACGACATGGCTCTCAGGGAGGAGCAATGAACATCGCCCAGCGACGCCCACTAAAGTCACTTTCCGACTATCTTAAAGGCAAGCAAGGATACTTCAGGTAAAACCTCTTGGGTAAGCGTGTCGACTATTCCGGCCGCTCCGTCATTGTCGTAGGTTCTGAACTTGCGCTCGACCAATGCGGTCTGCCAAAGCATATGGCCCTTGAGCTCTTCCGCCCATTCATTATTGCTAAGTTGCTTGAGCGCGATCTTGCATACAACATCCGTGGTGCAGGCCGCCTCATTGAGGAAGGCACGCCGGAAGTCTGGGCAATACTTGAAGAAGTCACGAAGGACAAGCACGTGCTTCTGAACCGTGCGCCAACCTTGCACCGCCTTGGTATTCAGGCATTCCGTCCAGTCCTTATCGAAGGCAATGCCATTAGTATCCACCCGCTTGTCTGCCCGGCTTTCAACGCAGACTTCGATGGCGACCAGATGGCCGTACACGTACCGCTCTCACAGGAGGCACAGCTGGAGGCAAAGACTATCATGAGTGCAAACAAGAACATCTTGAAACCCGGCAACGGCGAGCCAGTCGTTGCTATGACCCAGGATATTGTTCTCGGCTGTTACTGGATGACCAAGATAGTTGAGGGTTCACACGGGGAGGGTAAGTACTTTACAAGCCCGAATGAAGCGATCAGCGCGTACGATTATGGGGCGGTTGGCTTTAGGGCGAAGATTAAGGTGCTTGGCACCGACTCACCAAAGTACAAGGAATTCTCAGGTCAGGTATTTGAAACGACCGTTGGCCGTCTTCTCTTCAACTCGGTGCTGCCCAAAGACTACGCGTTCATCAATGATGTAATGAAGAAGAGTTCGCTTGTAAAGCTTATTAACGAACTCATAGACCACTATTCGCTTGAGCGTATTCCTACCCTTGTCGACAAGATAAAGAACTTTGGGTTCTTCTACGCAACACGCTCTGGTGTTACCTGGTCACTCGACGATCTTCAGACACCACCGCAAAAGAAAGAGATCATAAAGGCCGCCAAGGAAGAGGTAAAGCTTCTCAATAAACAGTATGAAGATGGTCTGCTGTCGCGTGACGAAAAACGTCGCCTGGTCATTGAGGTGTGGCATAAAGCAAAAAGTGACATAGAGCAGGCTATACCCGAGATGATCGATCCACAGGGGCCGGTACATGATCTCGTGATATCCGGTGCTCGAGGTTCTATGGGGCAGCTGACACAAATGGCAGGTATGAAGGGCCTCATTCAGAACACTGCTCGTGACACCATCGAGTTCCCTATCATTTCCTCATACCGGGAAGGTTTGACGCCTATCGAGTACTTCACAACGACCCACGGCTCCCGTTCAGGTCTTGCGGATACGGCACTCAATACGGCGCGAGCAGGCTATCTCACCAGAAAACTGTTCGATGTGGCTCAAGACGCTATCATTATGGATGAGGACTGTGGCACAAAGGACGCCATTTGCATTGGGAGAACGGATGCCTTTGGCATGAGCACCGACCTTGCACGAAATATTCGTGGCAGGTATTTGGCAAAAGATGCCGTTACTGGTGATGGCACTATTGTGGTCGCGAAGGGAACATTCCTATCACAGGTGGATGCGCAGGCGATAGCCGACTCAGATGTAGAAGAAGTGTGGGTGCGTTCACCGCTCACCTGTAAACTCAAGTACGGTATATGCCAACACTGCTATGGCGCAGACGTCACCACCTGGAAGCAGGTTGATATAGGTGAAGCGGTGGGTACCGTTGCCGCACAAGCTATTGGTGAACCTGGAACACAGCTCACTATGAACACGAAACATGCAGGTGGTGCGGCAGCAGCAGGCGGTGACGTTGTGCAGGGTCTTCCGCGAGTGGAGGAGGTGTTCGAGCGTCGCAGCCCGAAGAACCCGGCAGTTATAGCGACCGTTTCAGGACTCATCACGGAGATAAATGACCTGGGCACGCAAAAGACAGTCGTCATCACACCTGATGAAGGGACTACAAAGAAAGGTAAGGCGGTAGAACTTGCCGTGTACCATCCACGTATGCTCATGGTGAAAGAAGGGCAGCGTGTCGAAAAGGGTGACCTTATTACTGATGGTTCTGCAGACCTTGCGGAGCTTTATAAGTACGCGGGCAGGGAAAAAGCACAGGAGTACATTATTGTACAAACCAGCCAGATATATGAGCTGCAAGGTGTGACCATAAGCCGTAAGCATATGGAGGTGATCATTCGTCAGATGTTCTCGCGACGGAAGATACGCTCTGCTGGCGATACGCTCCTCGCTGTGGGCGATGTTGTCGAGGAATGGGAACTTGCAGAAGCGAATGCGGCTGCAAAGAAAGAGGGTGGTGAGGAAGCTGTTGCTGAAACACACCTACTCGGTATCATGGAGGTTTCTTTGACACGAAAAAGCTGGCTATCTTCGTCCAGCTTCCAGAACACAACACGTGTACTTATCAACAATGCGGTGCGCGGCACAACGGATCCACTCCGCGGACTCAAAGAAAACGTTATCATTGGACGACTCATACCTGCAGGCAGTGGGTACATGGGCTCGCACAAACAAAAGACTATTGCTGACCTACAGCAAACACTTATTGAGCCATAGACAGCAGAAGCTGATACAGAAAATACAACCGGTGTCGTCATAACAGCTCCAGAAACAAGTAAGTAAGTAGTAGTGATGCAAAGAGCAAACGTTGGCATCTGTCGACGTTTGTTTGGTGTATGGCTATGCGCGCACAACGAGCCCTAGACGCTCAACGATATAGTGCTTTAATTCAAGCGATGCAAGTACGCTACTTACTTCTGCAGTAGATAGGTCTAGTGCGCGAACGAGTGCATCGCGCGGCATTGGCTCTTCAAGTAGTGCATATACGCGTGCCTCTACACCTGACAGATTATTCTCATGCACGCTCGTATGAACGGGTTTCGTTGTGATATTGAGCTGCTCCAGTATGTCTTCACTGCGCTCGATAAGTGCTGCACCACGCTTAATGAGCATGTGTGGTCCGCGCGATGTGTGCGCATGTGCTGGTCCCGGTACTGCAAACACGTCTCGGTTATACTCAGTTGCGAGTCGTGAGGTTATGAGTGTACCCGAGCGCTCTGTAGCCTCTATGACCAGCACCGCACGAGACATGCCTGCCATAATACGGTTTCGTTGCGGAAATGACTCAGGGCGCGGCTTCCATAACGGCTCGAACTCTGACACGAGCGCACCATCAGATTTAAGAATGCGAAGTGCTAGTCCACGGTGTGTCGCGGGGTAGAGCACACGGTCATCAAGTCCTGAACCGGGAACCGCAACGGTCGTAATCCCGGCGGCAAGTGCTGCTTCATGTGCGATACCATCAATACCGAGTGCAAGGCCGGAAACGATCACTATGGGATAGCCCCTGAGGCCACGAATGAGCGATTCACACATCTGTTTGCCATACGGTGTGTATTTTCTTGAACCGACGACCGTAAGGAAGCTGTGTGCTTCGTCTGGCAGCGTACCTCGTATATAGAGCTGGTACGGTGCGTCGGGTATTTCCTGCAAGAGTGCAGGGACGGAGGTTGTATATATTTCGCTTTCCATACTACACAGGCCTTGTAAGTGTACCAGTGTGTACGTCTATGGTGACACCCCCTGCATACACAGGGGGTGTGCGTACCATTGTCGACACGTCAAGATGAGCCTGCCATACACTATGGTCACCACCACTAACGGATACTACATGCAGTGTGGGCTGTGCCATACGTCGCCCACCATTCGATACGCCATTATGAATGGTACCTGCATGGTACTCGGTCAAGTGCGGCAGGCTGCGTGAACAAGTACATGGGCAACTCCCCAAACATGCCTGCAAAGAACTAACACAAAGCTATTGCGACACATTTGGTCACACACCATCCGCAGTAGGGCGCAAGCTGCGCTACGTATTACATGGAGACTTTTACGGTGCAGTAGCACGCGAAGCGTACAACTCCGGCAAAATGGTATTACTACTTGAACCTACAGGCCCAAACAGTGCTGCAGGGAAATGGCGCCCGTTGCACATCCACAACACGGAGTTGGGCGTGCCCATAAGTCAGCTTCAGTTGGTACACATAGTGTGCCGCACCTAGCACAATAGGATTCATGGCAAACATAACTAAGTCCAGGTCAGCCCGTCGTGCAAGCCGTAATACATCCACACCTTGGCATGGTCCGTATTGATGTAAGGACAGCTTTCTGAACACGTCTTCCATCGGTTGCGCACTATCTGTAGTAATGTAGCGATAGCGTCCTGTAAATAACGTTACGGGACGTGTCTTTGCTTCATGCTCAAGTACACATTGTGTATTAGCAAACACAAATATGCCCGACCTTACTAGCTGTGCCTTAAGCAACCTAGAGTATCTCACAATCAACATAGGTATCTCCTCTTTGTTTCTGGTGTTGCCACCCTCTCGTAAGGACAACACTTCCACGTGCGTACTATGTTTCCTACATCTTACTTCGTTCTACCATGAAAGATGTTGCTGTCAATGCTGCAAGTAGGCGTGTGACGATGTCGCATATCGTGGTACACTCAGCCATATGTTAGGCGGTACCAGCCTGCTGTTTGTGGTTTAGACCGTAAAGTATATATAGAAACGCCATGCTAGATATTAAATTCATACGCGACAACCTGGACATTGTGAAGGCTGCCGCCAAAAAGAAACATGTTGAGGTCGATCTTGATCGTTTAGTCGTGGTTGATGACAAGCGTAAAGCACTGCAACAGGCGTACGATAAACACCGCGCAGCACAGAACGAGATGAGCACTAAGATAGCACAAGCGGATGCCGCAATGCGCGAAGCAATGATACAAGAGATGAAGATCGTTAAGGAGCAGCTTCAAAAGGATGAAGCGGCACTCAAGAAGGTCATGCAGGAGTGGCAAGGACTCATGGTGCAAGTACCGAACGTACCGGACTTCTCGGTGCCTGACGGCGACAGCGATGCGGACAACATGGAAGTGCGTGTACATGGTACCATCCCTTCATTTTCGTTCAGCCCCAAAAGCCATATTGAGCTCATGCAGGCACTGGATATGGTCGATCTTGACCGGGGTGCTAAAACAGCTGGTTTTCGAGGATACTACCTTAAGAATGATGGTGCACTTCTTTCCTACGCGCTGTGGCAGTTCGTAGTAGACACGTTCACCAGAAAAGGTACCTATACACCTATGCTCGTGCCTAGCCTTGTGCGCCGAGAGCCGTTCATTGGCACAGGCTACCTACCACAGAGTGAAGAGGACCTCTACAAGACCCAGGATGACGCATACCTTGCGGGCACCGGCGAGGTTGCGACGATGAGCTACTACATGGACGAGGTGCTCGACCAGGCACAGTTACCGTTGCGTTTCCTGGCATTTTCACCATGCTTTCGCCGTGAGGCAGGTAGTCATGGCAAGGACACCAAGGGACTTGTGCGTGTCCATGAGTTCTACAAGTTCGAACAGGTGGTACTTTGCGAGGCAAACCACCAAACGTCAGTAGAACACCATGAAGAGCTCACAAAGAATGCCGAGGAGTTGCTTCAAGCACTTGAGCTCCCGTATCATGTCGTTGTGAACTGTGGCGGTGATCTCGGACTAGGGCAGGTAAAGAAATATGACATAGAGGCCTGGGTGCCATCCGAAAAGGTGTACCGAGAAACACACAGCGCCTCATACTTTCATGATTTTCAGACACGCCGCTTGAACATACGGTACCGTGACACGGAGGGAAAACTTCGTTTTGTACATTCACTCAACAACACGGCACTTGCAATGCCGCGCATCCTCGTACCCATGATCGAAAACTATCAAGAGGAGGATGGTTCTATACGCATCCCCCGTGTTCTGCAACCATACATGCAGAACAGGACACGTATTGAACGTAAAGGATAGAGCCATGCGTAAGTTTCGCACACAGCAGGCACGTAAGCGGGCTCGCGTATTGCTTGCACTGCGTACCGCGTTTTTCGTGTTTGTTGCGGGAGGCATAATTGGCCTTTTTGCGTATGGAACACATAGTCCGCTCTTTCGTGTACAGACAATCACGCTGTCAACCAACGGCGCACTGTCGCAGCAAGAGCTATCAACGGCGATACGAGGTGATCTTTCGGGAACGTATCTTGGACTAATACCGCGAGACTCTATACTTTTTCTCTCACCGCGCAGGCTCGAGGCATCGCTGTTAGCGCGTTTTCCACGCCTCTCAAACGCGCAGGTGAGACGTACGAGCGCCACAACCCTAAACGCTGTGGTCACAGAAAGAAATGCTGCTGCACTTTGGTGCGGCGATGTAGTGCCACCAATAGCCTATGAGTACGACAAAGGTATAGACAACAGCTCTGAGGAGGTCTGGGTACCTGCTATCTTATGGACAACGACGGGTACCTGTATGCCCGTGCACCCATCTTTACAGGCAATGTTTTTCTTCGATACTACGGTTCACTTACCAACGCCGACCCGATCGGTCAGCACTTTATACCGCTTACTGAATTCTCTAGCTGGCAGCAGGTATATAACAACATGCGCAGTACTGACCACGCGCTTAAGGCAATGCTTTTTGTTGATGAACGGGATATCGAGCTGTACGTAGCCCCCGGACTACGCGTGCTTGCACAGCGAAATGTTTCGCCTGAGCTCACACAACGCCGCCTAACCACGCTGTTGGATTCTGAGGCCATAGATAGCAGTAAAAAGGTGCAGTATCTGGACCTACGCTTTGGCACAAAAGCCTACGCTCGTTATATCGATGCTGAGCAGTAGTGCGTTCTCGCCCCACACACCTGTACGAAACGCTAGTGCGTTGAAAGGTACAACGACGCGGTAGCGACTTCGGTGTGGGTGATCCTCTGTCTCGACCTCCAGGAGTGCCTTATGTACTACTTGCGGAAAACCACAGTCATTTGCGGTAAGCCCGTGCTATACTAGCAGTACCATATGCTGTTATTCGGCCTGTATTACGTACGATGGCACTATACCTACGCCCTCAAGGATTTGACGGGCATCATCCTGAACTTTCTCTGGTTTTTCTACAACTTCTTCTCCATACCACTGCTGGTGAGCACACTCTTCGTTCCGTTCCATCGGCTGAACGAGGTTTCTGGAAAGAAGCTTGACTTAAGCGCATGGGCACAGGCATTTGTAATAAATATGCTCATGCGTATTGTGGGTATGCTATTGCGAATTACCATCATAGTACTCGGTTTGGTGTTCCTGATACTTACAGTCGTCGTGGGCGCTGCGTTCTTTCTTGTGTGGCTTGCGGCACCGCTCTTCGTTGTCACCTTGGTGGGCTTTGCACTAACATTCTTAGCTATTGGATAGCTTATGCCATTTGCCGATCTTCGCAAACTTGCATACTCTCTCTTTGGCCCGGCATTGACCCTTCGTGCCTTCTTTCCCCGTGAGACTCGCCAGCTCGTACAACGAAATCTCGTACTCGCTGCACTGTTTCTATTCGTCATAGCATTCGCGCTTTATGCGTTAGGACATGTGCCGGCAGGACAGTTGCCAGGTCTGTCATTTCTTGTGTCACTGTCGGGCAAGGTCTATGGACTCTTTCTCCTCGCGTTCGCTGCAGCTTTCATGTTCTCGGCCGTTGAGGCTTTTCATCGTTCATACTATTTCAGAGGGCTAGGACAGGTCCTCTCAGAAAGTGCCGACATACCAACTGCAGTGAGCTGGGAGGTAGCTACCATAGTCTACGGAACAGGAGATAACGATGTAACACGACCGTTTCTTGAGTCACCATATGGTCAGGAGATTCTCTACCGAGCCGGCATTCATGCGGATGCGTTCCAGACTTTTTTTGCATCACGCTCTACTACGGTGACACCTGGAGCCTTCATCGTGGAGCGCGACAAGGGCATCACGCTTGAAATGTACACAAGAAGCATATACAAGTATGACGAAGAGCTTCGACAATTCCTAGCACAGAACAATGTGAACGGTGACCAATTTGCTCTCAGTGCACGTTGGGTCACCGCTATTGAACGTGGGGAGCGTCTGGCGGCACGCTGGTGGTCTCGTGACAACCTAGGCAGAATACCGGGTATAGGTAAGACGTGGGGATACGGCGAGACCTACCTCTTAGATCGGTACGGACACGACCTCACCCAGGACCACGTGTGGGCAGGGGCACTCATGAACAGGCATGTTGAAGCGGACGAGGTCGAGGAGATTGAGACCATACTGGCACGTCAACGGCAGTCGAACGCACTTGTGCTTGGTGACGACGCGATGGGTATCCGTGAACGCGTAGCCCAGCTCTATCACAAAATACGGGAAGGGCGCATACTCCCACCCCTTGAGGCAAAGCGTGTCTACATACTCGATATAGAAACCATGCTGCAGACGGTGCCCGACAAATCTGCGTTCGAGCAAGAGCTGCGCCGTACACTTGACCAGGCGTGCAGTGCGGGCAACATCATTCTCTACATAGAGTCTTTCTGGGCAGACGTGGTGAGCGCACGAACACTTGGTACTGACCTTGTGGACATTCTCCTTCCATACTTTGAAGCAAAAACCATACAGATCGTGGTTGCAAGTTCGCTGAATGAGTTCCATAAGCATATTGCAAAGGATAAACGCATTATGGAAGCGTTTGACAAGGTCCACATGTACAGCGTGAGTAATGATGTGCTACTCGGTATTCTTGAGCAGCGTGCACTTGAACGTGAACGTCAAACTAACGTCGTATTTACGGTGCCTGCGCTCCAGGCAGTTGCACGCCTCGCAGACCGTTATTTCCCGGCTGGCATTATGCCCGACAAGGCATTCGATCTTCTTGAGGAATTAGTACCCATAGCGATACAGCAGCACATGGAGCAACTACTACAGGGAGATGTTGAGCGCCTTGTTGCCGAAAAGAGCGGTGTCCCTATCGGCGAACCCACCAAGGAGGAGCGAGAAACATTACTTTCGCTTGAGGACTACCTGCATAAGCGTGTCGTGGGGCAGGACGAGGCGGTGAATGCAGTTGCCCGAGCACTCCGCAGGGCACGAGCGGGTGTCGCAAGTGAAAAGCGCCCTATGGGCAGCTTTCTTTTCCTTGGTCCAACCGGTGTGGGCAAAACCGAAACGGCGAAAGCCCTTGCGGAAGTGCTCTTCCACGATGAAAATGCCATGATCCGTCTCGACATGTCCGAATACCAGGGCAGTGGTGCACTTGACCGCCTTATTGGTGATGCCAAGACCGGTGAACCTGGCAGACTCGCAACGCTTGTGCGCGATCAGCAGTATGGCGTGCTTCTACTGGACGAGCTTGAGAAGGCAGACCGTGATGTGCACGATCTTCTTTTGCAAGTCCTTGATGAGGGCTACTTCACCGACGCATAGGGCACACAAGTCAACATGCGCAACCTCATTATCATAGCGACAAGTAATGCTGCCGCAGACCTGCTTTGGAAGTGGGAGAAGGAGAAAACTGATATTTTCAAGCGAAAGCACGAACTTATTGACCATATCATTAAGCACGGACTTTTCCGGCCCGAGTTCCTGAACCGCTTCGATGACATCATAGCCTTCCATACACTAGAAAAGGCGCAAGTGCGAAAAATCGCAAAGCTACATTTAGAGGCACTTGCAAAACGCATAAAGAACGAGCGTAACATCACCATTGTGGTTGATGATGTGCTTGTGAACGAGGTGGTTTCTGTGGGGTACGATCCAAAGTTTGGCGCTCGGCCCATGAACAGGGCAATTAAAGACATGATAGAACAAGCAATTGCTGACCGCATACTCGCTGGCACCCTTTCACCCGGAGACACCTTCCACTGGACTCCTACCCGGGATGCAGCTACGTCACACACACCGCGGACGGCTGGGGCACTGGCATAGCGTACAGGTGTACAACAACTTGCTATTGTATAAACTTCGGCGCACCAAAACAGGCTGGCTCTCCTAGGTATCGGGATGACGCCGTTCGTGAGTATAGATGAGATGAGATGAGATGAGCTGGTGATGCTGGGGCCAGCACATGCAAACCGTGTTGTGAACGGCGCATGCCAACCACCTGCCGCATAGAACACGTAGCTGTCGCGAACGTACTTATGCCAAGAGGTACCCAAGCGCACCTAGCAATAAGAGTGCGCCAAGTAGCATGGTGAGTAGGCCTTTACGTTTCTTTGTCATACGTTTCAGTATACCAGGGGGTGACGTCTGTACGTAGGGCTTGCGTACAGGAGCGCGCACGGTATCATGACAAAATGCAAAATTTCTGGACTACGCTGTCAAAACCAATCTTCGCACTGGCACCCATGGCAGACGTTACAGACACGGCGTTTCGTCGCATCATTGCGTCGTGCGGTAAGCCCAACGTGTTCTTTACTGAGTTCGTGTCTGCAGACGGCTTATACCATACACGAGAGCAGCAAAAGCTACCCGACGAACAGAACCCACTTATGCGTGACCTGCTTTTCAGTGACGGTGAGCACCCTATTGTCGCACAACTCTTTTCAGCACATCCTGACATGCTTGCGTACGGTGCGGCACTTGCTGCAGACATGGGCTTCGATGGTGTGGATATCAACATGGGCTGCCCTGACCGCTCTATAGAAAAACAGGGGGCAGGCGCTGCACTCATGAAAGACACAGCGCGAGCTCGTACACTCATACGTGCAGCAAAACATGGCGTGCGCGAACGTATACCAGTGTCAGTAAAGACCCGTATCGGCTACAACACGAATGAGCTTACGACATGGCTTCCCGAGCTACTCGCAGAAGAACCAGCCGCCATCACGGTACATGCCCGTAGCCGCAAGGAGCTCTCTAAGGTGCCCGCGCGATGGGAGCACGTGGCCGAAGCGGTCGAGATACGTGACAGGGTACAGGGCAAAGACAGCACGACATTGGTACTTGGTAACGGTGACCTCACTGACCTCAGTGACGCACGTACGAAGGCCAAGGAAACTGGCGCTGATGGTGCGATGCTCGGACGAGCCATATTTGGAAACCCATGGCTTTGGAGCAACAGGAAGCGCGAAGACATACTCCTTAGTGAACGTCTCGGTGTACTCAGCAAGCACTGCACGCTTTTTGAGACCCTTGTAACACACAAGAGCTTTGCAGTCATGAAAAAGCACTTCAAAGCATACGTGACTGACTTCGATGGCGCAAAGGAGCTTCGCATGGGGCTTATGCAGTGCAATGATGCCGCATGTGTCACACACACCATTAACCAGTTTCTCGCTACCACGACGGAGCAGCACTAGCGCACACCAAAAACGCACCAGTACGTGGTGTAGCTAAAATGCCACGACAGCAGCAGTGCCGCAGTTGCTCTGCGTAGTCAGGTATCAGTCTACGCAGACGCTCGCGCTGCTTTTCGATCACCAACATTAAGCGAGCAGCCCGGTCCACCGTTGCGGACCTTGCGCACCAAGCATGTCAGCGACCAATCCTGCTTTTGTACCCGTGCGAAACAGCTCAATTGTACTATCCTGCGGCATCACTGCTCCACCTCCTGTGTATGCAAACTGTTTCGGCACCGATTTATGGAAAAGATAATCATGCGTCCATACAAAGTCAATTACGTCTGTGTTGCAAACTTCCCTCTGGTACGTACACTGCTCATATGGCAACCAAACGACCATACCTGACCATCATATGGCTTATATATGTACTTGCGTACCTCTCTTTTGTGCTGCTGTTCACATCATACGGACATGGACCGCTCTCCGTAGCTGGGCTGCACCATTTTTTCTTGTCTGAGGTGGTGAATGTGGTGTTTTGGCTAAAGCTACTGCTGTGTACACTGCTTGTCGCCATACCGACCTATTTGGCACTGCTTGCACGGTATGAACAAACACTCCCGAAAGCACCCGCAAAAGATGAGGGGGAGCCAATCGTGCCTGAAGGCGTATCAGACAAGCAAGAGGCCGTGACTAACATTGATGATGTGCACGAAAATGCGGATGAGGTCGTGCTAGAGGAGGATATCGGTGCCTACCATCGAATGAGCATCGACCACAAGGTGTTGCTGTGGATGCTGTTTGCGCTGCTGTTTACTGTGATGTTTGCATGGATCATTATTATACCGACACTCAGCTACACGCCTGCAACTCCCGCCAATACTAGAGAAGCAGACGAACAACAAGCAATGACCGGGACTGCTACAACGTCAGACACGAGCGTAGGTGACATCAGCCTCCTGCCAAAGTATGGCGGCTATCAGAAAACACCCGAGATGCTTGAGGCTGACCGGCAGTTCCTGGAAGGTGTTATGCATGCAGCAAGTAGTGCTGATGAAGCACTTGCGGCAACACTTTTGCGAGGTTGGTCATCTCTCTACAGCGGCAAACTCGATACAGCCATACGCCGTTTCAACCAAGCCTGGCTCATTAGCGCAACGTCGTCCCAGGCACCCTGGGGCATGGCGGACGTCGAATCCCTGCGCGAAAATTACGACACCGCCGAGCAGCTTTTCAGAGAAGCACGCGCATACGATGACACAGACCCGGTACTCTTCTGTGACATAGGCGCATTTTACCTTGCGCGAGCACAGGCGACCCCTAGTATGGCATCCGGTACACAGCAGACACTTCTCCATAACGCAAATGAGGCCTTCACGAAGGCAGATGCGCTCGGTCACCACGACGCACCGTGCTTTACACATTGGGCAACCGTAGCGTATCTGCTTGGTGATAACGAGGCGACAGAGCGCTACACACACCGCGCGGAAGTAGCAACGACCGCAACATCCACTGAGAGTACAAGCACCGTACCTACCACAGAGTAGTCATCCACAGTGCGTTTTGTAGAAAAGCGTTATAATAACTACATGCAAGAACATACAGCCCTCTACCGAAAGTACCGCCCACAGAGCTTTGAGGAGGTGTTGGGGCAGGGGCACGTAGTGACCGCCCTTGAGGGCGCGATACGACAAGACACAATAGGCCACGCCTATCTTTTTAGCGGTAGCCGCGGCACGGGCAAAACCTCACTCGCACGCATCTTGGCTCGAGCCATTGGCACGGAAGAGCGCGACCTGCACGAGATAGACGCGGCAAGCAACCGTGGTGTTGATGACATACGAACACTACGCGAAGAAGTACACACACTCCCATTCGCCTCGCGCTTTAAGGTCTACATCATTGACGAGGTGCACATGCTTACCAAGGAGGCCTTTAACGCGCTTCTGAAGACCCTTGAGGAACCACCCAAGCATGTAGTGTTCATACTTGCGACGACAGAAGAGCACAAGCTCCCTGACACTATCGTCTCGCGCTGCCAGGCGTTCCGCTTTAAGAAGCCTACTGAAACCATGCTCAAAGAGATGGTACTCCGTGCTGCAAAGGGCGAGGGTCATGTCATCGAGCCCGTAAGCGCCGACCTTATAGCGCTCCTTGCGGACGGGTCGTTTCGTGACGCATACGGCATACTGGAAAAGGTCTTGGCAGGAGCACAAGGAGAGAAAGTTTCAGCAGAGGAGGTTGAGGTGGTCGTTGGTGCACCGCAGAGCAAGCGGCTTGCAGAGCTTGTCGACGCTATTGCTGCAGATGCGCTTGAGGCTGCACTTATACTCGTGAGACGTATGACGGAAGACGGCAACGACACAAAGCTGCTGCTCTCGCTCCTCTTGCGTATCGTGCGCGCTATCCTTCTTGTCCGTGCCGCGCCTACACTTACCGAGGAGCTTGCACAAGAATTTACCGAGGTGGAATTTGCCGCGATACGTAGACATGCCGATAGCTCAAAACGGACAATAAACTCGCGTACACTTACCACACTCCTCAATGCGTACATGCGCATTGGCACGACCTACGTAGCTGCACTGCCTCTTGAACTTGCGCTAATGGAGCTACTTGGTGAAAAAAAAGCATAGTATGGATGAGGAACGAGTGGAAAAGTTGGTCTATTTCATACGCCACGGTGAAAGCACGCAAAACTTTGGTAATGTGTTCCAGGGTCCTGACTCCGTACTCACCGAGCGCGGTAAAAAACAGGCACAATTTGTAGCAGACCGTACACGTTCGCTTGGTGCTGAGGTAGTACTCACGAGCCCGTTCATACGTGCACGTGAGACTGCGCAAACGATAGTCGCGGCAACGCATCTACCGCTTGTTGAGGAGCTGCTCTTTCGTGAATTCTCACCGCCCACCTCGCTTATCGGCAAACCGCGTAACACGGAGGAAGGGCGCAACTACATCCGTAAATTACAGGCAAACCTCACCAACCCGGAATGGCGCTACGCAGATGAGGAGAACTACTTTGACCTGCATACGCGTGCAATAACAGCGCTCCAGCATCTTCTCGAACGCCCGGAGCACAAGATAATCGTCGTGACACATGCCGCGTTCATGCGTGCGCTCTTAACCGCAATGATGACCGAGGGAGAACCGAGCGGCGAAACAATGCGCCAGCTCATGCGCTTTATCAAGCCTATGAACACCGGCATCACCATTTGCCGTTACCGCTCTTGGGCAGTGCAGCGTAACAAGTGGCGCCTCCTCACCTGGAATGACCACAGCCACCTAGCTGACACCGATCTCGAGGATCCAAAAACGTACGATTTACAATGAGCAACAAGCGCGTATATTCTATTCGACACGGTGAGAGTGAGTCAAACGCAACAAGTACCATGCTTGGTGCCAACTCCCCACTCACTGACACAGGTAGAGCACAAGCAGAGAACGTTGCGGAACGCATGAAGCATGTCGCGTTTGATGTGCTTATTTCAAGTACATACCCTCGAGCGCTCGACACAGCCCGCGCGATAGGTGTGAGCACAAACAAGCCGGTCGTCAAGTCTGACCTTTTTTACGAACGCACGTGGCCTAGTACAACACTCGGTTTGCACTACCAAGATCAAAAGAAACGGGAAGTCGAAAAAGCCATGTTTGATAGCTATGCGCGTGGCGAAACAGAGTATCGAGTGGCGGACGAGGAGACCTACAGCGATTTGCTCCTACGGGCTCAAGCGGCGCGAGACTATCTTGAGAGCAGACCAGAATCAAGTATTGTAGTAGTTACGCATGGGACGTTTTTGAGATTTCTTCATGCCGTTCTCCAACTTGGCGACCAACTTACGCCACAGCTCTACCGTAACCTACACGGGGGACATGGCACCTACAACACAGGTGTGACCTTGTACGAGGTTGATGGTGAGCAGGCGGGCATGTCTAGTGCAAAATGGAAGCTACGCACCTGGATGGATGTTGCGCATCTTGCTGAATAGAATCATGAAAACAGTGTACTTCCTGAGACATGGACAGACAGCGCTCAACAAGAAGGGGGTGCACCAGTACCCTGAAACACAGCTTTCAGTGCGTGGACGCAGGCAGGCGGAGGCTGCTGCCGTATACTTCACACACATTCCGCTTGATGTCATCATTGCGAGTCCGCTTGACCGCACAAAGGAGACCGCGTCTATAATCGCTGCAGCAAAGGGTATGCCGGTCGAGTATAGCGACCTCTTTGTCGAACTTCGACGGCCAAGGTCACTCTGGGGCGTCTCATGGCTTGCACCGCGCTCACTTTGGACAATGGGACTGCTATATCTACATGCGTCACGGACGAACTGGCACTACAGTGACGAGGAAAATATTGAGGAGTTTCATGCCCGGGCACGTCGTGCACTGGAGCTGCTTGTCCAGCGTCCCGAAGAGCACATACTCGTGGTGACACACCGCGGCTTTATGGTTGGCCTTGAGGAGCGCATGATGCACGACGGTATGGACAACGTCACACAGTACCGCCACGCGCTCTGGAAGAACTTTAAAATAGGGAATGGTTGCTTCCTTACCGCGCATTGGAGCGAGGAAGGCGCGAATGGCGAAACACTCACCGGCACATGGACGGTCGAAAAAGGCACACACTGTCCGTCAAATACTGAGCGCCCTACGAAATAACTCGTAGGGCGCTATGTTACCGACCTTTGCGTTCTAGTGCATGCAGGTCTCTGAGTGCTCGAGCGAACTCATGTGCCTTGAGCAGCTCTTCGCGCAGTCGGCGCCACTGCCACCAGCGAGGACATTTGTATGCCTCGGTACCAAGAGCTGTGCTCGAAAATTTTCTCTGAAGAGTGGTACGCAGTGACGAGCTAGGGAGCTTCGGCGTCGCGGAGCCATCACTCATGAGTCGCAGTCTGTTGTGTAATACTTCGATCTGTGAGGTTAAGCGCAGTATCTCGTATTCCTGGCCGTGCAGCCGCTTTTGCACTCGGTGCAGTTTATCGTGACATTCGTTAAGTAGTTGCTGCAGGCTTTGTACTGATGGATCATGCTCACTCATCTTTTTCACTCCTTTTCATAGGGAACCTGACAGCACAATACAACGAGATCGGTAAAGTGGCAAGAACAAATACTAGTATTAATACTAGTATTTGTTTGGAAGTGTTGTTTTGTATACGTACTAAAACGCTTTTTTTGCGCCATGGTTCTGGTATAGTGTCTGGTATGGCACGCACAGTGCCATACATATTGCCGGGTCGTCTAATGGTAGGACTCCAGGTTTTGGTCCTGGCTATCTAGGTTCGAGCCCTAGCCCGGCAGCCAACTAGAGCGAGGTTCTAGCGCTCGAAGAGCATTAGAAAACTACTCTAAATTACAAAACCACCCAATATGGGTGGTTTTGTAATTTTTGCTATACTAAATTAATGAAAAAATACATTTTGTTTACTATTGGCGTAATTGGAGTTTTTATAATTTATTGGTACAAGACCAGATAACTCAACAGTATCTCTTAATAATCACTAGTAGTTTAGCACACAACTCTTTTGAGCTTAGTGCTCTATTATTAAAACGAAACTCACACTCTTTTAAATGAAGATGGAA
>Ga0114931_10003793_pt1 | contig 19043 bp, 20 predicted proteins | sample 2SBtaG_FD_89579 | JGI IMG/M metagenome (GOLD analysis project Ga0114931, IMG submission 89579) | Deep subsurface microbial communities from Kolumbo volcano to uncover new lineages of life (NeLLi) - 2SBTROV14_V59a metaG | ecosystem: Environmental > Aquatic > Marine > Volcanic | place: Kolumbo...
GGCGAAGGGGGCGCCCGCGCCCAACGCCAGCCCAAGCGCCACCCCGCCCAGGGCCAGCGCCAGGACCTGGGCCAGGTACACCTGGAAGATCAGGCGCCCGGGCGCGCCCAGGCACTTCATGGTGGCGATGGTGGCCGTGCGCCGGTCCAGATAGGCGCGCACCGCGTTGGCGATGCCCAGGCCGCCGATCAACAGCGCGGTTAGCCCCACGAGCGTGAGGTAGAGCCCCAGACGCTCGATGAAGTGGGTGACGCCGGGGGCGGCCTCATCGGGCCCGCGGATGCGCCAGCCCGCGTCGGGAAAGGCCGCGCCCAGGTCGGCGCGCACCTTGGCCGCATCGGTGCCTGCCGGTAGGCGCAGCCGGTAGTGGTAATGCAGCAAGCTGCCGGGCAGCACCAGGCCGGTGGCGGCGAGCGCCTCCGGGGAGATCAGCACGCGGGGCCCGAAGGCGGCGATCCGGGTGGCCCGGTCCGGCTCGCGCACCAGGGCCGCGCGAATCTCGAACGTGGTGTTGCCAATGAGCACCCGCGCGCCCTCGTTCAGCCCGAGCCGGCTTGAAAGCCGTGGGTCCACGACCGCGCCCCAGGCCCCGTCGCGGCGCGCCAGCAAATCCTGGAGCGGCGCTCGCGGGTCGGTCTCGACCGCGCCGTACAGGGGAAAGGCGCCATCGACCGCGCGCAGCTCCACCAGCGCGCGCCGCCCGCCAGGCGTAGCCGCGCGGGCCATGGCGCGCATCTCGACCACCTCCGATACGGTGCCGCGCGCGGCCAGCCACGCGCGCTGCTCCGGGCTCGCCGGGCGGTGTACCAGGCGCAGGTCCAGATCGCCGCCGAGCAGCGCCCGGCCGTCGGTGGCCAAACCGCGCAGCATGGACTGCGAAACCGAGCCGACGGCGGCGATCGCCGCCACGCCGAGGGCGAGGCACGCGAGAAACAGGCGAAAGCCCCGCAAGCCCCCGCGCATCTCCCGCCGCGCCAGGCGCAGGGCCAGCCCGAGGCCGGGCGTGGGGGCCGGGCCGGCGCTCACGGGCGGGCCGGGCGCGCCGCCGCCGGGGCCGCGCGCGCGTGGCCGTCTTCGTCGATGCGCCCGTCGATCAACCGGGCGGTGCGCCGGCAACGCTCGGCCAGGGCCGGATCGTGGGTGATCAGCACCAGGGTGGTGCCGTGCCGGGCCCGTAGGTCGAACAGGAGGTCGATCACCTGACGCCCGGTCTCCCCGTCCAGGTTGCCGGTCGGCTCGTCCGCCAGCAGCAGGTCCGGCTCGGTCACGAAGGCGCGGGCCAGCGCGGTGCGCTGTTGCTCGCCCCGGAGAGTTGCCCGGGGTAATGGCCGAGCCGGTGGCCGAGGCCGACCGCGCGCAACGACTCCTCGGCGCGCGCGAAGGCGTCCGCGCGGCCCGCCAGTTCCAGGGGCACGGCCGCGTTCTCCAGGGCGGTCATGGTGGGGACCAGGTGAAAATCCTGAAACACGATGCCGATGGACTGGCGGCGAAAGTCGGCCAGGGCGTCCTCGTCGAGGCCGGCCAAAGCCTGTCCGGCAACCTCGACCCGCCCGGCGGTCGCGCGTTCCAGGCCGGCCACGATCATCATCATGGAGGATTTACCCGAGCCCGACGGCCCGACCACGCTCAGGGTCTCCCCGCGCGCGACCGCGAGCGAGAGCCCGCGCAGAATGTGCACCGGCCCGGCCGCCGAGGGCAGGGTGAGCTCCACATCCCTCAGGTCGATCATCGCCGGGCCGGGCGCGTCGGCGGGGCGTGCGGGTCCGTCCTTGGGGGTCATGGCGCGGTTTCCGGTGTGCGGGCGCGGGTTGGCGCCGGGGCGGTCCTTGGCATATGGCCTTGCGCACCCCCATGTCAACGCACCCGGACTCGCCGCGCCGGCGCGGCGCGCGGCTTGACCCGCGCGGCCCTGGCACATACCTCTTGTGCTCCATGTCCGTCTCGCGAACCCGCCAAATCGATCCGCCGATGCACTGGCGCGCGGCCGCCGTCGTTGCCCTGGGGCTGGCGGGGGCGTTGGTGCCTGGCGGCGCGGCGCGGCCCGTGGGCGCGGCGGAGGAGTCCGTGCGTATCCTGGCCTTCGGCGACAGCCTGGTGCACGGCTACGGCCTGCCGGCGGGGGTGAGCTTTCCGGCGCAGCTTCAGGCGGCGTTGGCCGCGCGCGGCTACCACGTCACCGTCCTGAACGGCGGCAACTCCGGCGACACCACGGCGGGGGGTCGGGCGCGGCTCGACTGGATGCTCGCCGACAAGCCGGACGCGGTTCTGATCGAGCTCGGCGCCAACGATGCCCTGCGCGGCCTCGCGCCCGAGCAGGCCTATGGGAACCTGGACGCGATCCTCGCCCGGCTGCGAGCCGATGGGGTGCCGGTGCTGCTGACCGGCATGCTGGCGCCGCGCAATATGGGCGCCGATTACGCGGCCGCCTTCGACGCGATCTATCCGCGCCTGGCCCAGGCATATGGCACGCTTTTCTATCCGTTCTTTCTGGACGGCGTGGCCATGGACCCGGCGCTCAACCAGGACGATGGGATTCACCCCAACGCGCGCGGCGTGGCCGTCATCGTCGAGCGCATGTTGCCCAGCGTTATCCGCCTGATCGAGCGCGCGCGCGGCGATGGCTGAGCGTGCGTCCACGCCGCCGACCCAATTCGTGGCGGCCCACGGAGCCGGCGCCGACTGGCGCCTGTGCGCCAAGGCGTGCCTCGACGGGTTGGGGCATCGCCCGGCCAGAGCCAACCTGGGCTTGCTTTATGCGACGGACGCCCTGGCCGGCGATCTCTCCAGTATCGTCACCCTGCTGCGCGGGGCGACCGGCATCGAGCATTGGCTGGGCGGTATCGGCATAGGTATCGCGGCGGGCGACCGGGAGATCTACGACCAGCCGGCGCTCTGCGTTCTCCTGGCGGCGTTGCCGGACGATGGGTTTCGCGTGTTTCCGCCGGTCGGCGCGCCGGCGAACACGGGCGGGTTCGACGATCTGCGCGGCGCGCTTCATGGGTGGATGGAGACGCGTCGACCGGCGGTCGGGCTCGTGCATGGCGATCCGCGCACGCCGGGGATCGAGCGAATCATCGCCGATGTCGCCGCCGGCACCGGCGCGTTTCTGGTGGGGGCTCTCGGCGCCTCGCGCGGCGCGGCGCCGCAGATCGCCGACCAAGTGGCGGAAGGCGGCCTGTCCGGCGCGTTGTTCGCGCCCGGGATCGAGGTTGCCGTGGGCCTGACCCAGGGGTGCTCGCCCATTGGCGCGCCGCGCACCATCACGGAGGCGGACGCGCACGTGATCCACGCCATCGACGGGCGGCCCGCGCTGGATGTCTTCAAGGAGGATATCGGGGAGTTGCTGGCGCGCGATCTGCGGCGCATCGGCGGGTACATCTACGCCGGGTTTCCGGTCGAGGGCTCGGACACCGGCGATTACCTGGTGCGCGACCTGACCGGCCTGGACACGCGCCACGGCTGGATCGGGGTTGGCGAGGCGGTGGAGGCGGGCCGGCGCATCATCTTTTGCCGGCGCGACCCCGACACCGCGCGCGACGACCTGACGCGCATGCTGCGCGACGTCAAGCGTCGCGCCGGCTCCGCGCCCAAGGCGGCGGTCTACATAAGCTGCGTGGCCCGCGGGCGCCACCTCTTCGGCCCCCATTCGGAGGAGCTTGCCATGGTGCGGGCCGCGTTGGGCGACGTGCCGCTTGCCGGAGTTTTCGCCGGCGGCGAGATATGCAACGACCGCCTCTATGGGCATACCGGCGTTCTGGCGGTTTTTCTTTGAGCCGGACGCGCGCATCTATTTTCATTGGGAGAGACTCATGGACTATCGGCGTCTCGGACGCACCGACATCACGGTGAGCGCAATGTGCCTGGGCACCATGACCTGGGGCCAGCAGAACACCCCCGAGGAGGCGTTCGCCCAGATGGATTACGCCCTCGATCATGGCATCAATTTCCTCGACACGGCCGAAATGTACCCGGTGGATGTACGCGCCGAGACCTTCGGCCGCACCGAGGAGATCATTGGCGATTGGATGGCCGCGCGGGGCACCCGCGCGCGGGTGGTGATCGCCACCAAGGTTGTTGGCCCGGGCGCCCGGTTTCCCTATATTCGCGACGGCAGGCCGCGCCTCGACCGGGCCAACATCGCCGCCGCGCTCGATGCCAGCCTGAAGCGCCTGAAAACCGATTACGTCGACCTCTATCAGCTTCACTGGCCCGACCGGGGGGTGGCGGCGTTCGGGCGGCTTGACTACACCCACGATCCGGATGCCGAGGAAACGCCGATCGAGGAAACCCTGGCCGCCCTCGACGAGGCGGTGCGGGCGGGCAAGGCGCGGGCCGTCGGTGTGTCCAACGAAACCCCCTGGGGCGTCATGCGGTTCCTCGGGCTGGCCCAGGCGGGCGCGGGGCCGCGCATCGCCGCGATCCAGAATCCCTACAGTTTTCTCAACCGTAGCTTCGAGACGCGCCTGGCGGAGGTGGCGATTCGCGAGGATTGCCGCTTGCTAGCCTACGCGCCCCTGGGCGCCGGAACCCTGACCGGCAAATACCTAGACGGCCGGCGGCCACCCGGCGCGCGCCTGACCCTGTGGCCCGACAATCGGCGCTACCAGGGGCCGCGCGCCGAGGCCGCCCAGCGCGCCTACGTGGAACTGGCCCGCGCCGCCAGGCTGGACCCGGCGCAAATGGCGCTGGCCTTCGTCACCACGCGCCCCTTCCTCACCGCCACGATCATCGGCGCCACCACCGTGGATCAGCTTGCCGCCAACATCGCCGCCGCCGACATGACCTTGAGCCCCGACGTGCTGGACGGCATCGAGGAGATCCACAAGATATACACATATCCCTGTCCGTAGTGTTCGGTACCGGAAGAGATCGTCATGCGGCTGTTCGTCGCCATCGCCTTGCCCGAGGACTTGCGCGCGCTCCTGAGCCACCTTCAGGGGGGGCTGCCGGGCGCGCGTTGGGTGGCGCCGGATAACCTGCACCTGACCCTGCGCTTCATCGGCGAGGTGGATGGATTGGCCGCCCACGATATCGACGCGGCCTTGAGCGAGATCAGGGCGCCCCGCTTCGCGCTCACGCTGGCCGGGGTCGATCGCTTCGGCGGGTCCAGGACCCGCTCGATCTGGGTCGGGGTCGAGGAAAACGACGCGCTGGCGCGCCTGCGAGTCAAGATCGAGCACGCCGCGCGCCGCGCCGGACAGGCCCCCGTAGGCGGCAAATACAAGCCCCATGTCACCCTGGCGCGCTTCAAGGCCAATCCGGGCGCGCGGCTTCATGCCTACCTGGCGCGTCACGCGCTGTTCCGCGCCGCGCCGTTCCCGGTCGAGGAATTTATGCTCTATTCCAGCACCTTGGCCCGGAGTGGGGCCACCTATGCTCCGCAAGCCGCCTACGCCTTGAGTGATACCACGGCCGCCGATCACGTTTCCGTGAAGAAATCATCGTTATCAATCAATTAGTGATGTCGATCTAGGCTGGGACCGCCGCGTTCGCCGGTTGAGTTTCTGGCGCGACCGGCCTTGCCGTGGCGTCGGCCGGACACGCGCGTGCAATCCCCGGGGCGTGCTGGCCGCCGCGCATCACATGGATACGATCGTCCGCCCAGCCATGAGCGCAACGCACACGACAACCCGCCTGGAGACAAGCCCGGCAAGCCATCCGGTGCCGCGGATCCGGCATCGAATCGCACGCGATCGTCGGCTACTGTTGACGCTCTTCGCGATTGGCATACTGGCCTTGATCGCCGGTTGGGCAGGAGCGCGCAAGGGCGAGGAATTTTTCCTGCGCTACATAAGCGCGGAGATGACCATCAGATGGGCCGAGTTCCTGCGCGAGAATCTCACCGGGCTGGACCGTATTCTCACCAGCCATTTGATCGAGGAGCCCGATCGACGCGTACTTGAGTTGACTGGCCCGGTAAGTGGCGTGCTCCGCTTCGTGATCTTCGATCCCGATGGCACGATCGTGCTCTCCACCGGGGCGGGCGGCGTGGATTGGCCTGGCTCCCTGGCGCTGATGCGCGCCATGAGGGAAAGCCGGTCGGCGCAGGTCCAGTTGCTCGATCGCATGTCTATCGACGGCAAGGCGATCGTGATCGCCAAGGGGTTCATGCCTGTTTTCAAGGGGGTGAACATCGCGGGCGGCATCGGCGTCTACGTGGATATGACCGGGGAAGCGGCTCGGGTGCGCGCCATGGCCAACATGGGCTTGTTCGGCTTCGTCGTGCTGCTGGTGTTCGCCGGAATCCTGTGTGGCGGGTTCGTTCGGCGTAACATGCTTCAACGCGACGCTGATTTGCTTTCGGCCGTACGCGCCCATAGGCGCGCCATGAACGCCGAGAGGCGCGCGCAAACTCTCGGCCGGCAGCGCGCGTTGATCCTCGATGCCGCCGGGCAAGGCATCGCGGGAATCGATCCGCGGGGACGCGTAACTTTCATCAACCAGGCTGGCGCGGCCATGCTCGGGCGTACGGTCGACGAGATGATCGGGATCGAATTTCACGCCCTCGCGCGTTCGAGGCCAACCAGCGGCGAAGGGCAAGGGGCCGAGGTCCACCAACTCCACGAAGCCCCGGAGGCGAGCGGGGGTGAACATTTTCCGGACGACGAGTTTGTCCGACTGGACGGCGGCAAAATTCCCGTCTCGTGCACGCGAACACCGATTCGCGACGACATGAACGAGGTCGTGGGCACGGTGATCGTGTTTTCGGACATGTCCGAGCGGAGAAAGGCGGAGGATGACCTCCGCCGCGCCAAGGAAGAGGCGGAGGTGGCAAACCGCAGCAAGTCCGAATTCCTGGCCAACGTCAGTCATGAATTGCGCACGCCGCTGAACGCCATCATCGGGTTCTCCGAGGTGCTGAGCGCGCAGATGTATGGCCCGCTCGGTAGTTCCCGCTACAAGGAATATGTCGGCGATATTCACGATAGCGGCCACCATCTCTTGAATATCATCAACGACATCCTGGATGTCGCCAAGGCCGAGGCGCGCAAGCTCGAGCCCCGGGAGCAATACGTGGATCTAACCAGGGTCATAGCATCGGGGATACGCCTGCTGATCGAGCGCGCGCGCCAGAACGAGGTTCGGCTCGAAGTGGACATCGCCTCGGACCTGCCGCTGGTCTGGGCCGACGAACGCATGATGAAGCAGATCATCATCAACCTGCTGTCAAACGCGGTGAAATTTACCCCTCCCGGCGGCCGCGTGACCGTTCAAGCCAGGCTCGAGGCCAACGGCGACGTGGCGTTGAGCGTGATCGATACGGGCATTGGCATCGCCGAAGCGGACATCGCCACCGCGCTCGCGCCCTTTGGGCAGGTGGAAAGCGCGTTGGCGCGGATACACGATGGTACCGGGCTTGGCCTGCCATTGGTCAAGTGTCTCTGCGAGGTCCACGGCGGCACCATGGACCTGGAAAGCCAGGTGAATGAATGGACCATGGTTACCATCCGCCTGCCCGCGCAACGCACCCGCTTGCCGGTAGCGCGGCAAGACGCGCCCGTGGCGTGATTCCGGCGCGTTGTCCTGCTATCCTCGCCCGGCGCAGTGCTTCGAACCGGAGGGCAGACCATGGAAACCGCGACGTTCGCCGCCGGATGCTTCTGGGGCGTGGAGGCCGCCTTCCGCCGGGTCGAGGGGGTCATGGAGACCTGCGTCGGGTATACCGGCGGCACGGCGGTGGAGCCCACTTACGAGCAGGTGTGCGCGGGCCGGACCGGCCACGCGGAGGCCGTGCGGATTACCTTCGATCCCGCCAAGGCAACCTACGAGGACCTGCTGAACGTCTTTTGGGCAAGCCACGATCCGACCCAGCTCAACCGCCAAGGACCCGACATCGGGACCCAATACCGCTCGGCGATCTTCACCCACGGGCCGGCGCAGGAAGCCGCGGCGCGCGCGGCGAAGGCGCACCTGCGGGAGGTGGCCGGTCCGCGCCGGACGATCGTGACCGAGATCGTGCCGGCGGGGCCGTTCTATCCGGCGGAGGCGTATCACCAGCAGTATCTGGAAAAGCGCCAGCGCGGCGCCGGCCGGCTTTAACCGACGCCCGCGTCCACGCAGGCGCGGGGCGCGCGGCGCTAAAGCGCGCGTTGTGTGACGCCCGTCACATCGCGCCCGGCGCCGCGGCGGCATATGTCGGTTAACGACAAAACGTCGATCCTCCTTTTCTTCCTCCGCCTACCGCCTCGGCCCCGGTTGCTTCCCACGACCGGGGCCGTTTCTCCGCTTGCCTCACTGGGCGCGGATCGCGTTCAGGAGCCCGCGCACGCCTTGCTCAACCAAATCGAGCGCGAACTCGAAATCCCGGGCATCGCCGCCGTAAGGGTCGGGCACCTCGTGGCCGAACATGGCCGCGGTCTCGGGCGCGTAGTCCAAGAGCAGCGCAAGGCGCGCGTGCCCGTCCGGGGGGCGCTGTCGTTCCATGTGCCGAAGGTTGTCCCGGTCCATGGCGAGCATCAGATCGAATCGGTGATGGTCCGCGATGCAGACTTGGCGGGCGCGCAGGGCGATCATCTCGTAGCCGCGCAGGGCGGCCGCGCGCACCGCATGCGGGTCGGGGGCAAGGCCCACGTTGTAGCCATGGGTCGCGGCCGAATCGACTTCGATTTGCTCGGCCATGCCGCGCGCCTCGCCCAGGGTGCGCAGCACCGCCTCGGCGGTCGGTGAACGGCAAATGTTTCCGGTGCATACGAACAGCACATGCAAGGCGCCCATGGCGACCTCCTCGCGGCGCGCCGGCGGTGGCGCGCGCCGACGCTGCGTCGAGCGCCAGCCTCGGCTAGTATCGACGGTGCCATGACTCATTCCAAGGGCACTCCCAACATCGTGATCCTGACCGGCGCCGGCATCTCCAAGGAGTCCGGGCTGTCCACGTTCCGCGACGCGGACGGCCTCTGGGCCAAGGTGCGCGTCGAGGACGTGGCCACGCCCGAGGCCTTCGCCCGCGACCCGGCGCGGGTTCATGCCTTCTACAGCGCGCGCCGGCGCGCCCTGCTGGCGCCGGAGGTGCGTCCCAACGCCGCGCATTTGGCGCTCGCCCGCCTGGAAGCGGAATGGCCGGGCGAGGTTCTGCTGGTCACCCAGAATATCGACAACCTGCACGAGCGCGCCGGGTCGCGGCGCCTGGTGCACATGCACGGCGAGATCCTGCGGGCGCGCTGCCTGGCCTGCGGCGAGCGGGCGCCCTGGACCGGCGACATGAGCGATCGGAGCCGGTGCCCGGCCTGCGCCGCCGTAGGCGGTTTGCGCGTCGACGTGGTCTGGTTCGGCGAGATGCCTTTCGCGATGGAGCGCATCTATGCGGCGCTCGGCGCGTGCGATCTCTTCGTGTCCATCGGCACTTCGGGTAACGTCTATCCGGCGGCCGGGTTCGTCGAGGCGGCGCGTCTTGGCGGCCACGCCCATACAGTGGAGCTCAACCTGGAGCCCTCCCAGGGTCACGATCTTTTCGCCGAGCGTCACTACGGCCCGGCAAGCGAGACCGTGCCCGCGTTCGTCGCGCAGCTTTTGGAGAAGGTGTCATGAGCCGGAGCGACCTGGCGGAGGTCTTGCGCGCGGCGCGCGCGTGCGACCTGTGCGCTGCCCACCTGCCGCTCGGGCCGCGCCCGGTGCTGCGCGCCGCGTCCGGGGCGCGGCTGTTGATTATCGGGCAGGCGCCGGGCACGCGCGTGCACGAGAGCGGGGTGCCCTGGGACGACCCTTCGGGGGACCGGTTGCGCGACTGGCTGGCGCTCGATCGGGCGACCTTCTACGACGAATCGCGCATTGCCATCGTGCCCATGGGGTTTTGCTATCCGGGCCGGGATTCGCGCGGCGGCGACGCGCCGCCAAGGCCGGAATGCGCGCCCGCCTGGCACCCGTCGATCCTGGCGTCACTGCCGGGCGTGCGCCTGACCCTGCTAGTGGGGCAATACGCGCAAAAGCACTACCTGGGCCGGCGCCGGCAAAAGACCCTGAGCGAGACCGTGCGCGCTTTCGCCGATTACGGGCCCACCCATGTGCCCCTGCCCCACCCGAGCTGGCGCAACACCGCCTGGCTCAAGCGCAACCCCTGGTTCCAGGTGGAGCTTCTGCCGCGCCTGCGCGCCCAGGTGCGGGCCATTTTGTAACCGGCCCTGGAACCCGCCGCGCGGTTGCCTACGCCTCGGCCTCGATGCGTTCCATGTCGTCGTCGGAGAGGCCGAAGTGGTGGCCGATCTCGTGGATCAGCACATGGCGCACCACGTCCACCAGGTCGTCGCCGATCTCGCACCAGTAATCCAGGATCGGGCGCCGGTAGAGGAAGATGGTGTCGATATCCTCGGGCACGTCGCTCACGCTCTTGCGCGTGAGATCGACCCCGCGATAGAGGCCGAGCAGGTCGAACGGGGTTTCGCAGTCCAGCTCTTCCAGGGTCCGGTCGTCGGGAAAATCCTCGACCTGGATCACGACCTCGCTGACATATTGGCGCAGCTCCTCGGGGATCGTGGCGAAGGCCTCGCGCGCATAGGCTTCCAGGGCGCCAAGATCGGGCGGCGTGGTGAAACGGCCGGTATCGTGCAGATGTGCCATGGAATCTCGAATTCGAACGGTCGGCGGCGGCGGCGTCGCCGGCGCCGGGCCGGGCCGGGCGCGCCTCGCCGGTCTGTCTACTGCATGCGCATGGCGCCGTCGAGGCGGATCACGTCCCCGTTGAGCATCCGGTTCTCGACGATATGCATGACCAGACCGGCAAATTCCGCGGGCGTGCCGAAGCGTTTCGGAAACGGCACTTGGCCGGCCAGGGTGTCTTGCACCTCCTGGGGCATGTTGAGCAGGAGCGGCGTGGCGATCAGCCCGGGGGCGATGGTCATGACCCGGATGCCCAGCTTGGCGAATTCTCGCGCCGCCGGCAGCATCATGCCCACGATGCCCGCCTTGGAGGCGGCATAGGCGGCCTGGCCGATCTGCCCCTCGCCGGCGGCGATCGACGAGGTGGAGACGATGACGCCGCGCTCCCCGTCCGCCAGGGGCTCGGCGCCGGCCATCTCCGCCGCGGCCAGGCGCAGCAGGTTGAAGCTGCCGATCAGGTTGATCCGGATGACCTGCTCGAAATTCGCCAGTGGCATTGGCCCGTTGCGCCCCACGATGCGCTTGGCCGGCGCTATCCCAGCGCAATTGACCAGAATCCGGGCCGGCCCATGGGCCTCGCGCGCCGCCGCCAGCGCCGCCTCGGCGGCCTCGGCGTCGGCCACGTCGCAGACCGCGCCCAGCCCGCCGATCTCCCGGCCGACCGCCGTGACCGCCTCCTCGTTGACGTCGAGCACGCAGACCTTGGCACCGGCGCGCGCCAGGTGGCGCGCCGCCTCCGCGCCCAGGCCCGACCCGCCGCCGGTTACGATCGCCCCGTGACCCCGCACGTCCATGATGCCGCCTCCGCCTCGCGATCCCGCAAAAATCGCGGCTCTATAGCAGATGCGCGGCCGCGAGGCGAGGGCCGGTTGCGCCGGGTGGGCGCGGCGCCCATATCCAGTGCCATGGGCGATTCCACGGCCGGACGGGCGCTCACGCCCACCAACGCGCGACGCTTCGCCCGCGACCAGGCGCGGGTCGAGGCCGGATTCTGGGCCAAGGTTCGGCGCACGCTCGGCCGGGTTCCCTTCGTGGAGGAGGCCGTCGCCGCCTATTTCTGCGCCCTCGATCCGGCGACTCCGCTCCGGGTCAAGGCGGTTCTGATCGGCGCGCTGGCCTATTTCGTGATGCCGGTCGACATGATCCCAGATTTTATGGCCGGGATTGGATATACCGACGACGCGGCCGTGTTCTACGCGGCCTTGCGCGCGGTCGCGCCCCACATCGACGGGCGCCACCGAGACCGGGCCCGCGCGGCGCTCGATGGCCTTGCCCCGGAGCCCGACCGGGACTGATTGAGCGTTACGGCCGGGCGCGCACCGATTCGCCGGCGGCCCCGCTCGCGCGCCCCTCCCGGGCGGCCGCCACCTCGCGCCAGGCGATATAGATCGACGACCCCGCGATCACCGCGGCCCCGATCCAGGTCCATGAGTTGGCGACCTCGCCAAAGGCGAAATACGCGATCGCCGCCACGAACGGCAGGCGCATGTAATCGAACGGGATGATCGCCGAGGCATCGGCCATTCCGTAGGCGCGAGTCAACATGATGTGCGCCAGGGTCGCCAGAAATCCGATCCCCGCGGCCGCGAGCCAGATTTCCGCCGAGGGCCAGCGCCAAACGAAGAGCGCCGGTAAAAACGACAGCGGCGTCAGCACGAGATTCATGAACATGACGATGGTGATCGACGATTCGGTGCGCGAGAGCATCTTGACCAGGGTCACCGAGGCGGCCATGAACGCCGCCGCCGCGATGGGCAGGCCCATCATGGGCGTCAGCTCCACGAAGCCGGGGCGCAGGATGATCAAGACGCCCAGGAACCCGATGGCGGTGGCGGTCCAGCGCCGGGCGCGCACGACCTCGCCCAGAAAAATCGCCGCCGCGGCGGTTGCGAACAGGGGCACCGTGAAATTGAGCGCCACCGCCTCGCTCAGGGGCAGGTTGGCGACCGAGGTAAACCAGAACAGCATGGCGCTCAGGCCCACAACGCCGCGCCACAGATGCAGGTGCAGGCGCTTCGTGCGCAGGCCGTGGAGGCCGATGCGCGTCAACCACGGCAGGGTGAACAGAAGCGCGAACAGATTGCGTAGGAAGGCGATCTGCACGGGCTCCAGCTCGACCGCGACCACGCGGATCAAGCCGTTCATGGCGGCGAAGCACGCCGAGGCCCCGATCATCAGGAACGCGCCCAGAACCGGCGCGGGCAAGGCGCGCAATCGCGCGGATAATTCGACGGTGGATTGCATACGTAAAATAAGCCTACCCCGCCGGGGCACGGGCGAACATCCGCCATCGCGGCAACCCACCCATGCGTTTGCGGGCGCCGTGCCCCGGCGCCAGCGCTCTGGATAGGACCGGCGGGCTCGGTCATACTGCGCCGGCGGCGGGCGCGCGCCGATGCGACTCCCGCGTGGGTCATGGGGACGATTGAGCGGAAGACCATGAACAAGACGAACAACGCGGCGGCGGTACGGCCGTTGTGGCGGCCATCCCCGGCGCGCGTGGCGCGCTCCAACATCGCGGCGTTTCTTGGCCGGGTCCAGGACGATTGGGGTGTCGAGCTCGACGGCTACGACGCCCTCTACGACTGGTCGATCGACGAGATGGAGAAGTTCTGGACCTCGTTCTGGGATTTCTGCGGCGTGATCGCCGAGACACGAGGGCAAACGGTGCTGGCCGATCCGGACAAGATGCCGGGCGCGCGCTTCTTTCCCGAGGCGCGGCTCAACTTCGCCGAAAATCTGCTGCGCCGGCGCGACCATGGCGATGCCATGGTCTTTTGGGGCGAGGACAAGGTAAAGCGCCGCGTCTCCTTCGCCGAGGTTTACGCCCAAGTCTCGCGGCTCGCCCAGGCGCTGGCCGCCGTGGGCGTGGGCGAGGGCGACCGGGTGGCCGGGTTCATGCCCAACATGCCCGAGACGGTGATCGCCATGCTGGCGACCAGTGCGCTCGGCGCCGTGTGGTCGTCGTGCTCGCCGGACTTCGGGGTGCAAGGGGTGCTCGACCGCTTCGGCCAGATCGAGCCCAAGGTTCTGTTCTGCCCGGACGGCTATTACTACAACGGCAAGCAGTACGAGTCCCTGGCCCGGGTGCGCGAGATCGCGTCCCAACTGCCCAGCCTGGCGCGGGTCGTGGTGGTGCCCTATCTGAAAGACGCGCCGGACCTTGCCGGCCTGGATACGCGCGCGGCGCGCCTGGCGGATTTCATGGCGCCGTTCGCGCCGGGCGAGATCCCCTTCCGGCGCATCGGGTTCAACGCGCCGCTGTTTATCATGTTTTCCTCGGGCACCACGGGCATGCCCAAGTGCATCGTCCACGGCCAGGGGGGCACGCTTCTCCAACACCTGAAGGAACACCGCCTCCAGTGCGACGTGAAGCGCGACGACCGGGTGTTCTATTTCACCACCTGCGGCTGGATGATGTGGAACTGGCTGGTCTCGGCGCTCGCCACCGAGGCTACCCTGCTGCTCTATGACGGCTCGCCGTTCCATCCCGACGGCGACATCCTGTGGGACTACGCCGCGGCCGAGCGCTGCACCCTCTTCGGTACCTCGGCCAAATACATCGACGCCCTGAAGAACGCCGGCCTGGAGCCGGGCGCCAATCACGATCTTTCCGCCTTGCGCACGATCGCGTCCACGGGCTCGCCGCTCGCCCCCGAGGGGTTCGATTACGTCTATGCCCATGTGAAAGGGGACGTGTGCCTGTCGTCCATCGCCGGCGGCACCGATATCATCGGCTGCTTCATGGGCGGCAACCCGATCGGTCCGGTGTGGCGCGGCGAGATTCAAAAGCGCCATCTGGGCATGGCGGTGGCGGTCTATGACGCGGCGGGCCGGCCGGTGGTCGGCCAGAAGGGCGAGCTGGTGTGTACCCGCCCGTTTCCGTCCATGCCCGTGGGCTTCTGGAACGACCCGGATGGCGCGCGCTACAGGGCGGCCTACTTCGAGACCTATCCCAACGTCTGGCATCACGGCGATTTCATCGAGTTGACCGAGCACGGGGGCATCGTCGTTTTCGGCCGCTCCGACGCGACCCTCAATCCCGGCGGGGTGCGCATCGGCACCGCCGAGATCTATCGTCAGGTCGAGCAAATGCCGGAGGTGGACGAAGCCATCGTGGTCGGCCAGGCGTGGCGGGGGGACGTGCGCGTGGTGCTGTTCGTTCGCCTCGCCGCGGGAGTGACCCTGGACGACGACCTGATCAAGCGCATCAAGGGGCGCATTCGCGAGGGCTGCACGCCGCGCCACGTGCCCGCCAAGGTGCTCGCGGTCACCGATATCCCGCGCACCAAGAGCGGCAAGATCGTGGAGCTGGCGGTGCGCGACGTAATCCACGGCCGGGCGGTCAAGAACAAGGAGGCGCTCGCCAACCCGGAGGCCCTGGCGCTGTTCGAGAATTTGCCGGAGTTGCGTGCATGAGTGAGCTTCCAGCGCCCATCCGGGCCAATATCGCGTCCCTGGAAACCTCGGGCATCGCCAAGGTCTTCGAGCTCGGCTTCGGGCGCGACGACCTGATCCCCCTGTGGGTGGGCGAGGGCGACCGGCCGACCCCGCGCTTCATCTGCGAAGCGGCGACCGCCGCGCTCAACGCGGGCAAGACTTTCTATACCCATAAGCGCGGTATCCCGGAGTTGCGCGGCGCCATCGCGGAATATACCGCCGGGCTCTACGGCATCCACATGGACCCGGATCGGATCACGGTGACCGCCTCGGGCATGAACGGGATCATGCAGGTCCTGCAGGCGATCGCCGGCCCGGGCGACAACGTGGCCGTGGTCACGCCGGTGTGGCCCAACATCATGTCCGCGGTCCAGATCGTCGGTGCCCAGGTCAAGCCGGTCGGCCTCGACGCCTTGCCCGAGGGCGGGTTCCGCCTCGATCTGGACAGGGTGGCCGACGCCATCGACGGGCGCACCCGCGCGCTGTTCATCGCCTCGCCCGGCAACCCGACCGGCTGGGTCATGTCGGCCGCCGAGCAGCGCGCGGTGCTGGCGCTGGCGCGGGCCCGGGGCATCTGGCTGATTGCCGACGAGGTCTATGCCCGCTTTATCTATAACGGCGCGCGCGATACCGGATCGGTGGCATCGCGGTCCGCGCGCGGCCACGCGGCGCCCTCGTTTCTGGAGCTGGCGGCGGCGGACGATCCCCTGATCGTGGTCAACAGCTTTTCCAAGGCCTGGGCCATGACCGGGTGGCGCATGGGCTGGCTCACCGCGCCGCCGGCCCTGGGTGACGTTCTGGACCGGCTGATCGAGTTCAACACCTCGGGCTCGCCGCACTTTTTGCAGTACGGCTGCGTGACCGCCTTGCGCGACGGGGAGCCCTTCGTGCGCGAGACCGTGGAGCGCTGCCGGCGCGGCGGGGAGCTGGTGTTTCAGCGCCTGTCGGCGATGCGCCGCGTGCGCGTGGCCCGGCCCCAGGGGGCCTTCTACATCTTCTTCGCGGTCGCGGGCATGGACGACAGTCTCGCCTTCGCCAAGCGTCTGGTGGACCAGGCCAAGGTGGGGCTGGCGCCCGGCTCCGCGTTTGGCCCGGGCGGCGAGGGGCACCTGCGCCTGTGCTTCGCAAGCTCCGCCGGGCGCCTGGCCGAGGCCATGGACCGCCTCGCGCCGGTGCTGGACGGGTAGGTGTAACCCCCCAACGCGCCTAACAAAATCCTAACCCGGCCATGCCGTCACAGCATGGCACGGATGACAATCGAGCATTGGCGCCCGGCCGTGGGAAGGCTCACGTTCCGCCCAGACGTAACCTGTCACATACGGCCGGCGGTGGCCCCAGTGGGCCGAGCCTGGTATTTGGAGATCGCACCATGGCAAACTTTATCTTTGTTGCCGACAGCACCATTCCGGGCCTGGGCGCGAGCGATCTTGCGCGCCTGAGTTCGGGCGTCGTCACCGGAGCGGGCGATCGCCCCTCGACGCGTCTGCGCGCGCTGTGCCGCGCGTTGCGGGGAACCGACCGGCGCCTTTTGCAAGACATCGGGCTCGACCGCGACAGCCGTTAGCGCGGCCCCCACAATCGAATGCCGGAAGGGGCGGGCCCTGGTATAACGGGCTCGCCCCTTTTCCCGTGGGCCGGGCCGGTTCCGCCCCGTGGGACAATTCGCTATCCTGGGCGCTACCCTGGGCGCTACCCTGGGCGCTATCCTGGGCCGAACGGCCACGCGAGCGGGGAGGATAGGGCATGCTGGGCGAACACTTGCGGACCATGGCGCGCTATAACGCCTGGGCCAACCGCGTGCTCCACGATCGTGCCGCCAGGCTCACGGAGGCGGCCTATCGCCAAGCCCGCCCGGCGGCGTTCTTCACGTCGATTCACGGCACCCTCAACCATCTTCTGCTGGTGGATCGCCTGTGGTTCGGGCGCCTCGCGGGCGCGCCGCCCGAGGGCATCGAGAGCCTGGATCAGATTCTTTATGACGATCTGCCGGCGCTCACCGCCGCGCGCCAGGCGGAGGACGAGCGCATTGTGCGCCTGGTCGACGGGCTGGACGCGGCCGGCTTGGCGGCGGCGTGCCGTTATACGGATACCCAGGGCAACCCGGGCGCCCTGCCGGCGTGGCAAGTCCTGACCACGGTCTTCAACCACCAGACCCATCATCGGGGTCAGGCCCACGCCTTGTTGAAGGACGCGGGCGCCGACCCGCCGTCCCTCGATCTACCGGTCTACCTGCGCACTATCGCCTAGAGCCGCTCCCGGCACAGCACGAACATCGCCTGCTGACCGAGCAGGTTGGCCAGGCGCCCGGAGAGCCCGGGCCGCGCGCGCCCATCGGCGCCTAGCACGTAGGTGCGCTCGATGGTAATGCCCTGCGCGCGGCACAGCTCCACGAAATCGCGGATCGTGCACAGATGGATGTTCGGGGTGTCGTACCACGCGCCGGGCAGGCAGTCGGTGACCGGCATGCGCCCGTGGGCGAGCAGATGCAGACGCACCCGCCAGTACCCGAAGTTGGGAAACGAGACGATGGCCCGGCACCCGATGCGCACCAGGTGCTCCAGCACATGGCGCGGGTCGTGGGTCGCCTGCAGGGTCTGGGACAGGATCGCGTAGTCGAAGGCGTCGTCCGGATAATCCTTGAGGTCCGTATCGGCGTCGCCCTGAATCACCGAAAGCCCCTGGCTGACCGAGGCGTTGACGCCTTTTTGGGAGAGCTCCATGCCGCGCCCCACGACCTCCTTGGCGTGGGCCAGATGGTCGAGCAGCGCCCCGTCGCCGCAGCCCACGTCGAGCACGCGGCTCTTCGGCGGCACCAGGGATGCGATGATCTCCAGGTCCGGGCGCAAGGGGCCGGCGCGGCGCGGCGCGCCGCTGTCGCGCGGGGTCATGGCGCTTGCAGGCCCAGCTTTTCCGCGCAGCCGTCGAGAAAGCCGCTGAGGGTTTCGCGCAGTTCCGGCTCGTCCAGCAGAAAGGCATCGTGGCCCGCGTCGCTGCCCACCTCCACGAAGCTCACATCCGCCGCCACCGCGTTGAGCGCATGCACGATCGCCCGGTTTTCGGAGGTCGGGAACAGCCAGTCCGTGGTGAACGAGATGATGCAGAAGCGCACCGGCGTGTCCACGAACGCCGCGGCCAGGGAGCCGCCGTGATCGGCCGCCATGTCGAAATAATCCATGGCGCGGGTGATGTAGAGGTACGAGTTGGCGTCGAAGCGATCCACGAACGTGGAGCCCTGATGGCGCAGGTAGCTCTCCACCTGGAAATCCGCGTCGAAGCCGTAGGTCAGCGCGCTGCGATCCTGCAGGCGCCGGCCGAACTTGCGGTGCAAGGCCAGTTCCGACAAATAGGTGATGTGCGCGGCCATGCGCGCCACCGCCAGGCCCCGGCGCGGCACCTTTCCGTGAGCTGCGTAGTCGCCATCGCACCAGTCCGGATCGCCCATGATCGCCTGGCGCCCGACCTCGTGAAAGCCGATGTTCTGGGCCGTGTGTCGCGCCGCGGTGGCGATTGGCACGGCGGCGAACACCCGCTCCGGATAGGCCGCCGCCCATTGCAGCGCCTGCATGCCGCCCATGGAGCCGCCGGTCACGCAGAACAGGCGCTCGATCCCCAGGTGGTCGATCAGCATCTTTTGCGTGCGCACCATGTCGGCGACGGTGATCACCGGAAAGCTCAACCCCCACGGTTCGCCGGTCTTCGGGTCGATGGATTTCGGCCCCGTGGTGCCCATGCAGCCGCCGATCACATTGCTGCAAATGACGAAATACCGGTCCGTGTCGAACGGCAGCCCGGGGCCGACCATGAGCTCCCACCAGCCCGGCTTACCGGTGACCGGGTGCCGGCCGGTCAGGTACTGATCGCCGGTGAGCGCGTGGCAGGCCAGCACCGCGTTGGAGCGGTCCGCGTTGAGGCGCCCGTAGGTCTCGTAAGCCACCGTGATCGGCCCCAGGGATACGCCGCAATCAAGCTCCAGCGGCCGGTCGCCGCCAAGCTCCACGGCGCGGTGCTGGACC
>Ga0114931_10003794_pt1 | contig 19041 bp, 10 predicted proteins | sample 2SBtaG_FD_89579 | JGI IMG/M metagenome (GOLD analysis project Ga0114931, IMG submission 89579) | Deep subsurface microbial communities from Kolumbo volcano to uncover new lineages of life (NeLLi) - 2SBTROV14_V59a metaG | ecosystem: Environmental > Aquatic > Marine > Volcanic | place: Kolumbo...
AATCCGACGACAAATACTTGGCGTTGTTTACGTTCACTCAAATTTCCTACATCAGCGATCTTTCCCAGTATTCTTTCCCAGCGCCGCAGTTTTTCCTGCTCTATCCACAGGTCCTCTTTAACCTCATTCGATATGGGAATGTATCCCTGAAAGATCGTATCGAATATTTTGTTCTCACACTGATTTCCCAAGTGTTTACAACTGCCGTCCTTGACAATGTCCCAGAAAATGCTCGGCAGATTGCCGAATGCTGAACTCCCCTGCAAGCGTGATACTGCCTCGACCAAAGAAGCTCCACCACGTAGATCCAGTACCAGTTCATTGATCACATCGCCACGCGCAAATTTCTTCACACCCTCAAGAACCTTACCGCTTAGCTGACGGTCATTGGTGGTCAGCAGGTATTTGGTGAATTCATTGCTGGAAGGTCCGAGTATCCCTCTAACTATGCTTTGTCCCTGCCGCCGATATGTCAGATACGCCCGATTGTATGCCGCCCTGGACTTTGCCTTTAGTTGCGCGTCGGGTGTTTGAATAAAAAACGTAGCCACTCTCTTAACCGCCTGTTGCCGGTTTCCTTTCAACGCGGTAATTATACGTCCCGTTGAAATCGGCTTGATTCCACGGCTTCTCTGTTTTTGAGGGCTGTAGCCATGATCGCCAATGACGAACAGTAACTTAGTGTAGTCTGGACAGGGTGAAAAATCATTGACGGCTTTCAATATACCGCCATATAGGTTTTCTTCATAATCATCCCCCGTGTTGTTTGCAATTGCAATGGCTGAAATTTGACGATTAAAGTTTGCCTGCATTTCTTTGAGCTGCGACCGATTGGTGCTCTCACACACGGAAGACAGTGGCAAGCCATTTCCAATGCCGGATTGACCACCGTAGGTGTCCGTATACATTCTAAATCCGAATCGAAATTCCGTTTCCCGGTAATTTTCATTAGTGGACAAGGTATCGACAATCTCATTCACCACCTTTTGAACGGCCTTTAAATAGGGCGCCACACTCTGCGTGCCGTCAATAAGGAAAAAGACATCGACTTTTTTCATGTTGGCGATGGTGTCGATACCCTGACTTGACGATGACAAACGAATACGTGCAGCGCCCATCTTGCCCGGATCGTCACTTACCGATACCCCAGCCACTGGAAATACAACTTTATAATAGCCGTTGACACGGTCAAGAATGGGAATTCTGTCGTTTAAGGTGAACCATCGATTTCCCCCCAGAATTGGTCTGCAGCCGTGATTTTTCTTGGCATCGTTAATACTTAGATAGGCACATACAAATCCTTCTTCACCCTTTTTTGTTTTTTGCAACAATTCACGGGGCCGTAACCCATAGCCTGTTTCCCAAATAAAACCGTCTTTTTTCCGAACCCAACCAACCAACGGTGAGGTTTCCTTGAAATTGTACTCTTCACTCAACAAATACTTGCCATCCTGTTCGTCGAACACAAAGTATCCGGTAAAACGTGAAAGTTCCCGGCACCCACCGCTCGGGCATGTTAACGCATTGGGCGCGGCATAGGCTTTAATGGCTTTGACATGTCCTTGAATCGCTGTGGCTGTATTAATATAAAGTTTCAACTCAAGTCCTGTTTGACTGGCCATGGGCTTTAAGGCACACAACAGATCCGATCGATTAACCCAACCCAAATGAACACTTGCGGCTATCTTTTTGACCAGTATACGATTGCGTTTAAATTCCAGGGCGGTTAGCTTGTGGTTAAAAGTCAACTGAACAGGACGTCTACCCAACCAGGCTTTACCGTCGCCACTGGCATTCTGATATACAGGAGCGCCGTCTCGAATGACGGTTATCGGCTGCACACGATCTATTTTACCGCTGGGTGTAAGTAAAAATGTAAAGTCCATGCAGTTACCCGTGGCTTCGACCTCCAAAGAAACCGCTGCCATTAGCACGGCGCAACTTAACGAGGCGACAAGTCTAACCGGGTAACAAGGCATATATGAAATCTCCGTAATCGTTGGTCTGTTTAGTACTAAGACGAATAGTAACAGGACCCATTTGTAAAAATGCGATACTTCTCAGAATCCGCGTAATAATTGCAAAATATCTACGTTTTGTGGGAATTCGTTCAGTTTGACACATTGTGTGTCTGTTTTTTCACGCCAGCGATTGCAGCCACCGTCCGTAACGATCTGAAATTTCACCTTCGCTCTTTTCCAACCCAACGGCGTACCCAAATCGGCGTAATAAATATCCAACGGGAGCGATGAATCGGTAACATACATCACCTTGGATAGCTGGTTTATTCCCAGCGCACTCAACCTCCTTTCGGTGTATGCGAGATCTTTGAGAGGCTCGAATCCGCTGGATGTGAATTGTAATTTTGTCAGAACATGGTGTTTGATTGAAAACTTTGGGTTGTCTTGGTCATATTCTTCCATATTGACAAGATCTTCGCCCCGCATTAACTGATGGATTTTACCATCACCTTCCAGGAGCAAAATATTAATCGGCCGGTATTCACCCCGTATCTCGGCTAGCCATGTGATCAGCGCTTCGCGAAACGCCCTACCGCGTCCTTCGCGGGCAAACTTTTCGGAATTGGCAACAATCAAAACTTCCCGTTTGCCAACAATTTGATTGGATCGGAAATGGAACCGAATATTTTTATTCCAAACTTTTGCCCGGGTACAAAAACTGACATCGGATTTTTTCTTGGTAACTTTAGCCCAACTGCAGACTGTTGCCTTGATATCGGCAAACGCTGTCGCCATATACACCACTTTTTGATGATTACCGGTCATAGTCGAATTGATGCAGGAAGCTTTCGACGGAAACAACATCATCCTGGCATCCAGGTCATAATGTAAGGAGGGGTTACTGTCTGCTTGTACATTGTATACTTCCACCACCTGTTCATCCATAGATTTATGCTTATCGATTCCGGAGACGTTGGCGTTGGGTAATTTTGCGTACAGCCGCCGTCTGAACTGTTGATTTGATGATGTACTATCCAGTTCCACATACACAGACTTTGGCAGTGACTTTCCGCGCCAACTCACATCGCCCAGCGAGGGTAGTCGATTTTCACCTTTTATAATGGGATAATGGGATCGTCTGCATTGGCTCTTGGCAAATGTCGATTTTTTACAAAACCACACCCATGCCGGTGTATAGCCCGCCGGACTCGTGCAGCTTTCTTTATCCGGTGGTTTTTTGAGCGTGGTAAAATACCTGAGGCGCTTGGGGTCAAAAACCGGCGAAATATCTGTTCCCGACACGCCTATTTCCGCATTGCCCTGAATGGGTTTTACCTTTTTATCAGCCCACTGCTTTCCCCACTTCAACACAACAGATGCTTCGCCGACAACCGTACAATCTACTTTTTTCTCATAAAATTTATAGTACCGACAGCCACTCACCGCGCTTGGTTTTTGCCATGGTTTATCCCAAGTTACAACCAGTTGTTGTAAAGCAGGCGGCAATTCAAGAGCATCGATGACATCGTCCGCGTGCAACCCGGTCGAAAAAAACGGTAGAAAAGACGAGAATAATATACTAATAGGGAATTTTTTCATGAATGCCGAGTTAAGCGTATTAATCGGAATCCTGTTGCTCTTTGGGTATCGGCACGGTTAACACATGGCAATACACCAATATTCTCTTTACTGGTCATATAGTCTTCCCCGAGCAATATAAACCGATTTTCCCCGCACTTTTCCATGGACCATTCTCTAAGGTTACCGATAAGATGCGTTGAAGCATTTTGATCATCGACTGCCGCGGGACTGTCTCGCTCAATGACCGGGCTTTTCTCACCATATAGAATGACTGATGCAATCCATTGGCGTAAATTGGGAAGTTGCATATTACTGCCACTTTTCCCACTTAACCAGCGGGCATAGCCTTGGGCAAACGGCAAGCTTACATAGCCCACGGGCATGCGACCAAGCCGCGGTTTTCCTTTTAAGTCTTTTTTCCAGAGATCCCCAAGTTTTTGCCTTTCATTCGCCGACAAGGTTTTGGCATACTGGCTGAACTCCGCCACGGTGACTTCATGGTTTTCAACATAGAAATCTTCATCTATATTGACGGCATCTAGTTTGGTGGATTTAATATAGCGCTTAATATGGGGGGGAATGTTATAGGTACCGCTTCTTACCAAATAGGCATGTTCGGTCCCCGCCGCCCGTTGGCCATTATAGAAATAGCCCAAGGTGAATACCAGCGCAAGCACAGCGGCAATCAAGAAATATTTAATCCTGTCTCTTCGCCACGGCTTGGGATAATAAATAAGCTTCGGACAATTGTTCGGATAGCTTTTCTCAAGCAGCTTGCGATTTAGTACAACAATATTATCCAGTTGACCTTGGTTAAGCCGGTCGGTTTGTTTCTGACGATAGGGCTGGGTAACCTGCTCAAATTCTTCCAGTTCACCGCTTAAAACAGGGTTTTTTTCGGTTCTATACCAAACTTCATAAAATCCGGGTATTTGAATAATCCGATTGATGGTATCCAAATTATTGACGGGATACGTGCTGCGGTCAAAATAGCGGCGCTTTATCCTGTCCACAAAGCTTGGAATATCCATCTCGTTTTCAACAAACTGATCCTTGGTAAACAAGTACCTGTCTTTGCCCTTATTTTTTTGCTTTTCTTTTTCACGTATTTCGTCGAGCACCGGTCGATTCGGGTACTTCAGCCGAACTCGGCCGGATCTAACCACGACCCCACCACCACCAGTTGTTTGCTCATCACCGGATTTGTCTTCATCGTCGGTGATATCCTCACTATGTGATAAAAATCGTAAAATTTGCGCTTGAAATTCACGAATCTTTCGCTGCCGACCATCCGGTTGATCCGCTTTTGCCTTGGTTATTATCCTGGTATTCGACATTTCCGGAAATAACCGGTCTATAAAGCTGGCAAGGGAATAAATTTCCGTTTGCGCCGTTAATTGTACTTCTGATGACAATTCCGGGGCAATATCGGTTTGATCACCTCGCCAACCATAGCGGCACATGACACCATACCCGAATCCACTCAACACCCAGCCGGTTTCAGTCTTAAACAAATGCCTTGCCTGCAGCATACCATGAAATATACCTTTGACATTCAACGCATGAAACAAATCGCATAGCTGATCGATAAATTCAGTTTTATCCAATTCGCTAAGCTGTGCCAAAGTCGCTGGAACACCTTGCGGAACTTCATAAACCACCGCAAACAGCTTTCCCGGTTCGTTTAACACGGTTACCACCTTCGGCACCTGCTTTGAACGAAACATTTGCAAGCGATGAAAGTATTCGTTTAGCTCTTGTACAATGGCTTCATTGTCCAAGTACGAAGTATTGAGCATCATGATACCTACGCTATTGTCATTGTTTTGTGTATCTTTACCAATCGAATAGCTGAATGCGGCGTCTTGCTCACGCTGTTCTATTTGTTCAAAACGATTATACAACACGATCAATACCCCATTAGGTCATGGTAAAGCCATCAGTAAAAGTCAATTTACCGATTTCTATTTTTACCAACAGCGTTTGCTCATTATCCTGGGTAAATATTACTTTAATATCCGGGTCAGCGCCCGCTTCCGCGGGAATCGGGCAATGTACTCGCCCAATTCGGTCATTTTTTTCCGCCAGTTTGTTTTTCCCCTGATAAACTTCGATATCGACATATTGCTGCTCCTTGTCGCTGGGCCCGAAAATCTGCGAACGCGAGCATGGTGTCTTGGTATTTGCCTCGATAAGTGGATAAAACGTTCCACAGTCCAGCTTAATTCCCAACGCATGGGACGAACGTATACCTATTTCTATCTCCCTATCAAAGGATTCCGAATCGTCCAGGTAAGCCGCATAGATAGCCGCACCTTCAGCTATATACAAAGCGTTATCGGCGTTGTTGTAAATTTTATTTGCATCAATACTCTCTTCCAATAAACGATCCATAACCGGAATCTTACTTGAACCACCAACCTTGATTACACGTGTTACATCCTGTCGGTTGAGACCGGACTGAGAAAATATTTCATCGATATGCTGATGAATCTTATTTGTAAACGGCTCGATACATTGCTCAAACTGCTCCCGCGTGATATCCATTTCAATATGCTGGTCACCCATCACATAGGGAATCGTAATCGTCCACGATTGGGCGCTGGACAGAAATTGCTTAACGTTATTGCTTTCTTCGAGTACTTTCTGCCATACCCGCCGTCCGTCCCGGCTGTCTTTGTCAATAGAAAAATTTACCGACGCCAAAATGTATGCTGCCAGGGCTTCATCAAAATCCAAGCCGCCGAGCCGGTCGTCACCGCCGCTGGCGAGAACTTCAAAATTAACTTTATTTTTTCGTACTTTTAATTTAAACAAAGTCAGGTCAAACGTTCCTCCGCCTAAATCAAATACCAGTATGATTTCGTCACGCTCCTGCTCGGGATCGTTATCAATCATATCCAGTACGTATTTCAATGAAGCTGCAACCGGTTCCTGTATAATACCCGCGCACTCCAGCCCCGCCAGTTCCACCGCTTCCCGGGTATTCGCACATTGGTGAGCCTTGAAATAGTATGGAACGGAAACCACCACTTTCCTTGCCCGAAATTCATCCTTGGCATACATGCCCGCGACTTCCGTGTACATACCGTCAATGATTTTAGCCGAAATCTCCATCGGAGAATGTTCTTTATCACCCAATTTGATGATGTGATCTCGCTTATCCATTAAGCGCTTAACGCCGACGATACCGTATTCCGGGTCAATAAGGGTACGCCGATAGGCAATGCGGTCTGTTAGGTACTTTTTGCTTTTTTGGTCATACCAAACCACTGATTGAAATGTGCTCTCCGCCTGTTTGGATCCTGTATTATAGTGCTTTGATGTTTTACCGTCCCAACGGGCAATGACACTATATGTCGTACCCAGATCGATCCCCAGTGGTGGATTTAGTACATAATCTACTGCCATTGTTTTTCACCTATGCGTTTCTTACCACAACAACTTGACCGGTCCGTATAATATACCGGGCTTGACCATCAGTGCTTTCAAATTCATATGCCCGGCGTAACATTTCCTTAACCTGCTCATTTTCCAATGCAGGATCCTCCTCGACGTCCAAGGGTTCAAATGCTTCATAGTCCATATCATCACCACGCATGGCCATCCGGGGATACAACCCAATTTTAGCGAACGTTTCGTCAAACTGTTTAATCAATTCGTTGTAGATACCAAACCAATGCTCAATATCTATGGCCTGTTCCGGATGCTGCTCGATTAATTCGCTCCCGGCTTTCGCGCTTAGCCTGCGGCCCTCGTCCAGTCCGTCAATAATCGGTAACAAGGTGCGATCAATAAAATTAAGGTATTGTTTCTCCACGGCACGGGCACGATTTTGCGCCTCGGATATATGCCGTCCGTGACCAACACGCTGTTCCCGTTGCAGGGATTTTATGGCTTTTTCACATGCTTGTTTTTCCATCCCGGTAATGCGTTCCCTCACACTCTGTTCTTGTATCGGATCCAACCTTGCGGCTTCCGGTAGTTCGGCGTCAAGGTCCAACGGCGAAAGACGTTTGACCGCTCTATCCAGCATTTTTTTACACAACATTATTCCTTCGTACCGATTGGTTATACTGTCTGGAATAGCCGAAGCAAGCCGCTGATATACCGGTAAGATTCCATCGAGAATGGCACGGAACGTTTCCTGCAACTGGCCCAGCACGTCACAAATGGTGTTGGATTTTAACTGCCAATACGTATGCTCATGGTAAGCCGTATCGAGTTCCTTTTGCTCTTGGTCCAATTGCTCCAAATCAATTTTAAGAAAATCATCCACAACGCTTGAAGCATCAAACGAATCCGTTTTCTCCTCCGTGGTAACAGGCATAGAAGAAACCGGTGAATCGAGATCATTTTCGTCAGCCGACGACTGTTGTTTGTCGGCGAACGCTTCCTGGGCTTCAAAATCAATTCCAAATCCCTGATTTGTTTCCGCAAAAAAAGGCTCATTGGTCTCTTGCTGTTCGCCGACCTGTTCAACCTCTCCTTGTTCGGATGGTTGCTCCTGAGACATACCATCGATGTCGTTTGCCCGTGATGCTTCTTTTCTTATTTTGTCGTCGTCATCTGTCATGAATCGGTCCCTTAAGAATTGTTACGGTCAATTTGTAGCGAATTGGCCACGCCGTCTTGCTCTTTGGTGTTGGCGGTAACCTTCAGCATGTTTTGCTGATTGATTTCAAAACTTACGTCGATTTTAACTTCGCCACGCTTGCGCGGTGGAATGCCGGTAAGAAAAAATTCTCCGATACACACGCAACCCTTATCGGTTACGAAAGTGGGTTCATCGACTGCCTGATAGACGGCGATGCGTATTTCCGTCATATCATCGCGTGGTGCTATATAATCTTTATGTGCAACCAAGGGTTTATCAGAAGGAATTTCCTGACCTTTATCGAGAATTTTGTTGAATTTTCCGTTGACGATTTCAATACCCAGGAAGTGGGTCACAATATCGGTGATTTTAATCTCGATATCGGGTGTATCCTCGGCGAACGTTTCGGCTGTTTGCTCGACATCCTCATCCGGCGTCCCCAGCACCGCACCGGCAATGGCCGCACCGCGCGCCACCGCTGTAGCCGGGTCCAAATCGCTATAGGGCTCTCTGCCGAACATATCATGCACTATCTGCCGTACCAAGGGTACTTTGGTGGATCCGCCCACCAGTAAAATACGTGCAATGTCGTCAATCGTCAGTTGAGCGTTGGTTAAAGCCTTTTCCATGGTTGCCCGAGTCGACAACAACATATCCCGAATGGCGTGTTCAAAAGCAGTGCGTGTAATGGTGTATTCGATGTTATGCAGGGTTCCGGCTTCGTCTTTTAAAAAGTTCGGCAACAGGATGTCACTGCTATCGGCGAACGATAATTCCTGCTTGGCCGCCTCGGCAACTTCTTTGAGTTTTTGCTGGGCTTGGCGTAGTGTTTTACGGCTTAGGCCCTGATCTTTCTTTAAATCGAAAACATCGATATCACTCTTGACGGCAAAGTCCTTGGCGACAATTTCCATAATCGCTTGATCAAAATCGTCTCCACCAAGATTGGGAATACCTTCTTTGGCCAGGACATGGAATTGGGCCTCATCGCTATCGGTAGAATCCACGTCCAAAATGGATACGTCAAACGTACCGCCACCCAAATCATATACAATGATTTTCTGATCGCGCTTGGCCTCCACGGCATATGCAATAGCCGCGGCAACCGGTTCTTCCAAAAGTCGTAGCACCTTAAAACCGGCCATTTTACCCGCTTCCAGCGTAGCCTGTTTTTTTGCATCATCAAAATTCGCCGGTATGCAAATAACCGCGTAGCGTAATGAACCGCGCAAATCAAACGGCGATGAAGCTTCCACCCCGGAACAGATCTTGGTCAGTATTTCGGCGGACAAATCCGTCGCGGAATAGCTGGATCCAGGCCGGCCATTAAATGTTTTGGCATACGAGTAATTACCCAGCTCACGTTTTACCGAAGCCACAGTATTGTCCGGATCAATGAGCAGTTGACTTTTTGCCGGGAATCCCACAATAAACTCGCCGTCTTTGTTAACATGCACCACCGACGGTAGTACGGTCTGACCGTCGATGGGAACGACTTTTGATTCGCCCTTGGCGTAAACCGCCGCCGTCGAATTGGTGGTACCCAGATCGATCCCCAGTACATAGGGACTATTTTTCGGTTTAACCATTGCTATTCTCCAAAGTCAATAATTATCTGCCGCCGTCGAACACATTGCGTATCTCGATCTGTTTCGGTTCGTCTATCTTACTGCTCTCAACGAGTTTGTCGAATTGGTCAATGTCGATAGCGCCGTTATTGTTGCGGGCTCGTGTTAAAAACTGGTCGACGGTTCCGGCGGGCTGCGCTTCAAGTGTTACACCGTCGCAGGTAAGGATACCGTCTTCGTCCAGGCGAAGCACGGCAACCACCGGTACATCAATTTGGGAGGGCTTGAGGACCGGCACGATCAACTCACCCTTCTTGGTATTGTCTTCGGCGACCGGCTCCTCACCGCGAAAAACCCGAATGGCAACTTCCGTTTGAAATGGGCGAATCGTGTATCCGATGATACCGCCCTTGCAAGGATAACGACTGTTCTTGATAATCAACGGCTGAAACATATATCGGTTTTGTTCGTCCAACAGACCGATACCCAGCGAGTGAGCGGTTACATCCTCATATTCGATGGAGGGCGCCAAGTCCACGTCCGGCAGGGTATACGATGCGGCGACGATGGCCGCCCCCCAAGCTACCGCTTCGTCGGGATTAATATCCGAATAGGGTTCACGGATTTCCTTGTCGACGAGGCCTTTGACCGCAGGAATTTTTGTGCTGCCACCCACCAGGACTACCCGGTCTATATCATCGCCACTTAAATCGGTTTCACGTAAAACTTGCTGCATGCACTCGACCGTACGTTTCAGTATGGGTTCGATCAGGCGATTAAACTGTTCAACATCGAGCTCAAGGTCCAGTGAATGCCCAGCCAGTTCAGGTAGGTAAATATCGGTGGTAGGACTGGATGACAACTCAATTTTGGCTTTTTCCGCGGCTTCCTTAAGCCGTTGCCTTGCCATGGCGTATTCCTTTTTATCGTTGTCGAGCAAGTCAATATTGAATTTATCCGCATAGGCTTTGGCAATCCAATCGACCAACAGGTGGTCTATATCATCACCGCCAAGCCGCGAATCACCGCCAACGCCGATTACATGAAACTTGTTACCGATGACTTTTAGAACGGATATGTCAAATGTTCCACCGCCGAAATCGTAAACCATGATGGTTTGATCTTTACTCTTTTCAAATCCGTAACAAATTGCCGCTGAACTGGGTTCGGATATAAGTCGCAACACGTTGAGCCCGGCTTGCTCACCGGCCCGCCGTGTATCGGCCCGTTGATCGTCATTGAAATAGGCCGGCACGGTGATAATAGCGTCATAAATATCGTGACCAAGTGCTTGTTTGGATTTTTCCACGACGTGTTGAAGCACAATGGCGGCAATATCAACCGGTGTGTACTCCTTCCCGTGTATAGGATATTTTTTCCCCTGATCACCCATAAAACGTTTGGCGGAGGCCACCGTGGACTCCGGGTCCACTTCCATTCGGGCCTTGGCGGCCTGCCCTACCAGCCTGGGTTGATCCTTTCTAAAGGACACCACCGAAGGCACGAAATACCGACCATCGATTTTTAACGATTCGGTACGGCCGTTTTTATATACTGATACCACACTGTTCGTGGTACCTAAATCAATGCCTATAGCGTACATTTACCTGTTCCCGCAATGATATTCATATGAAGTAGACGAAACATCTGTACCGTCATTTTAATTTTTACTGGTTCCAATGAATCCGGTATTTGGACAACATGGCTTTTAAGTGCGACGGCGCGACGGCCAGCACGGTTTTTTCATTGTCGTCCAGGGCCTCATTGGCCACCACTCCCGCCAATTGCCCCTGCTCGTTAAGCAGCGGCGCACCGGCGAAACCTGGACGATACACAGCTTCCGTTTGTATCAATCGTATATTGTCATTGATAATCCGATAATTCTTACTTGCTCCTTGGGTAAACTCCAATTCAAGCCGCCATGGAAACCCGATTGCCAGAACAGGTTCATTGTCCTGAAGAGCTTCCAAGCCGCCAAGCGCAAGGGCGTCAACCACCCAGTCATGTTGCAGGCGTAATAGGGTCAACTTGCTAAGGTCACTAAACCGAAATACATCCGCTTGTACTCGTCGTCCATCCAGGTAGCGAATATACACCGTATTGACACGGTTAAAATATTCGGCACAACTCACCACATACCTGCCCTTGTCCATTAAAAATCCGCTGCAGCATCCGCGGTCGGTTTCAACCATCACCACGACGGATTTTTTATCCATCACCATTCGCCGCCAAGGTCCTTGCTCCAGATTATCAAGCACACCAAAATGACCCGCGGTGAGGTCAGCGCGTACTTGTGTGTTCTCGTTCTCATGCAGACTTTCTTCCGGTTCCGGCATATCCGGCAATTGGGTATCAAGCAACAGCACAGCAGATGTGTTACTGTCATTCGGCTCGGGATCCAGGGATGTTTTAGAAGGCTGATTTATTCGGCTACATGGGTCACCGTACAATACATAACTCGACCAAACCGGTCTGTCCGGTATCTTGTCAAACAACCGTTTACGCGTCATTTGCACCGCCTCTCCCATGGTCTGCCCGTCAATCAGAAGCTCATACAACGCATGGGCGAAATTAGCGCCATCGGCATCCGCGACATCGCTCACACTTCCTATAACTCCGGCAGCGCCACCCAACAAAAAAGCGTGACATAGGTTGGAGGTCAATCGACTCCAATGAGGCGTCAATGCCGAATCCGGCGCGCCCCTGGCCGATTGGCAGGCATTGAGGAATACAAATGGGCATCCACGAATATTGCTCGTGATATCGGCGATACTCATGGATTGGTCGTGCAGAACCAACATCCCTTCGTCGGTTTCCTTATCCCGTGCGGCATGACCGCAAAAATGAATAATAGTATGGCTGCCCTTTCGCAATTCGCGCACACTATTTAACCATGTGGCTTTTTCGCCGGATAAGACTGTGACATCGGCGAATTCCTCCACAAAACTGACAATCGATTCTATTTCCTCCTCAAGCCATTGCAGGTCCTGATGGGGGTTGGGCGCGGTGATCAGCAGCGATGGCCTGCCCTGTAGTCGGATTGGCTCGTTAGCCTTTCCCTCCGCCGATGTAATAATTCGACGTCCCATGGGATAATGCATACCCCAGTAATTGCGACCATCGAAAATGCATTCCCACGGTATTCCCGAAATCTCCGTCCATAGGTAAAGCGCCGAGTCTTGCTGGGCTAGCACACTTTGTATAGGTTCAGGAACAAGATTGTCATTCAACAACATACCTAACTCGCGCATACTTTGTCCAAATCCGGAATTTGCCGAAGCCCGCAATTCCCGCAAGGCATGTTGCTGCAGTTGTTTCAATAAGCCTTCAGAGACGGGATGTGAATATTGACGCCACACGGGACTTGCCAGTGAATCGCCTGGCCCTTCAATTCGATAGGACAGGTATCTATCGCGTTTATTGATATGCAGTATGGTCGCCTGCTCAATCATGGGTTGCTTCTTGGAGCAACAGGGATATTTGCGATGAACCACCGGGTCCGCGAAATTCCAGTTCGTAGGAGCCGGGGTTCAAGCTTTCAAAACGAATTGTCTGCTGATGGGGGCTTAAGCTTCGTATTTCCAATAGTTCTTTTTGTTCCTTTTTTTTGTACAAAGCCACCACTATCCGTTTCTTCAATGCCTTCGCCTCAACGACAATGGTGGCCTGCACCAGTGGTTCGGCCAATAATTTCAGGTTGATCTCATCACTCAATGTCGGCGGGTAGATTGATATTCCCACTTGTTCAGCACCAATGGTATGACCGTCCTGGGACCTAACGTGAACAGGTTCGGCACGATCAGCGCGTATATATTCTAGTAGCTGTTCCGTATCGAGCAGTATTTGGGCGGGGCTTAGCATGGCTTTTATAGTCCTGGCAAATTGAAACATCTTGGATCCGGTTTGTGACCATCGTTCCACTTGCGTCCCGGTAAGATCCAGGGGCCTTCCAAACAACCCTTCCTTGTCGGCTTCCATCAAATGTCTTGCGGCAACAAATTTTTCAGCGCAGTAACCGCAACTACCAAAATGGGCCGCAACCCGGGGATGAGCAACAAGCAAACTTTGTGGCGACATTTGCGCAAACAGATCCATTTCAAATTCAATATCCGAACACGGAAATTCATTCATGATCTCTTCCAGCAGCAGGCGGTTCGCCTGCATACCTGCCAATTCTCCCACCACCACAAAGCAATCGAAACACAACCGGCATGAAGCCAAATGCTTGAGCACCTGTTGTGACGGTGCCTCACCCTCAAGCACACTTTTAATCAGCTCTTGTACTATCTTTTGATGAGACATAATTTCACTTTGATTCTTTGACGAATATAGGCAGCCGGCATTTGTATTCCCTTAAACATCGTCGCCATCCTTATGATCTTCAAGAGTTTCCCCTAAGATGGCACGCACATGGGAACGATATTCAAACAGCACCAAACGCACCGCATTGAGGGTCAAGGACGGATAATCCGGTTGCAATATGTCGAAAATCTCCTTCGGTTCCATCAATTCCTGCATGGCGAGCCTTGCAATCTTTTCGTTGCGTTCGGCGTTGCGTTTTCGCTTCCCACGCTGCTGGATGACCTGTTCCACCGCGCGCTGAACCGCCTCCACCAAAGACCGTTGGGCAAGTGATTCGTCTAAACCGGGGGCACCATCGGGTAGGTCTAAGTCAACATCGGTATCCACAAAGTCACGGCGCCGATGATAATCCATGCATAAGTTGCTGAATACCACGCCTGTCCATGCGCTGAATGTTCCACGGCCGTGAAATTTTTCGATATTGACCAAGACTTTTTCCAACCCTGAGTTCACAATATCGTCGACATCAGCTTTGGGAATATTGCGATAGCGTGCGATTTGCGTGAAACGAACGCGAATTGCCTGAAAGATTCGTTCCCGTTGAGGTCCGGGTTGGGTCATCAACGCTATGATTTGCTCACGGTCATCAACTTGGCTTTGGCCGGGTGACCCATCGATTTGTTCTTGATTATCAATCATTTGTATCGACCTGATCGTCCCCCAACGAGCCATGACAATACTGCACATTATAATATCGATGGCCCGAAAATTGCCATTTATCAGTGCAATTTTACCAAGATGGGTTATAGTGTTTCTGACGAATGCGGGAAATCCTTTCAGGATGCCGCTAATTTAGAATTAGTCTTATACAAAATGGGGACGCAAGTTGCGGATGACGTGACCCGGGCCAGCCCGGCCGGCGTGGCGGTCTTTTGACATTGACGTCATCTTGCGTGGTCAATTGTATGGATAAATTGCCGAGAGAATCCGGATTCAATCAGTCGGGTTTCTATTTTTTTTATAACAAAATTACTACGCTTAACTTACCGAATCCCAAAAAAGACCTTCGCTGTCTCTGTTGTCACAGCAGCAACTTCGGTCGCGGACTGACCGCGGATTTTCGCCAATTGTTCCACTACAACGGGCAGGTACATGGGCTCATTGCGGTGGCCTGCTGGTTTATTTTTTATATTTCTTGGTAACAGATAAGGTGCATCGGTTTCCACCATTAATCGATTGTCCGGAATCAAGTGAACAAAATCATGCATATGCAATCCGCGTCGCTCATCACAAATCCAACCGGTAATGCCAATATGGCAATCCAAATCCAAGTAGGCTTTTAAGGCGGCTTCATCGCCTGTAAAACAATGCACCACGGCGCCGGCAAGTTTGTCCCTGTATTTTCCCAGAATAGCAAAGAATCGATCGTGGGCATCCCTTTCATGAAGAAACACCGGTAAACCACATGAGGCCGCCAATTCCAACTGGCCGTGAAGCGCCCGTTCCTGATCCGCGGGTTTGGAAAAATTACGGTTAAAGTCCAGCCCGCATTCACCCACGGCAAGCACGGTTTCCTGGCTGGTCAGCTCTTGCAGGACTGCGGCGACCTTGTCATTCCAATCGCCGGCGTGATGAGGATGCATACCAGCCGTACTGTACAATACGCTTGGATAGCTACCGCTAAGCTGCCAGGCTTTTTCGCTGTTGGGCCTGTCAGTTCCGGTAACAATCATGACCTGTACACCGGCCTCCTGGGCCCTGCCGATGACCAGGGGTAAGTCTTTCTGAAAACGCTGGCTGGTGAGATTCGCACCAATATCAATGAGCATAACCACTTGCCCTTCGCTGTTGCTGCCGACCACGGGCAGGTGTTGTTAGTCTATTTTTCATATCATATTCATCCATACCGTTACCTGCTTCAAGCGGTTTAAATTCCTTACCACTTTGCACCGCAACGGCTATGCCGTCTTTCATTAAAATTTTATTGGTCATCACAGCGGGTACGCGTTCGCCGGGTAATATTATTCCTAATAAGTTAATCGGGTCCGCGGCGCTGATAACATGCCACTGTTCAGTAGGTCCGACTCTTCGCAGGCGGCGAAGTTCACTGAGTGCTTCGGGCATGGCAAATTGTTCACCGCTAAACCCCTCAACAAAGCGCCCACCACGGATTTCACCCCGGGCTTCCATGCGCCGATAGATATACAAAAGTTCCCGCCACGGCGGGATATGACTTTCACGTTCCAATATTTTCCGGAACACCACGCCATAGCGATGCAAAAGCGTCATCGCCACCGCCTGTATGGCCTGCTGTTTTTCCGCCGCCACCAATTCGGGTGAATCCGGCAATTTCACCCATCGACCTCCGGTATTGACGGCAAAAGCCGCTTGTAGGCGTTTACCCGCGTAGGCGCGGCGACGCTTATCTTTCGGTGAAATGATCTCCCGCAATCCGGCAAAATCGTCACAACTGACTAATCCATTAGCCGTGCATTCGGACAAAGCCTGTTGGACTACCAGGGACGGCATTCGGCAGGAGCGAACCAAGTCATCCAAAAAAGATGCGCCTTGCTCTGACAGGGCTTGATAAATTATTTGCGCCTTACCGGACAACTCGCAGGGTTTGACGGAGGTGAAATGTCGCCAAAAATCCAGATGCCTGCGCTGCGCAAATACAATGGGGGTATTACGCAAGGGTGCGGTATGTTTTCCTTGCCCGCGACCCAATCGCATCCACTGCACCACGCCACTGGTGCATAACTTATCCAATTCATGCGGCAGGTATAGTCGAATCCTGGCCGGTAGAATATATTTCTCCCATGCCGCCGCCGGCATGGGGAATCCTTCCAACTGTTGTATAGCCATGCCTATGGCTTCACTGCCCTCGCCCCGCTCGGATAATTGGTGCCAATGCAACAGGAATATCATGTACTGGCTAGGACTGGCCGGTTCTATTTCCTTGCGTAGTGCTTTGACTGTATATCGATTCATACGGGCCAGCAATCGCCGTTCACACCATTGTTCATCCGCGCCTAAAAAGCGCCCGCGTACCGCGAATCCTTCCTGTTCCAATGCCGACAGGGCATAATGTATTCGGCTTGCCGGTAATCCGAATAAGTCCTGTAACCGGGACACTGACATCAGACCGCCACACTCCAGGCGGCTACGTATCAATTCAATTAATGCACTATCGCCATCGATTGTGTTAAATAAAGTTTGTATAGCCGGTTCAATTTGCGTATGCGGAAAAAGTCCAATAAACTCATGCAGTCGATCAGCCGCCAGACAAAAACGTCGATCATTGACCGTGCAAAAAGTCATGCGTTTTTGATCCACCAGAGCAGGACTGTAACCCTGCCAGCCGTTGTCCAGCAGTTCGCTTTCACGGATAAATCCCAGCAAGACCAAAGCATCGTGTAACTCATCGGGACTGGCTGCCTGGGGCCACGCCTGTTGACATACTTGCTCAACCGCTTCCCGGTCCAGTCCCGCCAAATGAGCAGCATCGTCCACGTCCATCAAATGGCGACTTTGGACCGCCAGGGTTCGACGTTCTTCGGCCGGTGTGTCATCCAGGAAAGCATACGGCCTGGCATTGATAATTTCCTGGGACAACGGTGATGGTTGGGGCAGATCCCGACCCAGCCACTGAATCGCACCGGATTGCAACTTACGCAACAGTTGCTTTAAACCGGCTAAATCCATGGCAACTTGCGTACAGTCATACAGGGTTTGGGCAACCAGGGGATGATCGGGAATCTCGCGGTCGCCCTGAATATTCTCCAAACAGGCCAACTGGTCGGGGAAAATCAATGCCACCAAATCCTCGGCGTCGTTACGTTGCCATTGCGGCGGGCGCTTTTTACCGTTAACCATACGCTTAATGGCCAAGGCGATGGTAGCATTCCACCGCCACCGTACTTCAAACAAAGGCGCGTCCAACAGAGCCTGAATTAAAATACGTTCCACGTTGTCCGCACTCAGATAGCGGGCGACTTCATCCAGATCAAAACTGTGCGTCGGCCCTAATGAAAGGATAATACTATCTTCAAGCGCGGCTGCCTGAAGTTCAAAATTAAATTTCCGGCAAAATCGTTTACGTAACGCCAAACCCCATGCCCGGTTGATTCGCGACCCAAACGAGGAATGGATGACCAGATGCATATCACCTGTTTCATCGAAAAAACGCTCCGCGACAATACAGGCTTGATGTGGCACGGCACCCAACATGGCATGGGTTTTGGCCAAGTAAGTGATGCATTCCTCCGCTGCGGGTTGATCGATGGTGTAATGCTCCCTGGCCCATTGAATCACCTGCGCCAATGGATAATGCTGAAGTTGCCACGCGGTCTGTTCCCGCAACGTGCTGACCAGACTTGACAACAAATCGCTGCGACCGGGGGCTTCACCAAACCAAAACGGGATGGTAGGCGGTTGGCCTTTAGCATCCTCCACAAAGACTTTGCCCTGTTCGATTTTAAGCATTCGGTAGGAGGTGTTGCCCAATTGAAAGATATCCCCGGGCAGGCTTTCAAAAGCAAAGTCCTCATTGAGACTGCCCACCTTAAATCCCACCGGTAGCATGACCACGTCGTAGTCAAATTGATCCGGAATAGCACCACCGTTGCCATATGCCGTTAAAACCGCGCCCTTGCGTGCCCGGCACACGCCGTTTATGCGATCATAATGGATATAGGCGCTTCGGCGACCACGTTTGGTGGTGTACCCCTGCGCCAACATATGCAGGACGTTTTCAAACACCTGTTCACGTAATTCCCTGTAGGGCCAGGCATTGCGAATCCAATCAAACAAGGCCTTTGTTTGCCACTCCCGGCTGCTCACTTCGGCGACAATCTGCTGTGCTAGCACGACAAGGCAGCCGTCCACCGCTTGCAATCGATCCAGTTCACCGTGGCGGGCGCCTTGTAGTAACGCTATACTTTCCACCAACTCATCACGGCTTAGTGGAAACAACCGACCCTTTGGAACTTTATTGACCGCATGGCCTGAACGACCTACCCGCTGCAGCAAA
>Ga0114931_10003795_pt1 | contig 19038 bp, 14 predicted proteins | sample 2SBtaG_FD_89579 | JGI IMG/M metagenome (GOLD analysis project Ga0114931, IMG submission 89579) | Deep subsurface microbial communities from Kolumbo volcano to uncover new lineages of life (NeLLi) - 2SBTROV14_V59a metaG | ecosystem: Environmental > Aquatic > Marine > Volcanic | place: Kolumbo...
ATTGAGCCACTCAATAGAAGCTCCTTCATAGACAAGCGCACGCTTGGTATTTAAGTTATAGGTGTTTGTTGACCAATTCTCGATACTTGAGTATTTCATCCGCGCGCCGGGCAACACAAAAAGCTCAACGCACCCCGCGTGCAAGGACGACTCGTTGTAGCGCGGCGCGGAACATCCTTCGATATACTCCACGCTCGAACCCTCGTCGGCAATGATAAGCGTGTGCTCGAACTGCGCGGAGCTTTTGCGATTCATACGAAAATACGCTTGGAGTGGCATCGCGACCTCCACCCCCTTCGGCACATAAATAAACGTGCCCCCGCTCCACACTGCGCCGTGGAGCATAGTAAATGTGTGGTCACTTGCGGGTACACAATCGGTCATGAAATATTTTTTTACCAGATCGGGATACTTCTTGAGCGCCGTATCCATGTTCTCAAAGATCACTCCTTTATCCGCGAGCGATTTCTTTAAGTTGTGATACACCACACCTGAGTCATACTGCGCGCCGACACCACCGAGATAATCGTGCTCAGCCTTCGGGATACCAAGCTTCTCGAACGTTTCCGTCACGTCCTTCGGCAATTCCTTCCAGTTGGTCGATTCCGCAACGCCCGGGTCGGCGTAGTAGCAGAGATTTGGAAGATCAAGCCCCGAGAGGTCGGGACCGAACTTCGGAAGTGACGCATGCTCGTAGAGCTCGAAAGCCGCGAGTCGTTTCTCGCGCATCCATTCCGGCTCTCCTTTTTGCTTCGAGATATACTCCACAAGCTCGCGTGAAATCCCCTTTTTCAATTTTGTATCCATTGACATATCCATTGTAATGTTACATTAATATACACCATGAAAAGGCGCCTGTCTATGGGTGACAATAGTCATTCTCCTTTTGTTCCATAGCTTGTTACGTAGCATGTTACGTAATAAAAACTCAAGATCTAGATGCGCTCTCAAACTTGGGGGTTGAACCCCCAAGTTTGATACGGAGGGTTGGTGGTTATCGATACAACAGTTCACGATTGCGAAGTTCACGGCGGAGAGTTCGATGATCGGGAAATGTTTTTGCCACGAGCGCCCAAAACTCTGGTGAGTGGTTCAATTGTTTCAAGTGGCAAAGCTCATGCACAATAATATAATCCCGATGCCGCTCCGGCAGGAACATTATTTTATAGTTCAAATTGAGATTACCTTTTTCCGAACAACTCCCCCATCGCGTCTTTTGGTTCTTAATAAAAATTTTATTGAAAGAAAATCCATACGTCTGATTAAAGAACTTGATCCGCTCGTGCGCCAGAACACGCGCCCGCTCTTTATTCGCGAGATAATCTTTGCGCGAAAATGTTCGAACAGATTTTCTGTTGGTGTTCTTGAAAAACCGTATTTTGTCCAAGATCCACTCTCGTTTTTCAGCAAGAAACTTCTCAACGGCCGACCGTCCCACGCCCTGTGGAACCGTAACAATGATGCTTCCATCGTCATGCACCGAAAGACGCGCCCGTTTCGCCCGCTTGCTCCTCTTTAATTGATAAATGATCTCCTGCTTCACAACTACTCCATTATATCCGTTCCTTTTCAATACGCCCAGACGCGCACCCAAAGCTCTACAATAGAAGGCTCGGCGCTACACACTAGATTTTGAGAGGCAAAGACGTCTAACTATTTTTTCTTTTTCCGTATGGAAATTTTGGCTTAGTCACCTTTTTGGAGCAGATCTTTTGCTTTTATAAAGTATGAGAATACAAGCATTGCACCACCGATCACCATGAGTACGATGATCTTGTTTCGCATCTCCATAGTCGCCATATCATAGAGAATAACTTTTCCTGCAGATAGTGTGAGCAAGATAAGACCGAGTAATTTTTCAGCATAATACTTCTTACCAAACTTGATCCCCGCAAACAACATATAAATCGCGATCACCACCCACCAAACCGTTGTCGCGATCGCACGAGGACCACCTTGCGTCATTGATACTCCAAGATCATTCATGATCGCATATATAATATAATTACCGGTCAGTAGCAATGTCGCAAACCCGAATATCACAAGTACGAACGAAGGTCTTTTGATCACCTGCTCTTTTTGCAATCTTCGGCTAATAAGCAATCCAACAAACAATATGACCGTTGCAAAAATACTCTTTATCAATACCCAATCTGTAGCTCTTTCCAGATGAGTGAAGATGAATGTGTTGGTTGGTGCGGGGTAGATACTTTGAACTAAGTAAAAGAATATCGGTACAAACCCAAATGCAAACCATGCAAGTGCACCTCTCAGCAGAGTAGACTTTGAATCATGGGACATGTCACGACTGAACAACGCTATGTAGCCAAGGAAGAGAAGAGGTGCCACATAGAACAGCAGGAAATTTACGTCGATGTACTCAATAAACTCTTTGAGCACAAACAGGAGCGCAACGATACCCGCAAGAACAGAATAGAGTTTAGCAAACGGGAAAAACTCTGAACGCCGACCTCTTTTAGCGATGAAGTACGCAAGCATCGCCGGCACAAGAGCCACAACGATCAATAGTGTTTTAAACTTTGGCTCAACTACCAATATATGGTAGAGAGAAAGCACCGAGCCCATCAAAGAAATCACTCCATAACTAACGAGCCTTTCAGTCTTTTCGGGATCGATCGTGTAGAGAACACCAAAAATAAGACTCAGGTACGCAATCAGTATGCTCGTATAAACGTCCAGTTCCGGGAAGAACGCAAAGAACGCAAGGACAGCAGACAAGAGACCGGATGCATAGAGCGCGGTGTGCTGGAATCGCGTTTTTTCACCCCGTAGTATGTGCCACCCGACAAAGCATGTTGCAGAAATAACCGCGTAGAGTATCCCAATATTTATGTCGGTAAGCGAAGAAAGATTATCGATGTTGAATATAAACCAAATGAGAGGCGCCACATACCCCAAAGACAAGTACCCGTCATCATTTTCTTTGAACTTTTTTGCGGACAGTAAGATACTCAAGATCGAGAACACGACCACCGCAAAAAAGAGAATAGAGGTAAATATTTCTCCACTGAAAAAGTTTCCTTCATCAACCGCATTAATACCCTTGGCATATGACAACCCCCATAGCGTTGAAACACCAATAAACAACCCTGCAATATTGAGAGGAATTATGTCCCGGACAGAAATTTCCCGTCCTACGAGGAATACCGCGGCATTGATCGCGATGAAATATATCATGTATGCGTTGAATGAGACATTCTGTACCCATGCAGCATTTTGGCTGATGACAAACGGTGTGATGTACGCACCGATCATACCGAGGATCAATATAACCTTTGAATTCCTCTTCGAGGCAAAATATGACACCGCCAGAGTAAACAAGACGGCCGTAAAGAGCGTCACAAGCTCGGGGATAACAGCTGTTGCCAGATCGGTCGTTCTAGAGCCATAGATCAAAGTAGCGTACATCAAGAGTACGCCAGTACCAATGCCGATATCGCCAAAATATCGCATCTTTTCAGAAAGGGAGAATGACCCGCCTATGATTACAAGGCTAAAGAAAAATCCGAGACCAATGCGCACCTGCATAGTGAAATGGATCCACGCATTTGCATAGATAAAATATCCTAAGCCCAAGATAAGAAATATCGCCCCGGCAATAGGAATAAATTTTTCAATTATCTTATCAAGTGTTATTCCCTCTGAGGAAAAATCTTTTTGATCTTTAGCATCCGCCGCTTCCTCTGAAATATCTCCCGGCTGAATATTAAGCACTGAAAAAGCCTCATTAATATCCCCTTCCGTCCACTCATTATTCAACAATACTCGTTTTATAGCATACGGAGAAACTTTTTTTGCATCTCCTCTTTTATATATTCAACCAGCTGTTCTTTTTTTGCCATAAAAAACTATCGCTTAATCACTAGAGCATTACTAATACAATACTTTATAATTTTATCAAGATAACTCCCAACGCGCAATTGTATTTTTCCCCATGTATTTCTAAGGCACTCAATTTTTGCTATCAAAAACATGTCCTATTACGTAATTTATTACGTAATAAATTACGTAATAGGAGAATGATTTTTTGCACAAATACACAACAACACCACCCTCTCAATAAAGAGGGTGGCAATATCCTACAACTCCTTAATAAGACAGCGCCTTCTTGAGGATTGGTCTGCGTACAGATTCAACTTTTCTATGAAAAACCGTCGAGTGAATGGCTAGTAATTCCGCAATCTTCGCACTTTATCGTGATTGCGAATCTTTTCGAGCGCTTTTGCTTCGATCTGACGAATACGTTCACGGGTAACACCAAACTCTTTCCCAACTTCCTCAAGAGTGTGCATCACACCATCGACGAGCCCATGGCGGAGTTCGAGGATCTTGCGCTCTTTAGGTGAAAGATCACCGAGAATATCTTTGATCTGGTCAGTGAGAATACGCCGCGCGGAATCCTGGTCCGGGGAGAGAATTTTGTCATCAGCGATGAACTCTCCGAGGGTTGATTTATCTTTATCATCTCCAATCGGCTTCTCGAGCGAAACAGTGTTATGGTCGATCTTTGTGATCGTGTGCACCTTCTCAACATCAATACCCATCTCTGTCGCAACCTCCTCTGAGAGCGGTTCGCGCCCAAGGTCTTGCGAAAGCCGGCGAAACACTTGCTTATATTTTGCGATCGTTTCCACCATGTGCACCGGGATACGAATCGTGCGAGACTGGTCGGCAAGCGCACGAGTGATCGCCTGCCTGATCCACCATGTCGCGTAGGTTGAAAACTTAAATCCCTTGGTCCAATCGAACTTATCCACCGCCTTGAAAAGACCGAGGTTGCCCTCTTGGATGAGATCAAGCAAGGTGAGATCGGGACTTCTGCCGACATATTTTTTCGCGATAGAGACAACGAGCCGCAGGTTCGCACGAGCAAGAAGGTTGCGCGCCTCTTCATCTCCAGCTTCAATCCGTTGAGCAAATTCGCGCTCTTCCATCGCCGTCAGAAGTGGGTACTGCCCAATCTCCCGCAGGTACATTTGAATAGAGTCGTAGGTAGAATCGCGCCCACTATACACATATTTCTTTCCGAGCGCTTCTTCGTCGGCCGCATCGAGCAAGCCACCACTATCGAGAACGTCGACACCCGCATCGGAGAGTTTCCCATATAAAACATCGAGAGATGTAATATTCTCCTCAATCTTGGGAAAGTGCTTGAGTATTTCATCGTACGTCACAAAGCCGCGCGACCGACCCTTATCCAAAAGAGCATTCGATTTCTTTTCAAAATCACTCAAGCGGCGCGATGTCCGCTTCGTAGCTTTCGCCGGTGCCTTCTTTTTTACCGGCTTTGCCACTTTTGCTGACCTGACCGACTTGGTGATCTTCTTTTTTTGTTTTGCCGTTGTCGAGGTTGGTTTTTTTCGCGTGGTACGTTTTGTTTTTGCCACTACTTTTTTCTTCGGCATAACCGCCTTGCTTTTTGTGCGCGTGGTTTTTTTTCTAACCGCGGTCTTCTTTATGCTCGAAGTACTCGATGCGCGAGTACGGGATGGCTTCTTTTTTGAAGCAACTTTTTTCGTCGCAGGTGTTCTTTTTGTTTTTTTCTTGGTTACCATAGGGTATAAAAATGTATTACAAAAAAATAAAGTTGTTGTTAATAAAAGCGGTATTTACCCTTGTATTAACTCCTCAGCTCGGATGTGCGAGAGTGTTTCACTTCGCTTCACACTCTTACACATCGCTCGCTTTACGTCGCTAATAAAAAAATATTATTTCAAAGCATTGAGCTTTTTTGAAATATCCTGACATTTTCCCAACAAAGCGATCGACCGCTCTTTGTTATTTTCATGCTCAGCTTTTTTCAATTCGATCATAGTTCTTGAAAACTCTTCTTTTAATACCTCTTCATGAAAGTAGTTAAGCAATTCCCGTGCTTCATCTTCAAGACCATCCGCTCCATCATAATATGCTTCGGCTTCAAATATCCACTCCTCTGCTTCCACATCCGTGATATCAACGATTAGTGATGTCTGCTTATCGCCGACGATCTGCTCATAGTCCTTTCGCAGACGTTCGATATCAATTAATGGTTTTTTCGATTGCTCCTGCCAGAGTATTAACCCGACAAGCTTCCGCTCGATCAGTTTTTTTCGTGTCACAACGGGAACAAACGCGTCCTGTTTTTGCTCATCCGCTCGATGATAACCTCCCGATGCAGTGCGAGCTCGTTTAGCAAGATCATCCCAGATTGGCTCTTCTGATGGCATCTCAAGCACCCGAGCAACTTCAGAAACAAAGTGTGCTTGCCTCATTTTCTCCGAGAGCGCCGCAATATAAGGTAGAACTGTTTTGGACATCTCAAGACCAAGTGTACGCCGATCATGTCCGCGGGAAACAAGCAGTTCAATATAGTAATCAATGATGTGTTGCGCTCCGTTGATCAATTCCCTCCACTGCACACCGCCATCCTCGACAATAAGGTCTGCCGGGTCTTTTCCTTGTGGCAGAGGAACAATACGGACATTCATACCAAGCGCGAGCGCTGCGTCAATACCTCGCGCCGCCGCCTTCACTCCTGCCGCATCAGGGTCAAAGGCAAAGACAAGATTATCAGTAAAACGTTTGATCAGTTTCAGGTGATTATCAGTAAGCGCGGTCCCCGAGACGGCAACCGTATTTTTTACCCCCGCTTGATGCGACATCAATAGATCCATTTGCCCTTCGACAAGAACGCACTGATCTTCTTTTTTCATCTCCATACGCGCCTTGTCAAAACCATAGAGAACTCGTGACTTATCGTAAAGCTCAGTCGCCGGAGTATTAACATACTTGGCACCCCGATCACCTTCTTCAGAGCCAAAGATGCGACCGGAAAATCCGATCACCCGACCAGACGGATCAGTAAGCGGAAACATGATGCGTCCACGAAACCGATCATAGTACCCCTTTTTCCCCGGTATGACCAATCCTGTTTTTTCCATTTCTTTATCGGTAAACCCTTTACCCTTTAAGAACGAATGGAGTGTACTCCATGAATCTTGCGCATACCCAACCCGAAACTCTTTTGCGGTAACGCCGGACAATCCACGTCCTTTCAAATAGTCAATAACATCGCTCTCCTCTTTCAATCGAGCTTCAAACGATCGAGTAGCTTCTTCAAGTATCAAGAACGATGTACCGGTATCGGAACCCTTCTTCCGGTCGAACGCGTCGATCTTGATCCCGGCACGATCAGCAAGTGTTTTGAGCGCCCCACGAAAGTCCGTCCCTTCAATCTCCTCGACAAAACTAATGATATCTCCCCCTTTACCACACCCGAAACAATGATAGGTTTGTCGCGCCGGAGAAACAAAGAACGACGGAGTTTTTTCATTGTGGAATGGACACCGAGCCTTCAAGTTTCCCCCGGCGTTCTCAAGCTTCACATAGGTACCAACCACGTCGGTTATATCAAGCCGTGATTTGATTTGTTCAACAGTAGAAGACATACGAAGCTCTCCTTATTGTGTGGACCTTTATCACCACACGACACGACAATAACGAAATGTCGGATAACTGTATTCACCTCATAACACACGCAAACTCTTACGCATCTTTCCCCTCCCCCTCCTCTTCCTCATTCTCATCAAGAAACGCTTTCTCGCTCGCCCCTGTTCCTGCCGGGATAAGTCTACCGAGAATGACATTTTCTTTGAGTCCGCGAAGTGAGTCTTCCGTTCCACGAATAGCGGTTTCGATAAGTATGCGCGTCGTATTTTCGAACGATGCCGCAGAAAGCCAACTCTTGGTGGTCAATGCCACATCAGAGATACCAAGAACGATCGGCACCACCACAGCCTCTTCACCGCCCTGTTCTTTTGTTTTTGCATTCTCTTTATCAAGAACGGACTTGTCTATGACCGATCCGGCAATAAATCGAGTATCCCCCGCGTCTTTGACCCGAACACGAGCGAACATTTGCCGAACGATAACTTCGATATGCTTCTTACTGATCGAGGCACCTTGCAGTTCATAGATCCGGTTTACTTCATTCAAAATATAATCTTGAGTATCATCTTTCGTGCTGTACTTGAAGAGCTCAGAAATATTCGCCGATCCGTCGGTCAAGATATCACCTTTCTTGACAATATCACCAACCTTCACAAGTGGCATCCTCTTGATCGGTACCGCGTATTCCGCACGCTCCTTTCCTTTCGCCCTTCCGGTCGGATCACTAAGAACAACGATCTTTTTTTCATCTGTCGAGCTCTCTACCTCGATCACCTCACCATCACTAACACTGATAACCGCTGAGCTCTTTGGGATCTTACGCTCAAAGATCTCTTCAACACGAGGAAGACCTTGAGTAATATCCCCACCAACCGATGCAATACCTCCAGCATGGAATGTCCTCATGGTTAGCTGAGTACCCGGCTCGCCAATCGCTTGTGCCGCAACGATACCAACCGCCTGACCAATCTCGACGAGTTTATTACGCCCGGGATCGATACCGTAACAATGCTGGCATATTCCATAAGGCAATTTACACTTCAGAGGGGATCGCACGAAGGCTTCGGTCACTCCCGCCTCTTCTGCCATTTGAGCATCTTTTTTCGAGATGAGCGTACCTGCCTTGAGGAGCACTTTCCCCGATCCATCAGTAAGATTCTTTGCCAACATTCTTCCTCGTAAGTTCTTTGAGATCGGTGTTTCAAAACCGGCAAGATTTTGCTTCGTAACACGCTTCCCTTCTTTTTCGCCACAATCTTCTTCAGTAATGATCGCATCCTGCGAAACATCAACTAAACGTCTGGTCAAATATCCTGCTTTTGCGGTCTTCAGCGCAGTGTCCGCAAGACCCTTTCGTGAACCGTGAGTAGTAACAAAATATTCAATCGGCGAGAGTCCTTCTTTTGCCGATGGAATGATCGGAAAGTCGATTGTCCGTCCGGCAGTATTAACGATCAATCCTTTCATTCCCGCCATCTGGACGATCTGTGAGATCGATCCACGAGCGCCGGAGTGAAGCATGTCACTAACCGACCCATCTTTTATGAGTGCACCGGGAATGACTTTTTCGATCTGCTCGCGCATATCCTGCCACACAGTAATAACTTTCCTGAATCGCTCTTCATCAGAGAGCAACCCTTCATCAAATTGCCCTTGGATCACTTCGATCTTCTTTCGCGCCTCACTGATTATCTCTTTTTTCTCCTCTGGTACCGACACCTCATCGATCCCCCAGGTGATCCCTGATTGAGTGACATAACGATATCCGAATGCTTTTATTTTATCCAAAATATCCGGGGTCTTTTCCATCCCGTAGCGTGCGATGATGTCTTCGACGATCTCACCAAGTGCGCGTTTGTTTACCTCTTTGTTGATATAGGCAAAATCACTCGGCAGGATACTGTTAAAGAGCAGTCTCCCAACAGTCGTCTCAAAAAGTTCCCCTTGATACTCCTGATATTTCTGACTGTCAGTCGGCATAACTTTGATCTTCGATCGAAATCCAACCAGACCGAAATCATACGCAGTAATGGCACTGTTTGGATTAGGGAATGTTTTCCCCTCTCCAATCTCACCATCGATCATCTTGGTCATCCAGAAACACCCAAGAACAATATCGAGCTCCGGATTAACGATCGGATCACCGGTACCGGGTCCGAGTAGGTTTTTATTGGAAGCCATAAGCTCGCGTGCCTCCGCCTGTGCTTCATCAGAAAGCGGAAGATGAACTGCCATCTGGTCACCATCGAAGTCGGCATTGAACGCGCGACAAACGAGCGGATGCACCATTATCGCATCTCCTTCGATCAAGACCGGGTTGAACGCTTGAATACCCAAACGGTGAAGAGTTGGGGCACGGTTCAAAAGCACGTATTTATTCTTGATCACCTCCTCAAGGATCGCCCATACTTCTGGATGTCCTTCATCAACGATCTTCCCCGCGCCACGAATGTTGAATGCAAGTTCTTGTTCGAGGATCTTCGCGATCACAAAAGGACGGAAAAGCTCAAGTGCCATATGTTTCGGCATTCCACATTGATTCAACTTCAAGTCCGGTCCGACGATAATGACCGACCGACCGGAATAATCCACGCGCTTACCGAGCAAGTTCTGACGGAATAATCCCTGCTTCCCTTTGAGGGTATCGGCAATCGACTTAAGCGCACGTTTCTGCGCCCTACTGACCGCTGCGGTTTGAACACGTCGGATCGAGTTGTCGATGAGTGAGTCAACCGCTTCCTGCAAAATTCTTTTCTCATTGCGTAAAATCACTTCAGGAGCACCAATATCTTTGAGCTTTTTCAGTCGATTATTACGATTAATAACACGGCGGTACAGATCATTAACATCTGACGTTGCATGACGTCCGCCTTCAAGAGCAACCATCGGACGAAGCGCCGGTGGGGTCACCGGAATCACTGTCAAAAACATCCACTCCGGGCTGACGTTGGAAACGATAAGCGACTTGATCAAACCGAGTCGTTTTTTCAATTTTACCTTTTCAGCAGTTTTCGCTTTTTCCAGCCGTTCTTCAAGGATCTCTTTATAGCGGTGCAGATCGAGCTCACGGAAGATATTATAGATAGCCTCAGCTCCGATTCCCGCTTCAAAAGCAGTCCCGTACTTGAGGGAGTATTTTCCATAAGTCGCTTCATCGATAACATTACCCTCTTCAAGCTCCTGTACTTCCTTCTTAGCAGTCAACAATAATTCTTTGAGCTTTTCTTTGGAGCGCTCGTCATTCACCATTTTGACCTTTTCCTTATACTCACCATCGAGGCGCTTCAAGATATTTATTTTCTCAGCATCGTTGACATTGGTAATGATATACCCGGCAAAGTACACCACCTTTTCAAGATCAGCAACGGAGAGGTTGAGCAAGAGCCCTATTCGCGAAGGAACACCACGCAAGAACCAAATATGCGCAACCGGGCTGGCAAGCTCGATGTGCCCCATTCGCTCACGTCGTACGACTGATCGAGTAACTTCAACACCACATTTCTCACAGGTGATCCCTTTGTAGCGGATCCGCTTGTATTTACCGCAATAACATTCATAATCCTTTTCCGGACCAAAGATGCGCTCGTCAAAAAGACCGCCACGCTCACTGCGTTGAGTTCGATAATTGATCGTCTCCGGCTTGGTTACCTCTCCGTATGACCACTCTTTAATCCTCTCCGGGGAGGCAAGCTTAAGAACGATCGAATCGAAATCTTTTATTTTCCCTTTTGTCATATTCATAGGATTATTGAGTGTTAAGCTCGACTATTATTGCTGCCAATTCGCTCATCGTGTTTTTGCAAGATAACATCAAGTGACAATCCGCGCAGATTGTACAAGAGGACATTGAATGATTCCGGCGTGTTTGTTTCATTGATCTTGTTACCTTGAACGATCGCATCGAACGCGCGTGAACGGCCGATGACATCATCCGATTTAATAGTGAGCATCTCGCGGAGCGTATAGGCGGCACCATACCCTTCGAGTGCCCAAACCTCCATTTCTCCGAAACGCTGACCACCTCCTTGCGCCTTTCCGCCAAGTGGCTGTTGAGTAATAAGCGAATACGGCCCGATCGATCGCATGTGGATCTTATCTTCAACCATATGATGCAGTTTGAGCATATACATATAACCAACCGCGATATCCTGCTCAAACAACTGTCCGGTCCGTCCATCGAGGAGTTTCATTTTCCCATTCGAATTAAATCCGGCTTCTTCAAGTTCTCCTTTTATCTCATCAACTGTCGCACCCATGAACGCCGGAACGATCGCTTGGTAATCAAGTGTATGCGCGGCAAGACCGAGATGCAGTTCAAGGATCTGCCCCAAGTTCATACGAGAAGGAACACCGAGTGGTGTCAAAATAACATCAACCGGTCGTCCGTCTTCCATGAACGGCATATCCTCTTCCGAAGGAACTGTTGAAACAACACCCTTATTTCCGTGTCGCCCCGCAAGCTTATCGCCAACGGTCACACTGCGCAATTCTGCCATTTCAATATGAATTCTCTTTATGATCCCCGATTCGAGATTGTCACCATGATCGCGTGAGAATACTTTTACCCCGACAATGCGACCACGTTTTCCATGGGGCATGCGCAACGAGGTATCTTTCACATCACGCGCTTTTTCACCAAAGATCGAGCGCAAAAGACGTTCCTCGGGAGTCAATTCAGTTTCGCCCTTTGGAGTAATTTTCCCGACCAGTATGTCACCCGGCTGCACTTCAGCGCCGATGCGAACAATACCGTCTTCGTCCAAATCTTTCAGTTTTGATTCTCCGACATTCGGGATATCGTGCGTCGTCACTTCCGGCCCCAGCTTGGTATCCCGAACGTTGACCGTGAACTCATCCATGTAGATATTCGTAAACCGGCCATCTTTCACCACCCTTTCCGAAAGAACGATTGCGTCTTCATAGTTCGAACCATTCCACGACATGAACGCGACGAGCATATTTTGCCCAAGCGCGATCTGTCCACCGTCGGATGACGACATATCTGCAAGAAGGTCACCTTTCTTTACTTTTTGCCCTAATGAGACGACCGGTCGCTGATGGAATGAAGTGAAGTTGTTTGTACGTGAATAGTTCACCAGGTCATAGGTGTGTTTTTCTTTGCTTCCTTTGAGAACGATCTTTTTCGCATCAACCGCTTCGATCGTCCCGTCTTCAGAAGCAAAGATGATCCTTCCGGTATCACGAGCGGCGCTCTCTTCCATGCCGGTCGCCACCAACGGCGCTTCCGGAAGGATGCTCGGTATCGCTTGTTTCTGCATGTTCGATCCCATAAGCGCACGGTTTGCATCATCGTGCTCGAGGAACGGGATCATTGAAGCTGCAATAGAGAAAGCTTGCCCCGGCGCAACATCGATCAGATCGACTTCGTCACGACTAACCAACTTCGGGGTCGTCCTTGACCGGACCTCGACATTCTCATCGGAGATCATGCCAGATGCATCATAACGTGTCGCCGCATGAGCGATCGTGTATTGCTCTTCTTCAAGCGCGTCAAGATACACGATCTCATTGGTGATCTTTCCTTTCTTGACCTTTGCGTACGGGGTTTCGATAATTCCAAAATCATTGACACGAGAATAGACCGCAAAACGTAAAATAAGACCGATATTCGGACCTTCAGGCGTATGGATCGGACAAAGACGCCCATAGTGCGACGAGTGAACGTCACGAACATCAAGACCCGCACGCTCGCGAGTAAGACCGCCCGGACCAAGCGCCGAGAGGGTTCGTAAGTGCTCGATCTCGTTCAAAATATTGTCCTGCCCCATGAACTGTGAAAGTTGGTTCGTTGCAAAAAACTCTTTGATCCGCGCCTGTAGAGGACGAGGACTAATAAATTGTATTGGAAGAACCGTATCCGACTCGATCGTGGACATACGATCTTGAATATTACGCTTGATTTGCGACATACCAACACGCAATTTCTGTTGGAGTAATTCACCAACAGCTCGAACACGTCGTGAACCGAGATGGTCGATATCATCAGGAGTAGCGTTCGGCGTTGCATTCAATTTCGCGATGTGAGCAATAATCATTATCAGATCATCGCTCGTGATCGTTCGGTTATCGGCAAGAGTTTCCTTGTCTGTTTGTTTACCAAATCGCTTGTTAAATTTGAAACGACCGACCTCAGAAAGGTCGTAGCGGTCCTTACTAAAGATCGAATCAATAAATTCTTTGGCATGTTCAGGAGCAACAAGCTCACCATCACGCAAACGCTTATGGATCTCAACGTATGAATTTTCAACCGTCTTCGCGGTATCTTTTTCAAGAGTTGCTTCGATCTGTGCACGTGCCTCCGGATCCGCAAAGGCGGTGAGGATTTCCTTATCATCCTTCATCCCAAGCGCTCGCAATAAGAAAGTAACAGGGAATTTTCGTTTTTTGTCGATCCGCACATAAATCGTTCCATCAGCATCTGATTCGAACTCCACCCACGCGCCACGCGATGGGATGATCTTCGCACCAAAGCGCTTCTTCCCTTTCACCTCTTTCATAATGAACGAGACTCCGAACGATCGGGCAAGCTGAGGAACGATCACACGTTCAACACCATTGATAATGAATGTTCCATGCGACGTCATCATTGGAAAGTCCGCCATAAAGATCTCTTGATCCTTTTCCGTATCAAGAGTCTTATTCTTCAGTCTGATCACCGCGCGAAGCGGAGCTTCGTAGGTTAATTTATTATCTTTCGCGTAGTACTCGTCGTATTTCGGTTTTCCCAACTCGAAACTAACAAATTCAAACTCGAATTTCTTTTGTGAATAATCAGCGATTGGAGAGAATTCACGAAACACTTCACCAATCTTTTCGTCTATGAGCAGTTGATAAGATTTGAGCTGCGTTTCCACAAAATTGGGAAACTGCACCATCGGCTCCTTATATCTGCTGAAATATTTTTTCGTTTTCATGCAAACAAAAATTCCAGGGTAAAAACCCCTATAGCTAATAAGTAATAACTAGTTTGTGCTTACTATCAACAAAATAACACGAGAAACTAGCACGCTATCAAAATACTCCAACAGTAACTCAATCTTTGAGAATTGTCAGAGAGTATACCGCTCCTATTTTTTTTGTCAATACTGTGGATAAATATGCCGGGAAATCGCCAAAAAACGCGCTCAAGCGATCAATTGCCTCGCGATCGGTTGAACCCTTTCCGCTTCTTTTTCCAATCTTCGATCTTTGCATGATCGCCAGAAGATAAAACTTTCGGAACACGGTATTTTTTACCTTTATGAACAAAAACCTCCGGACGTGTGTACATTTCACTCGACGACACACGTGACTCTTCGATCGATCCACTCTCCCCAAGAACACCCGGTAGGTGACGAGATACGGCGTCCATCACCACCATCGCGGGCACTTCCCCGCCGGTCAATACGTATGGACCCACGGAAACATCCTCAGCGTGCAATATTTTTTTCACTCGTGCGTCAATTCCTTCGTAGCGACCCGAGATAAGAATTATGTTCCGATATTTTTTCGCCAACCGTGCCGCGTACTCGTTCGTGAACTGTTTCCCCGAAGGAGAAAGAATGATCACTTTGACACTCTTTTTGCGCCCACGCGCTTTTGCCGCCGCCGCAAGGATCGGCTGTGCTTGCATGACCATCCCCGGTCCACCCCCATACGGGCGATCATCTACTTTCCGATGCTTATCTTTCGTAAAGTCACGCGGATTGTAGAAATTAACTTTGACCAAGCCTGCTTTCAGGGCACGCCCAAAAATCGACTCGCGAAGATACGCGACAATACTGTCGGGGAATAATGTTATTACATGAAATGTCATGGTGATCAATGTAGCAAAAACGCGACGTTCAGACAACAAAAACACTGGGGTGTGACCTGTTTATCCTTTTCGCTTTTTATAAGATCAAAAACCGCCCCGCCACACACATGGCGGGACGGGGCGGTTCTTTCCGAGAAAAGAGAAGTTACACTTTCAGATCTTCCATCGCCTGGTCAACACTGTCTGCGGAGTTTGTAGAGTCTGCAGATTCTGCAGAGCCACTTCCACTGCGTGAACCTCCTTCCGGTTCATTGATCTTGAGATTCACTCGTGCGTTGTTCTTCATCCCAACAACGCGGAGAAGCGTACGGATCGCCTTGGCAGTATTGCCCGATCGTCCGATAACTTTTCCCATGTCGTCCTTGTTGACATCGAGTGTGATGAGAACCCCCATCTCGTCGACATCACGCTTGACTTTCACATCGTCAGGATTGTCAACCAGTGACTTAACTACATACTCAAGAAATACTACGTCGTCTTCTTCATTCATTGCAGTTTTATAGTTAAAAACTTTCCATGCAGCTGCTCGACCATTCATCAAACTGCTTCCATTATTGTATAAAACCTGTGTAGATAGTCAAGATAGAATAAAAGCAGTATGTAGTTTGAGAGGTTGTCATCAATAAACTTTTTTCAAGGATCAATAGAATATTTTGAACGTCTTCGTCGTAATGGGATCGATCATAGATGAGGGTCAAACATAAGAGAAATCACCTCCCGTAACACCAAACGAGCATATATCGTAATATATGCTCGTTTGGTGTTATCTTCTTATTGTTCTTCAAGCGCGTTATTCTTTTGCCGGTTTTTCTTCTCCGTCATCTGATGGAGTAGATTCTTCTTTTTTCGGTTCCGGCGCGGGCTCGGTCTCTTTTGGTGCTTCATCTGCGGTTACTTCCTTTTCCTCTTTCTCCTCTGTGGAAGTAGCCTCCTCTGTGGATCCTTCATCTGCTGACGACTTCTCGTCTTCTGTCTTTTCTTTCACAATCGGACTCTTCTTGGGAAGGACATTCACTTTCTCTCCCTTGATCACCTTCTCCGCAACAAAAAGATTATGCACGGTGGAAGAGAGCTGTGCGCCAACCGATATCCAGTGGAGAGCGCGCTCTTTATTGATCACCGGAGACCCTGCTCGGGCATTGTACGAACCAAGCACCTCAACGTGGTTGCCGCTTTTGGGACCGGTGCGAGAATCAACAACAACCAGTCGAAATGACGGATCGTTCTTTCTTCCCACTCGCTGTAATCGTATCTTTAACATTGGCTGGAATACTAACAGAACGGCAGGGAAAGGTCAACTCGACGCATCAAATCCACCTCAACAGAGGTAAAAGTGGAAAAACTCTACGAGACATAGCGACGGAAAAACGATTCGCGCAAGGTCGACGCGGACAAAAAATGAACAGCGTCTATGGTGTCATCATGGTATGATAAACTAGATGTGGTTATAATGTCATGGTTAAATGATTTGACACACCTGAACGGCAAATACACTGTTGGAATATGGACGTAGCCACACAGAGGCGCTACAATACTTACATACTTACAATACATACTTCTATGAATTATTCCTATCTAGCAGGAAACATCACCACCCGCGCGCCAATCGCCATACCATCGCAGTATTTGTGGAGTGGCTTTTTGATCGTGATCCTCATGTTTGTGATACTGAGCGCTATCCTCGCTTATCACTGGGTCACCTACGGATATAAACAGAAACGAACCAAATTGATCGGCACCATCTACCTTATCGGCTCATTCACTTTTATCATTATTGCTACAATGGCACTCATCGCGTATAGCTCATCACTATGATCAAACTTGATAAAGACGAGAAAATATTACTTGAGATACGAAAGCACTGGTTCATTCTCTTGACCGAAACATTCTTTCTTCTCTTCCTTGCCGCTATCCCGTTTGTCCTTTTTACCGGAGTGAGCCTTACTCACGTCTTACGTTTTATAACAGTGGAAGGAAGCGGAACATCGATCTTCGTTGCCCTCTCATGTATATGGTTACTTTTTGTTTGGCTCACATTCTTTGTTATCTGGACAGATTACTATCTTGACATCCTGATCATCACCAGCAAAAAAGTGATCGATATTGAACAAAAAGGACTTTTCTATCGCGATGTCTCAACCTTCCGCCTCGACAAGATCCAAGACATCACGGTCAAAGTAAGTGGACTCATTCCAACCATGCTTCATTTTGGTAATCTCTATATCCAGACAGCAAGTGAAGAACAATCATTTGCCGCCATAGGGATTCCACATCCGGACAGGATCAAGTGGCAGATCCAAGACGCACAGAACAATGAGGTTGATGCCCTGCGCGAGATGTGGATGAAAGGAAGATAGCAAACGCCCCGACGAGAGACAACAAAGAAAAAGGGCGGCACTCGGGTTTAAGAACCCAGGTACCGCCCTTGCTTCATACACACAATTTTACAACTTCGGCGGATTGTCGATGACCTCGTCAGCAAGACCGAACGCGACCGCTTCTTCGGCGGAAAATGTTCGCTCGGCGTTCATTGCCAGAATGATCTCCTCCAGAGGCTGTCCGCTACGCTCGGCGAAGATCGTATAGATCCTCTGCTGGCGCCGGAGATAGTAGCCGAGCTGTGAAAACACCCGCTCGTCATCAATGACCATTGATTCCTTAACCAGTCGGGCAACGAGCCGAACCTTGCACTCGTTGTTATGGATCATGACCTCGGCATGCCGAGCGATCATTCGCCGGCGACACACCTGCAAGATCACACTCGCCATCGAGTTCGCAAACCCGACCACAACACCGTCGACAGGCACACCCGACAGACGGATCATATCGCAAATATCGAGCCCATCGCGAGTGTTCCCGCCGGGGCTCTTGATATAGAGCGTTACCGGCTCGCTCCTATTGCTCGCCCGCAAGCGAAGCAATGCCTCGCCTACTTGATCGGCAGTACGGTCGTTGATACTGCCATGCAATACGATAATTCGCTCATGGAAAAGAGCGCTCTGAAAACTTTCCATCGTGGACCTCCTTTGTTTCGCCTCACGGCTTTTATGTGTGGATTATGAAATTGTGGTGTGCTATACTAGAGTAAGCACTACCATTATTAATGGTAGTTGTCAAGTGACACATTTTTGCGTCCACATTATCAATTAAAAATAATAATCTTATGGCACAAGAAGGAGTACCGGGTGGCGGACAAATAAACGCTACTCCTGGAGATGATGGCACCACAGGGACACCCCGTCCACCGAAAGGCGAACAAGGTAAAGCACCGCACGAGCAAGGCAACAATGTACATATAAACCCAGATGGTACCATTGAAATAGACAAGAATCTAAAACCGCCGAAGTGGGACAAGGAATAAAAGACGAGAGTGAGATATTCTCTCCAGCCAAAGAAACAAACTCGCTTGTGAGCGAGTTTGTTTCTTCTCAAAAGTATTTTCATGAAAAAACAACATTCAATACACAACGACACACACTTCGTCGGCACGATCCGGATCACCGCGCGAGGGGAAGGATATGTCTCCCCCACCGGCGACCGAGCCGACAGTATCAAAATAGAGCATTTCGATCTCAATACAGCCCTCAACGGAGACACCGTGCGTGTCTTTCAGCATCCCAAGAAAAAAAACGAGAGAGGCAACTTTGCGGGGCAAGGCGAGGTAGTAAAAATCGTTAAACGAGCAAAAGAAATATTTTCCGGCGTGCTGGAAAAAGATGATGGGTCGTGGTTCTTGGTGCCCGACGATCAGAAAATGTATATCGATATTCTTA
>Ga0114931_10003796_pt1 | contig 19037 bp, 15 predicted proteins | sample 2SBtaG_FD_89579 | JGI IMG/M metagenome (GOLD analysis project Ga0114931, IMG submission 89579) | Deep subsurface microbial communities from Kolumbo volcano to uncover new lineages of life (NeLLi) - 2SBTROV14_V59a metaG | ecosystem: Environmental > Aquatic > Marine > Volcanic | place: Kolumbo...
GCTGCGCAAAGCCTGCAACGAAGAGACACGCGAGTTTGATTTCGGCCGTTCGAGTCGTGGTGTGGGGACGTATCGTTTTAAGAAGCAGTGGGGGGCGGGGGAGAAGCAGTTGTATTGGTATGAGATGACCATGAAAAATGAACCCCCTAGGGTGAATAATACTCCTCATAGGTTTGGCAAGATACTCTCTGATGCCTGGCGGCATTTTCCCGTAGGTGCCAGCAGGCTGTTCGGACCTGCCATAAGAAGGTACCTAACCCAGTAGACCCATTGTGAATGTGACCTCCGAACTTCAATTTTGGATGAAAGCGTGATAAAAATGAAACAGGCCGCTCGAATAAGCAAATCTAAATTAATGTCCAGGTCCATTGCTTTGACGATTGGCTGGTGTGCGTGCACGTTTCTCACCTCGATTCCTCAGTTTCGTGCTACGCTAGCAGCCCCGTTGGTCGTGACTGATACTGAGGCAACCGGTGAGGTTGCGTATGTGATGGCCGGCGGAAGTTCCGCGTACAAAGAACAATTGTCCGCAGGGGCCGACTTGTGGCACATGGGGCGGGTACAAAAAGTTATTCTAACCGAAAATGACCAACCGGGTTCGTATAATTTTATGTATCATCGGAATTGGACCGTGACGGAATGGGGAATCGATTTATTGCAGTGGTTGGGGGTTCCAGCACGTAATATTGAAATTATTAAACTCGACGACGAGGGGAAATTCGGCTCCCTTAGAGAGGCAAGAAACGTGGCGAAGCACATAGCCGGTCGCGTGCACGGGCTGGTCGTGGTCACCTCCGCGGCCCATACGAGAAGAAGCCTCCTGGCTTTCAAGCGCACTTTACCCAACACAATATCAGTCGTCTCATATGCCGCATCGTCATTTGCTGATAGCGCTGAAAGGTATCGCCCTCTTTGGCTGGAATATCTCAAGTTGGGTGTTTATGAGCTGTTTGCATAGTCACCCCAAATTTGCGGGATGCACGTTTCGTACGGATTTTTATTGGATTGCGACCCACCAGCGTTGTCGGCACAACCTTTCGCCCCTTGTCTTTCTAACATATTAAGCTGCTATGCCAACAGTCGACATTTCCTTTGTTATCCTTACATGGAATTCGGAAGCCTACCTGAGCTGCTGCCTTGAGTCAGTTCTCAACAACTCGACAGCAAGTATGTTTCAACAAGAGATTTTCGTCGTAGACAACGGGTCAAAGGACGGAACGAAACGCATCATTGAAGCCTTTCGTCGCCGTTCGACCCATCCCATGACCGCCATCTATCTTCAGAAAAATCGAGGGACGACGTACTCACGAAACCTTGCGCTGAAACGGGCCAAAGGTAAGTTCATTGTCATCATGGATTCGGATATCCAGATAACGCACGGTGCTCTGGAGACACTAATCGAAGTTATCGATGGCGATGCAAACATCGGATTGGTGGCGCCGAAGCTGATTTATCCAAATGGCAAGATACAGAAATCGACGGATAGATTTCCGACCGTGGGTTCGAAACTCAAAAGATTCTTCCTGTTGCGACAGATCGAACGGTCTATGTTACAAAACCCTGGCAGACAGACAGTCGATTATGCTATTTCTGCTTTTTGGGTTCTGCGAAAATCCATGCTGGAAAAAGTTGGCTATCTAGATGAAAACATTTTCGTTGCCCCGGAAGATGCAGACTACTGTCTTAACATTTGGCGGCAAGGTCATCGCATCATTTACATTCCCGATGCAGTTGCGATTCACAAAGCCCAGGAACTTTCTCGCGGAATTGGTATGAACAAAGCCAAATACGAACATCTGCGAGGCCTGTACTACTATTTCAAGAAACATAATTATTGGTTTTTTGCTCCAAAACCGAGATGTGCCTGGCGTGCCTGAATTGAAGACCTGGCATATCGTCCCTGCAAGGCTCTCTTTCGTACCTACTCACGTTTGTCCGAGAAACCCCTTTTTCAAAAAAAACCATCCTCAGTCATGTGTGGAATCGCGGGTAAAATAAATTTCAACGGTGAGCCAGTACCTCCCGCTTTACTTAAGGCGATGTGTGATGTCATCCGTCATCGGGGGCCTGACGACGAGGGCTTCTACAATCAGTCCGGGGTTGGTTTGGGCATGCGCCGGCTCAGCATTATCGACGTTGCCGGGGGTCAGCAGCCTGTTCATAACGAGGATAAAACGGTTTGGGTGGTTTTTAACGGCGAGATTTACAACCATCTGGAACTTCGGGAAGAACTGAGAAAGAAGGGCCACCGATTCGAATCGAGGGTTGATACTGAAGTCATCGTTCATCTGTACGAAGAATACGGCGAAGAATTCGCCTCTCGATTGAATGGTATGTTTGGGATTGCATTGTGGGATATGCGACGAAACTCTCTGGTCCTGGTAAGGGACCGAATAGGGATAAAGCCTTTAAGCTACTGTCAGATTGGAAGCACCTTTCTTTTCGGATCTGAAATAAAATCTATTCTGGTTGATCCGCTTGTTCCACGTGATCTCGATTTGCAGGGTCTCGACACCTATTTTACATTCGGTTACATTCCGGCGCCGTTTTCTATTTTCAAGAAGATTAGAAAGCTGCAACCGGGGCATTTGCTTATTGCAAAAGGTGGTAACGTACAAGTGCGGCAGTATTGGGATGTGCAGCCCACAAAGAGCGGAAAGATCGAAAGTGAAGAATACTACCGGGAACGAATTCTTAGCCTCCTGAAGAAATCCGTGCAGCGCCGCCTGATGAGCGATGTTCCGCTTGGAGCATTCCTGAGCGGAGGCGTGGACTCCAGTGCCGTAGTTGGTCTCATGAGCCAGGAAATGGACCAGCCCGTTAAGACTTTTTCCATCGGGTTTGAAGAAGATGACTACAGTGAACTTCCGGATGCCAGGCGAGTGGCGAATCATTTTGGGACCGAGCACACGGAACTGATCGTTCGGCCCGATGCGTTGGACCTTCTACCGAAACTTGCCGCCGGATATGATGAGCCGTTCGCGGACTCTTCAGCGATTCCGACCTATTACGTCTCACAATTGGCCAGGCAACATGTGACGGTGGCCCTGTCAGGAGATGGTGGCGACGAGCTGTTCGGTGGATATTCCCGCTACGTTGATGACCGGAGGGATGCCATTTTTTCAAAGCTGCCCCTATCGTTTCGGTGCAATGTGCTTGGCATGATCGGCAAGAGAATGCCTGAAAACACACGTTTTAAGAAGTACCTGCAATACATCGCCAAGTCTGATGAACACCGGTATTTTCAGCGTGTCGGGCTCTTTGATGGCCAATGGCGAAGGGGGCTTTACAATCACGATTTTCGCGTCCAGCTAAATGGAGGGGACTCGCAAGCTTGGGCCCTGGATTATGTGAACCGTTTGTCGGGTGCTTCTCATGTAGAACGATTCTTGTATCTTGACTTAAAAACCTATTTGCCTTTTGATATTCTCACAAAGGTCGATGTCGCGAGCATGATGAACTCATTGGAGGTTCGGGTACCGCTGCTGGATCATGAATTTGTTGAGTTTACAGCAACCATTCCGGTGGAGATGAAAATCGTTGGCCGGCAACAGAAACACATTTTCAAGAATGCGCTTGCAGCGATCATTCCTTCTCATGTTTTTGAAAAGCGAAAGCAAGGTTTTGCGACTCCACTCAAACACTGGTTCCGAACGGAACTCAGAGAATTCACCCAGGATACATTTGCCAGTGTGGCATTCAAGCAGAGGGGTTTGATTTCCACCGAGTTCATCTCTGATATTTTTTCAAGGCATTTGCAGCGCAGAGATGATTACAGCGAATTAATCTGGTCCGTACTTGTGTTTGAGATGTGGTGTCAGAAAATACTCGATTGTGAATCGGAGTATCGTTACGCAGCCTAATGAGCTAAATGAAACCCTTGGCTCATGCACGCCATCAGTGACCGCCGTCAATATCGCTCATATTGTTTATTCTTTCGGTATTGGCGGAATGGAAAACGGCATTGTCAACCTTGCAAATCATATCGATTCTAGAAAATTCAGGCTGCGGATTTACTCATTGAGAAACGAAGCCGAGTCCTTAGCGAGAATCAAGAATCAATCCGTCCCTTTTTCATACTTTCCCAAACGAAAGGGAAACGACCTTACCCTTCCCTTCAGGTTGGCGAAGGCAATAAAAAGTGATGATGTCGACGTCGTGCACACCCACGGCTGGGGTACTTTTCTCGAAGGTCTGATGGCTGCGAGATTGGCCGGAGCCAAGGCCGTCATTCATGGTGAACATGGCATCTTCTTGTTAGACAAACAGCGCAGGAAGACAACATATAAAATATTTTCTCGACTAGTCGACCAATTCTTGACAGTCAATGAACATCTTCGTCAATTGTTGGTCGGACAATTTGCAATTCCTGGAAACAAGGTTCGTGCTATCCACAATGGCGTCGATACGGAACACTTCTGTCATATTGAGAGACTTGGAAATAGATTAAGAGATCAATTAGCACTCCCAAAAGAAACGGTCCTTATCGGCACTGTAGGACGCTTCTGCATAGAGAAGGATTACGCTACCCTACTCGACGCTTTTGCCCTTCTCGTCAAGAAGACCCCGGAAGTTGTTTTGCTTCTGGTGGGCGATGGACCCTTGCGTTGTGAGCTTGAGGCTAAGGCTGAAAGCCTGAACCTGAGCAAGAAAGTCATCTTTTTTGGTGCAAGTGACGACATTCCAGGGCTCCTAAACTCCATGGATGTTTTCGTTCTTACTTCCACACACGAAGGACTTCCCAACACGATCCTTGAAGCTATGAGTGTTGGCCTGCCCGTAGTAGCCACACGTGTCGGTGGAATTCCGGAAGCTGTTCTTGATGGTGAAACCGGGCTGCTGGTGGAGCCGGGCAATCCAGTGGAAATTTCAGCAGCCTTGGGGAAAATTATTCTTTCGGTGTCTTTGAGAGAGACCCTCGCCAGGGCCGGCCATCTGCGCGTGCGCAGCAAATTTAGCCTGGCGCGGATGGTTAAGGGTTACGAAGACGCATATGCGCAATGCCTTGTGAGTAAGGGATTAAAAGATCCCTGAGTGTCCGGTTTAGCAAAAATTCAAGGTAGATAAATGCCAATTAAACAGCCGACTAGAGTGTTCTTATCCAGTCCAAGACTTGGAATCCCACAAATCCTTGAGTTGTCATGCCCGAAGTCTTTTAATCGGGCATCCAGAAAAGTGGCAGGTGGATCCCTGCTGAAGTTTGTCCCCGCATGTCGTAAGCGGGGAACATGCAGGTTCACAACCCCGCGTTTTATGGCGGGGGACGACAACAGGACTTGCTGTATTTTTACAAGTTTGGCTACCAACCGCTCCGCAAAAACCTTAACCGGACACTAGTGATAAGATCTAAAAAGGGGTCACAGCCAGCCACTAATACGGTTAAGTGATGAAGAAGTCGAGGCTGTGTTAAAGTACGCTTCAATCAAAGCTTGTAGAATTTATGGGGAGTTCTTCAATGACACCTTTTCTTGATTAGAATATGTACCGCAATCACCATGACCACTGATTTTGCACCTACGGCAATTGACTTGCAGCGACTCTTCGAACTGAAATATGGTGTAGCTCCGAAGCTGGGCTGGGGACCTGCAATGCGTCGGAAATTTAACTATTTCTTCCCGGACGACTACTATGAAGCTTTGGTTTGTAATCTTGTTGACGAGAACACATCCTGGCTGGATGTCGGTTGTGGCCGGAACCTCTTTCCCTCAAATCGAGAGTTGGCCCGCTCCCTTTCGGAAAGATGCAAGCTTTTGGTGGGGGTCGAACCAGACCCCAACATCCAAGAGAACGAATTCGTGCATGAAAAAGTACAGTGTTCGCTTGAAGAATTTCGCATCGATCGCACGTTTGACCTCATAACCATGAGAATGGTAGTGGAACACATTGAGAATCCCGCGGAAGTTATGGCAGCACTGCAGCGGTTGACGAAACGTGGCAGCAAAATCGTTATCTACACCGTTAATAAGTGGTCGCCAGTACCTCTGGTCACAAGAATGCTCCCGTTTGGCCTACACCACTTTGTAAAACATCTCTTTTGGCAAACGGTGGAGAGAGATACTTTTCCCGTAAAATATCTAATGAACACTAAAGTACACTTAGAAAAAATATTTCAGACGATTAATTGTGCTGAAGTCTATTTCTCCTATCTTGAGGACTTAAGCATTTTCGCGCGTTGCAAGTCTTTCTGTTATGCAGATCTTTACTTGAGGAAACTGTTACATAAAATCGGATTGAACCACCCGGAACGTAACTTACTAGGGGTCTACCAGCGGGTTTAGTTGCCAGATGCAGCGAGTATTGTTCATAGCCTATTTTTATCCACCACTTGCCGTGAGCGGTTCGCTTCGAACTTTGAGTTTTAGCCGTTGTCTGCCAGATTTTGGTTGGGAGCCGATTGTCTTAACTGTCAATCCTGAGACCGTTTATCCAGCTATCAATTACGACCTCACCTTGGCCGCGGATATGCCGCCATCCATAAAAGTGAACCGAGTGAATGACAGCAATCCCATCGCCAGATTAATAGCACTACGCAACCGTCTCAAGCGGACGAGGGTTATGGACCAGGGTCCGAGATTTCTGGAAGAATCACCAGTAAGAACTGAGGGAGGGAAACACACCTTAGTCAGGAGTAAACTGAATTCGCTGCAGTCGGCTTTATTCGAATTTCCTGATCATCAAAAATTTTGGCGTTCACCTGCCCGCGGGAAAGGTCGTACGTTGATAAGGGACTGGCAGGTGAATGCAATTTACGCCACCGGCAGTCCCTGGACCAGCCTTCTGGTGGGCGCTGAGCTCGCTCAGGAATTTTCGCTCCCTTTTGTTGCAGATTTTCGTGATCCCTGGACGGACAACCCATATTCTATCTTATCCAAAATACAGACTCAGCGTGCGCGAGTTCTTGAGGAGAAGGTGTGCGAAACGGCCGCGAAGGTGGTGGCCAACACCGCTGAACTCGCTCAGACGTTCCGAGCGAAATATCCGAGAATGGCTGAGAAATTCCTGGCCATTACCAACGGGTTTGATTCCGCTGCTTTTCAAGACAAAACTTATCGCCGGAAACCGGAGAAACGTCCGAATGCGTCCGCAGATTCCAGGCTTGAACTTTGTCATTTCGGGTCTGTCTACAGTAACCGCAATCCGTACTTTCTTTTGCAGGGCCTGCAAGAACTTGTGCATGAGAAGAATCTCAGCCCTGGGGATGTTCTCCTGCGGTTCGTTGGTCACTGGCAGGTCCAGGACGATAAGTGTGAAGAACTGGCTGCCGAATTGGAGCGCGGCGGGTTTATCCGGCGTGAACCTCAATTACCACATGGCGAGTGTTTAATAGAGATGCAGCAGTCCTCGATTCTTCTGCTTTTACAACCTGATTCGCACTTGCAGATCCCTGGCAAGCTTTACGAGTATATCGCCACGGGCAAGCCTGTTGTCTTAATCGGCGGAAAAGGTGCGACGGCCAACCTTGTCCGCGAGCATCAACTGGGTCTATGCTGCGAGAATGAACCTGGGAGGATCAGAGATTTTCTTACAAGTCTTTTGACCGGCCAGGCGTCTGCCTTGCTTCCACCAACTGACTCCGTGCAGAGATTCAATTATTCCCATCTGACACAAAGAATGGCCAATGTTTTCAATTCAGTGAGCTGCAATCCGACCACAGAACCCGCGTTCAATTCCTCAGAGCTTTCATGTGTGGAATAGCCGGAATATTTAACTACAGATCGATGGCCCCGGTGCCGGCATACACCATCGGGCGTATGCTGAGTGTTCTCGAACATCGCGGTCCGGATGGCGCCGGCATGCACATCGACGGAGCACTTGGCTTTGGGCATCGGCGATTAAGCATTCTCGATCTCAGTGAGCGCGGGCGGCAACCGATGTTGACGCCGGATGAGAGATTTGCAATCACTTATAATGGTGAAATTTACAATTATCTCGAGCTTCGAAAGGCCCATTTTTCTAGTGAAGCCTTGACGAGTGAGACAGACACCGAGATCATTCTTAACCTCCTTGCGCGTCGTGGCCTTGCCAGTTTGTCCGAATTCAACGGCATGTTTGCCCTGGCGTTCTGGGATGCTGAAGAGAAAACGCTCAGTTTGGTGCGTGACCGGCTTGGCATCAAGCCCATCTACTATGCCTTAACTGATGCCGGTATTGTCTTCGCTTCGGAAGTTAAGGCCATTCTGGCCACAGAGATTGTCCGGCCGGAGGTCGAGCCGAAGCGGGTCGACCAGTTCATGACTTTTGGCTACATCCCCGGGGAAAACACTTTGTTTAAAGGGATTAAGAAAGTTCTACCGGGAACGTGGCTGCGGGTGGGTTCAAATGGAATCGAGCAGCAAACATACTGGGACATCAACTTTGAGCCGGATTTGGATAGAAGTGAAGCAGCAACCTGTGCGGAGCTTCTGGACCTGCTTGCAGACTCGGCGCAACTACGTTTGCGTAGCGATGTTCCGGTCGGTGTTTTCTTAAGTGGCGGTCTGGACTCGAGTACAACGGTCGCACTCCTGGCCGAAAGCGGCGCTGCTAACCTGAAGACTTTCTCCGTCGGCTATAAGTGTGACGACGAATGCGATGAGACTGACTATGCGCGTATTGTTGCCCGGCGATTCGGCACCGATCACCATGAACTTTTCCTCGATCCCGATGATTTCATCGGGATGATTCCAAAATTTATTTGGCACATGGACGAGCCAGTGGCCGAGTCCGCGGCTATTTCGTTGTACTACATTTCAAAATTACTGCGCGAACACGTGGTAGTGGCTTTGTCCGGTGAAGGCGCGGACGAGCTTTTCGCTGGCTATGATATCTATCGTTATATGCAATTGCTGGAAAAGTACCGGGCCATTCCCAACTCACTACGTGCGAATCTTTTAGATCCGCTGATGCTAAAACACGGTAGCACAAAAGTAAAAAAATATGTAAGACTTTCCCGGAAATGTCTGGAGGAACGCTACGTCGGCGTCTCATTGCACGAAACATGGTACAAGGACTTTCTCTACAACCCGGATTTTCGCGCGACGATCAATGGCAACGGCTCCAGGCCATTGAGCTCTTATTATCAGCGTACCGCCGGTCTGGATGCGCTGAGTCGCATGCAGCATGTCGATCTTAAATCGTGGCTGGTTGACGATCTGCTCATCAAGGCGGACAAAATGACCATGGCCAACTCCGTGGAGCTGCGTGTGCCTTTTCTTGACCATCGCGTGGTTGAATTTGCCGCAACTATTCCGGCGACTATGAAGATGCGCGGCAGAACGGTGAAATGGATCTTGAAGAAAGCAATGCAGGACAAACTGCCTCAGGAGATTTTGCAGCGTAAAAAGGTCGGCTTCCCAACCCCGCTGGCGATGATGTTCAGAAAAGACATGACAGGATACCTTAACAATCTTTTGCTTTCTAAGGCAGCGTACATACACGATTATTTTGATAGGTCAGCAGTCGAGCGATTGATAGGAGAGCATGGCCAAAAGACCGCCGATCATCACAAAGTGCTCTGGCAGCTTTTGGTTCTGGAAGAATGGCACCGGGCGTTCATTGGAGAATCGCAGAAAGTGAGTTCCGCTTCCGTAAAAGCTACCGTTCTGCAAGATGGTTAGTTTTACATGAATATGATTGACCATTTGTTATGAAGCCTCTCCGAGTCCTCACATTCACAAATCTCTATCCCAACCATATCCAACCGAATCGTGGGATATTTATCAGGAACCGCATGGAAGCATTCGTGAGATTAACCGGCGCCCGCCTCGACGTGGTAGCGCCTGTCCCTTATTTTCCGCGCCTGCCCATTCGGACGCAATGGGATGAGTTCAGTCAAATCGAAGGTGAAGAGATTATAGGGCAAATCAAGGTTTATCATCCGCGTTATCTCGTTGTTCCCAAACTTGGCATGAGCACGCATGGCCGAACGCTGTTCTGGGCCACGTTTGAACTCGTACGCAGGCTTCATATTGAGAACAACTACGATCTAATCGATGCGCACTGGATTTATCCAGATGGTTGGGCCGCAACTGAAATAGGAAGAAGATTGCGGATTCCAGTTGTCTTGTCAGCACGAGGGGATGATATCACCGTTTATCCGGATATTCCAAGGATTAAACCAATCATAGCAACTGCTCTGCGAAACTGTGACAAAATCATTAGCGTGTCTCAAGCTCTGAAAACACTCCTGGTACGAATAGGCATTTCTGAGTCCAAGATTACGGTCATTGGAAATGGTGTCGATTTACAACGGTTTTGCCGAATTTCAAAAGAGCAAGCACGGGGAAAGTTAAGGCTTCCCGAAAGGCATCGAATTATCGTGTCGGTAGGAAGATTGGATCCAGCTAAGGGGCATGACATCCTCGTGGAAATGCTCGACATCATGAGAAATAGGGGTGCTGAACTGCCATATCTTTACATTCTGGGGACGGGTTCATACGAGTGTAAAATCAGGCAACTGATTCAACGCCAAAATCTTGAACAATTTGTTACACTTGTTGGTGAAATCCTGAATAAGGAGTTGATCCATTGGTACAACGCTGCAGACTTGCTCTGTCTTGCCAGCGATCGCGAAGGCTGGCCCAATGTCCTTTTGGAATCTATGGCGTGTGGCACGCCGGTGGTTGCGACAGATGTTTTCGGTGTGCCTGAGGTTATCACCTCCGAGACCGTTGGACTGCTCGTCAAGCAACGCACTGCTTCAGCCTTTGCAAGGCAGGTTTCAGTGGCTTTGCAAAAGAATTGGAATAGGGATGACATCAGCAGTTACGCCAGTCAACATAGTTGGGAAAATGTCGGTGCTGTTGTTCAGGAAACGTTCCGCGAGGTTTTGCAAAGAAAGCGGAAACAAAAAGAGGTTGTCCCAAAAGGTCCACGAGATGAAAGTACCTCGACATTCATGTCGATCACTTAGCCTCAAACTCGCGACATAAATGTCGCGTTACGATCACAAAATCAGTCTTTTTGGACAGCCCCGTTTTTCCTGAAGATGAAAGTACTTTACCATCACAGAACACAAGGCAGGGGTGTCGAACAAGTCCACATCATGGGCCTTGTCAAAGCGCTACGTGAACTGGGACATGAGGTTACTGTCTTATCGCCACCAGGCGTTGATGTGGAAGTCGAGTCAGAGGCGGCTGATACCAAAAGTGGCAAGGCGATTTTTGCTTTCGCTGCCAACGCAGCAGAATTTTTGTTTGAATTCGCCGAAATTGTATACAATTGCATCGCCTATTTTCGCCTTAATCGGATCCTGACTGCGGAAAAGTTTGATTTTATTTACGAGCGTTATGCGCTTTTTGGTTTGGCTGGGATTCTTATCTCGGGCAAAAATGACATTCCTCTTATTCTTGAAGTAAATGACGCCACTCTTGTTGACAGGGTCCGACCTCTTTTCCTAAAACGAATGGCATCTCGCTTTGAAAGGTACATTTTCTGCAAAGCATCTACTATCATCACCGTGTCACAAGAATTCAAGAGAATAATTGTCGAGAGCGGTATTTCTGTCTCTAAAGTGCATGTTCAGCCCAATGCGATTGATGCGAAGCGTTTTGCTCAAGAACTCAACGGAAAACGGATCCGAAGAAAGTACAATATTGGTAGCGACCAACAAGTGATAGGATTTGTTGGTATGGCCGTTCAATGGCACGGACTGGATATGTTATTCAATCAGTTAGATAAAATTGCTCAGGTATCGGATTCTTATATACTGATAGTTGGAGATTGTTCAGACATCGACATTACGGTTCCGAATGGTCTCGAGGCGCACATTACTTTCACGGGACAAGTCCCTCATGTGCGGATCCCCGATTACCTCGATGCCATGGATCTAGTAGTGCTTCCCAGGAGCAATGACTTTGGTTCGCCGATGAAGTTGTTCGAGTATATGGCGTCTGAAGCAGTTGTCATAGCGCCCCGTGTTGGACCCGTGTGTGAAATCATAAAAGATGGTGTTGACGGTATTTTGTTCGAGTTAGACGATAACAAAGATTTTGCGCGTGCCGTCATGGAAGGTTTAAGTCTCCCACATTTGGAAATGCGAAAAAAGGCAAAGGAAAAAGTGTTTGCTCATCATACCTGGACTAAGAGTGCTCAACGGCTCCTGAAAATAAGGGGCCAACTTAAGCAATCCTGTGCAATTATCAAAAACTCCGGGCCACAGGTTGCCGATGTTGATCTTAGGACCGATGGCGTAGAATGCTAAGCATAACTCCCTATGCTTTTCTCATTGTCCTGGTTTTATTACTTGTTTTGGCTTTCTCCCGCCAGCCTGTTTATGGACTTTTTGCCTACTTGTTAGTTTTTTACAATCATCCACCCAACAGGTGGTGGGGTGCAGCTTTACCGGATTTACGGTGGTCCCTAATTGTCGCTCTCATTGCATTTGCTGCTTCCTTGCGCAGGCAGGATGATTTTGACCGGATGCCATGGTACAAGAACTGGGGAGCCCGGATCCTCATTCTCTTTACAGCACTGATGTGGCTGCAGACACCCTGGGCCGTGGACCGCGTTTCACACATCGAGGGATGCATTCTGTTCAGCAAATACCTGGTCCTCTTTTTTATTATCTACAGAGTCATCTCTGATGAGAAAACGTTGGTTCTTTTTTCCTTTGGACACATAGTCGGGTGTTTCATTTTTGGCTGGATCGCGTTTCGGGATGCCGGGGCAGGGCGGTTCGAGAGTGTGGGCGGACCTGGCGTTAACGATGCAAACACACTTGCAGTTCATCTTTTAACAGGACTCATTTTCGCCGGCTTTCTTTTTCTCGGCTGCAAGGAAAGAAAAAGATGGCTCGCGTTTTTCAGTATTCCGTTCATCCTCAACGGAATTATCCTCACTGTAAGCAGGGGCGCTATGTTGGCCCTGGCTGCCGCAGGACTTTCAGCACTGTATTTTAGCCCCACGGCGCTTCGGAAATCAGTTTTTATTTCACTTGCCCTGGCGTCTGTCTTACTTTTGACGCTAGGCCACGACCAATTTTGGCAGCGCTTACAAACCATTTTTGAGAAAAATGAGGCAGGTAAGTATGAGGGGAGCGCTCAATCACGCATTGACTTGATCAAATACGAATGGGATATGTCCAAAGACTATCCCATGGGATCCGGTCATGGAGGTCACAGTGCCTTAAGTCCTGAGTACGTTCCCGGGAGTATGCTTACAGGTGGCCGAAGAGGTGCACATAATACTTTCATGGCTGTTCTGGTTGAGCAAGGTTTCATCGGTGCTGCCTTATTCGTTTTTTTACAATTATGGGCTATGACTGCCCTGTTGCGACTTAAGAAGTATTGCAATTTCGGTTTGTTCCACACCTCATCCTATGTAGCCGCAGCCCTTGGGGTATCCTTCTTCTCATTTTTTGTAGCCAGCCAGTTTGGAAACTACATCAAGGTTGAGGTTCTTATTTGGCAGTTGGGACTTCTTGCTGCCCAAACGGCTATTTACGAACAAAGACTATCAGAACAGGAGAACCTCTCCTCGTTAGTGAGCGACCGCACAGCGATAGAAGATATGAATATTCCAGTTTTGGGGACCCTGGTAAAGAAATGAAACATAGTCTGCTGGACCACCTTGTATGTCCGAGTTGTAAGCAGTCACTGGAGCTCGAAGTGGTGCAAGAGGAGCGTGGACAGGTTCGCTCAGGTCTTCTCCGCTGCAGCCTCAAAGGCTGTCAATTCCCAATCTCAAATTTTGTCCCCCGGTTTGTGGATGAGGACCTCTACGCTGATTCCTTTAGTCGCCAAAGACTATATGTGCGCCGCCATTTCAAGTATTACGAACGAGACCAATCCGGCTACGAGTTGCTTCATACCTCGACCGGGTTCAGCCGGGAAGCATTCAAGGCTGGCCTCACTTTGGAAGTGGGGTGTGGCTATGGACGTTTCGTTGACGTTGTGCACTCATACGGCGGAGAAGTCGTTGGGGTTGACTTAAGCACGCACTCGATAAACCTTGCTCAGGACTTCGTTGGGCTAAAGAAAAATGTGCATCTGATACAATGTGATTTGTACCAACTTCCTTTTCGTGAAGAATGCTTTGATAGAATTTATTCTATTGGTGTGTTGCATCATACGCCCAACCCGCGGGACGCTTTTCAGGCAATAGTGCCATACCTTGTCAAGAATGGGCAAATTTCGATATGGGTTTATCCCCCAGAGATGAAACGATCCTCAAATAGATGGCGCCGCCTCACAACCAAATTGCCTCACTCAGTTTTGTATGTTTGGTGTATCATTAATCAAGCGGTTTTTAGTTGGGTGCGAAGGCTACCAGGGGGATGGAGGTTCAATAGCCTGGTCCCGGGTTGTGTGCCGCGAAAAGGTAAGCCATTCTGGTTGCGGGTGATGAGTGATTTTGACGATTTGTCTCCAATGCATGCAAGTACGCATTTGAATGAAGAAGTTGGAACGTGGTTCCAAGATAGTTGCTTACAGAGTATTAGAGTGCTGTCCAGGCCTACTTCTTTGACCGGTGTAAGAGGTTAATTCAGGCATGCATGGTAGCATATAACACGGTAACCCGAATCGTAAACGGCTGTTGGTAGATCTTTTTTTATTCATTACTGTTTCATTAACTCCGTTGAGTGTGCAGAGTCAAGTCGTTCTCTTTGATTGGAATGACCCATCTGCAGATAGCATAAACTGGCAGTGGCTCAGGGGCAGGAAGAGGTGGGCCTGTCAGTCAACCGTGCATGGCAGCTTTTGCTAACTATCACTAAAATATAGTATCCTGTAATGTATCGTTTAAAACAAACTGTTCATTGTCTTGGAAAATGGTATTGCGGTCGAATCAATGAAAGTGACTTTTTGGATCAGGAGCAGCGTCGAAGTGAGCGACCTGCTGGATATCGACTGAATGAAAGACCGATTGAATTCAGCTTCGTTTTTAGATGTTTGACAAGAGCATATCCCAATAGGGTTCTGGATGTCGGGACAGGCCAAGGGGCGTTTCCCACATTAATGAGCAATTGCGGGTTCATCGTCACGGCGACAGATAACGTTCGCGACTATTGGCCTAATGGCATGTACAATAGATTTTTTCATGTCATAGACGATGATATTACTGCAACAAAGTTGACTGAGAAATTCGATTTTGTCACTTGCATAAGCGTCTTGGAGCATATCAAGAATCACAAAGATGCGGTCAAGTCGATGATTTCTTTGTTGAATCCGGGCGGGCACCTTGTAATTACTTGTCCATATAATGAAAATCAGTACATTGAAAACGTTTTTTCGCTTTCTGGCTCTGGACACGGCGGCGCCACCAACCGCTATGTCTGTCAAGTCTACTCACGTAGGGAAATAAATGGTTGGCTAAGGGCCAACTCTTGCACACTTGTGGCGCAGGAATATTGGCGCTTCTATACTGGGCATTATTGGACTTTTGGAGATAGTCTACTTCCTCCACTTAAGGTTGGCAAGAATGAGTCGCACCAGTTGACCTGTCTTCTAATACAAAAGTCCACAGATGAATAACTCAGATACTCCGGTTGCGGATATAGCAAATATAGTCGTAGTGCTAATAAGGAGGAATCAATAGTTGGAAAAATGTGAGCTCAGAAAAGACTATTCGACGGAAGCCAAAGACTATGATCAAAAACGCTTTGAAGGGGAAAAAGGAGAGTTCTTGTCACGAACTGATAATGCGATCATAAGAGAGCTGACCAGGATAACCAACACCTCCTTATGTCTGGATATGCCCGTTGGTAGCGGTCGGGTTTCAACATATCTCAGAGATGAGCCAATCAATATTATCGGTTGTGACTATACCAAGGAAATGCTCAGCGTTACTAAACAAAGGTCGGATGCTAATGGTCAAATAGTGGTGCAGGCTGATGCGGCTAAGCTTCCCTTCAAATCAAATAGCCTCGAATTGATAATTTGCTTGAACTTCTTTCATTTGTTTCCGGCTCCTTTTAGGGGGATCTTTAGTGCTGAACTTGACCGGGTAATCAAACCTGGCGGTTTTTTACTTTGTTCGTTCACGAATGGTTGGTACGGTGGCGGACTAAGCTGGATGCGCAAGTCTCTCAGCGATTTGAAAGTAATCAAAAAGGTCTTGGGCGATTGTAGTATCTACTTCTTAACTAGGGGTGAAATATCAAAGCTCTTTCCCACTTGGAGAGTATGCAAGTCACGAGGTAATTATTTACCTTTTCAGCGTTTGACCGCGCATTTGGGCAGGAATATCGAGCGCACCGCCCAGTGGCTGACAGCCAGGACCCCCCTAAAGCGGTTTTGTTTTGCGAGATTCTATCTCTTAAGAAAACCGGAATAGCCATCCCAATTGGAGATCATGTTCAGCCTGCGGCAATCTGTAGCTCCTAAAAAGACTATTCTCAAAGAGAACCGCTACAAAAGGGTTGAGCTTATTCACGCCAACCGCTCGGTCAGGATCAGAAAGACTTTTGCTGGCCACAGTCCTGAGAATCTAAAGCTGAATGCAGCACATACTTTCAAATGTTTACAATTCTTTCAATCTTATTTTAAGGACGAGATAGAGACACCCAAAGCTATAGAGTTGGACGAGTTAAGGTATGCTGTTGAGATGGAATACATGCCTGAATTTGAGAGAGCATCCCGCATCTCTTTCCAGAATTTTGGAAAGACAAGAAGTTTTTTTGAAAAATGTTATAACATAAAAAACTTTGAAGATTTCTTGCCGAGCATTCAGCATTCTGTGCTCGCCACGCCGAAGGTTACAAAATTGCTTCAAGAAGGTTTCCCGATGCGCTTGGGTTTCAAAGGAGATCTACATGATAATCTGCGCTTGTCAAAAACTGGCTTAATCCTCGTGGATGTGGAAACCACCTGTATAGAGCCGCTGGGGCTTAGCGAACTGATCCTGTTTTTGTACATCTCTTTGTCCCCTCGATTCGCCACTTTATTCAGTTTGTTGAAAAAAAAATGCTTACCGGTCTGTCTCAGTAGGTTAACCCCAGAACAATCTCAACGCCTATTTGACGCAGCACTTGAGTTGTTTCATGATTTTTGCCTTTCTTCCCTGACTCCTGCAATGAAGTCAGTAAAAATCTCGCTTGCTCACTGTCTGTTGCGCTACCTGCGTTCTGTGGTCCGCAATTGAATCTAACTGCTCTAACTTTTCTCGTTGTACTTGCGTTTGGGATATTTCTCGCGTTCACTAAGCATCCTATCTTTGGGGTGCTTAGTTATTTTTTGGTTTTCCATAGCCATCCGCCCGACAGGTGGTGGGATGCCGTACCGTCCGATTTGAGTTGGTCATTTCTGACAACTCTGATCACATTGGTTGCTGCGATGATATGGCCGACTCCAGAGATGAGGCAGATAGGCTCGCGCAGATCAAACACATTGTCCAAACCGTTTGCTATTTATTCGATTGATTGTCCCATCTTCGGCGATGAGAGGTGCGCTCTCTCATGAGTCCCCGCGAGGCAACACGGGTAGAAGATTTGATGGTCAAGAGCGTATCATGGATGGCGGGGATCAAGTGGTTTTCGCAGGTGCTGAGTTGGGGTACCACCTTATTCATTGTTAGAATCTTAACACCAAATGACTATGGAATTTTTGGACTGGCAGCGGTATATGTTGGTCTGGTTGCGATGTTGATGGAATTCGGCCTTGGCAGCGCTATAGTCAATATGAGAAACCTCAGCGCCTCACAGCTAGCCCAAATCAATACGGTGTCTTTGCTAATGGGTCTCACCTGTTTTGCATTCTCATGGTGCGCTGCTGAACCCATAAGCCGCATTCTGGGCAGCGCCAAGTTGCAGTCTGTTATTATTGCGTTGAGTACTACTTTCATAATCAAAGCATTATGGACGGTGCCACACTCACTTCTGCGAAAGGATATGCGTTTTAGATCGATCGCTGTTTTTGAAGGAATAGAGGCGGTACTATTGTCCATCTGCCTAATTGTTCTTGCCATGATGGGCTATGCATATTGGGCATTAGTACTCGCATATGTGCTAAGTGCGCTGGTGAGGACATTTCTTGCAGTCATTAGTCGGCCTTGTCGATTTGCGTTGCCGAAATTTACTCAGGTAAAGGGAATCCTTAGTTTTAGCAGAGATATCATTGTTGCTCGCCTATCGTGGTATACCTATTCTAAGGCTGACATATTCATTGTTGGTCAGACCCTGGGAACCGCTGCAACTGGCGCTTATGAGTTGGCCCGGACTGTTGCAAGGATCCCGGTGGAGAAAATTACCGGCCTGATAACAACCATACTCCCCCCGTTCCTCTCCTCTGCACAGAATGAAGACCTGTCTCTGCGAAAGTATATGGTCAAGGTTACTCAGGGTTTATCAATAATAACATTCCCGCTAACCATTGCCCTCTTCATATTCGCTGAGGATATCGTGATCCTCTTTTTTGGTGAAAACTGGCTGATTGTGATAACTCCTTTAAGGGTGTTGGCGGCCTCGTCAACGCTCAACTCGATAGAGCCTTTGTTTTCTCAAATGATTGTTGCAAAGCAAGAAACAGAATTTTTGATGAAAATCAACTTGTTTGCAGCCATAACGATGCCCATTTGTTTTTGGGGAGCCAGTCAGTGGGGTACCGGGGGTATAGCGATGGTCTGGCTCCTTATCAACCCAGTTTGCCAATTCCCATTATATAGGAAATCACTGCAACGAATAGAGCTTCCATGGAGCGGCTACTTACGCTGCTTGTGGCCTGCAACCAATGGAGTTGTGTTTATGGGTTTGGTCATTTTCTTGCTTCGAAAAACAATGGCCGATGATGTGCATTCAATACCTATATTGCTGATACAAAGCTCGGCAGGGGGTGTCACCTATGTAGCTGTTCTGCTTGCTTTTCATCGCAATGTTCTAAGGCAGTTCTATGACCTGATCACGAGACAAAGAATCTTACACAAGAGAAATACCAAACTTGTTATTGCCAATAGCTAACTCGACTCTAAAGGATAATGGTGTTATTGTTAGATGTGTGGTCTTGTAGGCATCGTCGACCTCAAGGGTGTTAGACAAGAAGATCATAATTCGCTAATCGAGGCAGCAAGAATTCTGCGCGATAGAGGGCCTGACGGTGTGGGCTATGCGCAATTCCCGTTCGCTA
>Ga0114931_10003797_pt1 | contig 19037 bp, 18 predicted proteins | sample 2SBtaG_FD_89579 | JGI IMG/M metagenome (GOLD analysis project Ga0114931, IMG submission 89579) | Deep subsurface microbial communities from Kolumbo volcano to uncover new lineages of life (NeLLi) - 2SBTROV14_V59a metaG | ecosystem: Environmental > Aquatic > Marine > Volcanic | place: Kolumbo...
ACTAAGAACAAAATAATCAACCCAAAAACCTCAATTTATTTATTCACCGTTCCTAATACAACCCTTGCAAGTTTCATTTATTAACGTCCAATCAATCTTAAGAATGATAAAAGATAGCACTATGATATGGGATAACTGTCTGCAGACTATTCGCCGGAATGTCAATTCGCAGAGCTTCAAGACTTGGTTTGAGCCAATCCGGCCCGTCCACTTGGAGAGTAATGCCCTCACCATACAAGTTCCAAACAAATTTTTTTATGAGTGGTTGGAGGAGCACTATGTTTCGCTATTAAAGATGACCATTCGCAAGGAATTGGGAGAAAAGGGAAGATTAGAGTACCAATTTCTGATGGAGAATCGCGAAGAAAACACCTCCCCGAGGAAGGGCTTTTTTGGAGTCCATAAAGACCGTGGGCAACCTTCCCACAGCCGAAGCAAACTTTCTCCTGGAAGTGTTGATACCCAAAATATAAAGAATCCCTTTGTTATTCCTGGCATCAAAAAATTGGAAATTGACCCGCAGTTGAATCCAAATTACACCTTTGACACCTTTATCGAAGGCGATTGCAACCGCTTGGCGCGCTCTGCCGGGATGGCGGTGGCAAAAGAGCCTGGTGGCACTGCCTTTAACCCACTTCTGATTTTTGGAGATGTCGGCCTTGGAAAAACCCATCTTGCACAAGCCGTTGGAAATGAGGTGATTAAATGCAAACTGAACAAAAAGGTTTTGTATGTTCCTTCTGAAAAATTTACCAGTCAGATCATTGACTCCATCAAAAATAATGCGGTCAATGATTTCGTGAATTTTTATCAGATGATTGATGTACTCATCGTGGACGACATTCAATTTCTTGCCAACAAACAGAAAACCCAAGAAATATTTTTCAACATCTTCAACCAATTGCACCAAAAAGGCAAGCAGATCATTTTGACCTCCGACCGGCCGCCAAAAGATTTGGACGGTATGCAGGAAAGACTCATTTCCCGATTCAAATGGGGGCTTTCGGCCGATTTGCAGATTCCGGATTTTGAAACCCGCGTGGCTATCTTTGAATCCAAAATGGACGAAGAGGGGGTAGAATTTCCGATGAATGTAACCGAGTTCATATGCTACAATATCAAGAACAACATTCGGGAATTGGAGGGCGTATTGGTTTCTTTGATAGCCCAATCTTCCCTGAACCGACGGGAAATTGACATTGACTTGGCAAAGGAGGTTATTAAAAACTTTGTCACCCAAGTCAACAAAGAGATTACAGTTGAATTTATTCAAAAACTCGTCGCCGAACATTTTGACGTTCCGGTAGAAAAACTCGCGGGGAAAACCCGAAAACGGCACGTCGTCATCGCCCGCCAACTCGGCATGTATTTGGCTAAAAATCTTACCGACCAATCCCTCAAAGCCATTGGCCAAAATTTTGGTGGCCGCGACCACAGCACCGTTATTTATTCCTGCAAAACCGTTCGGGATTTGAAAGAAACCGACCTAATCTTCAAAGATGCAGTGGCAGAGTTGGAACGAAAAATTAAGATGAGTTTGAGTGGCAATTGACCTTCTCGGTAGAATGAGTGGCAAGAAGATATTTCAAAAATATTTATTTCGATACACCTTGGGAACTATTCCATTCCTTTCAGAATTTAAGGTTAGCGTTCTTGTTATTTCGTGAAAGGAATTTTACCTTTGTGCTCGCTTTTGTAAAAATTCATTTACGGTGAGGTGGGTGAGTGGCTGAAACCACCGGTTTGCTAAACCGGCGTACTTGGAAACAGGTACCGCGGGTTCGAATCCCGCCCTCACCGCATTCGGGGTATAGCGCAGTCCGGTTAGCGCACCTGCTTTGGGAGCAGGGGGTCGCAGGTTCGAATCCTGCTACCCCGACCGAAAGGGAAGTTGATAGAACTTCCCTTTTTTAGGAAAAGAGACGGGAGGGAAGTGCATCCCGACAGAAGTCGGGAGGTCACGGAATTTTTGAAATAATACTGTTTTCAGAATGCTACCCTTCCTTGATGGACCAACATCCCTTCAAAAATCCTTGTGCTTGCAAGCCAGCCGCACATTAAAAATCCACTTCCGGTTTTACCATTTCTAACAATGGACAACAGTTCCTCAATTGTCGTAGTTTGACAATTGGAAAAAAAATGGAGAAATAAAAATTAGGCGAGGCAACCGTCAATAATGATTTAGCGTACAGAGAGTATTATCCATTTAAAAAAAACTGTAAACTTATGAAGTATTTAATGTTGGTTCCGGTTTTCTTCTTAACGCTAAATCAGCAAGCCATTTCTCTACCGGAAGAAAATCCACCGAATCATTTGTTCTGGGAAACGAACATTGAAAAGGCAAAAGCACTGGCTTCAGAAAATGATTTGAACATTTTAATGGTCTTTTCAGGTTCTGATTGGTGCAAGCCTTGCATGAAGCTCAAAAAAGACATTTTGTTGTCAAATGAATTTCAAAAGTACGCAATTAATAAACTGGTTATTTTAGACCTCGATTTTCCTATCCGAAAAAAGAACCAATTGTCAAAAGCCCAAACGAAGAACAATGAAGCCCTTGCCGCCAAATACAATGCTTCTGGTGCCTTCCCAAAGATAGTTTTATTAAAAAAGGATGAGACGATTTTAGGAGAGCCGGAATTTAGAGGTCAATCCCCAATTGCCTTTGCCAAGGAACTAGATGAAATGATGTCAAAAAATCCGAAATCGTGAAAATCTTTCTCAGTTTGGCGGTCAGCTTTTTGATTTTTTTCAGGCCATCCATGGCACAACCTTTGTCGGCACAAAAAAAAGTGTTGCTTTTGATGGGCAGCCGCTTTGATATTACCGCTGTCGCAAAAAACGATACCCTTGCCTGGAAGGCTATCAAAGCGGGCATTTCCGAAGTGAAAAGAATTGAAAAGTTGATTTCTTCCTGGGACCCGGCTACCGAAACGAGTGCGATTAACCGGAATGCAGGCATTCACCCAGTCAAGGTAGATAGAGAATTGTATGACCTGATTTTTCGGGCCAAGAAAGTTTCTCGATTAACGGGTGGCGCTTTCGATATTTCCTATGCCTCCATGGACCGGATTTGGAAGTTTGACGGCTCTATGAAAAAAATGCCGGATTCCCTGGAGGTTAAAAAGGCCGCCTCTAAAATCAACTGGCAAAACATCCTTCTCGATGATAAAGACCATTCGGTCTTTTTGAAAGAAAAAGGAATGAAAATAGGTTTTGGCGCTATCGGAAAGGGATATGCTGCCAACCGGGCTATGACAGTCATGAAAAAATTGGGTATTGCCGGGGGTTTAGTTAACGCTAGCGGTGACCTGAATGCTTGGGGAGTCAATGGCATTTCTAAAAAATGGAAGATTAAAATCGCCGACCCAAAAAATGTGGATAAAGCCTTGGGGTTTCTGGAAATTGATAATATGGCGGTGGTTACTTCGGGTGATTATGAAAAATTTATCACGATGGGTGGAAAGCGATATGCCCACATCATTGACCCTCGAACAGGCTATCCTACTACCGGCATTAAAAGTGTAACCATCGTTTGCCCAGATGCGGAACTGGCAGATGCCCTGGCAACCTCCGTATTTGTTTTGGGTAAAAAAAATGGCTTGGAACTCATCAATAAATTGGCAAATATTGAATGTTTGATAGTAACTGACCAAAATGAGTTGTTTAGTTCCAAAGGGCTGAAAATCAATTATTATTGAAAGCGATTAATGAGCTTTAACTTTTTGGAGTTTTCGCCCCCCAACCTAAAAATCCTTTAATTATGAAATTTATAAAAGGAATTTTCGCCCTCTTATTTATTGCATTCCTCTTGCAAAGTTGCGTTTCTGTGAAAGCTTATCAAAAAATGTATTTGAACGACAATGAAATGCAATTGACCACTAAAAAAAGCGCTCAATTCGAAACCAACTTTGAAGCTTACCGGGAAGGAGCACAAGGTGCCAATGGCGGCAAAGTGGGTGGAGGATGTGGTTGTAATTAATGTACGGAGACAAAATAGCCTACCAAAAAAAGTAACTTTATTTAATCACCGTTCCCAATCTAAAAAAACATCCAAATGTTTCCTAAAGCCACTGGAATTTTATTTCTTTTCTGCATTTGCCAGACCACTTTCTTATTTAGTCAGGACAACTATGAAATGAAACCAAATTCCGACGAAACGGTGATAGATTTCTTATCCAGTTACTATAATCAAAACGGGGATCATTCGCCCGTTACCGGAGGAATTGGCACCCAGCATTTGACCGATTTTGCTACCGGGATAACGGTCAACGTCCCCCTCGATACCGTCAATGCTCTCAATATTTCATGGGGGGCAGATTTTTATTCTTCCGCCTCCACCGATAAAATAGATAACAATGTGTCTTCGGCTTCAAGCAGCGATGTGAGAGTTTATGGAACAGTTGGTTATAATCGAAAGAATTTAAAAAGAAGGGAGACCTATGGTATTCATGTGGGAGCTTCCAAAGAGTACGATTATACTTCTTTCGATATCGGACTATCGCTTACAAAAGAGTTTAATGACGACAATACGGAGATAAGTTTCAATGGAAAAGTTTATCTCGGCAATTGGAAGTTGATTTTTCCAATCGAATTGCGTTCTGAAGTGAAGTTGCCTACGGACAAACGAAAATCCTACAATGCCCAATTGGTCTTTTCGCAAGTCCTGACCAAGCGATTGCAAATGTCCATTTCCGGGGATATAGTCTATATGCGAGGACTGCTTTCAACCCCCTTTCACCGGGTATTTTTCCAAGATCAAAGCCAACATGACATCGAACGACTTCCAAACACCCGGCTGAAAATTCCCATTGGAATCCGGTTGAATTATTATCCTTTCGACAATTTTATTATTCGGTCCTATTACCGGTTCTACACCGACGATTGGGGCATTGATGCACATACCGTCGTAATCGAAACTCTGGTGAAAATAACAAAGTCCTGGACCGTCCAACCTTTTTACCGTTTCCACACCCAAACACAGGCCGACCACTTTGCTGCATTTGGCGTCAATAAGGCTTCCCAACAGTACTATACTTCCGACTACGACCTCGCAGATTTGCACAGTCACAAGGTTGGAATGGGACTTAGATATGCACCCCTTTATGGCTTAGCAAGGATAAAATTACACCTACCCAAAACCAAGATATTCCAATTAAAATCGCTGGAGGTCCGGGGAGGATATTATACCCAAAATACGGGCCTGAATTCATATTTTATCAGCTTGGATTTGACGATGGGAATTCGAAACCTGACGGGAAATTAAGCTCAGGATTGACTAACGAAAAAGGTGAGAAGAGTGCAGGATGGAACTTCAATGCACACCCTGTTTTTATCTTCCAAGAGGAGTGAAGTTGGGCAGGCTTTCTTCCTTTTTCAAATATTTATTCAGCCATTTCTTAACCATCTCATCTACTTCTGCGGAGAATTCGCGCAGCGCGTGGTCACCCCACCTTCCTGCACAAACAAGCGGTGCGGCACTTGGGCATTTAAAAATGCTTTGGATAAATCCAAGGCCATATTATACTTCGGTCCATGCCAGAAAAAAATAATTGCCTCTTCTCGAATTTTTTACCAACCTTTTTTATACTTTTTTGTATAAAATGCGATATTTGCATTCAGAATTAATCTAAATAAGATTTTAAAGACCCTTATAATTATACTTTCTTATGAGCGAGTCAATGCAAACCCTGGAGAAACAAACTTCCAGCGATTATAAATATGGGTTCACCAGCGACATCGAGATGGAAGTCATTCCAAAAGGCCTGAACGAAGACATCGTTCGACTCATTTCTGCCAAAAAGAACGAGCCTGATTTTTTGCTGGAATACCGGCTAAAAGCCTTCCGCCATTGGCAGACAATGATTGAACCGAAATGGCCGAATGTCAATTATCCACCCATCGATTATCAAGACATTATCTACTACGCAGCGCCCAAAAAGAAAAAACAATTAAAAAGTCTGGACGAAGTAGATCCTGAATTATTGGAAACTTTCGGTAAACTCGGCATTCCGTTGGAGGAGCAAAAAAGACTCACCGGCGTTGCCGTTGATGCCGTCTTAGACAGCGTGTCGGTGGCGACTACTTTTAGAGAAACGCTGATGGACATGGGCATCATCTTCGGGTCTTTCAGCGAGGCGGTGCAAAACCATCCCGATTTAATCAAAAAATATTTGGGCACGGTCGTGCCGTACACCGACAATTTTTTTGCAGCTCTCAACGCGGCCGTCTTTACGGATGGCTCTTTTTGTTTCATTCCGAAAGGAGTGCATTGCCCGATGGAACTTTCCACCTATTTTAGAATTAACACGGCCAATACGGGGCAATTTGAACGCACCTTGATTATCGCGGAGCAAGGCAGTCAGGTGAGTTATTTGGAAGGTTGCACCGCACCGATGCGGGACGAAAATCAGTTGCACGCCGCCGTCGTCGAATTGATAGCCCTCGATAATGCGTTCATCAAATATTCAACCGTCCAAAACTGGTATCCCGGCGACAAGGAAGGCAAAGGCGGCATCTACAACTTCGTCACCAAGCGAGGTCTTTGCGGCGGAGTCAACTCCAAAATTTCCTGGACCCAGGTCGAAACGGGTTCAGCTATCACCTGGAAATATCCGGGCTGCATTTTGAAAGGGGACAATTCGGTAGGCGAGTTTTACTCCGTCGCAGTGACCAATAATTTCCAACAGGCGGATACCGGGACGAAGATGATTCACATTGGCAAAAACACCAGCAGCACCATTATTTCAAAAGGCATCTCCGCCGGGAAAAGTCAAAATTCATACCGCGGGCAGGTAAAAATAGGAAAGAAAGCCGAAAACGCCCGCAACTTTTCGCAGTGCGATTCCTTACTGATGGGCGATAAATGCGGGGCACACACCTTTCCCTATCTGGAGGTGGAAAACCACAGCGCGCAAGTGGAACACGAAGCCACAACTTCCAAAATCGGAGAAGACCAATTGTACTACTGTAAGCAGCGAGGCCTAAGCGAAGAGGACGCCATCAACATGATAGTGAACGGCTATTGCAAAGAAGTTTTCAAGGAGTTGCCAATGGAATTTGCGGTGGAAGCGCAAAAACTTTTGGCCATCAGTTTGGAGGGAAGCGTAGGATGAGGGAGGTATGTCGGTATGATGGTGTGATGGCATTCACTAAACCGCCACACCACCACACCACCGTACCACCATACCATCACACCATCAAACCATCAAACCATCACACCATCACACCATCACACCAAAAAAATAATAAATGCTGACAATCAAAAATTTAAAAGCCTCGGTAGAAGACAAAGAGATTTTAAGAGGCATTGATTTGCAAATCAATGCTGGCGAAGTTCATGCGATCATGGGACCGAATGGTTCGGGCAAAAGCACCTTGGCGCATGTCTTGGCAGGACGGGATGATTACGAAGTGACGGAGGGTAGCATCACCTACCAGGGCAAAGACCTTTTAGAACTCGAAGTAGATGAACGGGCAAGAGAAGGCATCTTTCTCGCTTTCCAATACCCCGTAGAAATTCCCGGCGTAAGCACGGCGAATTTTTTAAAAAGTACGCTGAATGTCGTTCGGAAAGAACAGGGCAAAGAAGAACTGGACGCCATGGAAATGTTGCAATTTCTGAAAAAGAAAATGCAAATGGTGGATATAGACCCAAAATTGCTCAAGCGTTCCCTCAATGAAGGTTTTTCAGGGGGAGAAAAAAAGCGAAATGAGATTCTTCAAATGGCCGTTCTGGAACCCAAACTCGCCATTTTGGATGAGACGGATTCCGGCTTGGACATTGATGCCCTCAAAATCGTTGCCAATGGAGTCAACCAATTGCGCAGCCCCGACAGGGCCTTCATCGTCGTGACCCACTATCAGCGTCTTCTCAACTACATCGTCCCTGATTTCGTGCATGTGCTATACAATGGCCGCATTGTCAAATCGGGTGACAAGTCCCTTGCCTTCAAATTGGAAGAACTGGGGTATGATTGGGTCAAATTAGAAGCGGATGCGGTGGTTTAAGTAGTCAATGGTCAATAGCTGTCATTAGTCATTTGGACAAAATAGGCAGAGCCGTTTTTTGGTATTATCAGGTACTTAAAAACCCTTTCGATTACCCATAACTTGTTCCGATGCTTCGGAAAGTTTTGAATGAGAGAACAGAAGGAGCGATAGCCTCGAACCTGTTTGTAGAAAAACCGTATGAATGGTGTTGAGGAGCATAGCTCCGACCCCATATTAAAAGGTGGCGAGGCTAACGCCCCTTAAATTGATGGTTTACACAATTTCTACAAACGGGTTCGAGGCTATCGCCCCTGCAAATCGAACATTTTCGACTTATGGGTAATCAACAGACTTAAAAACTACCCAAATAAAGGTCTTTTAAAAATTAAAATTAAATGATAAGCACGGTAACAGATAGGCATGCTGCCACCAAAGAATGGTATCGAACGCTCTTTGAACAAAACGAGCGCACCCTAAACGGCCGGCGGAGCCATCTTTTACAGGAATATCGTCGGGCAGCCATTGACCACCTCCAAGAATTGGCTTTTCCTACTCGAAAAAACGAAGACTGGAAATACACCAATGTCAGCAAACTCTTGCAAATTCAATTCGAAGAGGGCAAACCAACCTCCTTGAACCGGGAGGCTATTGCGCCCTTTTCTTTTCAAGGTTTGCAAACTTATCAACTCGTTTTCCTAAATGGGCAATTCGATGAAAGTCTATCCTCTTTGGAAGGTTTGCCGGAAGGCGTAGTCGTGAAAAATATGGAGAAGGCGATACTCGATGCAGGTTTCCATGACATCGTGGAAGGATTCTTTTCTCATTGGACACAAGTTGAAAGCAATCCATTTGTAGTCTTGAATGCGGCTTTCGCCAAACACGGTATTTTTATCAATATTCCGAAAAATGTAGTTCTGGATAAACCCATCCACTTGTTCAACATCACCGCTCCTTCGGAAGAACCCATGTTGTTCAGCCCCCAAATCTTAGTCGTCGCAGAAGCAAACAGTCAGGTGACCCTTTTGGAAAGTTACCGCGCCTTGCCCGGCTCGGAAATTCCTTGTTTTACGAATGTCGTAAATCGGGTGGTGGCAAAAGAAAACGCGATTGTTCACCATTGCAAATTGCAAAATGAGAGCAAAAACAACTTTCTAATCAACAATACGACTGTGCATCAGCGCTGCGACAGCACCTACTCTTCCTACGCCATTGACCTCGGCGGAAAATTGGTGCGAAACAATCTGACTTCCATTCTGAAAGGACAAGGAACGATGACCAACCTGTACGGCGTGTATTTGGCAAACGGAGAGCAACACATTGACAACCAAACCTTTATGGACCATGCCTTTCCCCATTGCAATAGCAATGAACTCTACAAAGGCATCCTTACCGACAAGGCAAGGGGCGTGTTTAACGGGAAAGTAATCGTCCGGCCGGATGCTCAGAAAACGAATGCTTTTCAGCAAAACAGCAACCTCGTGTTGTCCAAATCAGCCATCATGGATAGCAAACCACAACTGGAAATTTTTGCCGACGACGTAAAGTGCAGCCACGGGGCAACCGTCGGGCAATTGAATGGCGAAGCCGTTTTCTACCTCCGTTCGAGGGGTTTGACAGACGAAAATGCGCGCTCGCTTTTACAACACGCTTTTTTGATGGAAGTCATTGAAAATATTGAACTTCAGGAAGTTAGAGATTCTATTGAAAACCTGGTACTTGAAAAGTTTGAAGGTTGAAAATGCAAAACGGAAGACCATCTCGAATTATTAAAAATGAAAAAATGGAAACGTTGACCATTTCAAAAGAGGCAAAAGCCTTCGACATAAACCGCATCCGACGCGATTTTCCCATCTTGCAGGGCAAGATGCGTGGCAAGCCAATCGCTTTTCTGGATAATGCAGCATCAAGTCAAAAGCCCCAAATTGTTCTCGATGCCCTAAACGATTATTACCGGACGCAAAATGCAAATATCCACCGGGGCGTCTATGAATTGAGTCAAATAGCTACCGAAGCCTATGAAAATGCGAGAAGAACAGTCCAAAATTTTCTTGGCGCGAAATCGGACAAAGAGATTGTTTTTTTGAGAGGAGCGACGGAGGGTATAAACCTTGTGGCTGCTACCTTCGGAAGAAAAAATATTCAACAGGGCGATGAAATCATCATTTCTGAAATGGAACACCACTCCAACATCGTTCCCTGGCAGCTGCTTTGTGAAGAAAAGGGAGCGAAATTGCGAGTCATTCCAATCAACGACGAGGGAGAGTTGGAGACTGAAGCCTTCAAAAACCTCCTCAGTGAACGAACGAAATTGGTAGCCCTGGTACACATTTCCAATTCATTGGGTACGGTAAATCCGGTCAAAGAAATCATCGAACTGGCGCATGAATATGGAGTACCCGTTCTTTTGGACGGTGCGCAGGCAGTACCCCACCAAAAGGTAAACGTGCAGGAATTGGATTGCGATTTTTACACCTTTTCGGGGCACAAAATATTTGGACCAACAGGCATCGGCGTCCTCTACGGTAAAGAGGCATTGTTGGAAGACATGCCTCCCTATCAAGGAGGCGGAGATATGATTTTATCGGTCACTTTTGAAAAAACGATTTTCAACGAATTGCCCCATAAATTCGAAGCAGGCACCCCCAACATCGCCGGAACGGTGGGTTTGGCTGTAGCCTTGAACTACATCCAAAGCGTTGGTTATGAGCCTATTGCTGCGCACGAAAAAGCGCTTTTGAACCATGCTGCCGAAGCGCTTTCATCCATTGACGGACTCCGCATAATCGGCACCGCCAAAGAAAAGGCCAGTGTCCTTTCCTTCGATATCGAAGGGGCACACCCCCACGACATTGGGCAATTTCTCGATTATGAAGGCATCGCAGTCCGAACCGGGCATCATTGCACGCAGCCCGTCATGAAGCGCTTCAATGTGCCTGCAACTACGCGGGCTTCTTTTTCTTTTTACAATACGATGGAAGAAATAGACCGCCTCGCCATTGGTTTGAAAAAGGTTATTGATGTTTTTGTTCAACAAAAATCTTAAAACAGACAGTGGAAGACCTTCGAGAACTCTATCAGGAAGTCATTTTAGACCACAACCGCAGCCCTAGAAATTACGGCAAGCCGGCCCATTCGACGCATCATGCCGAGGGAGACAACCCCCTGTGTGGAGACCATTTGGATGTCTATCTCACGATAGAAAACGATTTGATTAAAGACATTGCTTTTGAGGGAAAAGGCTGTGCCATTTCCAAAGCCTCAGCCTCCTTGATGACGGCTTCGCTAAAAGGGAAAACGGTGGAAGAGGCTAAGGCTCTTTTCGAACAATTTCACGAGTTGATTACCAAAGGAGAAGAAGACATTCCCGATTTTGATGTGATGGGCAAATTGGCCGTTTTCGCGGGTGTTCGTTCTTTTCCCTTGCGGGTAAAATGCGCAAGCCTAGCTTGGCATGCTGTCCTCAGTGCCCTGAATGATGAAAACGGAACAGTTGCAACAACCGAATAAGTGAAGTCTTATGCCGATGGAAAAAGAAAAATTGAAGCAAAAAGTAATCGAAGCTATCAAAACATGCTACGACCCGGAAATTCCGGTCAACGTTTACGAATTGGGACTCATTTACGAAACGAGGGTAGATGACGAAGGCAGGATTTTCATTAAAATGACGCTAACCTCCCCTGCCTGCCCCGTAGCCGAAGCTTTGCCAATGGAAGTTCAGCAGAAAATTTTTGCGGTAGAAGGGGTCAAAGATGTGGAGCTGCAACTCGTTTGGAACCCGCCTTGGAACAGAGACAAAATGAGCGAGGAGGCGAAGTTTGTTTTGGATATGTTTTGATAAATTAGAGTCATTGAAGGGCATCTTGATTCTGACCGATTACAAATGTCGAAGTTATTTTTTTACCATTTCTCAGGTTATTAGGAACGGTGAGGTAATAAAGTGTGCTATTTGAGTGAATTATATTTTCTCACCGTTCCTTAATTCGCCAGGCGATGAAAATTTCAGCACAAGATGAATACGGTTTGAGAATCCTTTTGCGCTTGGCGAAGGCGGAAGAGGAAGGGTTGAATCTACTGCAATTGAGTAAAGCTGAAGGATTGTCGGTTTCCTATGTGGCAAAGCTAACCCGGCTGTTGCGAATGGGTGGACTGATACAAAGTACGAGGGGGCAAAAAGGCGGATACATATTGTCGAAACCTTCCGATAAAATCAACATCAAAGAAGCCCTGGATACCTTGGGAGGAACTTTTTTTAACGATGCTTTCTGCGGCAATCATTCAGGTACAATGCTCTTCTGCACCAATTCAGTGGATTGTTCGGTTCGGTCGCTTTGGAAAATGGTGCAATCTTCAGTTGACAACCTTTTGGAAAATGTCAGTTTGAAAGATTTGGTTACCGCTGAGAGTGATTCGGAATTTCATTTGCTCAACCTTTTGAGCGCCACAGAACAAACTTGAATTTATGGCTGCCTTTTCAATTCTCACCTTTCCATTTGCAGCAATTTTCCAAAATCTCCAGGCTTTGAGGACCCGTGCAAAACAACAAATCAAGGATACTCAAATTTGGCAAAAAGCCATGTTTTTCTTCAAAAACCTGCGCGTATTTTGTCGGAGAAAAACAAGGGTCTTCTTTTGTGAGATGCAGTTTAGGGTGGATGCTGTTTCGCAAATCCAGGACTTTCGGATTGTCATTTTGTTCTTCATAACTTTCAGTAAACTTTACTTCACAATCAATTGATAATAAATCAATTACAGCATCCAAAAAGTCCCAATTCCAATCGAAAAGGAAGCGGTAATTTTTAGAATAGAACGGCTCCAAAACGTCTGAATAAAATTCAAAAAAAGGGGCATTCCCATAAGCCGACCGGATACTTTGCCAATGCTTCGCCTGCCAGTGTTCGTCATACGCGATGCGCACTTCTCGAATCCTTTGTTGCTCATTTTTTCCTTTTTTTAAGGGGATGGATAAACGTTGCAAGCCATTCGCTGTGGCGATATGACAACGGTTGCGGTAGCTTCCTTTTTGGTAATGTTCGCATTGTTCCAAGAAGAGGGTTTTGTGCCTAATCAATTTGGTGAAATACTGAATCGGGGGCAGATATTGCAATTCAAGCAAAATGGAAATCTTCTGAATCATAGAAGACGAAGGTCTCAAATGTTTGTGCAAATTTGCAATCTGAAACCTACTTTTCCGCTCTCGGATTAGGCCGCCCGTTAAAGCCCTCGATGGTTGGATTAGCAAACAAGATCGAAGGGTTCCAACAAGCTCTAAATTCCCAACAAGCATAGCGGGTGGTTTCAAACAAAGACAGGGCGACACAAGACCACGAGGCAAGGGGTGCAATATTCTTCCAGCATTTGTTACATTGTGTCGTCGTGTGAAACCATTAATTTTGAACTATTCAAATTTTCCAATTTTATGAAAAATCAGACAATCAGTGAGACCAATTTTCACTTTCCCGGTCAAACCAATTTTTACAGGGGCAAAGTCCGGGATGTCTATACCGTTGATGATCAACTAATTATGATAGCCTCCGACCGGATTTCGGCTTTCGACCACATTCTGCCCTGCCCGATTCCCTTCAAGGGGCAGGTACTCAATCAAATTGCCGCGCATTTTCTGAAAGCGACGCAGGACATCTGCCCAAATTGGCTCATCGCGACCCCCGACCCGAATGTCGCGGCGGGAAAAGCCTGCGAACCTTTTCGCATTGAAATGGTCATCCGGGGCTACCTGACGGGGCACGCTTGGCGCGAATACAAAGCCGGCAAAAGGGAACTTTGCGGCTGCCCAATGCCCGACGGAATGAAAGAACACGACCCCTTCCCCAAACCCCTCATCACCCCCGCCACCAAAGCCGACCAAGGACACGATGAGGATATTTCAAAAGAAGAAATCATCGCCAAAGGCTTGGCCAGCGAATTGGACTACGCCAAATTGGAAATCTACACCCGCGCACTCTTCCGGAGAGGCACAGAAATGGCTGCCGAAAGGGGGCTTATTCTAGTGGATACGAAATATGAGTTTGGCAAAAAAAACGGCAAAATATTCCTAATCGACGAGATTCACACCCCCGATAGTTCGCGCTATTTTTACAGGGATGGCTATGAGGAACGACAAGCTAAAGGGCTAGGACAGAAGCAGTTGTCAAAAGAATTCGTGCGCCAATGGTTGATGGAGCATGGCTTTCAGGGAAAAGTGGGACAGCAGATGCCGGCGATGCCGGATGCCTTCATCTGCCAAGTATCGGAACGCTACATTGAGCTATTTGAAAAAATTACGGGGAAGGCTTTCGAAAAAGCAGATTCCACCGCCGTTTTAGAACGAATCGAGCAAAATATTTTGAGGTATCTGAAAAAATAGCGACTCAAATACGAAATTCTTGCTTGCTTTTTGAGACCATAAGAGCTTGTCTCGGATTCCATCAGGTGTTGCCTCGGCGAGAGGAGGAGGGTGGGGGTGAGGTGCAAACTTAAAGGATGCCTGATGGTTGGCCGGTATTTCAAGGCATCACCTCGTTTGCCTTCCCGGAAATCCAGCGCACCCAAGCTATCCCGAATCCCAACAAAATAAAATCGCTCAGCAGTCTGCAATTGATGGGCAAAGATTATTTGGAACGGCAGATGGTCGGGCACGCGTTTTATTTTGATGCTACTGAACTCCATTTTGTGCTACAGGCAGACGGCAAACTATTGCGAGACACCTCCATTTGGACGACTTTCCCCAATTCGCAACGTTTTTTTTATAACCCATTCCGACCGGAGGCATGGCAAATAGAGGGAGAAGGTCCGAGTGTTTACACCCCACTGGGCTTGGTTTATCGGTTTAGGGATGATTTTTCCGACTTTTCAAAAGAGTTATTCCTCCGGCAAGTTCGCTTTGATGAAAACGACGTGACTTGGCTTTCCATGCGTTTTGGTGTGTTTAGAATTCAACTCAAACCCAATCTCTTTCAGCGCATTTTGTACAACCAGTTTTCCGAGCTCGAATCTCCTGCAAAACACATTTGCCAGGGGGTGATACCTGGGAGTGAAGGCAGACTGTTATTGAGTACCCAACAAGGATTTTTTGAAAAAAAGGAAGATGCCAGGGAGCCTCCCAGCAGGCTGAAAGAAATCGCTGATGGAAGTCAGGTTGCCTTAGCCAAAGGCTATCGAGACGATATTTGGGGAAGATATGGAAGGGCGCTTTACAGGATAAAAACGGATGGCTCCAATTATGCTATCGAACGGCAACATTTTGGAAACCAAAAAGGTTTCTCCAAAGTTTTTGACGCAATATTTCAAAGACGACCGTTTGTAGTTAGGCACGGAAAAGGGGTTGCACTATTTTGACCATGCGCAGCAGCAATTTTTTGAATTGGCGGATTACAATGGTTTTGATGAATTAAAAGAAAACACGGTACATCAAATTTATCAAAAAAAAGATGGCAGGCTTTGGCTTTGCACTTCCAGCGGTTTGTATCTTTTTTCGCCCGAAAGAGGCATTCTGGCGCGCTATTGGCGAGGCGGAACCGGCAAGTTCAGAATTCCCGGCAAGGCATTTTACCAAATCCTTCCTGCCCGGAAAGGTGGTTGGTGGCTGGCTTCCCAACAAGGCTTGGTTTATTGGAATCCTGCCGAAAATACGACGAAACTTTTTACCACCAAAGACGGCTTGATCGCCAATGAAATTCTGGCGATTCACGAAGATGAGTTCGAAATCCGAATTGCCGTTAAACATCCTGGACTTCGAGCAATTTTCCATTGAAACGAATAAGTTAGAAAATCGAACGCAACAACTCCTCAAAAACCAAAAAATCACTTTGCAGCCCGGCGAACAATTGCTCAACCTCCGGGTCGCCCTCGCCGATTATGTGACCGGGGCGGACGCCAAATACGCCTACCGCATCGCCGGCTTTCAGGATTTTTGGCTGGAAGACAGGGAAAATTTGGTTCGCATCAGCGGTTTGCCTTACGGAAATTATAATTTGGAAATCAGGGGCAGATTGGCAAACGGGCAGTATTCTTCGCAGGAAATCCACTTTCCGATTCAGGTTTTGAAACCCTTTTACCTGAAAACGGGATTTCTTGTCCTCAGCCTTCTTTTCCTTTTAATTATTGGACCGACCTTTTACATCTGGCGCAACTCCCAATTGAAGAAACGGCAATTAGAATTGGAGGGTGTTGTGGAAGAACGAACACTGGAACAACTACTCGATAAGCAATTAGCCGATGCCGACTTTTCCATTGACAATCTGCCTGCCCAACTTGCCATGAGTCGTAGCCAATTCTTTCGGCAGATGAAACAAAGCGCCGGGCTGACTCCCAATCAATATCTGCGCGAAATGCGCCTTCAAAAAGCCCGAAAATTGATGGAAGACCGCCAATGCCGAACCCTAAAAGAAGTTGGTTACGCCGTCGGTTTTCAAAAGGTCGCCTACTTTTCCAAGTTGTTCAAAAAGCGATTCGGCAAAAACCCTTCGGAGCATCTAAGCCTTCAATAACTGCTCACTGCCTACTGCTGAACTGTCCATTCTTCCGCCACCCAATCCTTCACATTTCGTTTTTTCTTATCGAAAGCAATGCCCACCAAGACCACTTTTTTAGAAGTGTTGAGATAACCCGAAGCGTATTCCCGTTCTTTAATTTGGTCAATCGCTGCCGCCCCTGAACCATCGAGTTTGAATTCCATCAAATACAAATGGTCGTCCGTTTCCAATACGGCGTCGAGGCGACCTGTATGACGGCTTACCTCAGAGCGTACATTCAGACCCAAAAAAGAAAGAACCAAATAAATAACGGTGTGGAAGTATCCCTCCCATGCAGCGAAATTTTCAGTTGCTTCTTCCTCCGTTGGGTCTTTTTTATCTTTCGGAAGGAGTTGGTGAGCGATGTTGGAAAACAGGATTTTGAGTTGTTCGATAAAAAGGGGTAGGTCATAGTCAAAAAGCGATTCCTCTATTTTCCACAGGACGATGCTAATGATGGTTGGTTGTTGATAAGTGTAAGCCTCCAACAGGTTGTTGACGAATGATTCTTTGACTTCATGATTAGGGTAACCGAGGGTGTAAATCGCCCGGTTTCGTTTTGTTTTCACCCCTTTTATAGTCAGGTAACCCGTTTGAAAAAGCAGGGAATAGATATCGGGGTTTTTGATTTCGAATTTTTCAAAAAAGGATTCGGTCACTTCGTAAGTTTCCAAATTTTTGACGGGAAGCCCCTGATCGCGAATGGCACGAACCAAAAAAGTTGGCGTGCCCGTCGTAAACCAATAGTTGGCAAAACTGGATTCATCGAAAAAATTGAGTATCGAAAAAGGATTATAAACAAAAGTCTTTGCATCCCACGAATAGCCGTCGTACCAATGATTCAATTGATCCAATAGAGTCGTTTCACTCATTTCTAATGCCTGACTGCTCCTTTTAATATGCGCTGCAAAATAGCGCTGTATTTCTTGATTCGTAATACCAAATAAATCTACGGCATAATTGGACAGGGTTAAATCTTTCAAATTATTCAAATCCGAAAAAATGGACACTTTTGAAAATTTGGAAACCCCCGTGATAAAGAGCAAGCGGAGGCGACCTTCGCTTTCTAAATCTTTTAAAGGCGCGTAAAAACTTTTCAGGATTTCCCTGTTTCGGTCGGCCGTTGGAATATCGTCGAGGAAGTCAATGATGGGTTTGTCGTATTCATCTATGAGAATCACGACTTTGCCCTGTTGTTTGGAAAGTTGAGTTACCAAATACTCAAATTGCGCTGCCGTATTTTTCTCCGGCAAAACGATACCAAAATTATCAGCATGTTCTTTCAATTTATCCTGAATCCTACTGTCCAATCCTTCCGCCATTTTTCCGAAACTGGCAAAATTAAATTTCAAAACCGGCGAATGCTGCCAATCCCAATCCGTTTTTTCATAAATGTACAAGCCTTTGAATAGGTCTTTTCTGCCCTTGAAAATGTAATCTAAAGTCGAAATTAATAATGACTTTCCGAAGCGACGGGGGCGAGACAGAAAGTACAAACCACTTTCCGTAATAAACTGATGGATTTGACGTGTTTTGTCAACATAAAGAAAATCCTTTTCAATAATGTTTTGAAAATTCTGGAGACCTAAAGGCAGCTTTTTCATAAAAAGGAAAATTATTGGAAAACAAATGTAAGCATTCCCACAAAAAAAACCTTTTCCCTCCCCTTCCCAAAATTCATTTTTCGACCATTTCAAAAATCATAATTATTTCTAAAAACAAAACACACCCTTGTTTTCATTTCCATTTGACACAAATGGGGGTGAAATTTTGGACAAATAGGGGCTATGGAATACAAATGGGGGCGTAGTTTGACACAAATGGGCGCTATGCCCTGCCTTATGTTTGCGTCATTCTAAAATGTAGAACCACAAAGTACAAGTAAGAATGACTCAAATACTCGAATCCAATAATTCCAAACCCGAATGGTTGGAACAGTTCGATGACCTCGTGCGAGAACATCTCTCGGACAGCGGCTTGACCAATGAGCGATTGGCTGCACAAATGTCTTTCAGCAGGGGCAAACTTTATCGGCTTGTGCGAAAAACCACGGGACAGTCGCCCAATCATTACATCCGAAATGTGCGCCTCTAACGAGCTTGCGAATTGTTGGAATTGAAACGGTATTTGACGGTGAAAGAGGTCGTGGCAAAAGTAGGCTTCAAAAAAGCCGCGTATTTCTCTCGACTGTTCAAAGAGAAATTTGGGGTTTTGCCGGTAGAGGTGTTGAGAAATCCCGGAGTCAACTAACAATCATTATTAAACGCTAAAAAATAAGACCGTACCGAAGGCAATGGTGGTGGTGGCGGCGATTCTTTTGTAAATACCAGCACCAATTCAGGAGCAGTAGTTAGTGCAACAGTAGGTACTGACGGTGGCAGTGGTGGAGATAACAGTCCCGGTTCTGTAACAATAGAATGTATTAGGAACGGTGAATAAATAAATTGAGGTTTTTGGGTTGATTATTTTGTTCTTAGTTTTTGCTTTGAAAACAAGAGTTATGTTGATATAATGACTGTTTTCAAAGTGAAAAATAAGGAC
>Ga0114931_10003798_pt1 | contig 19031 bp, 15 predicted proteins | sample 2SBtaG_FD_89579 | JGI IMG/M metagenome (GOLD analysis project Ga0114931, IMG submission 89579) | Deep subsurface microbial communities from Kolumbo volcano to uncover new lineages of life (NeLLi) - 2SBTROV14_V59a metaG | ecosystem: Environmental > Aquatic > Marine > Volcanic | place: Kolumbo...
CGGGTGCCGGCGCGAGGTGCGGGATGCCCTGTGCCACACCACGGGCAGGCCTGCATGCTCTCGGCAACCGGGCCGTGGCAACGCCTGCAGTTCACGCGCGTATCGAGGACGCTGCGAAATTGCCGCTGGAATTCACGCCAGCGGATTCTTCGCCATGAAGCAGCGCCTTTCCCTTGCTGTTGCCCCGGCCTGGAGACGGCTGTGGCACGGCGGACTTTTCGGCGGATATTGCGAAACGCCGCATACATATCCGCGGCGTTGCGATACCGGTCCGCCGGGTCGAGCTCAATCGATTTCCTGAGCAGGCCGGCAAACTCGGGTGAGACCCGGGCCCGCAGTCGTTCGTTGCCCGCCATTGGCCACTTGAACGGCCATTCCGGAAGCTTTCCCGAGAACAGGCGATACAGCACGAGACCGAGCGAAAAGACATCGGACTGGAACTTCGGACGTCCCATCGCCTGCTCGGGGGCGATGTAGTCGATCGTCCCTGACCCGGACGCCTTCAGTGTGCGCAAGCTGATTTTCGCGAAGCCGAAGTCCGTGAGCTTGACCTTGTTGCCCGGAAACATGACGAAATTTTCCGGCTTGATATCGCAGTGAATGATTTTTCGTTCATGCGCATACGCCAGGGCCGCCAACGCCTGGTCCGCAATTTCGACGGCATTCTTCAATGCAATACGCCGTTCGAGGCGATCGGCGAGCGACTCCGTACCGAGTTCCATCGCAATAACGAAATGTCCGTCGATGAAATTCGCATCCTGAATCGGCAGGATGTTGCGGTGATGAAGCTTCATCGCGATCTGCACCTCGCGCAGAAAATCATCCTGGCTGACTTTGTCACCCGTTTGCGGAATCTTCAACGCGACGCGCGTGCGGTGGATGGTATCGGCCGCCCTGTAGACATCAGCCAGTGGCCCCGACGCGATGCGCCCGAGTATCCGGTATTTGCCAAGCTTTTGCCGTACTCTCAACAAGGAAGTCTGACTCTGTTTCGGCTTGCAATCATTCTTTGCCCGCCAGGCGTCTGCGCAGTAGAAAATATTCCTGCTGCGAAAGCGCTATGGCGGCCTATTTTTCCCATCTATTTCGTTACGTAGTCCCACTATGCGCCTCAAAATATCGAAAAACTGTCCTCGCTGTGACACTTTCTCGCTACGGATATTTCTACCGCGCACACTCATGGCGTCCTCGTTCTGGCTTAGCTCCTTACCCTGCCGACGGCATCCTGCCAGCCCGCATAGAGTACATCGCGCCGTTCTTTGTTCATCGACGGCTCGAACACGGCATCGCTTGCCCACAGCGATGCAATATCGTCGAGCGATGCGTAGACGCCGCATTGCAGTCCGGCCAGGAAGGCGGCGCCGAGCACGGTCGATTCGATATTTTTTGGCCGCTCGACCGGCAGACCCAGGATATCGGCGAGAAGCCCGAGGAACCATTCATTTGCGACCATGCCGCCATCAACACGAATGACGCTGGGGTTGATACCATCGTCGGCCATCGCGCTGACGAGGTCACGGGTCTGGTAGGCAACCGCCTGCAGGGTCGCGGTGACGATCTCGCCGATGCCCGAGTCGCGCGACAGCCCCAGTATTGCCCCGCGTGCATCGGGATCCCAGTAGGGTGCGCCGAGGCCAGCGAATGCCGGCACGACATGCACATGGTCGACGACGCCGGTGGACTCCGCGATCACGTCTGTCTCGGCCGCGCACCTGATAACCCCGAGCTGGTCCCGGAGCCACTGAATCGCGGAACCTGCGACAAAAATGCTGCCCTCGATACCGTAAGTCACCTGGCCGTCGAGACGATAAGCGACCGTCGTCAACAGATCGTTTTGCGACAGCAGTGCCTTGTTGCCGGTATTGACAATAACGAAACACCCGGTTCCATATGTGCTCTTGGTCATGCCGCTGCTGAAGCAGGCCTGTCCGATCAGCGCGGCCTGCTGGTCGCCTGCCATGCCGCAGATCCGGATCTGCCCACCGATGACCGCCGGGTCCGTGACGCCAAAATCATCCGCGCAGTCGCGCACCTCGGGCATCAGAGCAGCCGGTATGCCGAACAGATCGAGAAGGTCTGCGTCCCATTCCTGGGTATGGATGTTGAACAGCAGGGTGCGTGATGCATTGCTGGCATCCGTGGCATGCACCTTGCCACCGGTGAGGCGCCACAGCAGGAAACAATCGACTGTGCCGAATGCCAGCCTGCCCGCCTCGGCCGCCTCTCGTGTGCCGTCGACGTGCTCGAGAATCCACGCAATCTTGGTGGCCGAGAAATACGGGTCGAGGCGCAAGCCCGTCTTGTCGATGACGATCTGCTCCTCACCGGTTTCCCTGCGCCGCTGGCAATCGTCGGCGCTACGACGGTCCTGCCAGACGATGGCGCGATGCACGCACTCGCCCGTCTCGCGATCCCAGACAAGCGTCGTCTCGCGATGGTTGGTCAGTCCCAGGCCGGCTATGTTGCCGCATGCCTTGCCGAGCGCCCTCCTGGCCACCTCGACCACTGATCTCCAGATCGCTTCGGGGTCGTGCTCGACCCAGCCAGGCCGCGGATACGCTTGCGAGAACTCCTGCTGCTCGCTCGCGACGACCGCGGCGCTTCGATCGAAGATCACGGCCCGGCTGCTGCTGGTTCCCTGGTCTATCGCCATCAAATACGGGTTGTCTCGCGCCATCCTGTGCCCCTCCGCTACAGGCTGTAGAGCGGTTTCGGGATCGACATCTGCTTGCCCGCCTCCGCGGGTCTCGACTGGCCGGCCTGCACCCCGGCAAACCGTGAAATTCGTCCCAGGACCGATGCGGGCCACGGGCACACGCGCCGCGTTTCGAGGCTGACATGCAGGTTCATCCACTCGGCAGTCGCCGCCAGGAAATGCTTTTCAGCATGGTAGATCCGCTGAAACTGGTGAACGCGTTTCTCGTCAAATGCGAGGACTTGTGCGGTTACGATGTAAGCGTCGGCCTCGTGCAGCTCCCTTTGGAAGAGAACATGGGATTCCACGGCGAACGTCGAGCACCGCGCCGTGCCGATGTATTCATCGGTGATGCCGAACCTGTCCCACAGGGCGTCGATACCAAGATCGAATGCAAGCACGTAGTACGCGACGTTCATGTGCTGATTGACGTCGATCCACTCGGCCCTGACCGCGCCTTCAGAAATCCGTGTGCCAAGCATACTTGAGGTCATGCGTCCACCAATTCGGCAATATCCCTGAAAAACTCGAGTGCCTCGGGGTTCGCCAGCGCGTCCGCATTTTGTACGGCTTTACCGCACACAACGTCGCGCACCGCCAGTTCCACAATCTTGCCGCTGATCGTGCGCGGGATGTCGGGAACGGCAATGATCTTCGCAGGAACATGACGAGGCGTCGTGTTCTCCCGTATCACTTCGCGAATCCTGTCCTTCATGGCCTCGTCGAGCGCCACGCCCTCGCGCATAACGACAAACAATACCACGCGCACGTCGTCTTCCCAGTCCTGGCCGATCGCGATGCTCTCCAGGACCGCATCGAGCTTCTCGACCTGCCGGTAGATTTCGGCTGTGCCGATACGCACGCCGCCCGGATTAAGGACCGCGTCCGAGCGGCCGTAGATGATCATGCCACCCGCCTGCGTGATTTCCGCGTAGTCACCGTGCGCCCAGACCCCGGGAAATCTTTCAAAATACGCGGCGTGATACTTGCTGTTGCCAGGATCGTTCCAGAAGCCCACCGGCATCGAGGGAAATGCGTTGCGGCAGACGAGTTCACCGCGTTCGCCAATGACGGCTTCACCGTCCTCGTCATAAATCTGCACGTCCATGCCGAGCGCCAGGCATTGCAGCTCCCCGCGGCGAACCGGCAAGGTCGGGTTGCCGCCGGCGAAACAACTGATAATGTCCGTGCCTCCGGAAATCGATGCGAGTTGCACGTCTTCGGAGACCGCGGCATAAACGAAATCGAAACTTTCGGGCGCAAGCACGGAACCCGTCGAAAAAATCGATTGCAACAGAGACAGGTCGAATTCCGCGCCCGGCCGGATACCGGCTTTCTCCGTCGCCGCAATATACTTTGCGCTGGTGCCGAAGGCCGTAAGTTGTTCTTCCTCGGCGATGCGCCAGAGAATCCGGCCATCCTCGAAGAACGGCGAACCGTCATAAAGCAGCAGCGCAGCACCAGCGGTCAGCCCACTGACCAGCCAGTTCCACATCATCCAGCCACAGGTCGTAAAGTAGAACAACCGGTCGTCGGGGCCGATGTCGCAATGCAGCATGTGCTCTTTCAGGTGCTGGATGAGCGTGCCACCAGCGCCGTGCACGATGCATTTCGGCACGCCGGTGGTGCCCGATGAATACATAATGTAAAGCGGGTGATTGAATTCCGTTGGCAGGAATTCCGCTACAGCGCCGGCAACGGCAAAATCCGCCCACCACACGGCACCGCGAACGTTATCGAGCTCAGCATCGGTGCCGCTGAATGGCACGACAACAGTGGTCTCGATGCTTTTTATTTTTTCGAGAACGCCGCTGACCGGCGCGAGTGAATCATGGCGCTTGCCATTATAAAAATAACCGTCGGCGCAAAAAAGTACCTTCGGCCCGATCTGGCCGAAGCGATCAACAACACCGTTTATACCGAAGTCCGGTGAGCAGGATGACCAGATGGCACCGAGACTGGTCACACCCAGCATCGCGATGATTGCCTCGGGGCAATTGGGTATGAAGGCCGCAACTCTGTCGCCTTTGACGACGCCAGCCGCCCTCAGGCCGGCTGCAACCTCGCCCACCCCAGCCTTCAGTTCGTCGAAACTGATTTGCCGGCGCACGCCATTCTCGCCGCGAAATATGATAGCCGGCCGGGCCCCGCCATGACGCAGAACATGCGCCGGAAAACTGATCTCGGCGTCGCCGAACCACGTCGCGGTGGTCATATCTCTCGGTTGTTCCAGCACCTTGCTTGCGGGACGCGAAAAATCGACCCCGGCAAAATCACACATTGCCTGCCAGAAGCGCGGCGCTTCCTTTACCGACCACGCATGCAGTCCGGCGTAATCGTCACAAGCTTGCGCCGCCATGAACCGGTACATGGCGCTTTGCTCGACTCTGTCCTTGCCGGGCGTCCAGAGGACCGGATTGGCGGTCACGTTCCCATTGCCTTTATTATCCACTGCTGCAATATCACGATGCCGATTATGAAAGATTTGATGCTGGCAGTCTCTATCCGTGAACCCGGCGGCCCCGGGGTCTTACAGCCGATCGAGTTGCCGCTGCCGAAGCCGCGCAAAGCGGAAGTGCTTCTCAGGGTACGTGCCGCAGGCGTGAATCGCCCGGACGTACTGCAGCGCCTCGGCAAGTATCCGCTGCCGGAAGATGCGGATCCTCTGCCGGGACTCGAGGTCGCGGGGGAAGTGGTGGCAACGGGTACGGGCGCCGGCCGCTGGAAGCCGGGCGACAAGGTCATGGCGCTGACGCGTGGAGGCGGCTATGCTGCATACTGCTGCGTCCATGAAGACCACTGCCTGGCCATACCGGCACCGCTTTCGTTTGTCGAAGCGGCTGCGTTTCCGGAAACTTACTTCACGGTCTGGTACAACGTCTTCATGCGCGCCGGGCTCACCGGTGGCGAATCAATGTTGGTTCATGGCGGTTCGAGCGGCATCGGCACGACGGCGATCCAGCTCGGCAAGGCTTTCGGCGTGACGGTCGTCGTTACCGCCGGTACTTCTGAAAAATGCCGGTTCTGCGCAGACCTGGGTGCCGATCATGCAATCGACTACGGGACCGGGGACTGGGAATCCGCCGTTATGCAACTCACGGGCGGCAAAGGTGTCGATGTAGTACTGGACATGGTTGCCGGATCCTACATGCAGAAAAATATGAACCTACTGAATCGTGACGGCCGTTACGTGATCATCGCGTTTCTCAAAGGCCCTGTCGCTGAGCTCGATATGCGCCAGGTACTCGCGAAAAGGCTGACGATCACGGGCTCCACCCTGCGCCCGCAAACGATTGCCGAAAAAACGGCCATCGCCGCGGAGCTCGAGCAACATGTCGTACCGTTGCTTGCAGCCGGTCTTGTCCGGCCCATAATTTGTGCTACCTTTCCACTCACCGAGGCGAGACTTGCCCACGAGCTAATGGAGAGCAGCCGGCACATGGGCAAAATTGTGCTCGAGACCTGAACGAGGTATTCCTTGAATCTCACCTGGACAATCATTGCCATAGCCGTCGTCGCGATCGCGGCGTTGCTGGTTTTCCGTGACCGAATCCGCTTGCGAGCTGTGCCTGAAGCGCTCAAGCCCGGGCAGCAGCTGCCCGAATTCAGCGCGGTCGATGAAGAGGGCCATCGCGTTTCGTCGTCGAACTTGCGTGGCCGTCCATCCGTGCTGTTGTTCGTCAGGGGTTCCTGGTGCCCTTTTTGCAGCAAGCAAGTGCAGAACCTGACGAAGTATTACAAGGAAATCAACGATTCCGGCGCACGGCTGATCCTCGTTACGCCAAAACCGCTGCAGATGACGCGTAGAGTTGCCAATCTGTTCGATGTCGATTTCGAATTCTGGCTGGACGACTCGCTCGAGGTCGTGAAGCACCTCGGGCTGCTGCTGGAGTCCGCGGTCCCGGAAGACTACCACGCGGAATACGGCAACGATTCCCTCTGGCCGACATCGCTGGTTGTCGACGGTGACGGCATCATCAGGTACACGGCATTGTCGCGCTTCATCGCCGACCGGCCGAACCCCGAGAAATTACTTGCCGTCGTGAAAAGACTCTAGCCATTATGACTGTCCTGCGAGTGATCGCGCTCTGCCTTGTTGCATTTCTGTTGAACGGCGCCGCCCGCGGCGCGGCCCGAGCCGGACGCCCCAACATCCTGCTGATCGTTGCTGATGACCTTGGCTACGCCGATCTCGGCATCTACGGCAGCAACATCGACACGCCGACTATCGATTCGCTGGCTCGGCGAGGAATCCTGTTCACCCGCTTTCACACGGCGCCTCTTTGCGAGCCGACGCGGGCGATGCTGCTGAGTGGTAATAACAACCACGTTGCCGGTGTAGCTCACCAGGGTAGAACCGGCGTTGCCGGCATACCGCTGGCTGGCTATGAAAACAGGCTTTCGGATCGAATCGCCCCGTTTCCGCGATTGCTGAAAAACGCTGGCTACGATACCTACACTGTGGGCAAGTGGCATCTTGGACTCGAGCCTGAGTCGAGCCCGAAAGCGGCCGGATTCACACGCTCCTACAACCTGTTGCAGGGCGGCGGGTCGCATTTTGACGATACGGGATTCTCCGAAGGAGGTTCTACGTATCGTGAAAACGGGCAACTGGTCGCGTATCCCAATGGCCGATACTCGACAACGGTCTACACGGAGAAGCTGATCGAATTCATCGAGGCGGACCGCACAAATGGCAAACCTTTCTTTGCATTTGCAGCATACACCTCGCCGCACTGGCCACTGCAGGTGCCGGACGAGTACCTCGATTTATATGCAAGCCGCTTCGATGATGGCTACGACGCGCTTCGGCAAAGCCGATTCAATTCACTCAAGGAAGCCGGCATCATCGAGTTGGATTCGACGCTGCCACCACGCAATGATGCCATCACCCCGTGGGAAAACTTGAGCGCTGCAGAAAAGCGCAATGAATCGCGCAAGATGGAACTGTATGCGGCGATGGTCGATAACCTGGATGATCACATCGCCCGCCTGTTCGACTATCTCAGGGAGCACCATCTCCTTGAGAATACCCTGATCGTATTCATGGCCGACAACGGTGCTGCGGGCGGAGATTTCTACAATGGTATCGGGTACACCGAATACGAAGATTATCTTAGAACCCACTACGACAATTCCTACGAGAAAATGGGCACAGCCGCCTCATTTGTCTCCTATGGCCCCCCATGGGCGGAAGCCGGCTCCGCACCGTTCCAGAAATACAAGAGCTACACCCGGGAAGGAGGAATGGTTGCGCCGATGATTATTGCAGGCAGCGGCATCAAATCGCAGGGCGTCATCGATTCGACGTATGTAACGGTGATGGACCTGGCGCCGACCTTCCTCGAGATCGCGGGCGCAACATACCCGGATGACGGCTCCGTCAGGCCCATGCTCGGCGAGAGCATGACAGAATTTCTCGCGGGCCGCTCGCAATCCATCCACGATGACGACTACGTCACCGTGCTCTCACACCGCGGCCGGTCTTTCGTCAGGAAGGGGCCCTGGAAAATTGTCACGACGTACGGACCGTTCAACGAAGCGGACTTCGAACTGTACAATGTCGTCGAGGATCCTGGAGAAACAAAAAACATGGCCAACCAGGAACCGGAAATCTACGCGGAACTGATCGAAACCTGGCGAACGAAGCGCAAGGAGTTCGGGATCATACTTCCCGAAGATCTCTAGCCCGGCAGACCGCTAGCCACTTGCGTCTGCGATGATTCGCCTGGCCTGCTCGTCTGCGACGATGTTTGTCGGTTTGCCGCTCGCTGCAGATTCTTCGAAGATGCCAGTGAGCCGTGGCCCAACCGCGGCGACCTGCTCCCACACTTCCGCGTCGCTGCTATCGCCGAAATACTCACAGGCGACGTTGATGATGCCGCCGCTATTGATGACGTAGTCGGGCGCATACAGTATCCCGGCGTCATGCAGCCGCTGGCCGTCCGCGGCAATTTCGAGCTGATTGTTCGCGCTACCGGCAACGATCGGCGTATGCAGGTCGCGAATCGAGCGCTCGTTCATGATTGCACCAAGCGCACAGGGCGCGACGACATCGACTTTCTCTGACAGGATTTCATCGAGCGGTACTTCCGTTGCGCCGAACTCATCGACGGCGCGGCGGGCCCGTGCGCTATCGATATCGGCGACCAGCAATTTCGCGTCTGCTTCGTGCAGGTACCTGCAGAGATTGTAACCGACGTGGCCGACGCCCTGAACCGCGACAGTGAGTCCCGCGACGCCTTCGTTACCCAGCTTGAAGCGGACTGCGGCCTCGATGCCTTTGAATATACCGAACGAAGTTTTTGGTGATGGATCTCCGCCGGCTTTGCCGTCACCGCGTGACAGGCCGGCGACATATTTCGTCGTCCGCGCGATCATTTCCATGATGTCGACGCTCATGCCGACATCTTCCGCCGTAATGTAATCGCCATTCAACTGGCTGATGAATTCGCCGAGGCGCTCGTACAGTGCATCGCTGCCATCGAAGTCCGGCGTCCTCATCACAACTGCTTTGCCTCCGCCGAATGCGAGCCCTGCCATCGCGTTCTTGTAACTCATACCCTGGGAAAGCCTCAACACGTCGTGCAATGCCTCGTCGTCGCTCGCATAGGACCACAGGCGGGTGCCTCCGGCCGCCGGGCCGAGCGCTGTGCTGTGGATGGCAATAATGGCTTGCAGCCCGGTTTTCGTGTCGTGGCAAAAGATCACGCGCTCATGATCGTCGAAGGCTGAATCGTCGAAAGCGGCCATGGGGGTCCCTTTACTGAGGCAGGAAACAGGTTGCGGGCGATCTGTCGCGCCGTGGCGCGCGGATTCTAGCACCGTCCGTTCTGCACGTCATATGTTGTGTTGCCCAAGTATTCTACCCGTCAAAACTGCACATTCACTGCCTTGCAGAGAAACTGCATATAAAGCCTCGCCTCCTTGAATGCCGCCTGGACTTGGTTGTGGAATCCTGGCTGCAACGGTTCATCGAGGGCAAGTTCGTCGATCGCGATGAAATCCTTGCGCTTGATATCCCCGATCAGCGGGTGTTCCTTGTCGAAACCGCGCGGGGGGCGTGTCAGTGCTTCGCCGCCCAGCTTGAAATGACGGTGGAAACCCCTGTCGTCGCGCGCCGCCAGCCACTCCCCGGACTTGTCGCAAATGCGCTCGCGGATTGCCCGCAGCGCGTCCGGGGCCGGTCGCCACATACCGGCGCCGAGAAACACCCGTCCAGGGTCGATGTGTACGTAATAGCCCGGTGCGTGCACGTCTTTAGCCAGCTCGTGCCGGAACTGGATGCCGACATTGGTCTTGTAAGGCATCTTGTTTTTCGAGAAACGCGTGTCACGGTAAACACGCATGAGGGAGCCGCCCATGCGCTTCGGTATTGCCGTAAAATGCGGCGCTATATCCGCGATCGGCTCCTGCATCGCCTGGATGAAGCGCAGCGCAGCATCGAGGACGTGCTCCTCGTAGCGCGACTTGTTCGCGTTGAACCAATCGCGGTTATTGTTCTGCCTGAGTTCATCGAGAAACTGTAGCGACTCCGGCGTAAAGTGCGCATGCTGGCTGCAGGCCATTCAACACTCCATCAGCATGAACGGGTGTCTGCATCCGGATGTGGAAACAGGTCGGATTCTTCTTCGCCATCGCGGGGCGACAGGCAGCGAAAATCCTTCTCGACGAGGATCTTCAGGTGCTCTCCGTCGTCGAGAATCTGCTCCGACGCTATCGATACCTGTTCCGACTCCACCCAGCGCGAGATTTCCGCCTGCGGCACCCGCACCGTGATCACATTGTTTGACAGATGCGCCTCGGGCCTGACTGTCGCCGGAGAATTTTCCAGCACGTAGTCAAAGGCGTTGCTGCCGGCAAAGCGCACACGACCACGGACGAGGCCATCCGCGTTCAGCACATCGACCTCGGTCCGGGTCAGGCGCAGGCGTATCGAATTATCAAGTACACGAAGCTTCAAGAATCGCTCTCTTTTGCATTGCTCTGTCGACTATTAAACCATTATCCGGGCTGTCACAGCGACCGCAGGAGATTTTCGAGCGGCCGGATACCCGGGTAGATTTCGGCAAGGCTGACTGCCACGGCGCGCGCTTCGTCGACACGGCCATGATCGCGGAGCATGGTGGCGAGCGCCCAGTGAATATCGAAGTCACCCGGGAAGTTGCCTTCGATGTCTTGCAGGTAGGTGATCGCCGCGTCCGCCTGTCCCAGCGAATTCAGGGCAACTGCATAGACATACGTATAACGCGCATCGGCTGGTTGCAATTGCGCCGCCAGCTCGAGTTCGTGTAGCGCTTCGTCAGGCCTGTCCCGCCTGACCAGCAACAATCCGAGCGCATGCCGGTAGGCGGCTGCTTCAGGTTGCATACGGATGCCCTCGCGCAGCGAGGCTTCGGCATCGTCATCCCTGCCGAGCCCCCTGTAAAGGTCCGCAAGATTGATGCGCGGACCGACGGCACCCGGGTCCAGACGCAGCGCCTGGCGGTAGGCCGCCTCTGCACGACCCGGGTCTCCGGCTTCGGCATAAAGGTTGCCGAGGCCCGTTTGCGATTCGGGGCGCTCGGCGGTCGCCAGCATCGAATGCTCAAGTTCCAGTTCCGCTTTGCGGAAGTCCTGGTCGAAGTTGCTACGCAGCAATTGACGCTGCGGCGAGATGACACGCGCGGCTTCGAGCCGAAGCGAACGAATCTCGTCGAGGAGGGACGGTGCAGCCAGGTCGGCCTGTTGCCGCGGATCCAGGCCCGGTAGCGCTCGCAGCGCGCCGATACGCACGAGCGGATCGGCGCTGCCGAGCGCGGTTGCAATGACGGACCCGGCCTCTGCTGAATAAGGCGGCCGCAACAGCGTGAGCATGCTGGCGCGAGCGATCCCGGGAAATTCCGGGACGCCGATCGCAGCGAGCAAGGGCTGATTACCGCCGCCCGTTCGGCCCGCATGAATTGCAAGGCCGTAATGATCACGCAGATTGTCGCCATACCAGCTCGTGACGATTCCGGCAGCCCATTGCGCATCGCGGTCGCTGTGGCACTGGTTGCAGGCGTTCGGTGCTCCTGTAGTAATGCTCAGGTCTGGCCGCGGAATCCTGAAGCTGTGGTCCCGGCGCTGGTCTACGACCATGTAGGTGCGCGACGTCATGTGACAATCGACACAAGCAACCGAGCCCTGCGGGTGATGATGGTGGGAGGTGCTATCAAACCTGGCAGGCAAATGGCATTTCGCACACACTGCGCTCGGCACGGTCGTGGTCTTCAGTCGCGCCGAGTGCGGATCGTGACAATCGCTACAGGAAACGCCGGACTGGTACATGCGACTCTGCAGGAAGGATCCATAGACATAGACCTCGTCCTGAATCTGGCCGTCGGCGAAATAGAGACCTTCCTCGAGCAGTGCGGGGGTGTGCGTGTCCGTAAGCCGCTTGCCGAATTCGTAATGGTCTGCGATAACGGACCGGCGCGCATGACAACGTCCACAGGCCTCCGGTTGCACTGGCGGGTGCATGCGGATTTCACTGCGGGCAGCGATTCCCGTCGCCGGATTCATCTCCCAGATTCCTCTCCCGGTGTCATCCAGATCGGTCACGAATCCACCGCGACGACCAAATTTTCCGGCTTCGGCCTCTTCGACGTGGCGAGAACCGGGACCGTGGCAACCCTCACAACCGACGCTGATTTCGAACCAGGTCGTTTCGAACGAGTCGCTATCGCTGTGGTAGTTCTTCTCCAGTCCGGTCGAGTGACACTCAGCGCACATGTAATTCCAGTTTTGTTCCCTGCCGGTCCAGTAGAGCGGGTCGCTGTGATCGATTTGCTCATCGGGATAGATGTGGAACCAGCGTCGACCGCCACTATCTGTGGAGCGATTGTCCCAGGCGAACGGCAGCACTTGCAGCTTCCCGCCCGGGAACTCGACCAGGTACTGTTGCAAAGGATCGACACCGAAGGTATAGGCGATCGCAAAATCCTGGAACTCGCCCTTGTCATTATCCGTGCGGACATAGAACCTGCCGTCCCGCTCATAGAACGTGCTGACGGTACCGAAATAATCGAAGTGCACATCCGAGAAATCGCCCAGCACGGTCCCGGGCGTGGCGGCTTGCATTGCGAGCGCATGATGCGACTGCCGCCACGCCGCCAACTCTGCTGCATGACAATTGCCACAAATGGCGGAGCCCGCGAACGACGGTCGCAACTCCCCGGCAGGCATTGCGTGCTGCGGCGCGGGGCCGCAGGCAGACACTACAAGGCTGGCAAGGATTGGAAAAACAAGGCGCACGGATACCCACGCAATACTTTTGACAAACATCGCGACGCATAAAGACAGCCGGATTCTGCTTTTTATTGTCGGCCCCCGAGACACCGGGCTGTCATTGCTGGCTGACCGCGGACATTTCGTCATCGGTCAACCTGTATTACGGGTTATTCGGCGATTACGTTTTCCGCCTGGGGACCCTTCTGGCCCTGCGTCACTTCCATGGACACTTTCTGGCCTTCTTTCAGGGTTTTGAATCCTTCCATCTGTATCGCACTGTGGTGAACAAAAACATCCTGCCCACCATCGCGCTCGATGAATCCAAATCCCTTGTCGTCGTTGAACCACTTGACGGTTCCACTGATTCTTTCGCCTGCCATATCTACCTCTGAATTGCTCGCCGGTGGCAACCGGCGCTAAACACGCTCGCCTGTTGCTAACAGCCGATATCTTACGCGCAAACTTCGGCCTAGGCCCGCAATATTGCCCGTCCACTCGACGCAAATTCGGCGAAAATGACTGAATTTCGGAGTTTCAGCGTTTTTGAACGTATTTTTCGCTCAGCTTTTGTATGGAATTACAGCCCACCAGGGCCATTGTCCGCTCGACTTCCGCTTTGAGCTGTGACAGCGCATGTTCCACACCTTTCTGACCTCCGGCAGCCAGACCAAACAAATACGCGCGGCCGACGCTGCAGGCATTGGCACCGAGCGCGAGCGCCTTGACGACGTGATTGCCACGGCGCACGCCACCATCGCAAATAATGTCGAGCCTGTCGCGCAACGCATCGGCGATTGCGGCAATACAGTCCACCGGGGCCGGTGCGGACTCGAGTTGCCGGCCGCCGTGGTTCGAGATCATGACGGCCGTTGCGCCGGCATCCGCCGCTATCCTCGCATCTTCGACAGCCTGAATACCCTTGATGACCAGCGGCCCGTCCCATTGGCTCGCCAGCCATTCGACATCTTTCCAGCCAAGGGTGCGATCAAACTGGCTGTTTATGTACTCGATGACGCCCTTGCCAATTTCCGCTGAAACCCCGGGACTGCTCGTCACATTGACCATTTCAAAGCCCCCGCTCACTATGGCCCGTACCGACCATGGGAAATGCCGCAGGTAGCTCAGGACGCTTCTCCGCCCGAACCTGGGAGGAATGCCGAATCCGGTGACCAGGTCGCGCTCGCGGTTGCCCGCAACCTGCGTATCGACGGTGAGACATAGAGCATCGTACTTGCTGGCCTTGCAGCGCTCGATGAAATCGCGCGTGATACCCCGATCCTTGAAAACGTAAACCTGGTACATCCTGGGACCGTCGGTGGTTGCCGCAATCTCCTCGATCGTCGTCGTGCCCAGCGACGACAGGCTGTAAATCGTGCCGAACTTGCGCGCGGCGCGCGCCACGGCGGGCTCCTTGTCATGATGAAAAAGACGCGAGGCACCGGTTGGTGAGAGGAACACCGGCCAGTCGATCTGCTGGCCCAGCACGGTCGTCCCGAGATCGATGTTACTGATGTCGGACAATTGTGTCGGCAGCAGCTCGTAGTCGTCGAACGCTGACGTGTTGCGGCGCAGCGTGAGTTCGTCGTCCGCACCCCCGTCCAGGTAGTTGAAGATCGGCCAGGGCAACTTGCGCTTCGCCAGTTTGCGCAGGTCCATGATGTTGTGGCAATCCTCAAGGCGCCGGACACTGCTCTTGAGTGGTGGCATGAGTCTTGATTATCCCCCGCTTGGAAACGCGACGCGTCTCGAGTCCAAGAGGATAACAAAGTGCGTCAGTCCGGGCACACAATCAGCGAACAGGTCAGTTTGGATGGAGTAGCGCGTCGCTCATCCGGGAACGAATAATGGTGCGGCTGGCCGCGTTCGAACCCGGCCCGGTGCCAAAGACAATCGCAGCATTGGCATACCAGACAGTACCCGGGAAACGACATTGATCCGTCGTGAAGAGTTGCCAGGCACTAACCAGACCACTCCGAACGTATTTCACATCGACGCAATTCGTAATCCGTTTGACCAGAGGTAGGATGGTTTCCGGATGACTGCAGCAATACTGTACTTCAGTCGGAGCGTCGATGCATACGGCCAGCGCACCAAGTTTTCTCGTTAACGGTAACTTAGGCCTCTTTTCCGCATCAGGAAACTGCGGAATATACCTAGGGCCGTTCTCTGATAATATTGCCAGCCGGCGGCAATTGGCCTGGCAGCGGGAATTATGAATAGCAAAGCAACTAACGAAAATCGCGCCATCGCACGCTGGCTCTTGCTCTGCTGTTCGCTCGTATTTGTCATGGTCATTCTCGGTGGCGTTACCCGGCTGACCGGGTCGGGACTATCCATGGTTGACTGGCAACCCGCCACCCGAGTCCTGCCACCGTTGACCGACGAAGCCTGGCAGCGCACGTTCGAGCTTTACCAGGCGACGCCGGAGTTCCAGAAGATCAACCCAACGATGGACGTGCATGGTTTCAAAGGCATATTCTGGCTCGAATACGTGCATCGGCTGCTCGGCCGGTCCATTGGTATCATATTCCTGGTGCCATTCCTGGTATTCGTCTGGCAAGGTTTCATACGCCGCGATGAGTGGTTGAAGTATGGGACGATGTTCCTGCTCGGCGGCCTGCAGGGCGTCATTGGCTGGTACATGGTCAAAAGCGGTCTCGTCGACAATCCACACGTTAGCCAGTACCGGCTCACGGCACACCTGGTCGCCGCGTTCCTGATCTACGCCTACATGTTCTGGGTAGCCATGTCGCTGCTCTCCCCGTCGCCTGCCGGGAAATCCCACCCCTGGTTCGGCAAGTCCGTGGCATTAACGGCGATGATCTCGCTGACCGTGATATCCGGCGGGTTCGTCGCCGGTCTGAAAGCGGGCAAGATCTACAATACCTTTCCGAAGATGGGCGATTACTGGATTCCGCCCGATGTAACGGCCCTGGAACCCTGGTGGCGAAATGTCTTTGAAAACCTGGCCACAGTGCAGCTCGACCACCGCATACTGGCCTTTACCACGTTCACATTAATTATCGTGTTCTGGTTCAGGATCCCGAAGCAAAATTTGCCGGCGCGGGCGAAAAAAGGCGTGAACGCGCTGCTGCATACCGGCATCCTGCAGGTTGCGCTCGGTATCACGACCTTGCTGCTGGTCGTACCCATTCCACTCGCGGCCGCACACCAGGCAGTGGCAATGCTGCTGTTTACGGTCGCTCTTTTTCTCTGCCACGCTTTACGACGTGCCTGACGCCGAGCGAAATCCCCACACCGCGAGCGCCCCGGGTACGATAAGCCCGGCCCATGATACTGACATCGGGATCACTGCGCCCCCGACTTCCACCGGCCAGCCGCTCAATAATCTCGCCATATGTGCCAGTGCGACGACGGTAAAGAGTACTGCCGAAACAGTACAATATGCGTCACGCTTCATAATGTTCTCCCGGGTCCGAAAGTGGCCATCAAGCTCGCTCTATTATGACTTGAAATTTGCCCGGAAACACTTCCTGAATTTCACACTGACAACCATCCGGGAGTTCGTTGCATGAATCGCCAACAATGGAAGGACCTGTTGGAGGGCATCGGCTTCCTCGCCATCATCGACCAGTTGCCGGATGAGGGCTTTTTTGATACGGAATCTGCAATTCAGACACAATAGGCTTGTCAGCGAGGACACCCTGCGGTTAATACCGATTGGGTAATGCTGGCTATTCGCGGAGCATGTGCCCCATGACTTCATCGGACCCACAGGAAATCTGCTTCGACCGGGCACTGCTCGAGCGCTACGGCGGGCGCGGGCCACGCTATACCTCCTACCCCACGGCGCTGCAGTTCGAGGAAAACTTCACCGCGGATGACTACCGACGATTTGCGGCAATCAGCAACGGGTCAGGCCGGCCACTCTCTCTTTATGTGCACATCCCGTTCTGCCGGTCGCTTTGCTACTACTGCGCCTGCAACAAGATCGTGACCCGCAACGCCGGGCGGGTGCAGAAATATATGCGGCACCTCGACCGGGAGATCGACCTGCAGGCCGCCCTGTTCGACCCGTCACGCAAAATCGAGCAATTGCATTTCGGCGGCGGCACGCCCACCTATCTCGATGAGGCCGGGCTGCGCACGCTGATGGCCCACCTCAGAGATTCATTCAACTTCGACGTCAGTGACAAGCGGGAGTTTTCGATCGAGGTAGATCCCAGAACCGTGGACTCACAAATGATCGGCGTTCTTGCCGAGCTCGGCTTCAATCGCCTGAGTCTCGGCGTGCAGGACTTCGACAAAGAGGTCCAGCGAGCCGTCAATCGTGTGCAGTCGGCAGACGACATCGGCGGCCTGGTCCGGGACTCCCGCGAGAATGATTTCAAATCCGTATCCTTCGATCTCATTTACGGCCTGCCGCATCAGACCGTAGGAACTTTCGACCAGACTTTGAACAAGGTGCTGGAGATGCGGCCCGACAGGCTGGCTATCTATAACTACGCGCACCTGCCGAGCCGCTTCAAGGGCCAGCGCATGATCAACGATGCCGATATTCCGTTACCGGAAACCAGGCTCGGCATCCTGCACCACACGATTGAAAAGCTCGCCGCATCCGAATACGTTTATATCGGCATGGACCACTTCGCGCTGCCCGGGGACGACCTGGTCCAGGCACAGCAACAGGGCACGCTGCAGCGAAACTTCCAGGGCTACTCGACGCACAGTGGCTGTGACCTGGTCGGCCTCGGCGTCAGCGCCATCGGCAACATCGGCAACGTCTATGCACAGAACACGCCTTCAACCATCGAGTACGAATCGTTGCTGCACCAGGGTCGGCTTCCGCTACAACGCGGCATCGAAGTCGATGCGGACGATCTGATCCGTGCCGGCGTAATCAAGCAGCTGATGTGCTACGACCGGCTCGATTTCGACGGCTTCGGCGATGCCCACGGTATCGACTTCAAAACTTACTTCGAAAGTGAAGTAGAGAGACTCGAACCGCTCGCTGCCGATGCACTGATCGAACTATCTGACGACGAGATCCTGATCACGCCGAAAGGCCGCCTTCTGCTCCGCTGCATCGCAATGGTCTTCGACAGGCACCTGAACCGGGCAGCGACGGACGGTCGTTTCTCCAAAGCGATCTGATAGACTCCGCCACTGCTATCACGAGTTGGCGCACGATTTCACGATGTGGAAGACCGCGCAGCCGCAAAATAAAGAATCCGGTTATGAGCAAGGTACCGTCCGATATTGAGATCGCGCAGGCTGCGCGCAAGCAACCCATTGCCGACGTCGCCGCCAAGCTGGGACTTGAACCGCACGACCTCATCCCGTACGGAAACGACAAAGCGAAAATCAACTACGACTTCCTGAACACGCTCGACGGCAATCACGACGGCAAGCTGATTCTCGTCACCGCGATCTCGCCAACGCCTGCCGGTGAAGGCAAGACGACGACGACGGTCGGGCTAGGCGACGGCTTGAACGCGATCGGCAAGAACGCCATGATATGCCTGCGTGAACCCAGCCTCGGCCCGTGTTTCGGCATGAAAGGCGGTGCCGCCGGCGGCGGCTATGCACAGGTCGTGCCGATGACGGATATCAACCTGCATTTCACTGGCGACTTCCACGCCATCGGCGCGGCCCACAATCTGTTGTCGGCGATGATCGACAATCACATGCACTGGGATAACCAGCTGAACATCGACCCGCGCCGGGTGACCTGGCGCCGCGTGCTCGACATGAACGAAAGAGCCCTGCGCACGATCACGACGGGACTCGGTGGTTATCACAACGGCGTGGTGCGCGAGGCAGGCTTCGACATCACCGTCGCCTCCGAGATCATGGCCTGTTTCTGCCTTGCCACGAGCCTCGCAGATCTGCGCAAACGCATCGGCAACGTCACTATTGGTCACACCCGCGACCAGAAACCGGTACAGGTAAATGCGTTGAAAGCAGAAGGGGCAATGACCGCCCTGCTCCGTGACGCGCTGCAACCTAACCTCGTGCAGACGCTGGAGAACAACCCCGCCCTGATGCACGGCGGCCCGTTCGCCAACATCGCGCATGGCTGCAATTCCGTAATCGCAACGAAGACGGCTTTGAAACTGGCCGA
>Ga0114931_10003799_pt1 | contig 19025 bp, 14 predicted proteins | sample 2SBtaG_FD_89579 | JGI IMG/M metagenome (GOLD analysis project Ga0114931, IMG submission 89579) | Deep subsurface microbial communities from Kolumbo volcano to uncover new lineages of life (NeLLi) - 2SBTROV14_V59a metaG | ecosystem: Environmental > Aquatic > Marine > Volcanic | place: Kolumbo...
CCGCCGTGTTGCTGATGTCCATGGGTTCGGATAAGGCTGCGGAAGTGCTGCGGCACCTGAATCCCAAGGAAGTTCAGGTGCTGGGTGGCGCCATGTCGTCCATGAAGAATGTGAACAAGTCTGCCATGGACCATGTCATGACCCAGTTCATTGATCAGGTCAACGAACAGACCGCCATGGGTATAGGCACGGATGATTATATCCGCGAGATGATGGTGAACGCCCTGGGTGAGGACAAGGCCAAGAGCATGATCGACCGCATCCTGCTGGGTAGCGGCACCAAGGGGCTGGAAGCCCTCAAGTGGATGGACCCGCGTTCGGTAGCGGAAGTGATCCGGCTGGAACACCCACAGATTATCGCCATCGTGCTGTCCTACCTGGAGCCCGACCATTCCGCGGAAGTCGTCACCCTGTTACCGGAACGAGCCCGTCCCGACATCATGATGCGCGTGGCCGCGCTGGATGGGGTGCCGCCGTCGGCATTGCAGGAACTGGATCGGATCATGGAGAAACAGTTCTCTGGCGCCTCCAACGTTTCTCAATCTTCCATTGGTGGTTTTAAAACCGCCGCCAATATACTCAACTTCATGGATTCCTCGGTGGAAACCGCCATTATCGAAAACATCAACGAACACGATAAGGACATGGCGGACGGCATCCAGGAACTGATGTTCGTGTTCGACAACCTCAAGGATATCGATGATCGCGGCATCCAGGCCCTGTTACGTGAAATCTCCTCCGATACCCTGACCCTGGCCCTTAAAGGCGCAGACGAAGAAATCAAGGATAAAATGCTGCGCAATATGTCCAAGCGTGCCTCCGAAATGTTGCGTGAAGACATGGAAGCCCGTGGCCCGGTTCGCCTGAGCGAAGTGGAAGCAGCACAGAAAGAAATTATTTCCACTGCCCGTCGCCTGGCGGATGAAGGCGAAATTGCCCTGGGTGGAAGCGGTGAAGAATTTGTTTAATTGGCAGCCAGTTTGGCAAGCCTGTTACTGATAAAGAAACCATGAGCAAACCGTTTAAAGCTTCCGATGACGAGATCCAGCACTTCATATTGCCTGAAGTGAAGGGCAAGATTATTGGTTTCGACAACATTACTCATGGACCACAGACGGTTGAAGAACTGGAGGCGCTACAGAAGCGCGCCTATGAGGAAGGCCTGGCCAGGGGCTACGAAGCGGCCCGGGCGGAAATCCGTCAGCGCACTCAACGCTTACTGGAGACCCTGGACTTTTTACAGGCACCCTTGCAGAAGCTGGATGAAGAAGTGGAGTTACAACTCAGCCAGCTGGCGCTGCATATCGGCAGTCAGTTATTACAGCGGGAATCCCGCGCCGATCCCGATGTGATTCGCAGTATTATCAAGCAGGCTCTGTCGTTCCTGCCGGTTTCCAGCCGTAACGTCAAAGTGCGCATGAACCCGGACGACATGCTGCTGTTACAGCAGTCAGGTGTTGAGCTGGAACAGGAAAGCTGGCAGGCATTAGCGGATCACGGTATTAGCCGTGGCGGCTGTTTTGTGGAATCCACTACCGCCCAGGTGGACGCCAGCCTGGAAACCCGTCTCAAGGAAGTGTTCGATCAGCTCATGGAGCATGTTCCGGAAGACGGCTCCCCGGTGCCGGGCTCATGAACCCGGCCGAGAACCAGCAACGCTGGTCACACCTGCTACAGCAGAAACGCCAGCACCTGCAGCCGCCCGAGCCGCTGGTGGAGGGTCGCCTGACCCGGATGGTGGGGCTGACCCTGGAAGCATCCGGACTGCAAACTGCGGTGGGCAGCCAGTGTGAAATCCTGGCACCCGGCGGTCACCAGATCGAGGCCGAGGTGGTGGGGTTCTCCGGCGAACATTCCTTTCTCATGGCCATGGGAGATAGCCGTGGCCTGGTACCCGGTGCACGGGTGCGACCCACCGGCCATGCCAGTGAAATCAAAATCTCCAATGCTTTCCTCGGCCGGGTGATTGACGGTCGCGGCCGCCCCATTGACGGCAAGGGCCCGATCCGGGCACAAACTTCGGTGCCACTGGCCGGGGTACCTATCAACCCACTGGACCGGCAGGTGATCTCCCAGCCCCTGGACGTGGGCGTGCGAGCCATTAATGGCATGCTCACCGTTGGCCGGGGCCAGCGCATGGGACTGTTCGCCGGCACCGGTGTGGGCAAGAGTATCCTGCTGGGGATGATGACGCGCTTCACCAGCGCCGATGTGATTGTCATCGGCCTGATCGGCGAACGTGGCCGCGAGGTGAAAGAATTCGTCCAGGAAATCCTCGGCGAGGCCGGCCTGAAACGGGCGGTCGTAGTGGTGGCGCCCGCTGATTCATCACCGCTGGTGCGCATGCACGGTGCCATGCTGGCCACCAGTGTGGCGGAATATTTCCGCGACCAGGGCCAGCATGTGCTGCTGCTGATGGACTCTCTCACTCGTTATGCCCAGGCCCAGCGTGAAATTGGATTATCTATCGCCGAGCCACCGGCTACCAAGGGTTATCCGCCATCGGTGTTTGCCCGTATTCCCCAACTGGTGGAACGGGTCGGCAATGGTTTGCACGGGGTGGGTTCCATTACCGCTTTCTATACCGTGCTCACGGAAGGGGACGATGAAAACGACCCGGTGGCGGATGCGGCTCGGGGCATCCTGGATGGCCACATCCTCATGTCCCGGCGTCTGGCGGATATGGGCCAGTACCCTGCCATCGACCTGGAAAAATCCATCAGCCGAGTCATGCCCAGCATTACTTCCGACCGGCAGCAGGCCGCCAGCCAGCGGATTCGTCATCTATACTCGTTGTATGAACAGAACCGGGATCTGATCAATGTCGGTGCCTACCAGGCCGGCAGCAATCCCAGCATTGACGAGGCGATTCGCATGCAACCTCGCATCGCCGAATTTATGCGCCAGGGTATGAACGAGTCCTGTAACATGGCCACTAGCCTGCAGCAATTGAATGCCCTTGCCGTGGCCCAGAAACCGCTGAATGAAACCGCCTGATTGAGACTGCCTGTATGAGATCCAGCCGCATGAAGCCCATAGTCCATCACGCCGACCAGCGTGAGCAGACAGCTTTGGGGCATATGGCGGAAGCCCAGCAGGCCCTGCATCAGCTGCAACAGCAACAGGCGCAGATGCAGGATTACCGCGACGAATACCTGGCGGGACTGGGGTCCGGGGTGACCGGCTTCAATGGCCAGCAGCTGAGGGATTATCGCGCCTTCCTGCAACGCCTGGGCGGGGTTATCGACCAGCTGGGCTTCCAGATCCAGGAGGCGGGACAACGGCTGGAGCAACGCCGCAAGGAATGGCTGGCCTGTCGCAGCCGGACCCAGGCGCTGGAAAAGGTGATGCAGAATTACCAGCATCAGGAAAACCGGGAAGAGCAGCGCCGGGAACAGAAGCTGCAGGATGAAATGGGTGTTCACCTGATGCGCCTGGCACATAAATTCCGATCCTGACCCACCATCTCCTCATTTCTCGCCAATGCCATGCTGGCCCGGGAATTGCTCTACTACCTGCATCAATCAAGTGTAAAAGGGTAGTGATATGCCAGCCAGCCAGATTCCGCTATTACCACAACGAGAGCTGACACAGGCCGCACCGGCACAGAAACAGCAACGCGATTCCCATGCCGATGAAGACAGTTTCAAGCAGGAGCTGAACCGGGAAATCGACCGCAAGCGGGAGCCCGAAAAATCCGTTCAGGCAGAGAAGAAGCCAGAAAAAACCAAGCAAAATCAGTCGTATAAAGACCAGGTTAGTGAAGATGTCAAAGATCCACAGGCCGTTGCTGCATCCATAGCGGATAACAATGCAGCTGAGGTATCGGCTGATCCGGAGCAGGGGGTAAAGCTGATTGCGAGCGAGTCACCGTCAACTCAGGTACCGACCGAAACAGAATTGTCTGCGACCACACAGACGCCGGAAACCGATACGAAGCCCGCCAGGGTGCCAGAAGCGGAAGAGGCAATCGCCGGCCAGTTAAGCCAGCAGGGCGGCAAGGATCTGCCCGTTGATGCCAGTGCTGGTGCCCTTGAAGGGAAAGCCGGCAGCAGCCGCAATTCTACCCCTGTTGCAACATCGGTTGCGGTCAGTGCCAGCGTGGGCAAAGCCGCTGCCAGGCAGGCAGCCCCATCCCAGTCGACACCCTTGAGCCAGTTCCAGCAGGCTGACAATGCCGATGCCGTGAATACGCCCTCTGCCGACACGCCATTACTGAAAGCCGCTCAGCCGGAAGGAGAATCTCGCCGTACCCAGCTGTTCAAACTGTCAGCAGACGTTGATACTTCTACCCTGGTCCAGAAGCCCGCCACCCAGGTCAGTGGCGTCCAGCATGCCTCTGCCGCCTATGTGCATAACACCACTGCAAAACCGGCTGATGCGGTATTACCGCAGGCGGCTACTACCACCATGCAGGCCAGTATTCACAGCAATGTGAGCTCGCCCCAGTGGCAACACAGCCTGGGGGACCAGGTATCATGGATGGTGTCGGGCAAGTTTCATTCGGCCGAACTCAAGTTGCATCCTGCCCACCTTGGGCCGCTGGAAGTGAAGCTTCATATGCATGATGACAACAAGGCCAGTGTGCATTTCGTGTCCAGCCATGCGGTGGTACGGGATGCGGTGGATGCCGCTCTACCGCGATTGCGTGAGCTGTTTGAGCAACAGGGATTGAACCTGGCCAATGTGGATGTTTCCGCCCAGGGTCAACAACAGCAGTCGATGGGAGGCAACGGTGATTCGCCCGGCGGCAATGCCACAGCGGCGAGTTCGATGCAACAGGACGAAGGCTTCAGCCAGACTACCACCACGGTCACCACTGCTGTGACCCAGGGGCTGAGTATTTACGCCTGAGGGACGTTCAGGTTTTCTCTTTGAAGGATTGCTGGATGAGCGGCCCGGAACCGAAATCGCATTCCAGCCGCGCCGCAAGCTTCAGGTCGGCGTCGTTCTCGATGCCTTCTGCCACCAGTTGAATATCCAGCTCCCGATACATGGCCAGGCCCTGCTCCAGCCATTGTGCGGCTTTTTCATCATGCATGACGTGGGCAATATCCGGCAGGTTTAGCAGAATCCGGTGGCAGCTCAGGTTCTGGGCGAACACCAGGCTGTTAATGGAAAAGCTGAAATGGCAGATGGCGATGGAAACCGGCCGTGAAGACAGTTTGTGTATCAGTTGCAACGCATGCGGTCGGGTCAGATGATGCTCGTGAATGCGAATTTCCAGTTCCTTGTACTCCAGATTATGGCTCTTGACTAGCTCGTCCAGCAGTTCAAGGTAGACGTGACTCTCACATCGGCAGGGCAACATCGGGATAGACAGGGTTAGTATGGACGGATGCTGCTGTTTCAGGTGCTGGTATTCATTGATGGCGCGGATCAACTGCTGGCGTATGGTTGGAAATGCCAGGCTCTGGTACAGCTCTTCTTCCAGTTGCAAGGAAACGTTCACGGTATCGCCGCTAGCCAGTTCAACCCGTGCACCCAGCTGATCGGACAGTCCAGGTTTCCGGTTGGAATTTTCTTCCAGAGTAATTGCGCCATAGTAATCCAGAGTTTTCGATAGTCGGTGTTTGAAGACTGACCAGTTAACCGGTTTGGTGATGTAATCATCTGCACCGGCGTTGAAGGCCCGCTCTACAGATTCATCGTCATCCAGTCCGGTGAGCATTAATACCGGCAGGCGTGGGTACTTCTGTTTGATTAACTCGCAGGTTACAAAACCATCCTTCCTGGGCATGATGGCGTCCAGCAGGACCAGGTCGATATTGTGTTGTCCACAAAGCACCAGAGCATCATCGCCGTTATTGGCGAGATAGGTCAGATAGTGCTGATTTTTAAGAAACTGCTGAAGTAAAAGGCTTAATGCGGGGTCATCATCTGCAATAAGGATAGCAGGTGGTTTATCCTGGGCCGTCCTGGAATTTACGAGATCCATGATAGCAGCATCCTTTTTATGGCATAGATAGCTGATTGTAACCCAATTATCACTTATGTCCATGGGGGCGCTCGCCCCGCAAATAGTAGGGGTTTCACTGCTGCCAGATCGTTAAAAGTGATTTTTCTGCATGGCAGGCAGATCAGTTCTGGTCTATAGATAAACAAGTGAAATGATTCACTAAACGGTAAAAATTTAAGGGGGCTGGATGTCTGTTAAGGCACTACTTAGTGATGATAACAAGCAACTAACAATCAAGGTTGATGGTCGGTTTGATTTCAGTCTGCACACGGATTTTCGTGGCGCTTATAAAGATCTGAATCTGGCGAATGGCGAATTTATCGTCGACCTGTCTGCTACCGAATTTGTGGATAGTTCGGCCCTGGGTATGATGTTGTTATTAAAAGAATTTGCCGAGTCCGGTGGTTCATCTGTGCGTATTAAAACTCCACGTCCCGAAATACGTGAAATACTTATGATTGCCAGTTTTGACAAAATTTTCAAGCTTGAATAATTCATGCTTTCTGTACCTCAGGTCTTGCTGGTTGACGATGACCCGACCAATCGTGTTGTCTTAAAACACCAGATCAAAAAACTCGGTTATACCTATATCGAAGCCTGTAACGGCGTTGAAGCCGTCGAGCTGTTTCGCAATCACCCGTTCGACGTGGTGTTAATGGATATTCTGATGCCGGAAATGGACGGCTATCAGGCAACCCGCATCATCAAGGAACTATCTCATGGTTTTGTGCCGGTGATTTTCCTCACCGGTCTTACGGACGATAGTGCTCTGGCCCGTTGCATCGAATCCGGTGGTGATGATTTTTTAACCCGTCCCTACAACCATCTGTTGTTAAAAGCCAAACTGGAATCCATGCTGCGCATCGGTCGTTTGTACAAACAGGTTGAATTTCAGAAGAACGAACTCAACTGGCATAACGCCCGCATGCAACAGGAGAACTCGGTTGCACAGAAAGTATTTGCCAATATTATCGAATCTGACATGGAGTCAATGTACCCTGGTTTGAAATACTCCATGTCATCCATGTCCATGTTTAATGGTGACCTGGTTCTGGCTGAACTGAACCAGAGCAATGGCATTGATATTCTGGTGAGCGATTTCACTGGACACGGCCTGTCGGCTGCTATCGGTTCCATCCCGGTGGCGGATACTTTTCGTACCATGACACGTAAAGGCTTTGCATTCACGGAAGTGCTTGTTGAAATCAACAAAAAACTGCTGCGTATTTTACCGACTAATATGTTCATGGCGACCGCCCTCATCAGCATTGACCGGGTTAACCAGGTTGTCTCGGTAGCGAACATGGGCTTGCCCGATATCTATCTGTGTCGGGGTCAGAAAGTAATTCACAGTTTCTCCTCGCAGAACTTGCCACTGGGTATTGCCCAGTTATCGTCCCACAGCCTGTCGTTTGAAATGCAAACCCTGATGCTGGATGACGTTATTCTTGCCGCAACTGATGGGGTTATGGAGGCACAGAACAGTGCCGGCGAATTTTATGGCAAGCAACGTATTGTTGACAGTATCGAAAAATCAGATTCACAGAATGATCTGTTTGGAAACGTGCTGAATGGCTGTGTATCATTTATTGGCAGTAGCAAACAAAATGACGACATAACCCTGCTCAGTGTGCAACATAAGCAGGATGAACTGGTGCCACAGGAGCATCAGGATACGTCCCGTCATGAACCGGCAGAATGGTCCATGCATTTTTACCTGGATGCAGTTAATCTACGACGCTTTGATATCCTGCCGTACATACTCCAGGGTATCAAACAACTACAGTCTATCCCGGGCACCGGTAGTGAGCTACAGACAATCCTGACGGAAATGTATGCCAATGCGCTGGATCATGGTTTATTAAAACTGGATTCTCGACTCAAACATACACCGGAAGGCTACATGGAGTTTTATAATGAGCGCAGTCGCCGGCTGGCTGAATTACAGGAGGGGAATATCCAGATTATTATCTCCCATCAATTGCGAGAACAGGGTGGTGGACGTTTCACGCTTCACCTGTACGACAGTGGCGATGGTTTTGATGTTAAACAGGTGCGTGCCGCACTGGAGACGAATAAAACCCCCTACGGTCGTGGGCTTGCCCTGATTGAACAATTAAGTACCAGGGTCCAATTCCTGGGTAAAGGCAATGCTGTTATGGTAGTGTATGACTGGGAGTGAATGTATGTTGCCTGGTTATGCAGGTAACGGTATTTAATCCAGCTGTTTATGGAGTCTTACCATGACCTATGTTGTGACCGATAACTGTATTCGCTGTAAGTACACCGATTGTGTTGAAGTCTGTCCCGTTGACTGTTTCCATGAAGGCCCGAACTTTCTGGTGATCGACCCGGACGAATGCATTGACTGTCAGTTATGTGTACCGGAGTGTCCTGCTGAAGCCATTTACGCCGATGATGATTTACCCGATGGTATGGAGCATTTTCTTGATTTGAATACCGAGTTAGCCAGGCAGTGGCCGGTGATTAACGAAATGAAATCGGCGCCGGATGATGCGGATGAATGGAACGGAGTAAAGGATAAGCTCCAGTATCTGGAACGTTAAATCGCTCCATCCATCCAAGTCGCTTTTACTGCCGCTGGTCGTTACAGTACCGGCGGTAATATCGAGGCCGCTTCATTCTCCCTGAGGCGAGGTGTTTTACTGCGAGTCAGCTCGTAATCCAGTAAATCATAATAGTGACGAATGTTCTCCACATATTTCACCGGCTCCCAGCCACGGGCATAGCCATACCGGGTTTTGCGGTACCATTTCTTTTTCGAGAGTAAGGGCAATGTTGAGCGTATGCCGACCCAGGTATCCGGGTCCTTGCCCAGTTGGCGCGCCAGTTCCCTAGCGTCTTCCACATGGTAATAACCCACATTGTAGGCAGCCAGTGCAAACCAGGTTCGATCCGGTTCCTGGATGTGTTCTGAAAAACGATCGCGAATACTGGCCAGGTATCTCGCCCCTCCCATAATACTGCTACGTGGATCGAGACGATTCTGTATGCCCAGGTGGGCGGCAGTTTCCAGTGTCAGCATCATGATGCCACGAACCCCGGTTGGGGATACCGCGCGAGGATTCCAGTGAGATTCCTGGTAACCCATGGCAGCCAGCAGTTTCCAGTTGATGCCATGTTTTTCAGCGGCCTTCTGGTAGATTTTTTTATATTTGCTGAGGCGGGTAGCGATATGGCGGAGATAGATGCGACTGCCGACATAATCAAACTTGCTGACATGGCCGTAATTACGCTCGATTAGTTGCGTGATATCGCCGTTTTTAATACTGTTATAAAAGAACACCATGGCACGGTCATACAGGCTGCTGTCTTTGGATTTTGGAAACGCCCATGCCAGTTGCCTGGGTTTGGAAATATCGAATGCCACCCGAAGTTCCAGCAGGAAACGCTGGTTAAGAGCGACTTCGTTTGAATCGGCAACGGTATAGTCGATTTCCTGGTTATTGACCTGTTGTAACAGTTCTTCGCTTTCCATGTCATTGTGCGCTTCCCAGTGCAGCGTCGGGTATTTCTTCTGGAGTTTTTTCAGGCTTTCGATATGACTGGAATCCGCGACTACGGATAACTTGCCATTGAGAATATCGGCAATGCTGTGGGGTTTATCGTTTTGATTGTTATAAATAAGCTGTTCGGTGATTTCCTGGTAACCGGGGCCAAAACGTACGCGTTTCATGCGTTCCTTGGTAACCGTGAGGCCGGCTGCCGCGAGATGGGCCTTATGTTGTTCCAGCAGGCTGAATATTTCTTCGAGATTATCCGGGGTGATAATTTTCAGCTTTACCCCCAGGTGTTCAGCAAATTTTTTCGCCAGCTCATATTCAAGCCCGGTTGGACCATCCGGACCCTGGTAATAGGTGGTTGGGCTGTTGCGAGTAACGATGATTAACTCGCCATTCTGCTGTATCTGTTTAAGCAGGTTGGGTTTGAAAATAGTCGGCAGGCCGAACACCAGAAACAGTGTTGATGAAATGACAACACTGAGGATCAAGGTGATAAGTATTGCCTTGGGCAATAATCTTCGCTTCGGCATGCAACAGTCCAGGCTGACTATATAACAATTATAGTCGTTGAAGTGGTTTAAAAGTGCAGACAGGTATTTTAATATGGCTGGTTTGAAAGGGCTTCATCTGTTTGGGGCAGAGTACCGTTAACCTGCTGGTTATTTTCATAAGTTATTGATAAATATCAGCAATACTTATGTTGCCCGGCATAAAAAACCTTAGCAAGCCGGGATATGCCGGCCTGATAAGCTCATATTATACCACCAGTGACTTACTGGATTTCTGTCCAGATCGGACAGTGATCGGATGGTTTGTCCATGGCGCGAATGTCATAATCAATCCCGGCATCGATGCAGCGGCCTGCCAGTGCGGTGGACAGCAGGATCAGGTCAATTCGCAGGCCACGTTTGGGATCGCGCTCAAAGACGCGGCTGCGATAATCAAACCAGCTGAAGCGGTCGTCAACATCGGGATTTAACTGACGGTAGCTGTCTTGCAGTCCCCAGTCCATCAAGTTCTGCAGCCATTGTCGTTCTTCCGGTAAAAAACTGCACTTACCGGTCTTTAACCAACGTTTTGCGTTGTCATCACCGATGCCGATATCGATATCCAGTGGTGCAACATTCATATCACCCATGACAATAAGCTTGTCACCGGGTTTGAAACCGGTCTGGATATATTGCTGCAGGTCTTTATAAAACTTTTCCTTGGCCGGAAATTTTTGTGGGTGATCGCGGCTTTCGCCCTGGGGAAAATAGCCGTTTAGCAAATGAATGATTTCACCGTTGATATCGTAACTGGCGCTAATGAAACGTTTTTGCGATTCGTTGCCGTCACCGGGAAAACCACGGAACACATCAATCGGTGCATGCTTGTGCAAAATCGCGACACCGTAATGGGTTTTCTGGCCATGGAAAATGGCGTCATAACCCAGCGCCTGGATGTCGGCCAGGGGGAAGTCCTGATCCTGGCACTTGGTTTCCTGGATACCGATGAAATCCGGCTGGTGTTTTTCAATCACGGCATTTATTTAATGCAGGCGCGTGCGTATACTGTTGGTATTGAAAGAGATAAATTTCATTATGTTACAGGTTGATTTTCCACTTGGGAATCAGTCAGCAGAATACACTATTCGGGTACCCCGATACAAACCCCAGGCAGCGAGCAGTGCTATGTTAGAAATCAGCCCCATTCCCGCATTCAGTGATAATTATATCTGGATGATACGCCAGCCCGGCGCCACCGGTGTGGTGCTGGTGGATCCGGGTAGCAGTAAACCGGTGCTTAAAAAACTGACTCAGCTGGGACTGACGCTGGATGCGATCCTGATCACCCATCACCACAGCGATCATATCGGTGGTGTGACTGGCCTGCTGCAGGTATATCCAGGCATACCGGTCTACGGTCCCGCGAATGAAAACATATCTGTGCTAAGTCACACCCTGACTGAAGGTGATCAAGTTAGTCTCGATACACTCGGCGTTTCGTTTCAGGTACTGGATGTACCGGGGCATACCCGCGGGCATATTGCCTATTACGGGGAAGGGGTGTTGTTCTGTGGTGATACCCTGTTCGCCTGCGGTTGTGGCCGGCTGTTTGAAGGCACGCCCCAACAGATGGAGGACTCTCTCAGCAAAATTGCCGCTCTGCCGCCGGATACCCGAATTTATTGTGCTCATGAATACACCCTGGATAACATCGGTTTTGCAAAATGGGTGGAGCCCGATAACCCGGACCTGTTGCAGCGTGACGAAGTGGATATGGCGAAACAGGAGCAGGGCATACCCACGGTGCCGTCACTGCTGGAACTGGAACTGAAAACTAACCCGTTCCTGCGTTACCGGGTCCCCGCCGTCAAACAGGCAGCAGAAAAATATGCGGGCCATACATTAAGTAATGATGCGGAGGTGTTTGGGGCTTTGCGGGAATGGAAAGATCGGGAGTATGATTGAAAAACTTTGACGCTAAGACGCTAAGACGCAAAGGAAAATGCGGCACAAACAAATAAATGCCTCAGGGATTCACGTCAAAATCACACAAAATATCTCTGTACTCTCTGCGTTCCTGTGGTATTCATTCCGATTATTTGCCAGGACACAAACACCCAACCTTCACAAGCTTTGCGCCTTAGCGTCTTTGCGTCAATAAACATGTTTGTACGTAATAAATCCAAAAAAAAACGTCGCTGTAACAGCGCCGTTTTTCATTCAAACCCGAAAGAATTACTTGTCCAGGTTCTGGTAATACTCGATGAGTATTTCCGCCACTTCAGGACGTGAGAATTCCTTCGGTGGGGCAATGCCCTGGCCCAGCATTTCACGTACCTTGGTGCCGGACAGCAGGATGAAGTCTTCCTTGGTGTGATCCGGGGCTTCGTTCATCATTACAACTTTGTCCAGTTTCTTGGAGTAGGCAGTGTGGTCGGCACGGAAGATTTCGATTTTCAGTGCATCGGCAGGTACTTCGTCGTCGAAAATGGTCTGCGCATCGAAAGCACCGTAGTAATCGCCGACACCGGCATGGTCACGACCGATGATGAAGTGAGTGGCTCCCATGTTCTGGCGAAACACTGCGTGCAGTACCGCTTCACGGGGACCGGCGTAGAGCATGTCGAAACCGTAACCGGTTACCATGGCCGAGTTGGGTGGGAAATACAGCTCGACCATTTTACGGATGGCGGCATCGCGAACCGGCGCCGGAATATCACCGGGTTTCAGTTTGCCCAGCAGCATGTGGATGACCAGGCCGTCACAGCCGAGGCGATCCATGGCCATGTGACACAGTTCTTCGTGGGCCAGATGCATGGGGTTACGAGTCTGGAATGCCACAACTTTTTTCCAGCCGCGTTCCTTTATTTCGTTACGAATTTCAACCGCAGTACGGAAAGTGTCCGGGAACTCACCCTGGAAGTAGGAGAAGCTCAGTACCTTGATGGGACCGGACAGGCAGACCTTGCCCTGGCTGTTGAAAGTCGCTACACCGGGATGTTCGGCATCGTCAGTGCGATACACTTTGTCAGTGATGAAAGCCATTTCTTCGTCGCTGAAAGTTTCGATAGCTTCGACGTCCATCACGGCCAGGATAGGATTTTCTTCCACATTGGGATCACGCAGGGCAATGCGGTCACCAACCTTGATGCTGCCAGCGTATTCCACCAGGTTCAGTACCGGGGTGGGCCAGAACAGGCCGGCAGCGGTATGCATTTTTTCAGCAACGCTCAGGGCATCTGCCTTGTTCATGTAACCGGTAAGTGGGTTGAAATAACCACCACCCAGCATCACAGCATTGGCTGCTGCGGCAGAGCTAACGATGATGGAGGTCAGGCTTTCTGCTTCTTTGTGAAGGGCTTCATTTTCTGCATTGTCGTAAACGAACAAGGGATTCAGTTCGTCGGAGCCGTGTGGGCTGATCATGGATTGTCTCCTCTAGTGGTACTGACTGATGCGGCTAGGCATCCTGTTTAAAAAAATCTGGCTGGCCGCTTCTGGCCATGCTGGATGAATTCTCGCGCTGTCTGTTATTGTTCTGATCTGCATCGCAGATGGGGGGCAGAAGTCTACATCAAACCGGTCTTTGAATGAATATTTCATTGTTAGACAACCGCGCATAATGGGTGGCAAAGCCGCAACTGGCAAATACATATCCTTGAGTGGCGGATGAGTTTTTTTTATCATCTGTAGCCAGGCGAGGTATATATCTATAAGTGCATGAATATTCAAGAAATAATAAAATAATGATAGATGCCGGCCAGTGTTCGAATTTGGGGTTGATGCGGAGATTCGGTGAGAGACGCGCAAGGGATTCGTGAGTGGAATGGCCGTCATCGGGGTTGATGGGCTGGTGCGGGAGTATATTAGCTAAAAACCATAAAGCCCCGCTTTAACTGGCTGATATTTCAGTCGATATCATCTGGCGCCTGAAATTCACCGGACGGTGAGAGCTGTTTCACAGCTTTTGGTGCCCGAGCGCTCCAGTTCAACACCTGACAGCGCGTTCCTCTATAATCAGTAGCTACTATAAACCGGGCTCATGGCCCGTAGCCAATGATTAATAATACTCATGCTGTCTCCCCTGCGTCTGATTATCATCCCGTTTTTGCTCCTGATGCTTCCTCTGGTAGGTCGCGCTGACACCGTCGAAGCGCAGCAACAGATGCAGGCTATCCAGTACCAGTTAATCACCCTGGAACGAGACCTGCTCCTGCTGGACGAGAAACTCTCGCCGCCCTTGCTGGTGTTCTTCTCCGTCAAAACCGACAACAAGTTCAAGCTGGATAAGATCAACCTGCGGCTGGATAACCAGCCTCTGACTGAAAAAATCTATGCAGCACCGGCGAAAGAAGCCTTACGCCAGAACGGCGCCGACCTCATTTTCGACAAACGCATTCCCGTAGGGCAGCATCAGCTGATCGCCTACTATACCAATCGTGCCGGCCAGCAACGGGGCGTGACTTACGACTTTAGCCTGGGCAAACAACCACAGGTGCTGGAAGTCGTCATCCAGCCCAGCAATGCCAGCGAGAACCGCAAGTTGCCGCCGGTGAGCATCCGGCCCTGGTCAGCCGCGCTGGGAGAAAAAAATAACATCACCTCGCCATTCCTCCGGCAGTTACTGTTCCTGGAATTGACCGGCGAGCAGGCACCGACGGTGACCAGTATTCTTAAAAACCTGAAACTGGGGCGTTTCCTGGATAGTGAATACCGGGTGCAGTTAATCCTGGGACGACAGTATCTGCAACTGGGCGTGTACGACCGGGCGGCACAGGCGTTTCAGTCACTGATTCATAATCCCCAGGTTAACCAGGTGATACGTAATGAAGCCGAGTTTGCCATGGGTAAGTCATATTACCAGCAGGGGCTGTTCCAGCAGGCCGAGCAGGCTTTTAACGATGCCGGTGATAACTTGCCAGATAAGATGCGCGCGCCAGTACAGCACATGATGAACCTGATGCTGTTGCAGCAACAACGTTATCGGGATGTGATTCACTACAACAAACAGCACTGGTGGACCGCGCCGGGTAACTGGCATCTGTACGCCCTGTATAACCTGGCGGTGGCGTTTATTCATAGTAAGGATGAAACTGATGTGAATGAAGGCCTGAAACTGTTAACCCGGCTGGCGCGCACCGACAGCAATGATGACGAAGCCATCGCCCTCAAGGACCAGGCTCGCCAGACCCTGGGTTTTATCCAGCTACGCCAGAACAAAGCCGCAGAAGCCCTGCAAACCCTCAGCGCTATCGGCCTGCATGGTCCGGCCTCCAACCGTGCACTGCTGGGCACCGGCTGGGCCTATGCCAGCCTGAATCGTTTCAACAAGTCACTGGCGCCATGGCAAGAACTGCACCAGCGGGACAAACGGGATCTGGCGGTGCTGGAGTCCTGGTTGAGCCTGCCGTATGCCTATGAAAAGCTGGCTTACCTCACCCAGGCCGCCAATTCGTACAATACCGCGGTGAACGGTTTCTCTGACGAGCTGCAACACATCCGTGATGCTATCGCGGCACTGAAAGCCCAGGGGATGCCGGAAATCATCGGCTGGATTGATGCCCAGAAAGGACTGACAGACGGGGTGTATGACAAAATGGACCAGCAGAATAAAACCCGCTATCTGCACACCTTTTCCCTGCAACAGGCGGACATGCGCCAGACCCTGGAATTACTGGCGCGTAACAGCCATCTTCGCGGCCAGATCAAAAGTCTTTCGGCGCGTATCCAGGCACTGGAACAACGTTATATGCAAACAGCCAGTGAAGAAGAAAAAGCCAGCATCAAGACGAATATGCAACATTTTACCGGCGGCCTCGGCAAGCGTAGCGAAGCTCAGTTGCAACAGTTAACCCGGATTGCCGATAAATTACAGCATCAACTGACGCAGCAGCTGGTGGCTCGATTGCAGCAACGCCAGCAACGTCTGGAAGTCCTGCTGGTTCAGAGTCGCCTGGCCCTGGCCCAGTTACATGAACGACTGGAGGATGCTCGCTAATGCTGCGCCTGACAGGATTACTCGGTAGCTGTCTCTTGTTACTTAGCTGTGTCAACGAGGTACGCGAAGACAGTATCGCCGCTCTCTCCAGCCAGCCGAGAAAACGCAGTGTACCGGTCGTGGTGGCGAAAGATGTCACACAGCAAACCCGTAACGAGTCACTGCACTATGGCCAGTTTGTGCGGCTGCTGGAAACCATCAGTAACGAAACCATGCGCTGGCAAGGTATGCAACGCCTGAACCAGCTGATGAAAAGCTCAGCGAAAAACAGCGATAAAAATACCGCTCTGCCGGCGGCGCAGGTGATACTGCTGTTTGAAAATTTAATCAATGATTTCCCCAATGAAAAACACGATCGCCTGCTGTATCAACTGGCCAGGGAATACGATGAACAGGGTCAGCAACCTGCCGCCCTGCACACGCTGGACCGGCTGGTAACCCGCTATCCGAATTCTAAATATTTTGAAGAAGCCCAGTTCCGCCGCGGTGAGATTCTGTTTAACAAACGTCGTTACGTGGATGCGGAAGCGGCTTATCATGCAGTACTGGAACGAACCCGCAACGCGGTGTTTTTCGAGCAGGCATTGTTCAAGCAAGGGTGGGCCCAGTTCAAACAAACCCATTACGATGCCTCGGTGAATTCATTCCTGCAACTGGTCGATCGGTATGTGGATAAAAATACCCGGCAACTGAAATCGGTCAAGGCATCCCAGCAGGCCTTCCTCGATGACGCATTTCGCGGTGTTATCCTGAGTTTCTCCTACCAGGCAGGTCCTGTCACGGTGCAGGAATTTTTCACTCGCTATCCCCATCGTGGTTATGAAGACCAGATCTATGACCGACTGGCGAAATTTTACCTCGAGAAAAAACGCTATGCGGATGCGGTAAAAACCTACCGCACTTATGTGCAGGTATACCCATGGCACGTTTCCTCGCCTTTTTATTTGCGCGAAGTGATTAAGGTCTACGAGGAGGGCGGTTTTGGTCAGCTGGCACTGGATGCCAGAAAAGATTTTGTGCAGCGTTACGGTGTGAAGTCGGATTACTGGAAGCACCAGGCGGGTAAACGTTCGGCAGAAGTCATCGACTCTGTCAAACAGAACCTGAAACTGCTGGCGCAGTATTATCACAGCCAGGCACAAAAAACCGGAAGTGGACTGGATGTGCGTGAGGCCCAACGCTGGTATCGCGTGTGGCTGGCGTCGTTCCCGGAAGCGGAAGAAACACCGCAGATGAATTTCTATTATGCCGAACTGCTGTACGAGAATAAAAAATACGAAGACGCGATTCGTGAATATGAAACCACCGCTTACGATTACCCCGGCTACAAGCAATCGGGCAAGGCAGGGTACACGGCATTGCTGGCGTATGAAAAGCTTATACCAACACAGCCACAGGATCAGCAACTACTATCGCAACAACGCAGTATCGACAGTGCTATCAAGTTCGCTGAAACTTTCCCGCAGCATCCACAGGCGGGTCGCGTGGTTACCCGTGCCGCCTTGAGTCTCTATGATAGTGGCAATTACCGCCGTGCCTATGGTGTTACCACCACGGCCAAAAAACTGGCCAGTCAAAAAGCCGATAAAAAATCCGCCTGGTTGATTGCCGGACAAATTGAATTTGAATGGCAGGAATTCGATAGCGCAGAAAAATCTTTTCAGCATGCATTGCAGTTCATGGATAAAACCGATCCGGAATACAAAAAAGTGACGGAAAAAGAAGCCCTGGCAGTGTATCGCCAGGGTGAGTTGAGCCGTGCCAGGGGCGACCTGAAGTCTGCAGTGCAACACTTTAACCGGGTCAAGGTGGTGATGCCGGGCACCGGTATTCTCCCCAATGCCGAGTTCGATGCCGCTGCGGCTTTAATTGCCCTGCGTGACTGGGACAAGGCTGCTGTTACCCTGGAAACATTCCGCAAGGAACACCCCAACCACAAGTTCAAGGATAAAGTGACCCGCAAACTGGCGGTGGTGTACATGGAAAAAGGCGAGGATAAAAAAGCCGCCAGGGAATTTATTGCCGTCTCCCGTATGCCCGCAAAAAAAGACGCACAGCTGGAAGCCCTGTGGCAGGCGGCCGAGCTGTACGAACAGGCCAGTGATTTGCCCGCAGCCAGAAAAACCTATGAAGCATTCGTTGAACGTTTCCCCAAGTTTGTAGAGCGCCAGGTTGAAGCCCAGCAACGCCTGGTGGAAATCAATGGGCGTGAAAATCGCAACAAGTCCGTGAAAACGTGGCGTCAACGCATCGTGGCTACCGTCAGGAAAACCGGCGGCAAAGCCAGCGAGCGTATGCGTTACCTGGCGGCCCAGTCCAGTTTTGCGCTGGCGGAGCCGGTCTACGATGCATATCGAAAAGTACAGCTCAAGGTGCCGCTGAAAAAGAGCCTGGCCAACAAGAAAAAACGCATGACCCGGGCCCTCAAGGCATACAGCGGTACGGCGGAATTCAAGGTGGCAGAATATATTACTGCCGCGACTTTCCGCATCGCTGAAATCTACCGGGATATGAGTCTGGCTATATACAACTCCGAGCGTCCGCCCAAACTGAAAGGCGAAGAACTGGAGCAGTACGATGTACTGCTGGAAGAGAAAGCCTACCCGTTTGAAGAGAAGGCCATCTCGTTCCACGAGGTTAATGTGAAACGTATTTCTACCGGTGTTACCGGCATCTGGGTACAGAAGAGCCTGGAACAGTTAAAAGAATTGTTTCCGGTACGTTATGCGAAACAGGAAAAGGTGAATCCCTTTGTCGAATCCATTGAATAAAATTGGCATAGCCTTGCTGGTCCTGGTGCTGGCCGGCTGTCTACCGCAACAGCAGCAGGTAAAACCGCAATCGGCCGCCAGGGCGATCTCACCGGAAACCCAGCAGCGTTATGCCACCGCATTACGCCTGGTGAAACTGGGTAGTGATAAAGCGTCTCTGCCTTTGTTTGCCAAAATTAAACAGGATAATAAAACCCTGGCAGGCCCCTATGTGAATACCGGGCTGATTTACCTGCGCCAGGAGCAATGGGACGATGCGGAAAAAGAATTTAACCAGGCGCTGGA
>Ga0114931_10003800_pt1 | contig 19025 bp, 17 predicted proteins | sample 2SBtaG_FD_89579 | JGI IMG/M metagenome (GOLD analysis project Ga0114931, IMG submission 89579) | Deep subsurface microbial communities from Kolumbo volcano to uncover new lineages of life (NeLLi) - 2SBTROV14_V59a metaG | ecosystem: Environmental > Aquatic > Marine > Volcanic | place: Kolumbo...
AGATCGTCGAGCAGGGATTCGACCGGGATGTCGTCGTCAGGGTGCTCGAAATGGTGAAGAGCAACGAATACAAGCGGCGCCAGGCGCCGCCGGGAATCCGGATCAGCAGCAGGGCGTTTGGCAGGGATTGGCGTTACCCGATCACCTCAAAATACACTTTTCCCGAGTAGACATGCGCGAATTCATGCTATCGCGCTATAGATCAATCCGCACCGTGGTTGGGTAAAACAATTAATCAGAGGTGCGCTGGCAGCTTGTTGAAAAACCCTCAGCCGGTACGAGACGGCGTTAAAACCTCCCCGAAATACGGGGCGCCGAAGGCGCAAATTACTACATACTCTCCGCTTCCTCGTCGGTTTTGCCTTGTCTCGCACTCGCCTGAGAATTTTTCGACAGGCTAGTTTTGTACGACCGGGTTGTCGGAGAAGTTTTTCTCGAGGATACGCCTGGTATCGTTAGCCAGCGCCGTCATGCCCAGGCCCTCGTAGGCCTCGATCATTATCTGCAGGGTTTCGGCGCCACTGTCAGCACCGTGATAGACCTCGATTGCAGTCTTGGCCCGGTTGAGCGCAGCGACGTAGGCTTCACGCTCGAGATAAAAGCGGGCGACGGCATTCTCGTAGGCAGCAAGCCGGTTTTTCAGATAGATCATGTGCTGCTGTGCGTCGACGGCATACTCGCTCGCCGGGTAGCGTTCGACAAGGCGACTGAACGCCGAAAATGCAAGCTCGCCGTCAACCGGGGGCCGGCTGTTGATGTCCTTTCGAAACAATCGTTCGAGAAAGCCCTGGCCGTGCTCGAAATAGGCGAGGCCCTTGATGTACGTCGCGTAGTCGACGCGATCATGGGTGGGGTTTTCCCGCAGGAATGTGTCGGCAGCATCAATCGCCTGCTCCTCATGCCCGTCCTTGTAATAGCAATAGGCGAGTTCGAGCTGGATCTGGGTGGCGAACTCGCTGAATGGAAACCTTGCCTGCAAGGCTTCGAAGATGCCGATGGCCTTGCGATAATTCGACGCTTCGACGGCGTGCTGTGCATCGGTGTAGGCGTTACGGATGCTGCTCGTAACGTCATATTCTTCCTGATTCCCGCCGCACCCGGCTGCAAGCAGGGTGATCAGGCCCACGAGTATAAGCCGCCGCGCCGGACGAGGAACCGCGACCATGCGCCTTGTCAACACCTGCGATATCCTGCTGATCGATTGCTTCATACTGGTAACTTTTGCCCTGTCCGTACCCGGCTGCCGGCCGGACTTTGCATCAATCCGGCGCAATCGGCAAGTATACCGTAAACTGGCTTTCGCCCGAACCGCTTCCCTGCCTGCCTGATATGGCCCCAAAAACCCAGCAAAAGGAAATCCCCGCCAACTTGTCCGGTCAACGATTGGACACGGCCCTGGCGCGGATGTTTCCCGAGTATTCGAGTAGCCGCCTGAAGAGCTGGATTCTCGAGGGCCTGGTGACCATCGACGATCGCCAGGTGAAACCGCGCGAAGCCGTGCACGGCGGCGAACGGGTTATGTTGACTCCGAATATCGAGGCCAGCGTCAGCAGCGGGCCGGAACCAATCGAGCTCGACATTGCCTGGGAGGACGAGGACCTGCTTATCGTCAACAAGCCAGCGGGGCTCGTCGTACACCCCGGCGCCGGCAATACGCATGGCACGCTGATGAATGGGCTGCTGTACCATGTGGCCGGGCTTGGCCAGTTACCCAGGGCGGGAATCATCCATCGCCTGGACAAGGACACGAGTGGTTTGCTGTTGGTTGGCAAGAATCTCCGTTCGCACACAGCGCTGGTTCGCGCACTCGCTGAGCGCGCAGTGTCAAGAAAGTACCTCGCAATATGTATTGGTGTTCTCACCAGTGGTGGCACGATCGACGCGGCAATCGGCAGGAATCCGGTCGATCGCCGCAAGATGCGTGTTCGCGACGACGGCAAGCCGGCGGTCACCCATTTTCGCGTGCTGGAAAGATACCGCGGCCACACTTATATAAGTGTGCAACTGGAAACCGGGCGCACCCACCAGATCCGCGTGCACTTCGCACATCGCCGCAATCCCCTTCTTGGCGACCCTGTTTACGGGGGGCGCTTGCAATTACCAGGCGGCGCATCAACGGAACTTACGAGCACGCTGAGATCCTTTCGCAGGCAGGCGCTGCATGCTGCACGACTCAGATTTCCACACCCCCGGAGTGGCGAAGAAATCGACGTCGAATGCGCGCCTCCCGACGATTTCCGGACGCTTCTTGATACGTTACGGCATGATCGGGAGACGGTTACGTGATGCGCGAACTGCCCTGGCTGGCCGCAGACTGGCCTGTCCCCGATGGCGTCGTTGCGGGGTGCACCCTGCGCGCAGGTGGCGTCAGCAGCGGACACTATGCATCGCTCAATCTCGGCGCGCACGTTGGCGATGCCGACGAGGCAGTGCTCGAGAACAGGCGCCGTTTTGTCGATATCTGCGGCTTGCCAGGCGAACCGGCCTGGTTGTCGCAGGTCCACGGCAGCCGGCTTGCCGTCGACCCGACGCCTGGAACAATGGCAGATGCCGTCATTTCCGGCAAGCCGGATGTCGTCTGTGCCGTGATGGTTGCGGATTGCCTGCCGGTGCTTGTTGCCGCCGTTGACGGCTCGGAAATTGCGGCGGCGCATGCCGGCTGGCGCGGCCTGGCAGCCGGGGTTCTCGAGAATACGCTCAGCGCGTTCCACAATCCGCCGGAGCGCCTCCTCGCGTGGCTTGGCCCTGCGATTTCCCAGCCGGCGTTCGAGGTCGGTGACGACGTCCGGGACGCTTTCACGGCAGATGACGAAGCGGCGGCAGCCTGTTTTGAAGAAAATGAGGCCGGCCGCTGGCAGGCTGACCTGTACGGGCTGGCACGGCGGCGCCTGTCAGCCTGTGGCATCGGCAATGTTTACGGCGGTGGCCTGTGCACGTACGGGGATCATGCGCGATTTTTCTCTTACCGGCGGGACGGGCAATGCGGGCGCATGGCGGCTTTCATATTTCGCAGGGCAGGTGCGCTTGAAAAGGGCTGATCCGGCTCAATTTATTGCGCATGGCGGAACGGCCCTTTGGCCGTTGCGGGTGGTGACACTGACCTTTTGGAGGGTAGGGGCCCGGCCCCTTCTTGTGTTTCGATGCGAATGGATAAACTGACCAGTAAATTGCAGATGGCGCTGGCGGAAGCTCAGTCGCTGGCCGTCGGGCTTGATCACCAGTTCATCGAGCCGGCGCACCTGATGGTGGCGCTGCTCGATCAGGAGGGCAGTTCGGTGCGCGGCCTTTTAGCCAAGTCCGGCGTCAACATTAACCTGCTGCGCTCGCAACTCGGCGAAGCGCTCGACCGCCTGTCGAAAGTCGAAGGCACTGGCGGTGAAGTACACCTCTCCAATGATCTCTCCAGGCTCCTGAACCTCACCGACAAGCTGGCGCAGCAGCGCGATGACCAGTACGTCTCAAGCGAGTTATTCGTGCTGGCGGCGATGGACGACAAGTCGCCGCTGAAAGCGACTCTGGATCAGGCCGGCGCCATCCGTGGTGCGGTGGAAAAGTCGATCGACGAGATTCGCGGCGGGCAACAGGTCAACGATCCGAACGCCGAGGATACGCGCCAGGCGCTCGAGAAATACACGATCGACCTGACCGAAAGGGCTGAGCAGGGCAAGCTCGACCCGATTATCGGTCGCGATGACGAGATTCGCCGCACGATCCAGATCCTGCAGCGGCGGACCAAGAATAACCCGGTGCTGATTGGTGAGCCGGGCGTCGGCAAGACCGCGATCATCGAAGGTCTTGCGCAGCGCATCGTCAACAACGAGATTCCCGAGGGTCTGCGGGGGAAGCGCATCCTTTCGCTGGATATGGGCTCCCTGATTGCGGGCGCGAAATTCCGTGGCGAATTCGAGGAACGGCTGAAGGCCGTTCTGCATGATCTCGCAAAACAGGAAGGCCAGATCATCCTGTTCATTGACGAGCTGCATACGATGGTCGGTGCGGGTAAAGCCGAGGGTGCAATGGATGCCGGTAACATGCTGAAGCCCGCGCTTGCGCGCGGCGAACTGCACTGTGTCGGTGCGACCACACTGGACGAATACCGCAAGTACATCGAGAAAGATGCCGCGCTGGAGCGACGCTTCCAGAAGGTGCTGATCGACGAACCGACAGTCGAAGACACAATCGCGATCCTGCGCGGCCTGAAGGAACGCTACGAGGTTCACCATGGCGTCGAGATCACGGACCCGGCCATCGTGGCCGCGGCGACGCTGTCGCATCGCTACATCTCCGATCGGCAGCTGCCGGACAAGGCGATCGACCTCATCGATGAGGCCGCGTCGCGCATCCGCATCGAGATCGACTCCAAGCCTGAGGCAATGGACCGGCTCGAGCGGCGCATCATCCAGCTGAAGATCGAACGCGAAGCATTGAAAAAAGAATCCGATGACGCCTCGAAGAAACGCCTCGACGATCTCGAGGAACAGCTGGGCGAACTTGAACGAGAATTCGCCGATCTCGAGGAAATCTGGAAATCGGAAAAAGCCGCGATGCAGGGTACGACTCACATCAAGGAAGAACTGGAACGGGCGCGGCTCGAACTGGAGACGGCGCATCGGGCCAACGACCTCGCGAGGATGTCGGAGTTGCAGTACGGCCGTATTCCTGAGCTCGAGAAACAGCTCGAGGAAGCCATGGCCGCGGAAGGCAAGGAGGCCACACTGGTCCGCAATAACGTGACCGAGGAGGAGGTCGCGGAAATCGTCTCCAAGTGGACCGGCATCCCGGTGTCGAAGATGCTGGAGGGTGAGAAAGACAAGCTGCTGCAGATGGAAGCCGTGGTACAGCAGCGCGTTGTCGGCCAGAACGAAGCCGTGACGGCGGTCGCAAACGCGATACGCCGCTCGCGTGCCGGTCTCTCCGATCCGCACCGGCCGATCGGTTCGTTCCTCTTCCTCGGCCCGACGGGTGTCGGCAAGACCGAGCTCACCAAGGCGCTCGCCAATTTCATGTTCGACACGGACGACGCGATGGTTCGCCTCGACATGTCCGAATTCATGGAAAAGCATTCAGTTGCCCGCCTGATTGGTGCACCACCGGGTTACGTCGGCTACGAAGAGGGCGGCTACCTGACGGAAGCCGTTCGCCGCCGGCCTTATTCGGTCATTCTTCTCGACGAAGTGGAGAAAGCGCACCCGGACGTGTTCAATGTCCTGTTGCAGGTGCTTGACGATGGCCGCCTGACGGATGGCCAGGGACGTACGGTCGATTTTCGCAATTCGGTCATCGTGATGACGTCAAACCTGGGCTCGCAAAGAATCCAGGAACTGGCCGGTGACGAGAACTACGAGGCAATGAAGGCTTCCGTCATGGAAGTCGTCGGCCAGCATTTCCGGCCCGAGTTCATTAACCGGATCGATGATGTCGTCGTATTCCACCCGCTCAGCAAGGAACATATCCGCAAGATTGTGGATATCCAGCTCGGCTACCTGCACCAGCGACTCGCCGAGCGCGATATGACAATCGTGCTGTCGGATGCGGCGCGCGACAAGCTCGCCGAAGCAGGCTTCGATCCTGTCTACGGTGCACGGCCGCTGCGGCGCGCAATTCAGCAGCAGGTAGAGAACCCGTTGGCGCAGGAGATCCTGCAGGGACACTTCAAGCCGGGAGATACCATCGGAGTGCAGGTCGAAGAAGACCATCTCGAGTTCCAGAACGCGGCCTGATCCCCCATAATCGTTGCCCGGTCACGGCACGAGACGAGGCCGGGACAAAGTTTTCCACGGAGTGAATCGCATGCCGATATACGAGTATGCTTGCAAAAACTGTAAACACACACTGGATGCTCTGCAGAAGATGAATGACAAGCCGTTGCTCGAATGCCCCAGGTGCGGCAAGCCGGCGCTTAAACGGCTGGTGTCGGCGCCGCGCTTTCGCCTCAAGGGTACAGGCTGGTACGAGACCGACTTCAAAAAGGACAAGCAGAAAAACGTGCTGAAAAGCGATTCCGAAGCGGTGAAGTCAGACAGCAAAACCGAGCCATCGAAAGCGAAGAAGAAGCCCGAGCCGAAGCCTGGCGCGAAGTCGGAAAATTGATGATTCATTCGGCCGTCAGCGCATGTTGAAACATTTCCGCCGTTACATCGTAGCCGGCATCCTCGTCTGGCTGCCCATCGGCGTCACGGTATTCCTGCTGCGGATCCTGAATGGGCTCATGGACCGCACGCTGCTGCTGTTGCCTGAACAATACCGGCCGGAGGAGCTTTTCGGTTTTAGCATACCAGGGCTCGGCTTCGTCATGACGGTACTCGTGCTTCTGGTAACCGGCGTGCTGGCCGCGAACATCGTCGGCCGTAGCATGGTCAGGATGGGGGAATCACTGCTCGACCGAATTCCGATCGTTCGCTCGGTTTACTCGGCAGCGAAGAACTTCGCGGAAGTCGTATTTTCCGACTCCAGCACCTCGTTCAAGCGGGTGCTCCTGGTCGAGTACCCGCGCAAGAGGCTCTATAGCCTCGCGTTCCAGACCTCGAGCGAGCTTGGCGAGGTCCAGGACCGCACCGGCGAAGACGTGATCTGCGCATTCGTGCCAACCACACCGAACCCGACCTCGGGATTCATCATCATCGTCCCCAGGAAGGATGCTGTGGTCCTCGACATGGACGTCGACGAAGCGCTGAAGATGATCATCTCGCTCGGCGTCGTCGTGCCGACCTGGCACAAGGACCAGCTGGGCGAATTACCGCTTGTGCTGCCGGAAGAGCCGGAAAAATAAAGAATTCCAGTGTTGCAGCCGGAAGGCTTAAAGCCTAACATTCCGCCTCTTTTTGCGGCACCATGCGGAACCGGCCATGCGCAGCCACTATTGCGGACAAGTTGACGAATCCCTGATTGGCGAGGAGATTTCCGTCTGTGGCTGGGTGCATCGACGGCGCGACCACGGTGGCGTCATCTTCGTGGACCTGCGTGACCGGGAGGGCCTGCTACAGGTCGTTTTCGACCCGGACCGGGCGGAGATTTTCGCGGAGGCCGAACGCATCCGAGGTGAATACGTGCTGGCCGTCAGGGGCAGTGTCCGGACGCGTCCCGAGGGCACCGTCAACCCGAACATGAAGACCGGCCAGGTCGAAGTGCTGGCCCACGAGCTCGTCACGCTCAGCGATGCCGAAACGCCTCCGTTCCATCACGACGAGCACGCGAACGAGGAATTGCGGCTCACGTATCGATATCTCGACCTCAGGCGAGAGGAAATGCTCGGCAACCTGCGCCTGCGTCATGCGGTGACCCGCGCCATGCGTAACTTCCTCGATGACAACGGATTTATCGACGTCGAGACGCCGATGCTGACGCGGGCGACCCCGGAAGGAGCACGCGACTATATCGTGCCGAGCCGTACCCACCCCGGAAAATTCTTCGCGCTGCCGCAGTCGCCGCAGATCTTCAAACAACTCCTTATGATGTCCGGCCTGGATCGCTACTACCAGATCGCGCGTTGTTTCCGGGACGAGGACCTGCGCGCCGACCGCCAGCCCGAATTCACGCAGCTCGATGTCGAGATGAGTTTCGTCAATGAGGATGACGTCACCGGCATGATGGAAGAGCTGGTGCGCGTCGTGTTCAGGAAAGTCATGGAGGTCGAGTTACCCTCGCCGTTCCCGCACATGGCTTATGCGGAGGCGATGCAGCGATACGGTTCGGACAAACCCGATCTTCGCAACCCGCTGGAACTCATCGAGGTCGCCGACCTGATGCAGGCTGTCGAGTTCAAGGTATTCGCAGGTCCGGCCGCGGACCCCGAGGGCCGGGTCGCCGCGCTGTGCATACCGGGTGGCAGTGAATTAAGCCGCAAGGAAATCGATGACTACACGGCCTACGTCGGCCGCTACGGCGCGAAAGGACTCGCCTATATCAAAGTAAACGATGCAGGCGCCGGCCGTGACGGCCTGCAGTCGCCGATCCTGAAGTTCCTGCCCGACGACACAGTGAACGGCCTCATGGAACGCACCGGCGCCAAAGATGGCGATCTCATTTTTTTCGGCGCGGACAAGGCGCGCATCGTCAACGACGCGCTGGGCGCACTGAGGGTCCGGGTTGGCGAGGATCGCGGCCTGCTGGAAGCGGGCTGGCAGCCGTTGTGGGTGGTCGACTTCCCGATGTTCGAGAAAGACCCGCAGACGAAGCGCTGGACCTCGCTACACCACCCGTTCACGGCGCCGGCCGGCGACGATCCGGAGGCGCTCAGGGCAGAGCCTGGCACGGTGCTGTCGCGTGCCTATGACCTGGTGCTGAACGGCTCGGAGATCGGCGGCGGCTCTATCCGTATCCACAGTCAGCCGATGCAGGCCGCCGTATTCGAATTGCTCGGCATCAGCGACGAGGAGGCACAGGAGAAGTTCGGCTTCCTGCTGCGTGCATTGCAATACGGTTGCCCGCCGCATGGCGGTATTGCCTTCGGCCTCGACCGCATGGTGATGCTCATGGCCGGCGCCGACAGCATCAGGGACGTGATCGCTTTCCCGAAGACGCAGACGGCAAGCTGCCCGCTGACCAATGCACCGGGCGAGGTGTCCGCCGAGCAATTGAAGGAAACCGGCATCCGCATTCGCGTACCGCGTACGGAGTAGCGCGATCACTGCTCAGAGGAGACCTGAGTCGGTACTCGTCATCGTGCGTACCGATGACCTGCAGGTCCTGCTACTGAAGCGTTTCTCACCTTTCGTATTCTGGCAGTCCGTCACGGGCTCCCTGGAGCCTGGTGAACTGCCCGCCGCTGCGGCGCAGCGCGAGCTGACCGAGGAAACCGGGCTTACGGACGAAGGCCGCCTCATCGATACCAATGTGAGCCGTAGCTTCACGATCGATCCCCGCTGGCTCGACCGTTACCCGCCGGGCGTCAACGACAACAGGGAGTACGAATGGCATTATCGCCTGGAGGCGCCCACCGATATTGTCATCGAACCGAAGGAACACAGCGACTGGAAATGGGTGCCGATCGAAGTTGCGATCGAGACCGTCTGGTCCTGGAGCAACCGTGAGGCGCTGCAAATACTGAGCAAAGATCATGCGTAGGCGCACGCCTTGGTGGGGCCCGCCCCGGCGGGTGAGACTGTGATCGCGATCGCCAGCTCCTGCACAACGGGCTACTCCCGTTTTTTCAACGCATATAGCGCGTCGAGTGCTTCGCGGGGCGTCATGCCGTCGGGTTCGAGGTCGTCGATCGCCTCTCTGAGCGGGTCCGGTGTGTCCTCGGGCGGTGCGCCCAGCGGCAGGGATGTTTGCGGATGCTCCGATAGCTGATGGGTTTCAAGTGACGCGAGGTAGGACTTCGCTCTCGTAATGACAGATCGGGGCACGCCCGCCAGCGCGGCTACCTGCAAGCCATAGCTCTGGTTTGCCGGGCCGGGCCTGACCGCATGCAGGAACACCAGCTGCCCCTTGTGCTCGGTTGCGTCGAGATGCACGTTGCTGCAGGCGGGCAATTCGTCGGTGAGTGCCGTGAGTTCGAAATAATGCGTCGCGAACAACGTAAACGCACCGACCTTGTCACCCATATGATGCGCCGCAGCCCATGCCAGGGACAGGCCATCGAAAGTACTGGTGCCCCTGCCGATTTCATCCATCAGCACGAGGCTGGTCGCGGTCGCGTTGTTCAGAATCGTCGCCGTCTCGGTCATCTCCACCATGAAGGTGGAGCGTCCGCCGGCGATATCGTCCGAGGCGCCTATGCGGGTAAAGATACGATCGATCGGCCCGATTCTTAAGTTGTCGGCCGGTACGAAACTGCCGATGTGGGCGAGGATCGTGATCAGCGCCGCTTGGCGCATATAGGTCGACTTGCCGCCCATGTTGGGTCCGGTGATCACCAGCAGCTTGTTGTTCTGATTCAGCGTGAGGTCGTTGGCGACGAACGGCGTGTCGATGACCTGCTCGACCACCAGGTGACGGCCGCCACGAATCTCGATACAGGGTTCGGCCGCTATCTCCGGCACCGACAGATTCAGCGCATCCGCGCGCTCGGCAAATGAGCCGATAACATCGAGCTCCGCAAGCGCCGCCGCGCTGGCCTGCAGTGCCGGCAGGGACCCGGTCAACGCATCGATGAGGCCTTCGTAGAGATACTTCTCGCGGGCCAGCGCGCGCTCGTGCGCACTCAGGACCTTGTCCTCGAATTCCTTGAGCTCTGGCGTGATAAAGCGCTCGGCCGATTTCAGAGTTTGCCGCCGTACATAGTCATCCGGTGCTTTAGCCGCCTGTGAGCGGCTGATCTCGATGTAGTAGCCGTGCACACGATTGTAACCGAGCTTTAATGTCGGGATGCCGGTCCGCTCCTTTTCCCTGGCCTCGAGATCGAGCAGGAACTGGTCGGCGTTTTCCGCGATGGCGCGCAATTCATCCAGTTCTTCGTCAAAGCCTGCCGCAATGACCCCGCCGTCACGAATCAGCATCGGTGGATGGTCAATAATCGCCTTCTGCAGCAGGTCTTTCTCATCACCGTGGTCGCCGGTTGCCTCCCGCAGCGTCTGCAGCAACGGCGACTCGAGCGGTTTCAGCAAGCACTTAAGTCCCGCTATGCACGACAGCGCGGCCTCGAGCTGGCGAAGATCGCGCGGCCTCGCCGAGCGCAGCGCCACCCGGGAGAGGATGCGTTCCACATCGCCAATGCCGTACAGGGCTTCCTGCAGGGAATCGGTCAACTTATCGAGTAGCAAGGTTTCGATCGCCTGGTAACGGCGTCGCAGCACCTCGGCGTCGCGAAGCGGCCGCTGGATCCAGCGTTTCAGCAGGCGGCTCCCCATTGCACTGCGGCAGCGGTCCATGACTCCGGCGAGCGTGTGTTCGCGATGCCCGGTCAGGCTTTCTTCCAGTTCCAGGTTACGCCGCGTCGGGCCATCCATGATGATGCCATCAGCCACCTGCTCAACCGTTATCGATGTCAGGTGCGGGAGGGCCGTCTTTTGCGTGTCGTTGACGTATTGCAGCAGCGCTCCCGCGGCAGCGACGCCAAGCGGCATTTCCTGGCAACCAAAGCCTGCCAGGCTTGTGGTGCGGAATTGCCCGCACAGGAGCCGCGTCGCGCTGTCCAGGTCAAAATGCCAGGGTGGCCGGCCGCATACTCGCACGTCGTCACGAAGCCTCAGGTCGCGGCCGCTGTCTTCGTCGACGACGACTTCCGCGGGTCGCAGCCGTTCGATTTCCCCGGCAAGCGCCTCGGTGTTATCGAGTTCGGTGAGGCGGAAGCGCCCGCCTGCGAGATCCAGCCACGCCAGCCCGATCCGGCCTGCAGCCATACAGACCGAGGCGACGAGATTGTCTCGCTCCTCCGGTAGCAGCGCCTCGTCTGTCAGCGTGCCAGGCGTCACCACCCGCATCACCTTGCGTTCGACAGGGCCTTTGCTCGCAGCCGGATCGCCCACCTGTTCGCAGATGGCAACCGACTCGCCCTTGCGTACCAGCCTGGCGAGATAGGGTTCCACGGCATGGTATGGCACGCCGGCCATCGGGATCGGATTGCCGGCGGACTTGCCGCGTGCGGTCAGGGTGATTTCCAGCAATGATGCGGCCCGCCGGGCGTCGTCGAAGAACAATTCATAAAAATCGCCCATCCGGTAGAACACCAGCATGTCCGGGTATTCCGCCTTGATGCTCAGGTATTGCTGCATCATTGGCGTGTGAACGGGGCTTACATTGGTGCTCATCGCTTGCTTTATTTTGTTATCAGCGGCTGCGGGCGGATCATGCTAGCCTTTGCACCGATCGAATTCGATGCTGCCTGAACTGGAATGAAAATCGCCCATGTCGAATGCGGACGCCATTTTTATGGCGGTGCGCAGCAGGTGACCTGGCTCATCGAGGGTCTCGCCGCCAAGGGCGTCGATTCCGTGCTCGTGTGTCCTCCGGATTCGGAGGTTGGTGCCGCCGCGCGTGAATCGAACATCACGGTCGCCAACATTTCCTGCGCCGGCGAGCACGACGCCGGCTTTGCATTCAGGCTTTACCGGTTTCTGTGCGGTGAACGGCCGGACATTGTGCATTGTCACAGCCGTCGCGGCGCCGATTTTCCGGGCGGCTGGGGGGCGCTCGCAGCACGCATCCCGGCGGTCGTTACGCGCCGCGTCGACAGCAGAGAAGCGCCGACGGCGGCGGCCATTCGCTACCGCCCGTTCGCGAAGGTCGTTGCTATTTCCGAGAATGTTGCAGCGGTGCTGACGGCAAGCAACGTACGGCCGCGGAAGCTGTCGGTAATCCGTAGTGCCGTTGATGTGGATAACATCGAGGTAAATGCCGATCGGTCCCGCCTGCGGGACGAATTCGGCATTGGCGGGAACGCGTTCGCCATTGCGGTCGTCGCGCAGCTCATCAAGAGAAAGGGGCATCGATTCCTGCTGGATGTATTGCCCGGGCTGCTGGCGGAGCACCCCGGCATCAAAGTCGTTTTCTTCGGCGAAGGCAGCGGCGAGTCCCAGCTGCGGGCACTGGCTGCCAGGCTGGGCTGTTCGGCTGCGGTACAGTTCGCCGGTTTCCGGCACGACCTCGATGAGTATCTTTCCGCTTTCGACCTGCTGGTGCATCCGGCGGACAAGGAAGGGCTCGGTGTCGCCATCCTGAAAGCGTCCGCGGCGGGCCTGCCCGTGATAGCCTTCAACGTCGCCGGCTGCAGGGAAGCCGTGCAACACCTGAAGACCGGCGTCCTGGTGCCACTGGGCAATGTCCATGAATTGCAGACTGCGATCGGCGTGCTGATCGAGGAACCGGACATCCGGGCCGAGCTGGGGGCGGCAGGCCGGCAGCGCATGCGGGGTGAATTCTCGCTGGCGACCATGGTGGACAGCTACCTCGGGGTCTACAAAGAAGTGCTGCATGGGTGAACGTGATTCCATCGACACGCTCGCCGGGGCGCTGGTCGGCGAATTGATCGCCGCCGGTAAAACCGTTTCGACCGCAGAATCCTGTACTGGCGGCTGGATCGCCAAGTCGTTGACGGACATCCGCGGCAGTTCGGAAGTCTTCGGCTATGGCATCGTGAGCTATTCGAACGGCGCCAAGGAATCTTTGCTGGGCGTCGCGCCGGCAACGCTCGTGGAAAATGGGGCGGTCAGCGAGGCGGTGGTATGCGAAATGGTGCAAGGGGCACTCTGCCTGAGCGGCGCGGACTGTGCGGTTGCGGTCAGCGGGATTGCCGGGCCGGATGGAGGCACCGCGGAGAAGCCGGTCGGCACTGTGTGCATCGCATGGGCATTTCGTACCAGTGGCGACCCGGCGGTCGAAACCGCCAGGCGCGTTTTCACCGGCGACCGGGAAACGGTACGCGCACAAACGGTAGTATTGGCGTTACAGGGCCTGAGGGAGAGATTGAGAAAGCGTGGCTGACAAGAAACTGTTCTTTGCGTTGTGGCCGTCACATCGGCAGCGCGAGACGTTGCGGGACACGATAGGCCCGGCATTATCCACCGTTGAGGGCAACGCCGTTGATCGCCGGAACTGGCACATCACGCTCGTCTATATTGGCGGCTTTGCGGAAGAGCGGATCCCCGGCCTCCTGTCCGCCGCCGAGGTGATTGACCCGGGGCAGATCAGATTGCGCTTCGACAGCCTGACCTTCTGGCAGCGGCCGAAGATCGCCTGTATGCACGCGAAGACGGTGCCGCCCGAGCTCGAGCACCTCGTCAAGTCCTTGCAGCAGACGTTGATGCCGTTTGGTTATGCGCCGGATTCGCGTATTTACCGGCCACATATCACCGTCGCGAGTAAGGTGCGTAGTTTCCAGGAAGTACGCCTGGCGCGGCCCGTCGAACTCTCGTGGTCCGAATTCGAACTCGTCGAATCGATCTCATTCCGGGGGGAGGTGCAGTACCATCCGGTGAAACAATAGCTTCGGTGTAATTCTTCACAGATTGCTGAATTACGCGGCCCGTCACCACTGTCGCGCGCGCGGAATTGTGGAATAATCGACAACTCACCTTTCACCACGGCAACGGTCTTACACAATGGATGACAATCGCAAGAAGGCGCTCGCCGCCGCATTGGGACAAATAGAAAAACAGTTTGGCAAGGGATCTGTCATGCGGCTGGGCGATGCCAGTGCGGCACGGGATATCGATGCGATCTCGACCGGTTCGATCGGCCTCGACGCGGCCCTCGGCATCGGCGGTCTGCCCAAGGGACGCGTCATCGAAATTTACGGTCCCGAATCATCCGGCAAGACCACGCTCACCCTGCAGGTTGTTGCGGAAGCGCAGAAATTGGGCGGTACCGCGGCTTTCGTCGATGCGGAACACGCGCTTGACCCAAGCTATGCGGAGAAGCTTGGCGTCAACGTCGATGAGTTGCTGGTCTCACAGCCTGATACCGGCGAGCAGGCGCTGGAGATTACCGACATGCTGGTGCGCTCCGGGGCTATCGACATCATCGTCATCGACTCCGTGGCGGCACTGACGCCCAAGGCGGAGATCGAAGGCGAGATGGGCGATTCCCACATGGGCCTGCAGGCACGGTTGATGTCGCAGGCATTGCGCAAGCTCACGGGCAACATCAATCGCTCCAACGCGATGGTGATTTTCATCAATCAGATCCGCATGAAAATCGGCGTCATGTTCGGCAGCCCGGAAACGACCACGGGCGGTAATGCCCTCAAGTTCTATGCCTCCGTGCGCCTCGACATTCGGCGCATCGGCGCCATCAAGAAAGGCGATGAAGTGATCGGCAACCAGACCCGCGTCAAAGTCGTCAAGAACAAGATAGCGCCGCCATTCCGCCAGGCTGAGTTCGAAATCCTCTATGGCGAGGGTATCTCGCGCGAGGGCGAGATCATTGAGCATGGCGTCAACCAGGGCATTATCGACAAGGCCGGCTCCTGGTACAGCTACGGTAGTGACCGCATCGGCCAGGGCAAGGAGAATGTCCGTGCCTATCTCAAAGAGCATGCCGACGTTGCTGCCGAGATCGAATCCAGGATCCGTGCCGTCTTACTGCCGGACGCCGTAGACGCAGTGGCGGCCGCCGCAGCGGCCGACAAAGACGCGGCCGTTGCATCGTAGGAACCCGCCCCAGCGGGCAAATGGCGGTGATTGATCGTACGAACCCGCCCCGGCGGGCGAACCGCGGATCGCGATGTCTGAAGCTGAATCCATCAACGAACTGAATGCCGACCTCTTCCAGGCGGAAGCGGTCGAGCGCCTTGCGGACCCCAGGGAGATTCGCAGGAAAGCGATGGACTACCTGGCCCGGCGCGAATATGGCCGCGATGAACTCGTCGGCAAGCTAGAGAGCGGGATTCGACCATGACATCGTTGCCGTCGAGGTCAGGCGGCTCACCGAAGAAGGTCTGCAGAGTGATCACCGCTATGCCGGGAGCTTCGTACAGTCGCGTATCAGCCAGGGCAAAGGCCCCGTGCGTATCTGCCAGGAACTGAAAGAAAGGGGTTTGCGTCCGTCCGCGATCGAGGATGCATTGGCCGAAGTCGGGCAGGACTGGTTCGAACTTGCGCGCCACGTCAGGACGCGCAAGTTCGGTGACGCGTTGCCCGGTGATTTCACCGAGAAAGCGCGCCAGATGCGCTTTCTCCAGTACCGCGGCTTCGAGGCAGAGCAGATACAGGCCGCGGTGCGCGCACATGGTGATGACTAGTCGTTCCCGATAAACTACGCGCTTTGATTTGCAGCCTGCGGGAGCCCGCCCATAGGGCCCGCCCGAGCGGGCAAATGGAATGACTGCCCGCGCCTGACGAAAACCGATGAAGCCAATGACCAGCAACGAGTTGCGCTGCACCTTCCTGGAGTTCTTCCAGGGGCACGGTCATGAGGTTGTCCCGAGCTCGCCGCTCGTGCCGGGAAACGATCCCACCTTGCTGTTCACCAATGCCGGCATGGTGCAATTCAAGGATGTCTTCCTGGGCGAGGAGCAGCGCAGTTACAAACGCGCGGTGACCGCGCAGCGTTGTGTGCGTGCCGGCGGCAAGCACAACGATCTCGAGAACGTCGGCTATACCACGCGGCATCACACCTTCTTCGAGATGCTCGGCAACTTCAGCTTCGGCGACTACTTCAAGAAAGATGCGATCAGGCTTGCCTGGTCGTTCCTGACCGAGGTCCTCGGGCTGCCGCAGGACAGGCTCTGGGTTACGGTCTTCGAAGATGACGACGAGGCGGCCGATATCTGGTTAAAGTCGATGGAGATAGACCCTGAGCGGTTCACTCGCATGGGTGCCAGGGACAATTTCTGGGCCATGGGCAACACCGGCCCCTGTGGCCCCTGCAGCGAGATCTTTTACGACCATGGCCCGGACGTGGCCGGCGGGCCGCCGGGATCGCCGCATGAGGATGGCGATCGCTATGTAGAGATCTGGAATCTCGTTTTCATGCAGTTCGACCGTGCCGCAAATGGCGAAATGACGCCGTTGCCGAAACCTTCGGTCGATACCGGCATGGGGCTCGAACGCACGGCGGCCGTCATGCAGGGCGTACACAGCAACTACGACATTGATCTCTTTGCGCACCTGATCGAGGCGGCCGCAAACATTCTCGGTGTTAATAATGACGGCTCGAGTTCCTTGAACGTCATCGCCGATCACATTCGTGCGTGCGCATTCCTGATCACGGACAGCGTGTTGCCTGGCAACGAAGGCAGGGGCTATGTTCTGCGGCGCATCATTCGACGGGCGATTCGCCACGGCAAAAACCTGGGCGTTGACGATACTTTCTTTTACAAGCTGGTCGAGCCATTGTGCCGGGAGATGGGCGATGCCTACCCGGAACTTGTGAAAGCGAAATCGCAAGTCGAGAAGGTGCTCGAGAAAGAAGAACGCCGCTTCGCCGAGACCCTTGACCAGGGCATGGAGATCCTCGACGAGGCGATCGCCGGCATCGGGGGCAAGGAGATCCCCGGCGATATCGTCTTCAAGCTTTACGACACCTATGGCTTTCCCGTCGACCTGACAGCCGATATTGCGCGCGAGCGGGCATTGACTGTCGACCAGAAAGGCTTCGAGGAACACATGGCGGAACAACGGCACCGTGCCCGCGCCGCCAGCAAGTTCGGCGTAGGCGAGGACTCGTCGATCAGGACAACACTCGAGACAAAATTCTCCGGCTACAAAAGAACCCGGGAAAAGAGCCGGGTCGTTGCCGTCTACCAGGAAGGAAAGGAAGCAATGTCCCTGTCGGCGGGCCATGAAGGTGCGATTATCCTGGATAGCACCCCGTTTTATGCCGAGTCCGGCGGGCAGGTCGGCGATACCGGCGTGATCGAGGGCGACGGCATTGCTTTCCTGGTCAGCGACACACAAAAATCTGGTAAGGCAAACGTGCATCTCGGCAAAGTGCAATCTGGCACGATCAGGTCCGGCGATGAGGTTACGGCAAGCGTCGATGCCGGGCGTCGCGCCGCTATCGTCCTCAATCACTCGGCAACCCATCTTATGCATGCAGCTCTGCGCCAGGTACTGGGTGAGCATGTGCAACAGAAGGGTTCCCTCGTCGCCCCCGATCGCCTGCGCTTCGATTTCTCGCATTACGAAGCTGTAACGCCCGCACAACTGCAGGAGATCGAAGCGCTTGTCAATGAGCAGGTTCGGGAGAACTCGGTAGCCGAGACCCGGCTGATGAGCTACGAGGATGCAGTCGCTTCCGGTGCGATGGCGCTGTTCGGTGAGAAATATGACGACGAGGTGAGGGTATTGCGCCTCGGCGAAGGTTTTTCTGTTGAGCTCTGTGGTGGCACGCACGTCAATAGCACCGGCGAGATTGGTGTGTTCAAGATCGTTTCGGAAAGCGGCGTCGCGGCCGGCGTGCGCCGCATTGAAGCCGTGACCGGCGAGGGCGCCATGGCCTGGATCGACGCCAACCAGCAGGTGCTCGATCACGTAGCGACGCTCTTGAAGAGTCCGCGTGACAAGGCAGCCGTCAAGGTCGAACAACTCCTGAAACGCAACAAGGAACTGGAAAAGGAGCTTGTCGCCGTTAGGCAGCAGCTCCTGGCCGGCGGACCCGAAGCTACCCAAGCTATCACCGACATCGATGGCATCAAGGTGCTGACAAGTCGTATAGACGGCGCGGATGCCAGGACCCTGAGGGTCGCCGTGGACCGCTTCAAAGACAAGCTGAAGAGTGCCGTCGTCGTGCTGGGCTCTGTCGAAAATGGCAAGGTCAGGCTCGCAGCGGGTGTGACCAAAAACAATACAGACCGGATAAAAGCCGGTGAAGTCATACAGTCTGTCGCCGAGCAGGTTGGCGGCAAAGGAGGCGGTCGTCCCGATTTTGCCCAGGCCGGGGGCAGTGACCCCGCGGGCCTGGATGTCGCGCTGGCCTCGGTTCCTGCCTGGGTTTCCGAGCACCTGGGCTGATTTTTCGCGTCAGTTACAGGACATTACGGACGAAAACTAAACTACTGACGACAGCGGTTGTCGAATTCGTCTACAATAACAAGCGCTTAACAATAAACAGGCAGCGTAGAAAGGGCCAAGTGCCCGCATACGGCAGGAGTAGGAAGTCATGCTGATCCTTACGCGACGCGCCGGCGAGACCGTGATGATTGGGAGCGATATCACAATTACGGTCTTGGGGGTGAAAGGAAACCAGGTCCGCATCGGAATAAACGCCCCGAAAGACGTGGCCGTACACCGCGAAGAAATCTACGAGCGGATTCAGAGCGAGAAGAGAGCTGAGGCGGCCGGGGCCGGAGAATCCGAACCCCGGTCCGAACCCGAAGCGAAAGCAGAATAGACAGCAATTCCTGCTTTACCTCGCCCGATCCCGCCAGTAATATGCACGTCCGTCGCGCGGAGTGAGCGACCGATTTTGACACGCCGTTGAGTTGGCTGAGTGGTCGATAAATTCGCCGGGAGCGAATTTGGACGGCGAAGCCGCCCGCAGGGCGAGGGACAGGACGCGCCGAGTCAAAGCGCGATGGAGCGCATTCGGCAGGTTGCTTAGCGACGTTAATTCAACAACAATTTGGATCGAACGGAGAGATGGCTGAGTGGTCGAAAGCGCTCCCCTGCTAAGGGAGTAAGGGCTAATACCCCTTCGAGGGTTCG
>Ga0114931_10003801_pt1 | contig 19022 bp, 16 predicted proteins | sample 2SBtaG_FD_89579 | JGI IMG/M metagenome (GOLD analysis project Ga0114931, IMG submission 89579) | Deep subsurface microbial communities from Kolumbo volcano to uncover new lineages of life (NeLLi) - 2SBTROV14_V59a metaG | ecosystem: Environmental > Aquatic > Marine > Volcanic | place: Kolumbo...
TACGGTTCGTGGGTTGCGGTGGCACGGCGTCATCTCCTTCGTTAGCCCTCCTCGGCGTAGCTACGGCTATGCTCTCGTCGGCCTGCCTCGGAGCTGAAGCCGTGGCACCGCAATGAGGTCCGCCGTAATTCTACCGCGGGCTGCTAGCAGCCTTTCCTGCCCGGAGATCCCGTGACGCCACCTGCCCGGAAGCTGTCCCGGACACCCGCCCTGGTGCCTTTCCTGATTCTCACCGCCGCGTGCGGAGGTGACGGAGGGGGCGGGAGCACTCCGACGGAGCCCCCCGCGGGGCCGACGAACCAACCCCCGGTGGCCACCTTCACGGCCAGCGTCACCACCGGCACCGCCCCGCTCGCAGTGGTCTTCGACGCGTCCGCGTCCTCGGATCCCGAGGGCACGGCGCTCACCTACGCCTGGAGCTTCGGCGACGGCACCTCGGCCGGAGACGCTGTGGTCATCCACGTCTTCGACGGACCGGGCAGCTACACGGTCCGGCTCACGGTCACGGACTCCCTCGGCGCTCGCGACACCGCTTCACGATCCGTGGAGGCCACGGCGCCCGCGGCTGACGAGATCTTCGGCGTGGTGTGGTTCGACCGCAACGGCGACGGGGCGAGGAACGCCGGCGAGACCGGTGCCGAGCGGATCCCCGTCTATGTGGACCTCAACCGCAACGGCAAGCCGGACGCCGGAGAGCCGACGGCGACTACGGACGTGGGCGGCGTCTACCGCTTCCCGGGACTCGCCGCGGGAAGCTATCGGGTCAGCCAGGACCTTCCGGTCGGCTGGACCAACACGGTTCCGGGGCCGGGCGCGCCTTCGACCGCCGCCCGGACGCCGGCGGCGATCCGGGCGCCGCTGGCCGCCGGACCGGGTCCCCGGTTGATCATCGACGGAGACACCGCGGCCCCGGGCGCGTTTCCCTTCCAGGCCTCGCTCCAGATCGCTTCGGTGAACAACCGCACGAACGCCCACTTCTGCGGCGGTACGCTCGTCGCGCCGGGGTGGGTGCTCACCGCCGGCCACTGCCTGACGCCCTTCGGGGGTCCGACCGACATCGAGGTTCTGCTCGGCACGTCCAACCTGGAGGAAGGCGGGCAACGGGTCGCGGCCCGGCGGCTGCTCGTCCACCCCTTCTACGTACCGGGCGCCGGGAGCTTCAAGCGCGACATGGGGCTCATCGAGCTGGACCGGCGCTTTCCGGGAATCCCCCGGGCGTTCCTGGTGGGGCCGGAGCTGTACGACACCCTCGTGCGCCCCTTCACGCTGGCCAGCGTCATCGGCTGGGGGCGTACCCAGGAGGGGGTGACCACATCCATCCCCGAAGAACTCCAGGTCGTCGAGATTCCGGTGCTGGCCGACAGCGAGTGCGAGACCCGCTACGGGAGCGTGTTCGACCAGACGATGATCTGCGCCGGATTCCTGGCCGGAGGAAAGTCGTCGTGCCAGGGAGACAGCGGCGGTCCCCTCCTCCTGCCATACCGGGAGAGCTGGTACGAGGCCGGCATCGTGAGCTGGGGTGTGGGCTGCGGCGCGCCGGAGCGTCCCGGCGTCTACGCGCGGGTCGCGGCGATGATCGACTTCATCCGCGACAACGTGGCGCCGGAGCCGTCGGGTAGCTTCGATGTCACGCTCTCCGGCGCCGCCGTGCGCGTGGATTTCGGGAACTTCCACTGAGGTCGGGGCGGCCCGAGCCGCCGCGGTGACGCCCGAGCCGCCGTGGTGATGCTCGCGTCGCTCCGAGCGCCTCCACGTAGCGGGCGACCTGTCTTACCTTTCTCATGTGGATTCCCAGGCAGCCGACCCCGTCCCGACGCCGCGCATTCCTGCGCGGACGGAGACCCCGACCGAGCGGTTCGAGGCCGTGCTGAACAGCATCTCCGATGGCGTCTTCAGCGTGGACGCGCACGGTCGGATCACGTTCTTCAATCGCGCGGCCGAGCAGGTTACCGGCGTCTCGAGAGAGGACGCCCTCGGGCGGCCCTGCCACACGGTCTTCAGGTCGGATATCTGCAAGGATGCGTGCGCCCTGCGCTACACGCTGGAGACCGGCCAGCCCATCGTGGACCTCATGGTCCACATCCGGTCGGCCCACGGCGAGAAGATTCCCGTAAGCATCGCCACTGCGCTGTTTCGCGACCGTGCCGACAACGTCGTGGGCGGAGTGGAGACGTTCCGGGACCTGCGCCAGGTCGAGGCCCTCCGCCGGCAGGTGAAGGACGGGTATGTCTTCGGCGACATCGTGACCAGGAGTCCGGCCATGCGCCGGATCCTGCAGTCGCTTCCGACCATCGCCGGAAGTGACAGCACGGTGCTCATCACGGGCGAGAGCGGAACCGGAAAGGAGCTGATCGCCCGGTCGCTCCACCGACTGTCGCCTCGCTCCGGGGGTCCACTGGTGGCCGTCAACTGCGGGGGCATCCCCGACACCCTTCTCGAGGCCGAGCTCTTCGGCTACGAACGGGGAGCGTTCACCGGCGCGGTCCGCGCCAAGCCCGGCCGTTTCGCCCTGGCCGCGGGCGGGACGATCCTCCTGGACGAGATCGGCGACATGTCGATCCAGCTCCAGGCCAAGCTCCTGCGCGTGCTCCAGGAGGGGACGTACGAAGCCCTGGGCGGGGTCCGCACCGAGACGGCCGACGTCAGAGTCCTGGCTGCCACGAACCGTGACCTCCCGGCCATGATCCGTGAAGGTACGTTCCGGGAAGACCTCTACTACCGCATCAACGTCTTCGAGTTGAAGCTTCCGCCCCTCCGAGAGCGGATGGAAGACGTCCCCCTCCTGGTGGAGCACTTCATCCGGCATCTGTCGGCCCTCCACGAGAAGACGATCACCGGCATGTCCTCCAATGCGTTGCGAATCCTCCTGAGCCACGACTACCCGGGCAACGTGCGGGAGCTGGAGAACATCGTCGAGCACGGGTTCGTCCTGTCGCCGGGCACGCTCATCCGATGCGAGCACCTGCCGGAGTGGATCCGGCCGCCGTCTGCTTCGTCCAACCCACCTGCGCTCGAGACGCTCGATGAGGTGGAGCGTGATTTCATCCTGCGTACCCTCCGGAACCACGGATTCAACCGCGCCGCCACCGCCCGGCAACTGGGTATCCACCGATCCACCCTCTACCGCAAGATCCGGAAGCTGGGAGTGGCGTTGCCGGAGACGGACGGCCGCTCTTCCCGACAAGGGGGCGGCAGGAAAGCGGCGGCGACGACACCGTAGCGTTTCCGCGACAGTCGCCTTGGCTATCGTGGCAACAGTGCGACGATCCGCGGCAGCCGTATGCGCGCGGCGCACCGATTACCGACGTCCTAAGCGCGTACCCACCATTGATTTGAAGAGACTGCGAGCACCGCGTGCGCGCGTGGCACACCTCCTGCTTGATCCACCACGGGAAACCGTCACACGCGTCCCCGGATGGAGGTGGATATCATGATCGGACTGGATCGCTTGCTGGATCGTCGAGGCGTGCTGGCCGCCGGACAGTTCTCGCCCGAGGGAGAGGTGGTGCGTGCCGTGGGGTCACTGTCTCACGAGCAGATGGAGAAGGTGGCCGAGGTCTGCGGCGTCCATCAACTCCACGCAGAGGACACGGCGGCGAAGCTCGCCCGGATCACGGGGCTGGACTGGAGTCACCTGAACGGCTGGGTGATCTGGGCCGGGAAGCTCGCACTCTGCGTGTCGGGGAACACCGGCGTGTTCGCCGAGGCCTCCAAGGCCGACTTCAACCAGTTGATGGTGGACCTGTTCGGCCCCCCCGCAGGAGAGCACCCCGGCCAGTGGTGGACCCCACGGGACGAGGAAGGAACTCAGGCCGCGGCCGCGGCGGGCGACGACGCGCGCATCCCGGTTACCACGGACACCCACAAGCCCGCCCGCCCCATGAAGTTCATCAAGGACAAGGACGGCAACGGGTGGCTGTGCGACAAGGACGTGAACATCGACGGCGATCTCGAGGCGCAGGGCTGCTGGCGGTGTGAAGACATGGCCTTTCCCATGGGCCGTTGAGGTGCGCCCACCGGCGGAGCCGCTGAGGTGCGCCCGCCGGAGTCTCTGTCGGATGCCGCTGCGGGACAACCCCGTGCAGGGAGCTGCCACCCGTCATCCGTGCGCCGAAGCGCCCCGGCAGGAGAAGAACAGGAACCGTGCGTTCCGCGAGGTCAGGCGATGTTGATGCCCACCGCGTAAAGAAGCGCGGCGCTGGCCACTCCGAGTCCGAAAATCCAGAGCAGATTCCATTTGAACCATCGCACGAGCACAAAAGCCCCTACTGCCCAGATAAAGGCCGCAGGACCGACAAGGCTCGCCTTACCCAGGCTCAACACCACGGTAAGCAGCATTCCAGTGAACGCGGCGAGCACGCCCCTCAGCCCGTGCCGGATCGCGGAAATATCCCTGATACGGCCATATAATTCGGTCATCAACAGCGTGTAGAGGAAGGACGGAAAGAAGATCGCGAAGGTCGTGAGCGCACTGCCCCAGAGTCCAGCGACGGCAAACCCGATGAAGGTCGCGGTGATGATGATGAGCGCCTTGAGCTCCTGGAGAATGGCCATCCCGTAGGCGGTGAGCCCGATCCTGAAGAAGGCCAGCGCCAGCTCGGAGAGTGCGGGTCTCGACGCTTCTTCGCGGCCAGGGTCGGAAGGTGTTGGCAATGCACTCTGCCTTTCTGATATGCGAGTCACCGACGTGGAAGGAGAGCTTCGGCGGTTGAGGCTTCCCCTCACTCCCCCCGCCGGATGAACACCCGGACCAGATCGTCGCTCTGTCGGCGAACCTCGTAGGTGAAGCCGCGCTCCTCGAGCTTCGGCAGGAGAAACTGCGGCACGCGCACGTTGAGCTGCACCAGCGTGGCACCGGCAGGCAGCGTCTCCAGCGCTTCGAGCGTGCGGACCATCGGCTCGGGAGGCTCCAGGCCGCGCACGTCGAGGATGACGACGTCTTCCACGGCGTCGGCCTCCGCGCCGGCGCCCTCCCGTGCCGCGCCAACCTGCGGCGCGCCGCCCTCTGCGACCCTCGCCGCCGGCGTGGCCTCGCCCGTATCCGCCTCGGCGTAGAACCAGATCCTCCAGTCGTCGTCCGCGAGCTTCTCCGTCCAGTGGGCAAAGCCGCGGCTGCCGAGGACCCGGTACAGCGGCGCGGGCTCGAAGATCGCGCGCAGACAGAGCACGCCCCCGGGGGGCACCTGGCCGACCGCAGACATGATGCGCGCGAACGGCTCGCGCCCCGACCTCAGATCGTCCCGCACGTCGACCTCCACCACGGCGTCCGCATCCACGCGCTCCAACGCCTCCGGCCTGTGCTCCGTCATCGCTCTATCTCCTGATCATTCCCGGATTCCACGGGGGATCCCACACGCGGTTCGCGACCACGTCGCGCACCCCGGGCAGCGCCGACACGACCGCGACGACGCCCTGCGTGATCGGGCCTTCCATGGGGCATCCCGGGGTGGTGAGGGTGAAGGTCACGGTGACTACGCCGTCGTCGACCTCGACTCCGTAGACCATCCCCAGCGTGACGATGTCGAGCCCGATCTCGGGATCGACGACCTGTCCGAGCGCCTCCATCACGGCGTCGGGATCGACCGTGGGTCGTGCGCCCCCGGCGCCGTCAGCGCTGCTCGTGGCCTCGCCGTTCATCGCCGGCCTCCTCGTTCACTACGGTCTCCTCCTCGCGAGCCCCGCCATCTGCACGGCCTCCACCGCCGTGCCCGCGGCGAACACGAGCGCCGCCGCGCGCGCCCCGGCCGCCCACCCTCCGGCCACGCTCGCCGTCAACCCGAGGGTGCCCGCCAGGAGGAGCACTCCGGCGCCTGCGGCCCACCTGCCCGAGTACAGGTCCGCCACCTGCGGCATCTCGGCCCTCCCGATCAGAGAGCTGAAGCGGTGGTACCACACCAGGAAGGGCACGATCTTGTAGTAGTGCGCTGCCACGAACAGGCTGATCGCCAGGATCAACAGGAGCACGTACGTCGCCGCCAGGTGCGGCGAGCCGATGCCGCGCACCAGCACCGGAACCGAGAGCAGGGCCGCGAGCCCCAGGAGCGTCAACCCGCCCGCCGCGAGCTTCAGCCCGGCATCGAGCACGGGCTTCCTGCGGTGCCGATAGAACGACCGGGCCTGCGCCAGGAAAGCGGCGAGGCCCGCCAGGATGAGCGCGGCGGGCAGCCACTTCCGCGCCGCGAGGTGCGTGTGGTGCAGCGCCGCGAGGGCCGTGACGCCGGTGCCCAGCAGCGCCACCGCCGCCCGACCCGCCCGCTCGTCCGCCCCGTGGCTCAGGAGGAACATGGGCAGCAGCCGGTGCGCGACCCCCACGATGACCATGAGCACCCACCCCACGAGCGCGATGTGCAGGTGCGTGCCCACGCCGATGACGCGCTTCGCCCCGATGTATCCCCACCGCAGGTTACCCGCCAGCAGCAGGCCCAGAAGCAGCGTGAGGAACAGGAACACGTCCGCCAGCGTAAGCGCCCACCACGTGACGTCTCGGTGCGCCGCCCGGGCGAGCGTGGCCGTCAGGTTCCCGACGAACAGCAGGAGCCCGGCGGCCACGGCGACCGCGCCCACCAACATGGCGTCGACGTGCGCGCCCCCCATCGCGCCCACGAACACGGCCACCCCGGGGGCGTACACCGCAAAGGTACCGTAGGCTACGCGCTCCGACCTCACCGCCACCCCCAGCGCCACGGGCAGGAACTGGTACAGCGCGCCCATGATCGACGTCGTGATCCACCCGAGCGTGAAGAGGTGCGTCACCGCCACGACGCGGGGCGTGAGGAACGCGCCGGAGGCGAGCGCCGGCGAGACGAGGACCAGGCCCACGGATCCCGCTACGAGGAAGCAGACGGCGGCGGCGAAGTGTATGCCGGGAAGTCGGAAGGGAGGGGCTCCGGCCGTGGCAACCCCGCCGACGGCGCCTGCGCCCGCACCGGCGCCGGCAGTGTCGCTGGTCGATGAACGCGCCCCGCCGGACCTCATTCGCACGTCCCGGAGGGAGCGACGCCCACGGCGTATCCGCACGCGGCGTCGCCATCGGGAATGTACTCGACGCGCACCATGGGCTCCGCGAGGAGATTTCGGATGAGCCCGATCTCGGCGCCGCAGGGTATCCGCGTCACGCGGACCAGATCCCGAATCGGACAGTTGCAGAGCCTGAGGCGGGGAATCGGAGCGCTCGCCGCCGCCGCGGGCCTCTCCACGACCACCTCGGCCATGTAGCCTTCCTCGGTGAGGAAGCGCGCCACCTCCTCGACGCGCGCGAGCCCGTCGAGACCTTCGAGGCGCGGGGCGGCCCGCGCTTCACGGTCTGCGGCGAAGCGGCGGAAGAAGGCTTCCAGCAGATGGTCGTGGCCGGTCTCGTCGAGGAAGGCGGCAAGCTCGTGGAGGATCTGGCCTTCGCGCCCGGGGAAGAACCGCGCGGCACGGCGCGTCAGCTCGTAGACGCCCTCCGGCCGACCCGGGCCGTCCCTCCGCACTCCGCAACGGGCTATAAGCCCCTCGGAGACGAGCGCTTTGACGTGGCTCCGCACCGTCTCCACGTTCAGATCGAGCGCGGCGGCCAGGTCCGGGATCGTGACCGTGCCCTCCCGCTTGAGGGTGTCGAGGATGACTCGCTTGGTATCGCCCGGACCGATCACGGCAGCCCCGCGGGTGGAAGGGGAAGCTCCATGGACGATAGAGTGGTGCCGGGCGATGTCAAGGTTTTCGTGGTGATAAACATGTTATCATACCCCGCTGCCGCTGTGGCTCCACGCAAGCGGGCCCCGCTGGCCTTCCTCGTCGCCGAGGTACGGCGCCTCCTTACCGTGCTGCGCGTCGACCCCGCGCTGGACAACGGCGAGCCGATTCCCTCCGAATTCCTTCAGATCTTCCGCTTCCGTCGACGCGGCGGGTGAGCCCGCCGTGCACCGGCCCGCATCGCCCGCATCGCGCGCGGCTCCGCAGCGATGCGGGCTCCGCGCCGAGCCCGGCGGTCAGGGACAGATCGCCTCGAGCGCCTCGATGGCCAGCTTGAGCGCCTTACACGCGGCACCAACACCGGGAAGCCAATCCAGCATGCACACGACGTCCTTCACGCGCTTCAGGATCGGGAGAACCTTGCGCACCGTGCCGCAGATGTCGAGCGCTGCACGTGCCTCCTCGGTGGAGATCTCCTCGGCCCGCGCCAGCGCCTCGTTGCCGGCCGCGTCGATCTGCTGCTCGTCCAGGGTGAAGTTCGACGACATGGTACCCTCCTGGAGTGATGGGATCCGGGGGGGGCGGTTTTTCCTTCCTTCAATGGATGGACGGACGGCACGCGGGTTTTTCCCATGGGAACCGGCAGGAAGTCGAGCGGTTCAGCACCGCCGGACCTCCGAGGGGCCCACGGGCTTGTCCAACAGCGCCTCCAGGGACGCGATGTCTCCAGTGTCGGCGGCCTCGAGAAACCCTTTCAGCAGACGGCGGTGTGCTTCGGTCGACGCCAGCGTGTCCGGACGGTTTCTGCGGACACGCTCCCGCGCCCGCCTGCCGATCTGGCGGCAGTGATCCACCCGCCGCTCGACGATCTCCTCCACCTGGCGGTACGGGTACCCGAACACCTCTCGCAGCAGAAAGACCGCCCGCTCCAGGAGATCCAGGCGATCCAGAACCCTCAGGAGCGCCAGGCTCAAGGCCTCCGCCTTTTCTACCTCTGCGTCCAGCGCCTCGCCCACGGAGACGAGGGGCTCCGGAAGCCACGGCACACCGGTTCGCTCCCGGCGCGCCCGTGCCGACCTCGGATGGTCGATGCAGAGGCGGGTTACCGTCGTGACGAGGAGGGCTTCGGAAGATTCCGCAGCGCGCACCCGTCCCGGCCGGATCCATGCTTCCTGCACCCCGTCCTCGGCGTCGGCCCGCGCGCCGAGCATCCGGTACGCGATCCCGAACAGGCGAGGGCGCAGCTTCTCGAACCGCTCGGCCAGACCCTCCAGGTAATCATCGCGCACCTCAGGGGTCATGACGTCCGGACCGGGGCTCGCCCCCGGCCCCTCATGTCAAAGACGGAGCGCAACCCGCCGGCGTGACAGCGCGGCAGGCGGCAGCAGGCGCAGGGTGGCCTCAGCCCTCGAGGATGTCCGGGCCACCCACGGCCGCGAACGCCGCGAGTGCGGAGACCCTGCCGGCCTCGGCCCGCTCCTGCAGCTCGCCGAACTCCGGCCGGTCGCGTAACGGCGCCAGCGCAGCGTCCGCGGTGCGCTTCAGATGCAGATAAGCATGGACCGAGGACAGGTCCCTCGGGGTGCCGGCTGCCAGCGCTCGCTCGTAGTCGCCCGCGATGAGGTACGTGAAGGCCACGCTGGTGGACGCCTGCCGATCCAGATCGACGGCCCGACGGTGGGCAAGGAGCGGAGAACCGACCCGCCTCAGGACACCGGGCGCGCCACCATGGCGACGCGCCCGTCCGCCTGCGCCACCAGCAGATCCGTACCACGCACGGCCAGGCCCACGGGGTCTTCGACGTCCGGCAGCGCGTACGCCGCGCGTACCGACCGGTCTGCCGGGTCGATGACGAGCAGGGTGGAGTAGGCGGCGCTGACGGCGTAGAGCCGTCCGTCGGCCACCGCGGCGCCCGTCACAACGTACTCCGCCAGCGAGCGGTCGGGCGCCCGAAGCGCGAGCCCGTCTCCGAGCCGCGGCACGAACTCCGACGAGAGCACCATGTCTGTGCGCGCGAAGCGCGAGACCACCAGCGTGCGGTGGCGGGGGTTGGGTACGCTGACCGTGACCACCTCGCGCGCCGACGGGTCGAAGGCGAGCGACAGCACGTACATCTGGTGGGCGCGCACGGTCTGGAAGCGGCCGAGGCCCACCTCCCTCACCTGGCCGTCGGTCTCGAGGAAGTGGCGCCACTCCCGCCGCTCGTCGGCGGCGGGGTCGGGCACGAGCAGCGCCCAGCTCTTGTTCGTGGACAGCACGGCCAGCGTGTCGCCGCCCAGGAACGCCGCCCCGGCCAGACGCGTAAGGTCCACGCTGAAGCCCGGGTCGAGCACCACGCGGTGCAGCACCCGCGAGAGCGTGCTGTCGAGAAGCACCACGGCGTAGCGGTCCGTGACCGCGAGAAAGCGCCCCGTGGCGGCGTCGTGCGCCAGGCCGCTCAGCGTTCCGTCGAGGGGCACGCCGATGCGCTCCCATGTCGTGACGCGAAGCGCGGGCAGTCCGGTCAGCGGGCCGTGCGCCGGGTCCGGGTCCGCGGCGGCGGGATCCGGAGCGGGAATGGCCCACGCGCCGCGGAGCGAGATCCGGGGGGGCTGCAGCTCCTCGAAGGACCACACCCAGTGGCGGGGGTTCCACGACAGGCGGACCGGGTCACCCTGGCCGATGAACGGCGGGGGGCCGGTGGAGGCGAACGCCTGCAGCGCGTTGGCGGCGACCACCACCACGAAGAGCCCGAGGGCGAAGCGCCCGGCGCGGCCGGGCTCACGGACCCCCTCCTCCGGCGCGATCCGGCGCAGGAAGAGCAGGAGCATGCCGACGACGATGAGGACGGTGAAGTGGATGAACCACGCCCAGACGTAGGTATGGATCCCCAAGAAGGGCGCGCTGAACCCCTGTCCCACATCCCGGGCCAGGTGCAGCGCGGAGTGGCGGATGCCCATGTACGTGCCCCACGCGCCCAGCAGGATCACCATCCCGAGGTAGCGGGGCCGCGGCCCGTAGCGGATCACGAAAAGCCCCACGAGCGCGATGAGCGTCATGGATGTCCGCTGTGCCCAGCACAGGATGCAGGGAGACTCCCCCTTCAGAACGCCGAGGAGCACCGCGGCGGCGACCGGACCGCCCACGAGGACGATGACGACCCACGCCAGGATCGCCCGCAACCGATCTTCGGAGATGGACATCAGAGGTTCACCCCCGGCACCAGCGAGCCGTGGGTGCCGATGAGGAACAGGAGCGCCATGAGCACGCAACTCACGATGAGCAACCGGAATGCGAGGCGCTCTCGCTCGGGCCGCCGCCAGACGAGCCAGGCGGCCCAGAGGATGAGGAGGAAGTTCAGGAACTCCATGGCCGGCCGGGAAGAGTGGGCGTTCCGGCTCCGCGACGCAGACCCGCGCGGGAAGCGTCCCGGGCCGCGTCGAAGTGCTGATCGCCTGCAACTTTGCCGCCGCGCGCGGGGGTGTCAAACGCTCTGGGATCGCGGTGGGGGGATGCATCAGGGCGGCCGCATCGGGGCGGCGGTCCGCCGCGCGCCGTTGCAGCATTCACCCCCATCGCCCGTTTCGCGGCCGGGTCTTACTTTCCGGTTCCTGCCGACAGATACCGAGGGCCGCACCGTGTCCAGATTTGCCATTCTCGCCGCTTCCGTGGTCGCCATGGCGACCGTCTCGTCCACCGCCCGGGCCCGGATCCCGGACCCGGCCATCCGGCCCGTGTCCGCGCGCCCCGCCCCGGCGTCGACGCAGCGCTCGCGCGGAGCCGCGATCCCGCTTGCGCCTGCCCGAGCAGACTCCGGGGCGAAAAAGGTGCTCACCGTCGACGACTACGCGCGCTGGCGCACGATCGGCGAGTCGCGCATCTCCGGCGACGGGAGGTGGGTCGCGTGGGTCTATCGCCATACCAACGTGGCAAAGAAGGACGAGAAGCCCGAGCTCCACGTGCTGAACCTCGTGACGGACCATGAAGACAGCGTCGCGAACGCGTCGAACCCCCGCTTCTCCCCCGACTCGCGCTGGATCGCATACGTGGTCGACTCCGTGCCGCCGCATGGCAGCGGCAAGGGCCGCGCCGGGCAGGGCGGAGGCGGACAGCAGGGAGCGACGGCCGGGCGCGGCTCCGGAGCCAAGACGATCCACCGCATCGACCTCCGGGAGCTGGCCACGGGCCGCACGCGGAGCTGGCGCGGTATGCGCTCGGCGACGTTCGCCCGCACGTCGAGGTTCGCGCTGCTGCACGACCGGCCGACACCCGGCGGCCGCCGGTTCGGACGCCGCGGCGGCTTCGGGGGCGCGAGCGGCGGTGCGCAGCCGCCCGACCACGGATCCGACGCCATCCTGGTCGACCTGAGCACCGGCCGCAGCCGGCTCCTGGGCAGCGTGGGCGACGCGGCGTTCAACCGGGCCGGCAGCCTTCTCGCCTTCACCGTGGACGCGAAGGAGCGTGACGGCAACGGCCTCTTCGCCATCGACCTGGCCACCGGCGCCACCCACGCCCTGGACAACGAGGCGCGCATCTACAGCCGGCTGGCGTGGAACGACGCCGGCACGGGGGTGGCCGTGCTCAAGGGCCGCAAGGCGCCGAAGATGCGCGAGCGCGACAACGTGCTCCTCGTCGTGCCGGACGTGCGCCCGGCGCTGAGCGGCAAGGAGCCCCCGACGGTGACGCTGGACACGACGGCGGCGGGGTTTCCCTCCGGATGGGTAATCAGCGACCGCTCCCCTCTCACCTGGAGCGAGGACGGCGCCCGCGTGTTCCTCGGCGCGATGCCGCAGACGCCGGCGAAGGATACGGTCACGCTCACGAGCTCCGATTCCACGACCGACGTCGACGTCTGGCGCACCGCCGACCGCTATATCCAGTCGGTGCAGATGATCCGTGCCCGGCGCGACCGCAACTTCACGTACACCGAGGCGTTCGACGTCGGCCGGAGCGCGTATGTCGCGATCAGTGACTCGACCATGCGCGACGTGGAGATCTCTCCGGACGGGCGCTGGGGCGTGGGACGTGACGCCCGGCCGTACATCTCCGACTGGAAGCCCGGCGCCGCCGACTTCTACCGCGTGAACACGGCCACGGGTGAGCGCACCCTCATGTTCAGGGGGCAGCTCACGCGGGGGGCCACGTTCGGAATCTCGCCGGACGGCCGGGAGTTTCTGTACTGGAAGGACGACAGCTTCCAGGCATACGACCTGGACAAGGGCACCTCGACGACCCTCGGTGCTGGCGCACCGACCTTCGTGGACACGACGTACGACCACCCGGGACCGAAGCCGCCGTGGGGCGTGGCGGGCTACACGCGTGACGGCAGGAGCGTCATCGTCCGGGACAGGTACGACCTGTGGACGCTTCCGCTCGACGGGCACGCGGGCGCGCGGAACATCACGCACGGATTCGGCGCGAAGAACCGGGTGGTGCTCCGGCTCGTGCGTCCGGAGCCCATCGACTCCATGGTCAGCCGGCGCGTGCGCACCGGGCGGGAGTACGACCTGTCCAGGCCGGTGACCCTCTCGGCGTTCGGCGAGCTGACGAAGAAGGCGGGATTTTTCCGGCTGGCCCGCGGTAGACTCGAGGAGGTCGTATTCGGCGACGCGATGTTCAGCACACCCGTCAAGGCCACGCACGCCGACCGCTTCGTGTTCACACGCCAGACGTTCACGGAGCCCCCGGATCTCCAGGTGTCGGGACCCGACTTCACGAGCGCGAAGCGGATCACGGACTCGAATCCGCAACAAGCGGAGTACCGGTGGGGCCACGACGTGCTCTTCGACTTCACCGACCGCTTCGGGCACAAGCTGCAGGGCATGCTGTGGCTGCCGGACGATTACAAGGCGGGCCAGAAGCGGCCCATGCTCGTCACGTTCTACGAGAAGAACTCGCAGAACCTCAACCGGTATCCCATGCCGGAGCTGTTCGTTAGCATGGGCCGCCCGGCCATCGAGGCGGTGAGCCGCGGCTACATCGTGATGCTTCCCGACATCCACTACAACACGGGCTCGTCACACGACGACCAGTTGGACTGCGTGGAATCGGCCACCCGGAAGGTCATCGAGATGGGCTACGCCGATCCCCGGCGTATCGGACTGCACGGCCACAGCTACGCCGGCGAGGGCGCGGCGTACATCGCGACGAGGTCGCGGCTCTTCGCCGCGGTGGGCGAGGGCGCCGGCGTTACCGATCTCTACACCGACTTCAGCCAGGAATGGGGCTGGTCCTATCAGGTGCGCAAAGGCTCCGGCCAGAACGGTAATCAGTACTACGTCTACGGTCAGGGTCGCTGGGGCGTCTCGCCGTGGGACAGGCCGAACGTGTACCGCGACGAATCCGCGCTGACGCATGCGCCCGAGGCATCCCAGCCCATCCTGATCATGCACGGCACCGCCGACCCAACGGTGTCGTTCAACGAGAGCCTCAAGTTCTACAACGCACTCCGCTTCAACGGGAAGACGGCGTTTCTCCTGGCGTATCCCAACGAAGGCCACCATGTGAGCAAGCTGGGCAACCGCCGCGATCTGACCATCCGGTTCTTCCAGTTCTTCGACCACTATCTGATGGACGTGCCGGCGCCGAAGTGGATGACCGACGGGGTGCCCTTCCTGAAGAAGGCCCAGCTTGTGGAGCCGGGGCCGGACCTCCCGCCGCAGGCGCATCGCGGCGGGAGGTGAGCCGCGGGCTCAGCGCACCCGACAGATCGAAGCCACCCCCTGAGCCGCCGCGGCCGCGGGCATCCGCGGCCAGACGTTGTCCGTGACGTCGTGGTCGGGAAAGCGGCAACCGGGGTCGAGGATGATCTTCTCGATCGGGCGCTGCCCGAAATCGAGCTTCGCCTCGAACGTGCGTCTGCCCGAGAACCACACGTCGACGGGCCAGGTGACGATGACGGAGGTCTCGTCGACCTTCGTGCTGTTGGGCATGAGCTCGATGGCGCGGCCTTCCGGCGCGAACTCGACCTTCAGCACCACGGGCGCGGGCATCCCGCCGTCCTGGCGCACGGTCACGACCGCCCGGCCACCGTCGCGGATGACGTCCGCGATCCCGCCGTCCACCGACTCGGTGGTGAACAGCCAGGAGTACCAGAACCACGAAAGGTCCTTGCCGAGCGCGTGGTTCATGAAGTACGCGTAGTCCCATGGCGAGGGGTGCTTGAAGCGCCACGCACGGGCGTACTCGCTCATCGCCCTCCAGACGGCGGTATCTCCCACGATGCCGCCCAGCATGGACAGCATCATGGGCGCTTTGCCGTACGCCTGGAACGAGTACATCGGACCGCCGTAGTTGGCGTCCCACATGAGCGGCGCCTCCCGCTCGTCACCGCTGATCCGGCCGTAGCCCAGTCCCAGCACGTCGAGGTTCGGGGGCTTGCCCTGTCGGTCGGCACGCGAGAGGCGGTTCATGTACTGGTTGAAGCCTTCGTCCATGAAGCCGTACCACGTTTCATTGACCCCCACGGTCATGGGCCACCACTCATGCCCGGCCTCGTGATCCGCCGCTACCACCCCCGACATGATGAACATGGGGTACTCCATACCACCCTCGGGACCATCGGTCATCGTCAACTGGGGAAACGCGTACGGCATCCACAGCTTCGAGTAGAACTCCAGCGCGTGGCGCACCACCGAAGCGGCCTGAGCGAAGCGCTCGGCCCGGCCGGGCAGGTAGAAGATATTCACCGGAATCGGCCCCTTGCCCGGGATCGTGGCCCGGGTGGCGTTCCACACGTACTGCTTCGCGGTGGCCCACGCGAAATCTCCCACGGTGTCCGCCACGAAATGCCACTGGAGGCGTTCGCCGTCGGCCGTCGCTTGGCCGGGCCCCTGTTCGCCGGCGCCGACGATCGTGCGCACGGAATCCGATTCGAGCACGTGCGACAGGCGTTCCCTCGCCTGCGGGGTCAGGACCTCTTCGGGGTTCTGCAGCACACCGGTGGCCCCCACCAGCCATCCGGCCGGCACATCGAGGGTGACGTCGAAGCGCCCGAAGTTGTTGTAGAACTCTGACGAGCCCAGGTACGGGTCGGTGTCCCATCCCCCCGGACGCAGGTCGTCGAAAACCGCGACCCTCGGATACCACTGCGCCACCTGGAACAGCGTGTCGCCCCAGGCGCCCATCCGCAGGCCGCGGCCTCGGCTGACGTGCGGCACCCGGAAGCTCCACTCGGCCTCCAGGGTGCCGGTGCCGTGGGCCGGAATGGGCGTCGGCAGGGTGATGCGCATGGTGGTCGAGGTCGCTCCGTACGCGGCCAGCCGCACCTTCGGCGGCGGCCCGCCTCGCCGGAAGCGCGGGAGCGGCGGGTTCAGGTCCACCTCCTGTCCGTCGAACAGCAGCCGCGTCAGTGTCATGCCGCCTGTCAGCTCGGGCACACTCCTGAGGCGTGGCACGTTGGCCCTGAAGATGTTCTGATCCAGCCGCATCTGGACGGCGGACATCGCGGAGTCGCTGGTGTTGTGGATCACCGCCGTCTCGCGCCCGCTCACCGTGGACGTGGCGGGCTCGAGGCTGGCGTGGATCGTGTAGTCCATCCAGAGCTGCCAGTAGTGCGGCCCGGGGGTTCCGAGGGTGTCGCGCGTGCCCGCGGCGTACGCGCGCCGGATCATGTTCGTGTGAGGAATGTCCCGGCGCACCGCCCGTTCGGGCAGGCGAGCGACCCCGGAGGTGGACTGGGCGGCCAGAGGGGACGCTGCGGCAGCGAGCCCCGCCACCACGATCGCGGCGAGAAAGGGGCTGGTCTTCATGATGAATCCTGGATCGGTGAGGTGAGTCCGGAGCACGCGCCCGACTCCGAGGGCGGGCCCGCCTCCGGCTGAGCCACAGTACCCACGGTCCGGCGAACACACCAGATGCCCCGGGTCCACGGCGCGAGGGCGCACTCACTGCCCTGAGAAGAAGCCATAGTGCTCAAGCATGAACGACTCGATCACCTCGGCCAGGCGGCGCGCATAGGCGCGGCGGTCGGCGTCGGTGTCCCGGATGCCGCCGAAGGGGTGCTCGAGTTGGATCCCGCTGACCGTGCCACCGTTGCGCGAGCCGTGAACACGGGTGTCGTATCCCCCGCTGAAATAGGGGTTGCCGCCGGGGTCCGGGTCCTGAGGCGAGGGAACGGAGCGCACGCCGACGGACCCGAGGTAGCCGCCGAAGCTCGTCGGGCCGCGGAGAAGCGCGGAGAACGGAATGTCGACCATCGCGTAGAGCGCGCGGACGCTGCTGGCGTTGACGTACGAGGTGCCGTCGAGGACCTTGTCGCTCTTCTCCAGATCGCTCGAAGTCAGAAGGTACCCCAGCTCGACCCGCGCAATCGGATGGCCGTGTCCGTGGATGTCGAGGTACAACCCGGAGCCGAAGGTGACCGTGACCGTCCTGCGCGCGTCGTCGATGAAGTCGTGGAACTCCGCCCACGCGTTTTCCGCGAACGGGTTGCCCTGCGCGGCCTCCACGATCTCGCGGTTGGGGTCCAGCTTGATCCGCGCCAGGTGCGAGATGACGACGTGCGGCGTGTGTCCGGTGCGCTCCAGCAGCGCGTCGCGGATGGCCAGCGCCAGCTCCATCGTGTTCCGGTCGGGCGCGGTCACGCCATAGAGGCGATCGGGAATCTCCTCGTCGGGCTCCAGGTCGCCCCCGTGCGGCGCGCTCAGAACCACCGGAAGATCGCCCGGCAGGTACTCGACGTAGCCCTGGCGGCCGAAGTACGCGCTGTCGACAGCGTAGTGTTCGCGCTCCGGGCGGAGGTAGACCTCCAGAGAGGCCGTGCCGCGCGCGGCGCCGGATTCCGCCGAGATCGTCGTGACGCCCGCCGAGACCGCCGTGGCCACGCCGGCTGGGCTCACCGTCGCCACGGACGGCCGCGCCGACGTCCACGTCAGCGTCGCGTCGGGGATGCTCCGGCCCGCAGCGTCACGTGCCTCGGCGGTGAAGCGGACGGCCTGCCCGACCGATACAAGCAGCGTGCGCTCCGGCTCGAGCCGTATCGAAGCGGGTACCGGGGGGCCCGCCGTGTCGCCCCCGCACGAGATGAGGAGCGCCGCGGAGAGGATGGCCGCCAGCACGGGCGACGGTGGCCGGGCGGTTCGCACCCCAGCCAGCGTGCGGGTGGATCCTACGGCCAGCGGCTCACACATGAGCGTCGGGTGTGCGGGTGATCGCTGCGGGCAGGAACGGCTCACGTCGGAGTATACCGCCGACTCCGCTTCCGGACACCCCCGGCCTCACACCGGCGCGAGCCGCCCCGGAGCGATCCCCTTATCCCGCTCCTCGGTCCTGGCAGCCCGTGGTAGAATTACGGCGGACCTCACGCAGGGGTCTCGCGAGACTCAGAGTAGGAACGACGACGAGTCGTGGTGGTTCGGGCACCGCCGCCGAAGGCAGTCCTTTCATCCCGCATCGAGGGTACCCGGGCCACGATGGGCGAGGTGCTGGAGTTCGAGGCGGGCCGTGACGCGTCATCGCCGCCTCAACGTTTCTCCCCGCTCGCCGGTCATCTTGTTCGTGGGGAACGCGTCGCGTACCGTCCCTCACGCCCGGGATGCGTCCGACCCGCCCGCCCGCTCACGTTCAGCCCTGAGACCCATGAAGAGACTGCCACGTCTTGCGGCCCTCGCGGCCCTCACGGCCCTCGCCACCCTCCCGCTACAGGCGTGCTCCCGGGCCAGCGCCGGCCCTGCGGCCCCCCCGTCACCCCGGGCCGAGGGTCCGCAGGGCGGCCCCGAGGGGGCGCGGACGGGCGGTCCCGGTCGTCCTGGCCGTGGCGCGGGCCGCCAGGAGGGACCCAGGGCCTACGACAAGGTCATCACGGACAAGGCGGTCACACAGACGGGGATGTTCACGACGCACCGGATCGGCGACAAGCTGTACTTCGAGATCCCGGCCCCGGAGCTGAACCGGGAGATGCTCCTGCTCGGCCGCGCGGTCGAGTCGACCGCCCAGAGCGAGTCGGGCTTCTTCGGGGGCGGGCCGCGCCTGATCGTGCAGTGGGAGCGGCACGGCGATCGGGTGATCCTGCGCCAGAAGCGCTACGACGTGGTGGCGGACAGCACCACGGCGATCGCGCGCCGCGTCGAGGGCTTCCGCAAGGGGCCGATCCTGGCGTCGTTCAACGTCGAGGCGTACGGATCCGACAGCGCAGCCGTGGTGGATGTGACGTCGCTCTTCATCTCGAACATTCCGGAGCTCGCGCCCCTCGACGGCATCCAGAAGAGCAATAGCTGGATCGAGCGAGTGTGGGCGTTTCCGGACAACGTCGACGTCGAGGCGACTCAGACCGGCCGCTCGCGCCCAAGCGGGCCCGGCGCCACGCCGCGCCCGACGCGCCCCGGGGGCTCCGCTTCCCGGCGTCCCCGCACCCAGACGGCGCTCATGCA
>Ga0114931_10003802_pt1 | contig 19021 bp, 13 predicted proteins | sample 2SBtaG_FD_89579 | JGI IMG/M metagenome (GOLD analysis project Ga0114931, IMG submission 89579) | Deep subsurface microbial communities from Kolumbo volcano to uncover new lineages of life (NeLLi) - 2SBTROV14_V59a metaG | ecosystem: Environmental > Aquatic > Marine > Volcanic | place: Kolumbo...
CGGGAACGAAACAGGGTCCAGACAGAGCTTGTCACGTAGCAGCGTCGCGAGCTGCCCCGTATTCATCTCCGCAACCAGGACCTTCTCAAAGCGCCCCAGCAATTCACGGAGGTTCTTCGGCAACGGATTTAAGTATCGCAGATGAATGAAACTCACTCCCGTCTTGCGCGCTGCCTGGTAGATCGGTCCGTACGTCGATCCCCAGCCAACGATCACCAGATCGCCATCGTCGTCACCGAGTTCCATTTGCTGCTCGGGAATATAGTTTGCGACGGACTCGACCTTGGCAGCGCGAAGATCCGTCATCTTTTGATGGTTGTGCGGGTCATAGGAGATGTCGCCGCTGTTGATGTCTTTCTCAAGACCGCCGATACGGTACATCAAACCGGGCATTCCGGGCGTCGTCCAGGGGCGGCCCAGGGTTTTCTCGTCGCGAACAAACGCCCGTCGCTGCGGACTCTCATCGGAATCCGCAACTGCGTTGTGCTGAATGGGGCGCCATGACGAAACGTCCGGAATCTTCCAGGGTTCAGCCGCATTTGACAGATAGCCGTCAGCCAACAAAATGACCGGTGTCATGTGGCGTAACGCAATCCGCACTGCCTCGATCGCCATTTCAAAACAGTCACCCGATGTCGATGCCGAGAGCACGGGTATCGGCGTATCGCCGTTTCGTCCGTAGATGGCTTGGTAAAGGTCGGACTGCTCAGTCTTCGTTGGCAGGCCCGTCGATGGGCCGCCTCGCTGCCAGTTGACGATTAGCAAGGGCAGTTCGGCGTTGACAGCCAGACCCATGGCCTCGGTCTTCAGGGCAATACCCGGGCCCGAACTCGACGTGGCGCCGATCATGCCACCGTACGATGCACCGATCGCGGCACAAATCGCGGCAATCTCATCTTCCGCCTGGAATGTGCCAACGCCCATCTCGCCAAGGCGCGCCAGCCGGTGCAATAAAGGTGACGCAGGAGTGATCGGATAGGAGCAGAACAACACCGGCTTGTCGGCGAGCTCGCCCGCAGCAGCGACACCGAGTGCCAGCGCCTCAGCACCTGTGATGCTGCGGTACTCACCAGCCGCAAAGCTGCTTTCAGGCAATCGGATCTGTGGCAGCGCCGCCGCGAGTTCGGCCGTTTCTCCGTACGCATGTCCGGCACGTAAAGCCGTGATATTGGCGTCCCTGAGTGTCGCTTGTTTCGCGAGGCGGCGCTTGATCCAATTCTCGGCCGATTCAAGGTCACGGCCGAACATCCACAGCAATACACCCAGTGCCCAGAAGTTTTTGCAGCGCCCACCTTCGCTCTTGCTGAGGCCGAACTCTTTTACGGCATCGAGGGTAAGGTGCGTGACATCGGCAGTCACAAGCTGGAATTCGGAAAGTGTGTCACCTTCTCGCGGGTCGCTGTCATACTCGGCCTTGACCAGGTTGCGTGGTGTAAAACCGTCATTGTTGAGAACGATGAGCGCGCCTTTTCGCAATAGCGGCAGGCTGACTTTTAACGCGGCAGGATTGAATGCGACCAGCACATCGGGCGCATCGCCGGCGGTCGTAATCGGGCCGGCACCGAGATTGATCTGGTAGGCCGATACGCCGAAAGTGGTGCCGACAGGCGCTCGGATTTCCGCCGGATAATCCGGAAACGTCGCAAAATCGGCACCTGACAGTGCGGTGGAGACCGCAAATTGTGATCCCATCAGCTGTATGCCGTCGCCGGAATCGCCCGCGAAACGCACGACAATAGATTTTACATCCTTGTTTTTATTCACAAATTTAGTGCTTTTTGATTTCGGTAAATGCCGCTTCAGGCGTGTGCCCGTGAGTTTAACGCAATCGACCGGTCGCCGGTCATAGTGTTAAATCACGGCTTGATTAGCGGCTCAACTTCGCATAGCGTACGCGCTCCGGAAATAGAGGTACCCAGCATGACATTCGTTGTCACAGAAGCCTGCATTAAGTGCAAATTGACCGACTGCGTCGAAGTTTGTCCCGTGGACTGTTTCCACGAAGGCCCGAACTTTCTCGTCATCGATCCCGATGAGTGCATCGATTGTACCTTGTGTGAACCAGAGTGCCCGGTTGAAGCCATTTACTCCGAAGACGAGTTACCGGCGGGGCAGGAGCAGTACCTTCCGCTCAACGAAGAGCTGTCACACATCTGGCCCGTGATCACCGAGATGAAAGATCCGCCGGACGACGCTGACGAGTGGCGCGAAGTAAAAGACAAGCTGAAGTACTTGGAACGGTAGGAGCGCGCCTTGCGCGCGAAGCGAAGCGGCAGCCGCAGGCTGCTGAGAAGCCAATCAGGTCAGGCGCAATGACGCGAAAGCCAGCATCACACAGTGCTTTCATTAGTGGTGTATCCTGAAACATCGATTACCCATCATCAACTCCAATGAGCAGTCTTCGCGCCAAATTTTTCCGTTCGGTCTCGGGTGCCCTCGTACGGCGGATCGACGTCACAAATGCGGACCTCGTGAAGATTCGCCGTATGTGGAAGCGGATTGGCCGACTGTTAGTCACGGCATTCAGAGTTCGCGTGGAGCCGGATGAGATTAACGGCCTCTACGCCGAATGGCTGACACCGAAGAACCACGTGGACGGCAAGCTGTTGCTGTATTTGCACGGTGGTGGCTATGTAATCGGTGGTTGCGATATGCATCGCCAGATGGTCAGCCACATCGCCCGGGCCGCGCGCATTCGTACGCTGCTTCCCGAGTACCGCCTGGCGCCCGAGCACAAATTTCCGGCCGCGATCGACGATGCAGTCGCGATCTACCGGTCGCTGCTCGAAATGGGCATGAAGCCAGAAGACATCATCTTTGCAGGCGACTCTGCAGGCGGTGGGCTGACTGTTGCGACGATGTTGGCCTTGCGGGATGCCGGTGATCCTTTGCCAGCGGCGGCGGTGCTGTTGTCTCCCTTTCTGGACGTCACCGGGAGCGGTGAATCGGTGCGGACCCGGGTTGACAGGGATCCCTGGTTTCACCCCGATGATCTGCCGCCAATTGCTGATTACTACTGCGAGCCGCACCAGCACCGATTTCCACTCGTCTCGCCGGTTTTCGCGGATGTTGAAGGCTTGTCACCCGCGTTAATCCAGGTGGGCGATGACGAGTTACTGCTAAGCGATTCGGAGAGACTCGCGGATCACTACATTGCAGCTGGTATCGATGTGGAGTTGCAGGTCTGGCCCGAGATGTGGCATGTCTTTCAGATGTTTACCATCAAGATGCCAGAGGCGCGCCGGGCGATAAAAAAGATCGCTGCCTACATTCAGTCCCGATTCTAAAATCCCGCCTGCCTGTTCGAGTCGTCGTACATCTTCGTCATGAATGAGCGAATGGCTGGCTCGGCCTCTTCGGCCGACATCAGTTTCTGTTTTTCCAGCACCACCGCCATATCTTTGATGGATCGTTTGCCGTCGATAAGAGACATGATGAAGGAATAGACTTGCGTCGTCATGGCTTGCTGCCGAAACGCTGCTGTCAGCGGCACCGGGTCTTTGCCGGTCACGATCCAGTCAGGTAAGGCAGCGTACCGCGCTGGCTTGTCCACGCGACGCTCTTTATAGGCTGAAAATGAAAACACGCGTTCCTGGCGACCGTGCCGGCTGGCAGGCGAGCACATATAGGGAATTGTCGCTTGTGAGACGTAGGGATCGGAGAAACCGTTTTCGGCGACGATCATCTTGGTTTCCTCCGGGCTGTAGCAACGAGCTCGTGCAGGATTTCTGAAAGCGAGTGATCCGAAGTTTACCCAGCGACCGTTGTCCTTTAACAGATTATTGATACGTGCCGCGAGCACCGGTAGGTCTTCACTGATGATATCGATAAGCCAGGGCGTCACGACCGTATCGAAGGTCTCGTCGGGAAACGGTGCCCGCAAAGCATCACCAAGAAGCAAATGAAAGTTCTCATCAGCTACCTCGGGTGCGGTGAGTTTGCGCAGAACGGCATCATCCTCGAGAGCCAGCGGTGCGATCGGAAATTCGTACAGACTGAGACTTTTCCCTGACGTCACCGCCCTCGCAACGAGCATAAGCAATGGGTTGAAATCCATCGCCACGGTCGACGCACAGTTGAGTTCGGTATGGATGTCGTAGGCCAATCGGCCAGCACCAGCGCCGAGTATTAACACGTTGCCGAGTTCAGCGTGGTCGTGCAGCACGGCGCGAATTTGATTCAGCGAGGCCTTGTTTTCGTCTTCGCCCCACGACCAGTCGCGGTGGATATTCGCATAGTAGGTATTCAGACCCTGGTCGGATGGCAAGCGAGTGCGTAGTGCAAGGTAACTCTCGTAGTTACCTTGCAGCGATTGCATCTCGATCGGTTGCAATAATTTCTGCAACGAACGTTTATGCGATTCCACCGCTTTCTTGTAACGTGTGATGCGACGCTCAGCCAGTGGCCGAAGTCCCTTGCCTTGCAGCTCTTTTTCAAGAGCCGCGATTTCGTGGCTGAGTTGCTGTAATGAAAACTGCAGCCTGCCGCGCCATTCACCCAGTGCGGCCTGCACTTCGGCAAACATCCAGGGCATGCCTTCCAGCAACGGAAAATCAACTTTGCAGGCCTTACAGCGCAAAGCATCGTCAATGGAATCAAGCGGCGTTTTGTCGCAGCGCGGGCAGGCGAGGAGAGTCGTGAAATCTGTCATGGGTGCCGATTATGCACTACTCGAATTAAGGTGACAGTGACCCTAATTCGAGAATTAGGGTCACTGTCACCTTATTTGCACAGTGAATAGCGGGATAGCTTGCTAGACGGGCTGGGCGATGGTCCCGTTTACGATGGGTGTAAATGCGGTTAGTGCATCCAGTTGAGCCGCGCTACCGCCGAGGCCATGGTTCCATGTTTGTACACCATTGGGATCCAGCAGGGTATCGAAGCGGCCTTGCTCGCCGTGCAATGCCATGTAGTTCAATATGACCGAGTTAACCAGCAAGTTGACATTGTTGGCCATTGGCGATGCCGCCCGCATGACCGAACCACCCGCATCCATCGCACCGAGTTGCTGGTGCAGTGCCTGCTGGTCCGGTGTGCCGCCCATGAGCACGGGTCGTCGCGTCGGGTTGTAGACAAGGAAAAACGATGCAGCGGTGGATGAGTTGTCACTTGACCACTCGCCTTTGCCGCGACCTTCGGTTGAATTATCAATGGTGCCGTTCGATGACAACGAGCCGTCACTGAAGACATACATCATTACCGGCTTGCCCAGTCGTGCGGCGTATTCGAGGACCGCACCCATGCAGCGGCCAGCGCGGAAGTCCTTCACTTCGCCCTCAGCCCTGGCGCCACCGTGATAATCGTAACCACCCATCTCGATGCAACCGGCACCGGCGAAGCCATTCATGACCAGTTTCATGACAGAAGCGGTCTTTTGGAACTCGCGAGCATCGCGGCCGCCGCCTGTGAATTCCGCGGTCGTAAATATTGCGGAGCCATCATCGGCGACTATGTCGGTATCGAGCAGGGGGTCAATCGGCACGCCGCCGAAACGTTCAGCGATATCGGCCGCCTTGAGATAGCCGCACTTGACGGCCTGCTTGATGGCTGCATCATTCGGAAGTTGCGTGTCAACGAGCCCGGTGCCCATTTTTGCGTCGCTGATGCGATAAATGGATTCCATGACCGCTGTAGCATCGGCTTTCGACAGGATGCCGACCAGATCGCCGGTGTCCACGAGATTGGTGACGTCGCTCGGGCGATCGACCTTGGTCGGACGCAATTCGGGATCGTAAAATATTGCAGGCAACATCGAATTGCCACCTGAATCGCTGTTTTGCGATCCCGTCAGCGTCAGGATCGAGCCTTTCGCGCCGGCACGGGCAATACCGTACATCGGGTTATGCGGGTTATTGCCGGTATCGTTACCCGAGCGAGCCGGAGTTACCGCGCCGTTCACATTGAGCTCGGTTCCCGGCGTGATGCTTGCCATGATGCCGCGTCGAAACGCGCTATCCAGGTGGAAGCCAAGTCCTAAGTCGAAGTTTGCGAATGGAGCGCCGTTGGCGTCATTCAGTCCGGGCACCATGTCGCCGGGCAGTCCCATTTTTTCATAACCCGCCGTGCTCAGGAAGTCACTTTGACCCCCTGATTGACCGATGAGTACATTCGATCCGGCGATATTTGCACCGCCCGCAAGATCGAAGCAAATGAAGGGAATCTTGCCCGCACCATCGGTGATGTTGCACGGTGTTGCCAGCAGGTTGTCCAGATCACCCGATAATTGGGCCATCGCATCCTGAGGATTTGCGAACAGGCTCAACGCGCCACCGCCAATGGTGTAGGCGGCGCCGGTCATGAATCCTTGCGATACAAACTGACGTCGCGTGACAGGACGCGGATGATCTCCATGAAGCTGCGGCGCATCCCAGTGCCGTGCATTTCGTCTTTTAGTCATCTTATTTATTCCTTTCAGTCCTGTCTTTATTGAACCAGAGTGGCCGCGCTGCCGAGTACAGAGGCACAGACACCCTTGGCAATGGCGCGCGTGTCGCTAGGGCCTGCGAGCAGTCGATCGATGAGATTGGATGGCCTGCCGCCGCCGCCGGCGAATACTGCCAGCTCATCATTCACGACCGCATAGCTGGGTTGTGAGCTAAGTTGCGGTCCACCCGATGTCTGGCCTACAGCTCGTGCGATCAGTGGATCCACGAACTTGCTGCGATTAGCGACACTGAACGCTGTTGCTGCCGCCTGATCGAAGTCAAACGAGGTCCAGACGATGTTTTCTGCATCCGGATTCGGAGCTGCGTTGGTGCCGATGGCCGCGTCGCAGTACTGAATCGCGAGTTGTGCGATCGCGACCTGGTGTGACGACAGGAAGGTGTTGATGTCCTCTACGGCTGGCAATGACTGCCTGAGCTCCTGATAGGTTTCATCCACATGGGCGCCGGTATCACCGACGTCATTTGTGTACACCATCATTCGGTCAACGCCGAGGATCGAAGCGTAGCTTGCATCAATCTCGTCAAACGTGCGAACGCCGATTCGTGCTGCATCGGGCAGATCCGTTGGCGTAACAACCAGCATCGGATCCTCGGGACGGTTGTAGATGGTACCGTTGATGTTGTCGAAAGTGAGGAAAAACTGATCATCCTCAGGGCCCTTCTCAAGTGGCACGACTGCGCCAAGGACAGAGAGCGGCTGCCCGAGTTCCTCGTTCAGGGTGGAGTCGGTAGTCTCGGCCATATTGGCGTACGATTGACCGACCGGAATTTCCTGGCCGTTCATCGCGAGATGCAGACCTTCAATCGCAATGCCATCCGGTGTTGAGCCATCCAGCGTTGTGAAGTGTGGCTCGTTGAATAAATAGGCGTACGAGTCAAATTGCTCCGTCTCGAACAGGATGAACGAAGTGTCTACCGGTGCACCAATGCGCTCTGATACATCGAACAGCATGTAGAAACGTTCGCCGACGCCCGCATCGAAGTTCTGCATGATTTGTTCCGGCGTCAGCGCCCGACGATGGATTGCGGCAAGGCGGAAAGTTCCTTCAAACAAGCCGTCGCTGGACGCCTCATTGCCCAATATGACGGCGAAATTATCCTGCCAGTCGATCAGGGTTCCACCCGGAATCGGATCGGTACTCGTCTCGAGGACGCCGTTGACGTAAATGCGACGACCGTTAATCGGGTCGTAGGTTGCGACGACGTGTTGCAAAGTCGCTTGCAGGACTTCGTCCATCGCCGGGGTCGTATGCGCCGGGTTGCCGTCGAGTTGCATCAAAGGCATACCATTTGCATCGACCGCATTGGTGCGTAGCAGGAAGTCGTAATCATAGAGCGTTTGTTGCAAAGCGAAGTTTCGTGCCTGCGGGCCCGCTGAGTAGCTGACAATTTGCGCCATTTCCTGCGTTACGTTCGCCGGAATTACCCAGGCTTCGATCGAGAATTCTCCCGATTCCTGCAAGACATCGTGCAACTTCTTACTGGCGGTCGTAGAACCCTGGGCTTTACCCGGGCCTTGCGCCGCGTCCGCGCCAATCGTGATCCCCCAGCCACCGAACCAGCTCACATCACCCGAGAAATTCAGGTCGATTGCCGGGTCAACACCACTGGTATCGAACGCAGTGAGTCCGCTGCCGGTCTTGAATTCCCACAGAGCGACCTGTGCATCTTCGTAGCGGTTGCCGCCGGAAGCCAGTGTGCCGTCGACCAGTCGTATTGCCTTACTCGTCACTAGTGCCGGGTCAACCACCGTCGCGCTGATACCGTTCGCAAATGCCGTTATAGCAGCGAGCATTTCTGTCTCGGCGGTGGGGCAATCATTATCCCAGCAGTTATGCGATTCACCGGAAATCGCAGGATTCGGGCTCACCTTGATCACGAAACGCGAGTCGGCCGGCGAATCCAGGCTGATTTTCGCCTTGGCCGCTCCATAGGCAACATTAATGTCCGGATCGGCGAAATAGGGTTGTTGTGCCGTCGCCGACTCGGAGCTGTGACAATCCTGACAGTATCTTTCCAGGATCGGCGTATAAACCTGAGTCTGGAAGGCCGTTGGATCCGTCGGAAAATTCTTGCTGTCGGCCGGGTTTTGGGATTGCGGTGGCGTAAGAACGATTTGACGTCCACCGCCGGCGGTATCGCCGACCCAGTTTTCGATCCAGGTTGTCAGGATCGAACCACAAACGCCCGGGTCTTCGACCCAGCAGTTGTGTCTTTCAGTCGTGGAGCTGACCTTCGCGACGATACGGGAAGCTGCTGGCTGTCCCTGGTCCACAACGGTGACTGCGGCGTCATAGGCCATATTCACGTCATCGTTGCGAACGAACATGGGCAGCTGACCAACCGTCTCGTTATGACAGTTGCCACAACGATCAGTGGTCTTGGCGTTGGTCCAGAATTCCTGCTGGAATTTCAGCACATCTGCATCACGCGCCGCTGGTCCTGTGTACGCAGCATTGTTGCCGTTGCCAGGCGCCTGCGAGACAGGATTATCCGTCGTCGCTGCGCCGCCGCCACAGGCTGCCAGCATCAGGCTGGCGAAAAGAGGGGCTATGCCGGCACGCAAAACTTTGATGGTCCGCGCAGGCTTCGTCCACGCACGGGTAGCAATTCCGATTGCTTTAGTCATTATCATGTCTCCCTACTGGCCCATGCAGTAAACGGCGGTATCGGCGAAAACCTGTTTCATCCGGTAACCGGTGCTACGGAACGTAGCGGTAATCTGATCAACTGTGCCGCTGTCCGGCAGGTCCGGTTCGCGCAGGCAGACGGCGCGGAATACCTTCTTCACCTGGCAGGACGCAAATGCTTCGCTGTTGCCGAGTTCGTCCCCCAATGATTGTGCGCCATCCCCGGATCCCGGGCGCGCCGGGTCAAAACCGAGATAAGAATTCTGGCCCTTGCGCCAGTAATTGTCCCAATGGTCATCAGGTGTTCTAAAACCCGGTGGGAAAGTCAGGTCGTTGTTAAAGTACTTGGGCTGCACATTGCCCGCGGTGTATTGAATCGCACCGGTATTTTCGTCGTAGTTGTAATAGGCGAAAGCCTGCGTCATTGGATCCATTCCCGTGTGGCAACCAACGCAACTGTTCAGAAACAGACGGCTATCACCACCCGGACTACGGCTCACGTCCTGGCGGATACGGTCCGTCGGAAGTGACGTATCATGTAACTGTTCCATATCCGCGCAGAAGTGATTCAGCATTGTGAAACGAAACATCGCGCGGTTGGTGCCCGCCACGAAGAAAGCTTCTGCTGCCGCACGCGAAGTTAATACGCCGGCCGCAGCATTCGGCGGAATATTATTGACAGAAGACTGTGTTGTCGCCACAAGTTCATCACGCAGATTGATATTGTTGGCCTCAAGCTGTGCGTAATGGTCGTTGTTATTGGCAGACGGCGTCGCAGAAACGACGCCCGAGCGGCCCACATAAGTAATGTCGCGAGACAGCAACTGGTTAAACGGCTCATCATCACGAATCAAGCCAATAACCGTTGCAATGTAATCGTTTAGCGGTACAAAAACCGATCGAGCTTCATTTGTCCAGGGAGCAGCGAAATTTTTCAACGTGACGTTGTAGAAATTCGTGTTTTCCATCGCAATATAGGCAGCACACGCCGGTCCGTTAATCCCGGACGGGCAAATCGGGTCGGTGCCACCGGCCATTACTGCTTCCATTTGTGTTAACACGGCATCAGTCGGCGGTACACCCGCGAGCCGATCGTGTATACGCTTTGCTTTTTCGCGATCTCCGGCACTTGCTGGCATCGCCATTACTGCAGCGAGCAGCGCTGCCAAAGCAAAGCGAGACAAGATTCCAAAAACGCCATCCATGTGTTTTGTCCGCATCGTGTTATCCATATCGTTTCTGCTCTATTAGTCAATATTGACTGTTGTTATTCCTTGAGCCTGGCCACCAAAGCTTGCCAGACTGCCGGCTTCTTTACCGTGAATGTACTCACAGTCCTGGAATTGTTATTCGTCGGTCTGCAGTGAAATCAAACGGATCTGCAATCTATAAAGCAAGTGCTGTGCCAGTCCGGCACCGAACTGGCATTTACTTAAGAAAAACCTTTGAAAACAACATCTTAAGGGTCGATAGTACGCACTTACCGAAATAGGGATATGTCAAATGACTGTCGGCAGATCCGAACAAGCGTTATGACCGGCTTGCATAAGGTACTGATTGCGCAGGGCTGTGCAACTGTCGCCGAAGGCAGACAGGGTGGGCAGGAAGTGACGCCTCGGAACAACAAAGCGAACGGGCCGAAACTTAAAGCACTTTCTGGGAGCTCGCTGTCAGTGAAACGATTCGACGCGCACAAAGGTTCCCACCAATCGAGACATTTGTTCATATCGGGTGTCGTGCTTTTGAGACATTACATCGGTGGCGTCGCCTCTCTTATAATTCAACACTGTGAACGTGTTAACGGTAAGTAAGCCGCAATGCGGCGTAAGCTACCCGGGACCAAAGGTGAGAGCTATGAACAAGCTATCGCAACAAAATGAAAATGGAATTGCTTCAAGGCTGACCAGGATGGTCGCGTTGTCGATGGTGAGTATAGTGATCGCCGCGTGCAGCAAGGGCGATGGTGTGCAAATTGGCACAGGCCAGGATCCTGATCCTGTTGTCATCGATTTTCCGATCGCGTACATAAAATCCCCTCTGCCAGTTGATAACAACGGTGTATTTCAGCAGCAGGACTTGCGGGAACAAATCACCTTCGAACCTGGTGCGGATCTTTTCTTCCGGGATCGTGCTTCGGTCAGCGCATTGCCGGTCAACATAACTGAGCGTGTTTCGAACGGACTCGCGGCGATTCGCGATGTCGAGATCGACTACGACGGAAGTCGCCTGTTGTTTGCGATGCGCATGCCCTTCGAACCCGGTGTCGCTGTTGAAGACCAGGTAGCCACCTGGAATATCTGGCAATACACTTTTGCAACGGATGAATTGAAACGCGTGATTTCGTCCCCTCTCACCGCAGAGATCGGGCACGACATCATGCCGAAGTACCTGCCGGACGGACGAATCATTTTCGCGTCCACACGCCAGACGCAGTCACAAGCCCTGCTGCTTGATGAAGGCAAGAGCGGATTCCCGGCACAAGACGAAGACGACAACGAATTTACCTTCAACCTGCATGTGATGAATGACGATGGCAGCGGGTTAAAGCAAGTCACGTTTAACCAAAGTCATGATCTGGACCCGTCTGTGCTGGCTAACGGACAAATTGTCTACAGCCGTTGGGATCACAACCAGTCAAATGATGCGGTCAACCTGTACCGCATGAATCCGGACGGGTCCAATCAGGAGCTGCTGTACGGTCAGCAGAGTCATGACACCGGTGCCAATGGTGAAACGATTCAATTCATGCAACCACGTCAGGTCGAAGACGGTCGTATCATGGTTCTCGCACGCCCTTTCACAGATACGGAAGGCGGCGGTGAGCTGTTACTTATCGATACGCCGCAATACCTGGAGAATACGCAACCAACGAAAGACAATATTGGTGTGCTCAGCGGGCCCGCACAGGAAGACGCCACAGTCAATAATGTGTCGACAGTACCCGGTGCACCGTCGCCGGGTGGCCGTTATTTTTCCGTTTACCCGATCCAGGATGGCACAGATCGCTTGATGGTTAGCTGGAGTCAGTGCCGCCTGACAGAGATTCTGCCGGACGACGGTGACCCGAATACAATTGATGAACAGATTGTCGCTTGCACGCCGGCGAACCTTGCCAATGTTCTGGTCATTGATCCGAACGATGCGAATCCGCCGACGCCGGTGGTGGGTGACTTTCTGGTTGCTCCACCCTTGTACGGTATCTGGATCTATGACCCCAGAGACGATACTCAATTGCCGATCGTACCCGGCGAAGAAGGCTTCATGTTTACGGAGGTCGTATCGGCGGATCCGCGGCCGAGCCCGCCAGTCGTCCTCGACGGTCTGAATGATTTTTCGCTGAGTACGACGCTTGCCGACAACGGCGAAGCACTGCTGAATATTCGCAACGTATATGATTTCGACGGAGCTTTCCTGCCAGGAATTGATCCCGCGGTATTGGCGGATCCGTTGCAGACACCGGCAGCAAATCGGCCAGCCCGGTTCCTGCGCATCGAAAAAGCTGTATCGCAGCCAAATGATGATATCCGGGACATCGACAACACGGCGTTTGGCGTCACAACACGATTTGGCATGAAAGAGATTGTCGGTTACGCGATGATCGAACCGGACGGGTCCGTAATCACAAAGGTGCCTGCAAATGCAGCACTGATGCTGAGTATTGTCGATGAAAATGCCATGCGCATCACGCAACGCCACCAAAGCTGGATTTCAGTGGCGGCAGGTCAGGAACTGAAGTGCAATGGATGCCATGATGCCAACAGTGGTGTGTCGCACGGCCGCATCGACGCTTTCGACAGCGCATACGCCGGTGCACCGACAGCGGGAGTGCCATTCCCGAATACGGACCCGCAGTGGTTTGTCGGTGACGTCGGCGAGACCATGGCCGAAGTTCGTGCGCGCATTACTTGTGCGACTCAAGATCCCGTCACGAATCAGTTCTGCTCGTCGATCGAACCATCGATGGATGTCATTTATCGGGACGTCTGGACTGCCGACCCGGCGGTTGCTGCAAACAACCTCGATATCGACTATCTGTACAGGGATTTGACGACAGCGGCACCAACTTCGCTGTCTTGCCAGCAGGACTGGCAATGGCGGTGCCGATCGATCATCAACTACGTGTCGAATATTCATCCATTGTGGAACGAGCCCAGGCTGGTCACATTCGACGACGACAACGATCCGGCAACGCCTGAAGTACCGTTACTCGATGTCAACGGGGTGCAGGTCAGCAACAATTGCCTGCAATGCCATACGCCAACCGATCCGCTGAATGCGAATGCCCCGCGCGTCCCGGCCGGGCAGCTGGAGTTGCAAAATGGTGACTCTGTGGATGAGCCAGATCACTATAACGCCTATCGCGAGCTGTTAGTTACTGATAATCTTCAGGTATTGATGAATAATATGGTGGTCGATGCGACCCGGGTCATCGGTCAGGATGCGAATGGAAACGACATCCTCGAGAACATTCCGTACGCATCACCTGCCTCTGTTGCTGGCGCAAGGGCTTCGAGCGATTTCTTTGACCGATTCAACGATCCTAACGATCCTATTCACTTCAATATTTTATCCAAGGCGGAGCAGCGTCTCATTGCGGAATGGTTGGATGTCGGAGCACAGTATTATAACAATCCCTTCGACGCGCCGGCTAACTAGCAGGGCCTGGCCCGGATGCCTGACAGCCGTCGCCCTGCTGGTAATTCTCGCAGCGCCGGTTCACGCCGCCGGTGAATACCGGTCTGTAACCGTTGCTGATCCGTACCTCGAAATGCGCACGGGTCCCGGTCGCGGTTATCCGATATTCCATGTTGTCGATCGCGGTGAAACGGTAGAGGTCGTAATGCAACGTACGGAGTGGTATCTCGTGCGTACGGACAGGGGTAAGGAAGGCTGGGTCGATCGTGCGCAAATGGAATTGACGCTCCAGCCCGACGGCAACCCCGTCAGTTTTAATAAGGCGGGAATTGAAGATTTTACCAACGCCAAATGGGAAGCCGGCGTACTCACGGGCGATTTCGGCGGGGCCAACATCATTTCGCTTTATGGTAGCTACTCGCTAAACCCGAATGTTTCTGTCGAACTGTGGGGATCACGGATCCTGGGCAATTTTTCAAATGGCTGGATGGGCAGTGTTAATGTGGTCCACGAGGCTTTTCCGGAATGGCGCGTATCACCGTTTTTCACCCTGGGTGCCGGTGTGATTCACACGGAACCCAAGTCAACAATCATCCAGGGCGAGGACCGTACCGACCAGGTTGGACATGTTGGTGCCGGTTTCCGTATTTATGCGACACGAAGATTCCTGTTGCGAGCTGAATACAAGAGCTACGTGGTTTTCACGAGCCGTGATGAAAATGAGGAAGTAGAAGAATGGAAAGTCGGCTTCGCGTTCTTTTTCTAATTGTCGTTCTCTCGGCAGGTATCGGCCTGTCGGGCTGTGCGGCGACAAAAAACCTATTCGGCTTTGGCCGCAAGGAGGCGCCGCCACCGTCCTCTGAACCGCCTGGGCAGGTCATCGATCCGCAGGTCGAGCGTCGAAAAATCAAAGAGCCCAAGATAGATCGTGAAGATTTCGAGATCGGCGGCTACGTCGGCATCATGAGTATTGAAGACTTTGGCTCAGATATTTCCTACGGAGTACAGCTCGCGTATCACATCACCGAAGGCTTTTTCCTTGAGGGAACGGTCGGCCGGTCAGAAGGTGGCCTGACCAGCTTTGAGGTCTTGTCCGGTGGTGCACGGCTCATTACCGACAGCGAACGCACGATGACCTATTACAACCTGAGTCTCGGCTACAACATTCTCCCCGGTGAAGTGTTCATCGGGGAAGGGCATGCCTATAACACAAACTTATATCTGATTGCGGGACTCGGTTCGACGCGCTTTGCGGGCGATGACCGCTTCTCTGTCAACGTGGGCGCCGGCTACCGCTTCCTGTTGACCGACTCCATTGCCTTGCACCTGGATTTCCGGGACCACCTGTTTGATATTGATTTACTCGGCGAAGAGAAGACGGCTCACAATCTGGAAGGCCGTCTCGGCGTTACGGTGTTCTTCTGAGGAAGCGGTCACAGTCCGGCCTCGCAAGCACCGATAAAGTATGGGAATGATTATGAATAAACGATTTGCAGGACGCATTTTGCTGGCACTACTGCTACTGGCAGGCCTGTCAGCTTGTGGACCCATTGAGCCCTGGGTCAAGCCCTACGAGCGGGACAAGCTTGCCGATCCGATAATGGCGCTGGACGCCGATGCCGTGTCGACATCTTATATACAGCACGTATTTGAAGCCCGGGAAGGCTCTCGTGGCGGCGAAGGCGCTGCCGGTGGCGGTTGTGGTTGTAACTAAAGATTTGATGATTTCGTGAAAATGCTACGCCGATTAACACTGACAGCACTGCTACTGGCACTGACCAGTATTTCAGGTGCGGGCGTGCTGCCTGATGACCGCGCGGACCTCTTGTATCATCGATACACCGGCGGCGGTGTCGAGATTGACGGGCCGTCGATTCTGGTTCGCAAGAAAGTTGGCAAAAGTGTTTCCGTGGTTGGCAACTACTACGTTGACATGGTGAGTTCCGCATCGATCGATGTCATCACGACCGCCAGCCCGTACACAGAGGAACGCAAGCAGTGGTCGCTGGGCATGGATTACCTGCACGGCAATACGATCATGAGCGTCAATTATGTCAATAGTGAGGAATCCGACTACGATGCCAAGACGGTCAGTTTTTCGGTAAGCCAGGATATGTTCGGAGATCTTACGACCCTGACCCTTGGCTATGCTCTGGGCAATGACGTCGTTGGACGCTCGGACGATCCAGGCTTCGAACGTGATGTCGACAGACAGAGCTACAGTATCGGTCTAACGCAGATTCTGACCAAAAACCTGATCTCGACATTGAATTTCGAAACGATTACGGATGAAGGGTTTCTCAACAATCCATATCGTTCAGTTCGTTACTTCGATTCAGGCAGCGCTCTGGGTTACAGCTTTGAGCCAGAGCTTTATCCCAATACACGGACCAGCAACGCAGTAGGATTGCGGTTTCGTTACTTCCTGCCCTATCGCGCGGCGGTTGAAAGCGAGTATCGGTTCTTTACCGACACCTGGGGCATGGATTCACACACGGCATCACTGAGTTATATCCATCCGTGGGGCGATTTCACCTTTACCGGCAAATTCCGATATTACACCCAGACGGGCGCGGACTTTTACAGCGATCTGTTTTCCCGATCGGAAGCGACAAATTTTCGCGGTCGTGACAAAGAGATCAGCCCGTTGCAGAGCTATGCTTTCAAATTGAAAGCGTCTTACGAATTTCTGAATGACGACGGTAAGGACTGGGGCTTTATCAAGAAGGCTAAGGTCACCGCATCTGTTGACCTGCTGCATGTCGATTATGACGAATTCTCGGATTTAAGAGCGCTCGCCCCGATTGGTGACGAGCCGCTGTACAAACTGGATGCCAACATCTTCCAGTTGTTCTTCTCCTTCTGGTACTAGTAGGAGCGCGCCTTGCGCGCGACGCGCAGCGGCAGTCGCCAGGCTGCCAGAAGCACAATTCCGCGACACGCGGCGCGCGCAAGGCGCGCTCCTACTAGTGATACGATACACCCTGATTCCGGCGGAGTTCTTCATCCATGAGCACGGTCGTCATTGGCGTTCTGGCGCTGATTCTTATAACAGGCGTCTTGATCTACAATCGTCTGGTTCGTGGCCGCAATCGTGTGAATACGGCCTGGAGCGATATTGATGTCCAGTTACAGCGTCGTCATGACCTTGTCCCGAGGCTGGTAACGGCAGTTGCTCAGTACGCCCAATACGAAAAAGCGACGCTTGAGGCGATTACGGTATTGCGCACAGAAGCGATGCAGGCTGCCGATGTGAGTGCGAAAGGAATAATTGAAGAGAAACTGGGTGCCGGGCTGCAGCGTATCATCGCACTGGCCGAAAGCTATCCGGATCTCAAGGCCAATGAGAATTTTATGAACTTGCAGAATGAACTCGTTGAAACCGAGAATTACCTGCAGTTTGCACGCCGCTATTACAATGGTTCCGTTCGCGATTACAATACGCTGACCGAAACCGTACCGAGCAACATCATTGCGGGTTGGTTCAGTTTCGAGCAAAGAGACTATTTTCAAAAATCCTCAGATGATGTGGCAAATGTTCCACTCATCAATCTGGGTTCCGTCGAATGAAAAAACTGATTGTTGTCCTGTCGCTTTTGCTGTCGACATCCGCATTTTCGGACGAGCGAATATTGAGTTTTCACAGCGATATTCACGTCTTTACTGATGGCATGATCGAAGTGACGGAGACGATTCAGGTACGCGCCGAAGGCCAGCAAATTCGCCGTGGTATCTATCGGGATTTTCCGGTGGAATATGAAGATCGCCTTGGCAATAGCTACGAAGTTACGCTTGAGCCACTTGCGGTGTCGCGTAACGAAATGCCGGAAAGCTTTCACACAGTACGAAACCGGCGGGATGTTCGCACCTATTTCGGTCGTAGCGACCGTTTTATCGAGCCGGGTATTCACACATACGTGTATCGGTATCGCGCCAACAGGATGCTGGGTTTTTTCGATGAACACGATGAGCTCTACTGGAACGTCACGGGCAATCGCTGGGCATTTCCGATCGACAAGGCCAGTGCGACGGTAACGCTGGATTTTGCTGTACCTCGCGATTCGGTACGGGTAGAGGCCTATACCGGACGACTTGGCTCGAAGGCACAGGATTACAGCGTCTACCTGGATGAGGCAGGGGCGGTTCACTTCAGTGCTGACAAGCCTTTGCCGGCTGCTCATGGCCTGACCATTGTCGTTGGCTGGCCCAAGGGCCTAGTTACCGAACCCACCCGACTGCAGCGCATCGGCTGGCTGCTCGGCGATAATCGCAATCTCCTGATCGCTGTTATCGGCTTCATTTTACTGCTCGCGTACTACATCCCGGTCTGGCGAAGCTATGGCAAGGACCCGGATGAGGGCATCATCGTTGCTCGATATGAAGCACCGAAAGGATTTTCACCGGCTTCATTGCGGTATATCCGACAGATGTACTATGACGACAAGGTGATGACGGCGGCAATCCTTAATCTTGCCGTTAAAGGCTATCTTACGATAAAGAAAAAGCGCGATACGCACTCGATCAGGCAAATGGAAACCGATACGAGCCGTCCGCCAATGGCGCCGGGCGAAAAGGAGCTATACGCCGCGCTATTTAAGAAAGACAATGTTGTGACGCTGAAGCAACTTAATCATCAGTTACTGGGCAACGCGCGAAGTGAGCACAAGAAGTCGCTTGAGTGGGACTACAAACAAAAATATTTTCGTACTAACGGTTTCCTGAACATTCCCGCGATCATAATCGTACTGGTGTCGAGCATACTTGCCCTGAGTGCCGGAAACGGACCGACGTTCCTGTCTATCGCCGCTGTCATCGTCATGTTCATAACGATGGTAATTTTCGCGATCCTCATGAAACGACCGACCCTGCGTGGCAGAAAATTGCTCGATGAAATGCTGGGTTTCAAGGATTATCTTGAGATCGCGGAGAAAGATGAGCTCAACCTGCGCAATCCCTCGGAGAAGACGCCAGCACTTTTCGAAAGCTATCTTCCTTTTGCGCTGGCGCTCGGTGTCGAACAGCAATGGTCGGAACGGTTTGCGAGTTTGCTGGCATCCATTCGGGAACCGGATGGCAGCTCCTACAGTCCAGGCTGGTACGATGGCAGGTGGGATTCATCGGACTTGTCGAACGCAACCAACGGTCTTTCCAGCGGTTTGAATTCCGCCGTCAGTTCCTCGGTCATGGCTCCAGGTTCGTCATCGGGCGGTGGTGGTGGCGGCTCCTCCGGTGGCGGTGGTGGCGGTGGTGGTGGCGGCGGCTGGTGATTAGAATAACAATCAAACGGAAATCAATACACGAACGAACCAG